>Ga0256786_1000101_pt1 | contig 69003 bp, 58 predicted proteins | sample MC6MC0937MT_FD_186053 | JGI IMG/M metagenome (GOLD analysis project Ga0256786, IMG submission 186053) | Metatranscriptome of enriched soil aggregate microbial communities from Iowa State University, Ames, United States - MC6-MC0937-MT... | ecosystem: Environmental > Terrestrial > Soil >...
GTTTTGGTTAGAAGCAGAAGAGCCTGTTCCCACACCAAGTCCGCTTGCAGCAGCAACCAATTGTGCTGAAGTTACGTTATCACCTCCTTCGATGGCATCCAGACATCCGTCGTTATCGGAATCCAGGTCTAAAAAGTTTGGTATTCCATCGGTATCGGTATCCTGACAAGCATTGATTACAATATCTCCAATATAAAAATCGTCAGAATCGGCAGGTCCTGCTAAATAATCAATTTTTAAACTTCCTGTAGAAGGTACACCGTAAGGTAGATCAATTACCCAGTTGTTGTAAATAGTACCCACTGCAACAGTTGCTAATGAACCTGACGCTCCGTTGCTATATGTAAGTGTAGATGTAGTATTAACCCCATTAGCTGTTGCAATTCTCATATATTCTACGCCTGCATAAGACAAAATCAATGTTGATGAATTAGCTAATGGATTAGAGTTACTTGCGGCAAATCTTGAAATTACCACCTGAGGTTTTGCATAATGATAAAGATTTGTTATTGATTGTGTAAGGGATTGTGTCACAGCATCACTTTGGAAACGGATACCATTACCAAAAGCAAAAGGTGATGTAGTATTACCCCAGAAAATTTGAGTAGCAGCTCCTGCACCTGTAGAAGCAAGAACCCAATCAGGATTTGCTGTCGCAAACTGAGCAGGAGTGAATGTACCAGGTGTAGCTGGTAAAGTTGTGAAATTTCCTCTTTTGATGATATTCGCAGAGCCGCCACATTCATCGGTATCTAAAATACCGTCATTATCTTTATCTAGGTCTAAGACATCTGCAATACCATCATTATCTGTATCAGTACATGCATTGGTAGCTGAAATCTGAGAATAGCCCACACCTTGCCCTTGATCACTTCCTATGTCAGCAGATCCGCCAGTATTTACTAAAACAGAAACTCCAAATGTATTAACGCCTCCATTCGCTGCAATATTGATACTTCCATCTGGATTAAGCTGTGTAGCTGTTACATTTTCGTCTCCTTCTACAGCATCTGGGCAACCGTCATTGTCACTGTCAATGTCAAATATATTAGCAATCCCGTCGCCATCTGTATCTTGACAAGCAAAAACAGTAACTGATCCCATACCTAAATCTCTTGTATGGTCAGGCGATATACCAGCTACAAATGTAAGAAGCAATTGTCCTGAAGCTGGGAGACCTGCAGTAAAAGGAAGTTTGATGGTAAGATTGGTTTTAGCTGAAATCTGATCTGTTGAAGCTACCGAAGGTAATGTTGATATGCTTACTGTTGCACCGTTATTAGCTGTTACCACAGGGGCAGCAGTTCCTGTAGAGCTTATTGTAGCGTATACTGTACCGGCATAAGAAACTGTGAATGTAAAGCCATTTTCTGTCTCAATACCTGGTGATCTGTACCAATATAGGTTATTCAGTGTTATTAATGCCGCAGGCATCATCCCGGTTAGGTTTTGAGATAGGGTTGTTGTTGTTGATTGATCCCTTCTAAATTCCAAACCGTTTGAGTTTAAGTTTACTCTACCGGTTCCTGATGGCCAAATAGCAGAATAAGTACCACCTACCGTCCAGCCAGTAACGGTATTGGTATTTCCTCCTGTTGTCGGGAAAACTCCGTTCGAAACTCTGTTAGTAGATCCGCACTCATCGCTGTCTAAAATACCGTCATTATCATTATCTAAATCATATAGATCTGCAATTCCATCATTATCAATATCATTACATTCATTTATTGATGATTGCTGAGCAAATCCTATACTTTGACCTGCAGCATTATCTATATCTGCAGCACCACCAACATTAACTAAATTAGGAATTCCATTAGCATTAACTCCTCCTGTCGCTCCAGTGTTGATGCTTCCGTTAGGATTGAGTTGTGATGCAGTCACATTATCTCCACCTTCTCTTGCATCAGGGCAGCCATCATTATCAGAGTCTAAATCCAGATAATCAGGAGTTCCATCATTATCGGTATCAAAATATACAGGAATTGAACAAGGATTATCAAACCCAATACTATTATTAGACCCAAATTCGCCTGTGGAACCAGTGAATCCGAAACGAACATTAGTTGTTCCCCCGAAAATAGTTGTTAATGAATTTGCACCAGTTGCCGGAAAAGTATAATTTGTTACAGCCATTCCATCAAAAGTATATGACAGATTACGTGTTGTCGCATTCCAAATCACATTCACCGTATGCCATAATCCATCATTTACTGTTCCATCCCCCAACTGTCCGTCACCTGCTAACTTCGTCCATCCTGTTGTTGCTGTACCTGCTGTCATTCTTATGCTACCATGATCAAATGACGGATCACAATTTCCTCCATTATTAAGATCATTATCACAACTATTCTCAAAGGTATCCAGTTCCAAAGCAATTCCGTTCGAAATACCTCTGGCTCCTAAGCCTTGGCCTACAATTCCGGCTGCGGAGGTACCTAAAGGATCATTTTGAAAAACGATAGCTATACCATCTGCATCTGATAAAAGGACTTTCATATTAATATTAAAACTTTGGGCAAAATCAATTTTACCGTAAGACCATGCTTGTCCTACCTGAGAAGCTCCGTTTGTTAATCTAAATTGGTTTGTAGGAGCAATTCCTGAAGAATTTGTAAGAGCAGTTGCATTGCCATTTGATTTAAATGTGGTATTTGGGTCACCATTAAAACCATTTTCCACACAGTTTGGTATACCGTCATTATCTGCATCAAGATCACAAAAATTACTGATACCGTCTCCATCGGAGTCTAATCCGGCACTGCATGAACTTACATCGGTATCTGTTGCGCTATTATTAGCTAAATTTGAATCAGTAGAAGTAACAGGTGAAGTTATTATTGCAGTATTGGTGAGATTACCAGTAAATGCAGCTGGAATATTTACTGTAACCGTATAAGTAACTGTACCATTAACAGGTAAAGAAACTAAATCATTAATAGCACCTGTCTGAGTACCTGTTACTGCTGTTATACTCCCTGCAGATGCAACTGCAGTATATGTCATGTTGGCATTTGGAATTCCTGCAGGTACACTATCTGTAACACTTGCATTCAAAACTCCGAAAGGACCGTTATTTCTTACAACAACTGTATATACGGTTGTCGTTCCTGCAGTATATGTTGTCGTTCCATCAGTTTTAGTTACAGATAAATCTGCAGAAAAAGCAATAGGCGCTGTTACACAATGTGCACCGTCATTACCTAAACTTGCAGGTGCATCGGAAACTAATACTCGTGTACCATTTGTGATGTTAAACTGATAAAATCCACCGTTGTTACTCACGCCAAAAACTGCTCCGTTACTAGATCCCATCATGGCACCAAAAGGAGTTCCGGCAAAAGCAGTTCCGATAGAAGTCACTGCTCCGGTAGTTGTATTAATACGAGTCAATAATCCTGTCGTATTATGAACTCCATAAAGGAAACCATCAACAGGATTGAAGGCAAAATCGGATACCGTTAGAGATGAAAGTAATGGGATAGGAGTAGCTGTAAGTGTTGCGATATTGATTCTGTACAGGGTATTTACACTTCCTGCACCGCTTACATAAAAGTTTCCTGCACTATCAATTTCCCCTGAGTTGAAACTAATTCCTGTAGGCAGATTTGTAACGGCTCCCAAATTTGTGAAAGTTCCGTCTGAGTTTATTCTAAGAATATTATTACTTGCATCGGCTATTGCATATAAGTATCCGGTAGTAGGATGAAAACCCATAGCATTATACTTTATAGATGCTATAGTTCCTATTGCAGGATAAGTAAAAGGATTTGTGGAGGTATTTACGTTATATAACGTAGTATTGGTGGCTGCATTCGGGGCTTGTCCCAAATACATTGAAGAATCACAGGTGAACTGAGAATACACCAAGAGATTCCCTGTAAAAAGCATTACAGTTAAGAATAAATTTTTCATTATCATTGGTTTAAAATTGTGTAATATATATGTGTTCAGATTAAGTATTTTTAATCAGGCACATGATCTTAAAAGAAATTTTTTAAACTTCTTCATAAGATTTAAAGGGAATTTGATTTTTAAATATTAAGCTCTTGTTGATTATGTATCTATTTGATCACATCATTATTTAAGGGAATAAGCTAATATTTAGGCAAGAAAAGGAGGAGGACGTGTAAAATAATAAGACACAGCCAATCCTCCTTTTAGAAAATTTGAATAGGTATATGATGAATTTGTGTTGCCATGGTAATGAGTATCTAAACGAAGAGTTTCAGTAATAATAGAAATCTTCAACTGTAAATTTGTATTAACAGTTCCTTCGTTGAAATGTTTTTTTGAAATATCAAATGAATCTTTTGAATTCTTTGATATGCATGTTTTTACGATTACTTTTTGAATTCTTTTCTCTACAATCGGTTTTTTTTCTTCCGTTTTCGCCAAGTAATTCTTTTTGATTTTCGGCTTTACTTTTTTTTCTTTATTAATAACAGGATTATCAGCAGAAGATGGTAAAGAAATATTTTCCATACCATATATCGTTGTTCCTTCTGAAATGTGTAGAACGTTGTTTTCAGATTTAGGAATGGTAATTGTATAAGATGAATCTGCGATGATCTCATCAGATGCATCTTTTGAAATTGCTGCTGAAAAAGAATTTGGAAGTAAAGTAAGTATCCATAATAAAAACAAAACAAATTTCCCAATGAAACCTTTTGGTTTCGTTGAAAGGGAAATGATGTTGGTGTTTTTTCTAATCATGGTGGTTTTTAATAATGTTTCTTTATGCTGAGGGATTTCTAGTAAAGAATACGAAGCAATATTACATTGATATTTGGGGGAAAAAAATAATTTTATAGCATTAATTCTGAAATAGTTCTTTAATTATTTATTGTTTTACAATTAAATAGTATTGATTTTCAAATTGTTGTATTTATTTTAACTTTTGTTATAATTTTTTAACGTATTAATTTTTTGATTAATTAAACGTTAGGCTCGGATTGTCTCATTGGCAATTTTTTTAATAATTATTGATAAAAAAAGCAATATTTCTTTATCGGAGTTAATTGTTTTTGAATTTGAAACTTTTGATTATACGAATATCATGATCTGTTTATTCTGAAAAATATATTTATTGTATTTGATATTCTTAAACAAATTTTATATAGAATAATAGCAGAAAAATATATTTAAAATTTCTTTAATTTTTCATGTGTTATATATTGCATTTTACAATTTATATATATTGTTAATTAGATACTTGAGCTTTTTTTTAATAGAATAATATCAGAATATATTCTATATACTTTTATTCTTATAACTCTTTCGAACATTACTTTTGAGGTAATAACCATTTTGCAATTATTACGATAAATTTATGTATCGAAATTTACCGAACCAGTCGAAGCATTTTTTTTCTGTAAGAAAGACAAGCTATAAAGAGTTTTTACCTAGATTTTTTTCGCTTATTTTCCTGATAAATTACTTAGGATACGGTAGGATTAGTGCACAATCGCTCATCTGCAATAAGGAAAGCAAAATAACTGATTATGTTAATAAAGCAGTCGATCTTAATCAGAATGGAAAGTTATTTGAAGCAAGGAAGATTTTGGAGGAAACAATACATTTTGCAAAATCTGAAAATTGTAAAAAAGGAGAGTTGCTTGCTACTAAAAATCTCATGCTTCTATATTCTAAAATAGGAGATTACAAAAAAGCATTTAAAATTTCTGATAAAGTGCGTGATCTTGCAGCATCTCAAAAAGATTACACAACACTATCAATATTATATGATACAAGAGCTACATTGTGTGATAATTTAGGAATGTACGATGAAAGTCTTAATCAATATAAAAGTGCTATTAAAGCATCTATGCTCATTGAAGATGCAGATGAAAGATATTTTTACACCTCTTTTATTTACTATAATTTAGCACCATATTATCATGGGAAGTCTGATGATAAAGTGTTGTATTACCTCAAAAAATGTAGAGAAGAAGTACTTAAGGTTGATGATATGAGCCTTACTGTTCTTAACGAAAAAAAGAATGATCTGCTGATTTCTGTGAATATGAATCTGGGTATATACTATAAAGATTCTAAAAATATGAATAAGGATATCGTTTTATCTGAAAAATATTTTCTGGAAGCTCTAAAAATGGTTAACCAAAGTACTAGTAGTTACAATTCTGATACAAGAATGGATTTGTATCAGGCACTGCAAGAGTTTTATCATTTAAAGAAAGATTATACAAAGGCAATTGACTATGGTGAATATATGTTGACGATTGAAAAATCCTGCAACAGGCCATATAGTAGAAGATTGACTTATATGGTTTTGGCAAAATCATATCTGAGCTTAGGTGATAATGAAAAGTCTAAAAGATATCTTGATCTTTATTCTAAACTTAATGACAGTATTGTTTCTATTGAAAAAGAGGCGGTGGAGATTCCTATGCGTCAGGTAATTGCAGAAACAAGCGAAAATAGCCAGTATACCCTTATTAAAGGTGTTTTATTTGGTTTACTGGCATTGATTATTACTTTTGCAGGCTTTATTGTATATCGTAACAAAAAGAATTTTTTTTTAATAAAAAAAATACATACATCAAATACTGCTGCTCTAGAAAATGAAAATGTAGCTTTAGTGCCTGATAATGAACAAAAAAATGAGTGCTTAAATTCTAATATTTCAAAACAAGCGATCGGGATTTCAGAAGAAATGGTAAGTTTTATTTTAAAAAAGCTTGCTAAATTTGAAGATTCAGGAAAGTTTTTGCGTAAAGATATTAATCTTACCTGGCTTTCTAATCATCTTAATACAAACACAAAATACATATCGGAAGTTATAAAGATTCACCGAAATAAAAACTTCAATAGCTATATCAACGGGCTGAGAATTCAATATATTACCAACAAATTGATTAGTGATCCTGTATATCGTGAATACAAAATCAGCTATCTTTCTGAAGAATGTGGATATGCATCAACACAAGTCTTTGTGATTGCATTTAAAAAGGAAACCGGTGTTACTCCGTCTCACTTTATAGATCAGCTCAAGAATCAGGATTAGTATTACTCATATCATCATCTTTAAGACTTTCAATGAAATACGAAGGTGTCATGCCATGTATTTTTTTAAAAGCAATCACGAAAACCTGAGGCGAGGCGTAGCCACAGACATCTGCTAAATAACTGATTTTATACTCGCGATAATTAGGCTCGTTATAAAGCTTATGAATAATGAAATTGATTTTAAGTTGATTAATATAATTGCTAAAGTTTTGTGATTTGTGATGCTTTATAATTTCGGACAGGTATTTAGAATTGGTATTCAACTGCCCTGCCAAAAGACCAATGGTAAGATCTTTCTTTAAAAATTTAGTTGATTTTTCAAAAGCAGCAAGCTTTTTAAGAATCCTTGTTTCGGTTTCAGAAGAAATGGTGTTTTTTTGAGAAATTGCTGAATTTTCGGGTTCTAAATTGTTCTTTTCCTCCTGCAAGTCTATATCTTCACTAAAATCGGTGGTTGAATTATCAATATATGAAGAAGTTTCATTATTAAGATTCTCAATAATTTTCTCATATTTCTGACGTAAGATTCTGTTTTTTCTTTTCCAGAGAAATGTGGTTACCGTTCCGGCAATTAATATAAGCACGCCGATAATGAATAACATTTTTTTTGAATTCTCTTTATAGTCTTTATCCGTTTCTGCAATTACATTTTTCATTGCAGTATTGGCATTAGACTTATTTATAACATTTAAGCTGTCTTTAAGATTAGTATACTTTTTCATAAATAAAGCAGACTTTTCTTTGTCTCCCATCTCTGTGTAAGCTGTAGCAAGAAATTCGAAAGATTCTACTCTTACGGTTGGGTCATAGCTTTGCTTCTCTAAATTTAATGCATGATTTGCATAATCAATAGTTTTTTTAAACTCTTTTTTCTCAAGATAAAGCCAGCTCAATTGATTAAGAAGAATAGCCATATCTCTTTCTGGTAAACTTGGTTTTTCTTTCTGTATTTTTTCGGCTGTTAAAAGATTTTTCTCGGCTAATGCTAAATTTCCTTTTTCATCTGAATATTCTAAATAAAAAATTCCAAGACGTAAGTATATGTATATAATCTCAGAGTATTTCTTTTTATCCGGAATCTCACCATTGTTATCCTTAATTTTATTTGCTGCCTCTAAAGATTTTTCAAGATAATATAAAGTAGAATCTTTATAAGATTTATTATCGGATAAGTTTGTCAGATTATTGTAATGAGAATGCATATCCATATAGGTCTGAGTAAGTCTCAGGTATTTTCTATCAGGATTCTCAATAGTTTTTGCAAAGAATATTGCTTTTTGAACATCCTTTTTGCTTTCGTCATCAAGACCAAGATACATGAGTGCTAAGGCATTTCTTCTATAAATGCTAGATATAACTCCGGTGGGATCTTCTTTTTTATCTTTTATAATTTTTTTTAACTGATTTCCCAGTTCAACTACTTTTGTATGATTACGTTGTAGATTATAGTTGGTCATGAGATAATCACCACTTAAGAGAATTCCTTTTTCATATGACATTTTTTCTGCATCGGCTCTTAACTGAAGCAGCATTTTTTCTTCATCTTTAGTATTAATTTCATTTTCTTTGATATAAGATAATTTTTTATCAATAGTTGCTTTTGTTATTTCAGAAGAAACAGCATCCTTTTGATTTTGGGCAAAAAAAGAAATATAAGAAAGAAATGCAAAAAAAATGTAGAAATATCTTTTCATGACTTTACGTAATAGTTTGTATAAAATTTGGTGAATACGGTGTCAAAAGTACAACATATAGTTTATATACCACATCTCTGTAATTCAATTATTACAAAAAATTTAAATTTTATTGAGGATTTTTTAATATTTTAAAATTAATTAACATAATGATTTGAAATTTGAATAAGTATAGATTTGTACTTTTTAATTATTAATAAAATTGGAAATCAATATTTTAAATAATCTTGATCATTAATAATTGAGTAATTTATCTGCGGTTTGATATTTTTTTTCTATAACTTAATTAAAGGTCTCTCTTGCCGCTTTATAATCAATAAATTTGCTGTTCTTAAGAAGTGAACAGTGAAGCAGACCTTGATTTTCGGATTATTCTTTATTTCCAACCTATTTTTTTCGCAGCAGACAGACAGTTTAGAATTAGTGATAAACAATCCCGATGTAGAGGATTCGATTGTTGTAAATACTAAAAACAGTATTGGTAGACAGCTTGTAGTGGACGGAAAGCAAATTGTCAACAATATCGCTCACAGCTATGCGAGTCCTTTTTCATGGAAAAAAGATAATTGGGTCGATGTAGGTGGTGTTGCTTTGGGAACTGTGCTCTTGTATTCTGTAGATCATGATACCAGTAAATATTTTATGGATCAGCGGGAAAAAGTTCCGAGTGTTGTCAGAAAATTTGGCGATTATTTCGGCGGACCACAAAATAATTATGGAATTACGAGTTTGGTTTACTTAACCGGACTTTTCACTAAAAATGACAAAATAAGAGATACCGGAGTATTGATGATTTCTTCAGCAACCACGGCCGGATTGATACAAACCTTATCAAAAACATTAGTAGGAAGAGCAAGACCCGGAACAGGAGAAGGTAAATTTCATTTTAAACCTTTCAGTGGCGAACCGGCGTATCGTTCTTTTCCTTCAGGTCATACGGTATTGGTGGCGACAACGATGTTTTCTCTGGCAAAACAGTTTTCAAATCCTTGGGTAAAAGCAGGTATTTATACGATCGGTGCAATTACACCTTTATCCAGAGTCTGGGATGGGGCTCATTTCTTTTCAGATGTTTTCCTGAGTGCAGCAATCAGCTATTTTGTGGTGGAGGGAACCTATAAATACATGAACAAAAACCAAATTAAAAAAGAAGGAAAAAACAAAATCGCATGGAGACTGAGCATGTCGCCAAATATGCTTGGGCTAAACGGTGTTTTTTAAATGTAAAATCACTTTAAAAATTCAATATAAATCCTAATTTTGATCTACATAAATTACAGCATTGAATACTATTTTAATTATCGATGACGAAGAAAAAATAAGATCACTTCTTTCAAGAATTATAAGCCTGGAAGGATTTGAAGTTTTTGAAGCAAGCAATCTGAAATCTGGTCTCAAAAGACTTGAAGTTTCTGATATTGATATTGTCATTTGTGATGTGAAGCTTCCGGATGGTAACGGTGTGGAGTTTTCGAAAATCATTAAAGAAAAATTTCCGGTGACAGAAGTTATTCTTTTAACCGCCTTCGGGAATATTCCCGACGGAGTGATGGCGATAAAAAATGGAGCTTTCGACTACATTACCAAAGGTGACGACAATACCAAAATTCTTCCGCTTGTATACAAAGCTACAGAAAAAGTAGCATTAAATAAGCGGGTCATCCAGCTGGAAAAACAGTTGGATAATAAGCAGTCTTTCAATAATATAATCGGTAAATCCGAGGTATTGCTTTCATCGGTAGACTCTGCAAAAAAAGTTGCAATAACGGATGCAACAGTGCTTCTTACAGGAGAAACGGGAACCGGAAAAGAAGTTTTTGCACAGGCAATTCATCACGCAAGTAAAAGAAGCAAAAAGAATTTTATCGCCGTAAACTGTTCTGCATTTGGGAAAGATTTGCTGGAAAATGAACTTTTTGGTCATAAAGCAGGAGCTTTCACAGGAGCGGTAAAAGACAGCAAAGGTATTTTTGAAGAAGCCAATCTGGGAACTGTTTTTCTTGACGAAATTGGCGAAATGCCACTGGATCTTCAGGCAAAATTATTAAGAGTGCTGGAATCCGGTGAATTTCTCAAAGTAGGAGACAGTAAGCCTATAAAAACCGATGTCCGCATTATCGCAGCAACCAACAGAGATCTTGAAAAAGAAATTGAAAATGGAAATTTCAGAGAAGACCTCTATTACAGGATTAATATTTTTAAAATAAATCTACCTTCTTTAAGAGAAAGAACTTCAGACATTGAGCTGATTGCAGATTTTTTCCTCAAAACGTTTTCCCGGAAAATAGGTAAAAATATTTCTGCTGTTTCTTCTGCTTATCTTAAAGCATTGAAAAACCACAGATGGAAAGGTAATATCCGGGAGCTTAGAAACGTCATAGAACGCAGTGTGATCTTAACGGATTCTTCAATTCTTGATATAGAAAGTCTTCCGCCCGATATTGCAGAAAACAATTCAGATAACGAAAGCAATAAACTGATGTCAGCTTTTTCAATGGCAAGTGCAGAAAAGATGCAGATTCAGAAAGTCCTTAATCATACAAAAGGCAATAAATCGGAGGCAGCACGTCTTTTGGAAATTGGTATTGCAACGTTGTACCGCAAAATAGAAGAATACAAAATTTCGTAAAATACTTTTCCATTCTGATAATGACCCTATCATTTTGATAGGGTTTTTTGTTTTTTGGCATGAGGTGTTTTGATTGTAATGTTTTGATTGTTAAGTATTTATGGTTAAATATTTTATCTCGGAATAAATCTTGGCATTATGTATTCAAATAATAAAAAATGAATCATACAGAAGCCGTTGCAGAGATCATCAAAGTGATCCCGGAAACAAAAGAAGAATTTCAGGAGTCTTACAAAACCAAGTCACCTTACATGGTCATTAATGTTTTTACCCGACAGATCAAAAAACTGATCAGAGATAATGACCAAAAAATTCTGCTGAAATCTATTCGAAAGATGAATCAGTTGTATAACAAAGGTGATCAGGCTTTAAAAAATGCCATCGAAAATATCTTCATATATTCTTTAGACAGCTTTACATTTTCGAGTGAACCCGCTTACAAAAAAATGATTTTCGACAAAATGTCATTGAGCCTTCAGAATAATTACCTGCATCAGGTTTACAAATCAGGGATTTAAAATAAAAAAATATGAAATCAAAAATCAGAAAAATCGGAAGCTGGAAAGAATGGAAATCTATTCGTGAAAAGCATAATCTTGAGATTGTAACAATTAACATCGCTGTGATCTTAGGCGTTTTTGTTGCTGCGGCAATTATTCAGTATTAAAAACTTACGATATGACAACAATTATTTTATTGATTCTGGGATCGGCTTTTTTCGTTTTGTTTTACCGTCTAATTGAATATTTCGATGAAATTTAAAACATTCTGCTTTGAAAAAAATCAACCGAATTACTGCCATAGAATATATGAAGGTATTTTTTCCTTCCATTCGCAGTGAGATCACAGAACTTTCTGTGCAGAACAATTTTCCGGGAATCGTGCAGATCACGATAGACAATATGAAAAGTCTCTCCCAACATTCAAAAATTCAAAAAATGAGTGTCTCAATAAGAAGAATGTACTGGATTTATAAAAACGGAAATTCATACATTAGATATATCATAGAAAACCTTTTTGTAAGGTCTTTTGAAAGCTGGAGAAAAAATCTGCAACCCCAGCAATGGAAGTTTCTTTATCAGGAAATTCCTCCTGCTTTCCGTGAAATTCATAGTCTGCAAATAGTACAAGATCAAAAATTAAAAAATTAGATATGACTCTATTATTCATCATCGCCATAGCTGTATTCGCCTATATGTGCTATGTACTCGTAAAACCTGAAAAATTTTAATATGCTGTAAAGCAATGAAACAAAACATTATCAATAAACTCAAAGACTGGGGAATACTGTTTTTCTGGATCTCCTGTATCGTCGCATTTCTTTATCTGATTATTACTGTAAAAGAATTCGAATTAATTCATTAAAAAACTTATGAACACTGAAATTTTAGGCATTGTGGCAATGTTTCTTATAACATTGCTGCTCGCAATACCTTTAGGTAAATATATAGCAAAAGTTTACTCCAACGAGAAGACTTTTTTAGATCCGGTTTTTAATCCGATAGAACGTTTTTTCTATAAATTTTCAGGCATCGATCCGGATCATGAAATGAATTGGAAACAGCATCTTGTTGCACTTTTAACGATCAATCTGCTTTGGTTTTTTATGAGTATGCTGGTTTTGATGAACATGAGCTGGCTTCCTCTCAATCCCGACGGAAATCCAGATATGTCACCGGATTTGGCATTCAATACAACCATTTCATTTTTAGTTAACTGTAACCTGCAGCATTACTCGGGAGAAACGGGGATGAGCTATTTCGGACAGATCTGGCTAATGTTTCTTCAGTTTGTATCGGCAGCAACCGGTATGGCAGCATCAATCGTTGTTTTTAAAGCTTTTAGAGAAAAAACAACCGAAAAACTCGGAAATTTTTATGATTATTTATTAAAATCGATCACAAGAATTTTGTTGCCTATTTCATTAATTATCGGTGCCGTGATGGTTTTTGAAGGAATGCCGATGACTTTTAACGGGAAAGATAAAATGATTACACTGGAAGGCAAAACGGCGGATGTTTCCACAGGGCCTGTTGCTGCATTCATACCAATCAAACATGTCGGAACCAATGGAGGCGGATTTTTTGGAGCAAATAGCGCACACCCTTTAGAAAATCCTAATTATTTTACCAATATGGTAGAAATGTTTGCGCAACTTGTCATTCCAATGGCAATGGTTTTTGCATTCGGACATTTCATTCGCAGAAAAAAATTCGGGTACATGATTTTTGGAGTAATGACCGTTGGATTTTTATTACTTGCCGTTCCAACCATTACCATGGAAATGAATGGTAATCCAGCAATCAGCCAGATGGGAATTGATAATTCTTTAGGTGCAATGGAAGGGAAAGAAATCCGTTTCGGAGCGGCAGCTTCAGGATTCTGGAGTATTGTGACAACCGTTATTTCTACAGGTTCTATCAATTCAATGCATGACAGTGCTGTACCGCTTTCAGGAATGACGCAGATGTTGGCAATGATGGTGAATGCTTTTTATGGTGGTGATGGCGCAGGGATTTTGAATATTTTCATCTATATCATTCTTGCCGTATTCATCAGTGGATTAATGGTAGGAAGAACTCCTGAATTTATGGGCAGAAAAATTGAAGCAAGAGAAATGAAAATAGCGATGATTGTGGCATTATTTCATCCGTTTCTCATCTTAGTGGGCGCTGCTGTGGCAACGGCCTTTCCGGAAGTAGGAGCTTCTACGCTTAATAATCCGGGCTTTCATGGCTTTAGTGAGATTTTATACGAATACACTTCTTCGGCAGCTAACAACGGAAGTGGTTTTGAAGGATTGGGTGATAATAATATGTTTTGGAACATTTCAACAGGAATTGTATTAATATTAGGTCGATTCATTCCTATTATCGGACCTGTAGCGATTGCTGGTTTACTGGCAAAGAAAAAATACATTCCGGAAGGCGAGGGTACCCTAAAAACCGATACTTCCACTTTTGGAATCATGATTTTCGCTGTGATTGCCATCATTGCTGCACTTTCGTTTTTCCCTGCATTGGCATTGGGTCCTATCGCAGAATATTTTTCAATGAAATAAAATTAGATAAGAGAAATTAAAATGAATAATAAATCATTATTTCAGAAAGAATTGGTTCAGGAAGCTTTAAAACAATCATTTGTAAAACTGAATCCAAAACTGATGATCAAAAATCCGGTCATGTTTCTGGTATGGCTCGGTACATTAGTTATGCTGTTTGTCAGCATCTGGACTTTAACAGGTGAAAAATCACAAGGAAGCTTTATGTATAACTTTACTGTTTTTATCATCCTTTTATTAACGGTATTGTTCGGAAATTTTGCGGAAGCCATTGCCGAAGCAAGAGGAAAAGCTCAGGCAGATAGTTTACGTAAAACAAGAGAAGAAACACCTGCAAAACTTCGAAACGGAGAGATAATTTCATCAGCCAAATTAAATAAGGGTGATATTTTCGTCTGTGAAGCGGGAGATATTATTCCTTCAGACGGAGAAATTATTGAAGGTTTGGCAACCATTGACGAAAGTGCCATTACCGGAGAGTCGGCTCCTGTCATCCGAGAATCAGGAGGTGATAAAAGTTCTGTAACCGGTGGAACAAAAGTTTTATCTGATAAAATTGTTGTACAGGTAACAACGCAACCTGGAGAAAGCTTTTTAGATAAAATGATTGCTTTGGTGGAAGGTGCATCACGCCAGAAAACACCAAACGAAATCGCACTAACAATTTTACTTGCAGGTTTTACACTGGTATTCATCATTGTCTGCGTTACGTTAAAACCATTTGCGGCATATTCAAACATAACCATTACCATTGCGTCATTTATTTCTTTGTTTGTCTGTCTTATTCCGACAACAATTGGGGGACTTTTATCTGCGATCGGGATTGCCGGAATGGACAGAGCTTTAAGAGCAAACGTCATTACCAAAAGTGGAAGAGCGGTAGAAACGGCAGGAGATATTGATGTGCTTCTTTTGGATAAAACAGGAACAATTACCATTGGAAACCGTAAAGCCACTCATTTTCATGCTGCTGTTGGTGTTGATGAATCAAAACTGATAAAAGCTGCGGTGTTAAGTTCAATGTCGGATGAAACTCCGGAAGGAAAATCAATCATTGAGTTGGCTGGTGTGAATCCGTTGAGTTATCAGGTGAATGATCCGGTTTACATCAAATTTACCGCAGAAACAAGAAGTTCAGGTATCGATTATGAAAATGTAAGAATCCGTAAAGGAGCAACCGATGCGATTAAAAAAATTGTTACCGGTGCCGGAAATCATTTTCCTGAGGGTGTGGAAGAAACAGTTCGTGCCATTTCTCAAAATGGAGGAACACCGTTGGTGGTTTCGGAAAACGAAAAAGTTTTAGGAGTGATAGAACTTCAGGATATTATAAAACCGGGAATCAGTGAACGTTTTGAGAGACTTCGAAAAATGGGAATTAAAACGGTGATGGTAACAGGTGATAATCCGCTTACGGCTAAATTTATTGCTGAAAAAGCAGGAGTAGACGATTTTATTGCCGAAGCAAAACCGGAAGATAAAATGAACTACATCAAAAAAGAACAGCAGGAGGGAAGATTGGTCGCCATGATGGGAGACGGAACCAATGATGCTCCGGCTTTGGCTCAGGCTGATGTGGGCGTAGCAATGAACAGTGGAACACAAGCTGCAAAAGAAGCGGGAAATATGGTGGATCTCGATAATGACCCAACCAAATTAATTGAAGTGGTGGAGATTGGTAAACAGCTTTTAATGACAAGGGGAACACTCACAACATTCAGTATTGCCAATGATGTTGCCAAATATTTTGCCATTATTCCGGCTTTGTTTATCACCGCAATTCCTGCTTTGCAAGGTTTAAATATTATGAATCTTCACAGTCCGGAAAGTGCCATTTTATCGGCAGTTATTTTTAATGCGATCATTATTCCGATCCTTATTCCGCTGGCTTTAAAAGGTGTTGCTTATAAACCGATCGGTGCATCAGCTTTATTGAGACGCAACTTATTTATTTTCGGTTTAGGGGGAGTAGTAATTCCTTTTATCGGAATAAAAATTATAGATCTTTTTGTTTCATTACTATTTTAAAATCAACAGGCAGGGCAGGAAGAATACTTCATCCAATTACAATGTCTCATATATTAACTTATCTATTTTCTTCTTGTCTTTAGCCTGAAAAAATTTCATCATGAAAAAACATATTTTACCGGCAGTAAAACTGACCGTTTTATCCATCATTCTTCTTACAATAGTTTATCCGGCGATTATTTGGGCAATTGCACAATTTTCACCAAATGGTGGAAAAGGTGAGCTGATTACACACAACAATAAAACCTATTATTCCAATATCGGGCAGTCTTTCAGTGAAAACCGTTATTTCTGGTCACGACCTTCAGCGGTAGATTACAATTCGGCAGGTTCGGGAGGAAGCAATAAAGGCCCGTCAAATGAAGAATATCTGAAACAGGTACAAGCCAGAGTCGACACTTTTTTAATGAAAAATCCTGGAGTGGCAAAATCTGAAATTCCTGTTGATCTTATAACGGCGAGCGGAAGTGGTCTTGATCCTGATTTTTCTGTACAGGCAGCAAAAGTTCAGGTGAAAAGAATTGCGCAAGACCGAAATATTTCTCAGGAGAAAATCAATCAGCTTATCGAAGCTAATATTCAGAAGCCTTTTCTAGGACTTTTTGGGCCGGAAAAAATCAATGTACTTAAGCTGAATATTGCTTTGGATCAATTAGGAAAATAATAGCTAATCATCATTTAAAAATAATCAGTAATCCTGATTTTAATCTTATATTTAAAAATAATAATGAAAAAAATAATCTTTGTTTTGTTTGCAGTTTTTGGTTTAAAAAATGTGCAGGCTCAAAGCGATTCCATTGTTAAACCTCTTACAGTAAGCGGATATGCCGAAGTGTATTACATGGCAGATTTTAATAATCCTAAAAACAACAGCAGACCGGGTTTTGTCTACAGCCATAATCGTAATAATGAAGTGAATGTCAACCTTGCTTTCATAAAAGCAGGTTATAATACAGACAGGCTAAGAGCAAATCTTGCATTGGCAGCGGGAACTTACATGAATGCAAATTATGCGGCAGAATCAGGAGTAATGAAAAACATTTACGAAGCAAATGTAGGTTTAAAAATCTCTCAAAAACACAATTTGTGGATTGATGCAGGTATTTTGCCTTCCCATCTTGGTTTTGAAAGTGCGGTGGGAAAAGATAACTGGACGCTTAGCCGAAGCCTCTTTGCAGACAATTCTCCCTATTTTGAAACCGGAGCCAAAATCTCTTATACTTCTCCGACTGGAAAATGGTTTCTAAGTGCATTGGTGTTAAATGGATGGCAGCGAATTCAGAGAGTTGACGGTAATTCTACCCCTGCATTTGGTCATCAGATTACCTTTAAACCTAATGAAAAGCTGACACTGAACAGCGGCTCTTTTATCGGAAATGATAAACCGGATTCGATTCGACAGATGAGATATTTCCACAATTTATACGGAATTTATCAGATCAATAAAAAAATAGGAATTACCGCAGGTTTTGATATGGGTGCCGAACAAAAAACGAAAGGCAGCAGCAATTATAATATTTGGTACACTCCCGTATTATTGCTGAAGTATAATGTAAATGAAAAATTCAGTTTAACAGGAAGGGGAGAATATTATCAGGATGAGAAAGGCGTCATTATTTCTACAAATACGCAAAACGGATTCAAAACTTTTGGATATTCTCTGAATGCAGACTATTATATTTTGCCGAATCTGGTCTGGAGAACTGAAATTCGTAATCTGAACAGCAAAGACGCTATATTTATGGATCGGAGTGAAGAGCTCAATAAAAACAGTTTAACGGCAATTACAGCTTTGGCATTTTCGTTTTAATTCAGAAAAAAGCTTAAATTTCCCTGCTATGATCTTGCAGGGGAATTTTTTAATTTAAAAAACTCTACAATGGAAGAGCCCAGAAAATCAGCAGAAGATTTTTTACATCTCATTAATCAGTCGAAAAGAGGAAAGCTTAAGATTTACATCGGAATGAGCGCGGGCGTCGGTAAAACTTACAGAATGCTTCAGGAAGCTCATGTTTTGCTGCAAAATGGTATCGATGTAAAAATTGGATACATTGAAACCCACAACAGAAAAGAAACCCACAGTTTACTGGATGGTCTCCCAGTTATTCCCAGGAGAAAATTATTTTATAAAGGAAAAGAACTGGAAGAGCTGGATGTTTCGGCGATTCTTGTTCTTCGTCCGGAAATCGTCATCATCGATGAACTTGCCCACACCAATATCGAAGGCAGCAAAAACAAAAAAAGATGGCAGGATGTAATGGATATTCTGGAAGCAGGTATCAATGTGATCAGTGCGGTAAATATCCAGCATATTGAAAGCCTGAATGATGAGGTGAAATCGGTAACCGGGATCGAAGTTGCAGAAAGAATTCCTGATACCGTGCTTGCAGCAGCAGATGAAGTGGTCAACATCGACCTTACGGCAGAAGAACTGATTAACCGATTAAAAGAAGGTAAAATTTACGATAGCAGTAAAATTCAGTCTGCATTGGGCAATTTCTTTAAAAGCGAAAATATTTTACAGCTTCGGGAGCTGGCTTTAAAGGAAGTCGCCTCACAGGTTACCCGAAAAGTGGAAGCCGAAATTACGATTGGTAAAAGTTTAAGAAAAGAAAAATTTTTAGCTTGTATCAGTTCAAATGAAAAAACGGCAAAAAATGTCATCCGGAAAACCGCAAGACTGGCTAATTATTATAACAGTCAGTGGTTTCTTTTATACGTTCAGGTTCCGAAAGAATCTTCCGACAGGATTACATTAAGCAAACAGAGACATCTGATTAATAATTTCAAACTGGCTACAGAATTGGGTGCAGAAATTATCAGAATTGAAAATAAGAACGTCGCTTTATCAATCATGGAACAGTGCGAGGAAAGAAATATTACAACGGTATGCATCGGTAAACCGCATTTGGATATTTGGAGGATCATTTGGGCAACAGATACCTTTAATTCTTTACTGAAAAGACTTTCTAAGCAAAACGTAGATTTAGTAATTTTGTCGTGATGAAAATAAAAACCAAACTTAACGCAGGAGTCGGGCTGCTGTTTCTGATGATCATCATTCTTTCAGCTTTGGGAGGATGGTTTATTTATCAGCTTAAAAAAGATACACAGAATATTCTGGTTGCCAATTACAATACCCTGCAATATTCCCGAAATATGCTTTTGGCGCTTGAAGAGATCGATACAGATTCGCTTGCAGTGACAGAATTCCAGAAAAATCTTACCCTGCAATCTAAAAACATCACAGAGAATGGTGAAAAAGAGACTACGCAAAGCATCCGTAATCATTTTTTAAATTTAAAACTAGATAAAACCAATACAGATCTGCAATCTTCCATCCGTAAAGAAATTACAGAGCTCATGCAGCTTAATATGAGTGCCATTCAGCTCAAAAGCAGTATTGCCAATACAACTGCACAAAATGCCATTGCCGTAGTTTCTGTTGCCGGGATATTGTGTTTTCTCATCGCTTTTATTCTCATGGTCAATTTACCGGCAAATATTGCCAATCCGATCCGGGAACTCACAGCAAGTATTCATCAGATTGCCCAACAAAATTACACACAGAGAGTACGATTTGAAGGAAACAGCGAGTTCGGAGAATTAGCCCGTTCTTTCAATACGATGGCAGAAAAACTTCAGGAATATTCTGAAAGCAGAATCGATAAAATACTGAAAGGTAAAAAACGTATCGAAACGCTTATCGATAATATGCATGATGCCGTGATCGGTATCGATGAAAACCGTAAAATTCTTTTTGTAAATGATGAAGCTTTAAAAATCTCAGGTCTTAAAAGAAACAATTTTGTAGGTCAGCAGATTCAGGATGTTGCTGTGACCAATGATCTCATCCGCACACTGATTAAAGAAATTATAGATCCCGAATCAAAAAAAGATCAGCCCAATTCTTTAAAAATATTTGTAGAAGGAAAAGAAAATTATTTCGAGAAAGATATTGTTGATATTAATGTGATTCCTACAGGGGAAGAAGAAAGTCGATTTATCGGTCAGGTGATTATGTTGAGAAATATTACACCTTTCAAAGAGCTTGATCTCGCAAAAACTCATTTTATAGGTACGGTGTCGCATGAATTCAAAACGCCTATTTCGTCTATACAAATGGGGTTGCAGCTTCTGGAAAATGATAAAATTGGAAGCCTCAATGAAGAACAGCAGAAACTTGTAAAAGGCATTAATGACGATACCGTAAGATTGCTGAAAATTACAGGTGAATTATTGAATTTAGCCCAACTGGAAACAGGAGTTACCCAACTCAATATTCGTTCATTCGAAATCAATTCTCTTATCCAGGAGGTTATAAGTACCAATAAATCTGCAGCAGATAAAAAGAAAATATCCATCAATACTCATCTTGATTCCCTGCTTACAACGATGATTGCCGATGAAGAAAAAACACTTTGGGTACTCAATAATATTGTGTCGAATGCAATCCGTTATTCTTCAGAAAACTCGCAAGTAAACATTAATGTTGAAAAACTTGAATCTTATCGCATTAAATTTTCAGTCTCAGATCAGGGGCCGGGAATTGAAAAGCAATATCTGAATCATATTTTCACCCGCTATTTCCGTGTTCCGGGAACTAAAGCTGAAGGCACAGGTTTGGGTTTAAGTATCAGTAAAGAGTTTATCAAATCACAAAACGGAAGCATCAATGTAGAAAGCGAAGTAGGAAAAGGAAGCACTTTTAGTTTTATTCTTAAAGAAAATTTAAATAAAAAAACGGAAAATATTTAGAGATATAATCCTTTTAATCCTTTATAAATGCCAACTGTTTTCAGTTGGCATTTATTATTGCTATTAATAAATACAGAATTGCTAAAAAAAGTTAAAAAACCTGTTTGTATGACTTGAATCATAACTACTATAGTTTTTTTCATCGTAGCTTTGATAGACACCAAACAAGATACATTATGAAATCATTGAACATTTCAGCATCTCTGCTGTCTGCTTGTTCGTTGCTGAACAAAGCGGGTTTTCAAAAAAATTCAGAACATCCATAAAATTACCGGGAGGGTAGTTTTAATATTCTTTATGTGAATTAAAATCTGATTAAGCTTTTTCAAATTTAAATAGAATTAGTTTTTATCTGATTTAAAACAATTCAACCATGAGCAGAAATTGCCTCAAGGTTATCCCTTATGTCTTTGCCAAAATAAACCACGGAAATCCGAATACTAGTCAAGGATTTTCACAATCACTCAATATTAATTTTAAAAAATTCAGTTATGAACAACAGAAATTCAAACAACAGAAATTCACGAAACAGCTCTTCACAGAATTCGTCACTTCTTGAAGAAATTTACCAATTAGGATATGACCATGGTTATACCGATGCAAAGGAAGATGAAGAATACGATGATGATTTCTCAGATTATGAGGATTATTATGAGGAAGAGTATGACGATGACGATTACGAAGATTATGACAGCTATGATGATGACGAAGACTATGATGATGACGATTATGACGACGATGATTATGATGATGAAGATGACGATAACAGAGGTCGTGGAAGATCCGGACGTTCAGGAAGCGGAAACCAAAACAGAGACAGTCAGGGAAGATTTACCTCCGATGGAAGAAGTTCTCGTGGCTCTGGTTCAGGATCAGGATCGGGACGTGGAAGATCATCAAACAGTGGGAATTCAGGAAGCGGCTCAAGAGGCGGAAATTCTGGCGGGAGATCAGGTAATTCAGGGAACAGTTCAAGAGGAGGAAGCTCAAATTCAGGACGTGGAAGATCATCAAACAGTGGAAATTCGGGAAGCAACTCAGGAAGTTCTAACTCTGGTTCAGGATCAGGTCATGGAAGATCAACCAACAGTAATTCTGGAAGCAGTTCAAGAGGCGGAAACTCGAATTCAGGACGTGGAAGGTCATCATCTAACAGTGGGAATTCAGGAAGCGGCTCAAGAAGCGGAAGATCAGGTAATTCTGGTAGAGGATCAAATTCCGGATCGGGAAAACAGGGCTTTGCTTCGATGAGTAAAGAAGAAAGAACAAGAATCGCAAGAATGGGAGGTCAGGCTTCTCATGGCGGCGGAAGAGGTTCAAACTCGGGATCAGGTAGATCTGGTTTCGGAGGAAGAAGAAATTCATAGTTTTTTTATACAGACTGTCTCCTTTTACACAAAAGGGGGCAGTTTTTTAACCAATTAAAAATATTACATTATGCCAACCAAATCAACAAATACAGCAACAAGCGGTACAGGTACCAATTCAACAAAAGATTCATCATCAACAGATGTACAAAACAAAACTGAAAAAGATGCAACACTTAAAATGGGTAATGCAACCGTAGAAAAAAGCGAAATGAAAAACGCGCCGTTGCACAAATTTTTTGTGGATGCTTTAAAAGATATTTATTACGCTGAAGATGCCATCGTAAAAGCTCTAGAAAATATGCAGGAAGCTGCAACCACAGAAGAACTGAAAGATGCTTTCGAAGATCATCAGCTACAAACCAAAAAACACATCAGCAGACTCGAGAAAGTTTTCAAGTCGATCGGTGAAACGCCGGAAAAGAAAAAATGTGATGCCATTGAAGGGATTATCAAAGAAGGTCAGGAAGTCATCAAATCTACAGAGGAAGGTACAATGACTCGTGATGCTGCTTTAATTATTGCTGCCCAAAAAGTAGAGCATTATGAGATCGCGACGTATGGCGGTCTTGTGCAGTTAGCCATTACCATGGGACACGATAAAGCCGCAGATCTATTAGAGAGAACACTCCAGGAAGAAGAAGATACAGATTACAATCTTACTGAAATTGCAGAGACATACATCAATTTCGAAGCAGAGCAGGAAAATTAATTCTTATTCAGCCATGCGACAGATTTTGTTGTGTGGCTTTTTTATGTTTAAATAAAATTGATACACTTGAAAAAAAGGCGAACATCATAATATCTTTTAGAATCATGATTATTGTTTAACTGGCACAGCAAATTTCTGGCAGCTTTTTAGCTGATATTATCAAAACTGCTTAATAAATCCATAATTATTTAAAATTAATAGAAATGAAACCTAAAAATATTCCCGGTGTTCCCCAGCATTTTAAAGGAAGCTTTCACGATACAGAAAGTACAGTTGAAATAGAAAAAAATGATGAAATAGAAGCGAAATATAATGTGCTGAAACAAAGACTTTTTTCGATCAACAACTGGATAAGATATTGCCCGGAAAGTAAAACCGACTTTAAGCTTCATGATGCTTCAGGAGAAATGGTTGAGCGATTACCAAAAATAGGAGATTACATCAGAATTGATATTCCTGGTCCCGGAGGAAGCGAAGGAAGATCTTTCGACTGGGTTCAGATCATTATGATCGATGCCGATTTTTCTGATCGCGTAATGATCCAGTGCAGACCATCAACTGATCCGGCAAAAAAGAACAGCCGGAAAATTGCTCATTTCTATTCTCATGCGGCGACATCAACATTTATTGTTTCAAAACAGAATAATATTTTAAAAGCCGGAATTTACGGAAGAAACGAATACCCGAATCTGAAATCAGGTTTTTTCAACAGCCTCCGAAATGTATTTATCGCAATTGGAGGAATGTTGGGATTTTCAAAGATCCAATGGAAATGTCTCGTAAAAGGACTGGTAGATTTTAGATAATTTATTTCTTTAATTTGAAACTATGGTTGACTTATAAAAAAAAGATCCTACAGGATCTTTTTTTATTTTTTGTCTTAATGATTACTCATTAATTGCTTTTGAATTGAGATTGGTATCTGCAATTTTGGTGAGCAGATTGTTGCAGTTTTTTTCTTCATCCAATGTCGAAAGAAGATATTTCAGACAATCTTTTTCTTTTAAAACTTTAGCATAAGCTGCTAACGTACCATACGTTGCAATCTCATAATGTTCTACTTTTTGTGCGGCAGCAATAATTCCTGCATCGCGCACAGCTCCGGGTTTTGTTTCTTCCATAATGCTTTTTCCTTCATCCAGAAGTCCCTGCATTGCATCACATTTTTTTGCCTGTGCTTTTTTCTTTAACGCTTTGAAGCAGCCTTCAAGTCTCTTTGCATGTTCTTTGGTCTCTTCTAAATGATCTCCGATTGCCTTTTTCAATTTTGGATCAGTAGCATTTTTCTGCATTTTCGGTAATGCTTTTGCAAGAGCTTTTTCTGCCCAATATATATCTTTCAGTGCATCTTCAAAAAGATCGTTTAAATCTTTTGCGGCATCCTTTTTGGCAGGAGTCTTAGAAGCGTTTTTCGATGTTGATTTTGCATCTGTTTTTGTGGTTTTTCTTGCCGTTGTCTTTTTTGCTGATGCATTTTTAGTTTCCATAAAAAATTTTGTTTAATTGATTAGTGGATTTAAAAATTACAATTATCAGACCATCAAATTTAAAATGGTAAAGATGTGGTATCTAAATGATTTTTTATTCAAGATATGATTGCAAACATATCACACAGGATTTTTAATCACTAAATTAGGATATTACAAAATAATTGCTGCAAATAGTACAGAACTTTTTGAAACCGATTGGGAATTATTATTACGGAATACACAATTTTTGTAGAAGAATATGGTTACAAAATATCTGCATGGTTTAGTTTTAGCTATAAAAATTCGGTGATTTATACTGAAGATCTCGATCTGCATCTCAGGACTGAAACTCAAAATAAGCAGGTTTATTATTCTGAATTTATTTTAGGATGCTTTAGAATCCAATTGCAGAAACACTAACCTGAAGAAAAATAATTAAAAAAATAATACGATGAACAATGTACAGCTGAAAAACAAAACCGCTCTTATAACGGGTGCCGATAGTGGAATAGGTAAGGCAACTGCGCTTCTTTTTGCAAAAGAAGGCGCAAACATAGCCATTATTTATCACAGCGATGATGAAGATGCAGAAAAGGCAAAAAAAGAAATCGTTACTCTCGGAAATGAATGTATCATTCTGAAGGGTGATGTAAATGAAAGCGATTTCTGTGAAAGAGCAGTAAAAGAAACCATTGAAAAGTTTGGCGGAATCGATATCCTGATCAATAATGCCGGAACTCAGATTCCACAGGATGATATTTTAAAATTGAAAGAAGAAGATATCCGCACCACTTTTAATTCGAATATTATCGGGATGATATTGCTTACAAAAGCAGTATTTCCTCATTTAAAAGAAGGAAGCAGCGTCATCAATACTACTTCGGCAGTTGCTTATCAGGGGCACGAAGAACTGTTAGATTATTCTGCAACAAAAGGTGCGATCGTCTCTTTCACAAGATCATTGGCTTTACAGTCAAAACCCAAAGGAGTCCGGGTAAATGCTGTCGCTCCGGGACCTGTAGCAACACCTCTGACGAAAGAAACTTTTGGCGAAGAAGAAGAGGACGAAAGCAAACCTCCTTTACAGAGAAATGCATCCACAGAAGAGATTGCGACAAGTTATCTTTTCCTTGCCACCGAAGCTTCTGCTCAGATTACTGGCCAGGTTTTGCACCCGAACGGAGGAATCATTGTAAATGGCTAAATGATAAAACGGTGAAAACAATAATACTGTTTTCACCGTTTACCATAAGCTTGCAAATCTCATTTTAATATCATCAGATTATTATTCTTCCTCTTCTTTCTTGAAACTCATTACTTCAAAATGACCGTCGGAAGAATATTTTTTACAGCTTTCATCATCAAATTTTTCAGGATTTTTCAGAAAATCATCGATGTATTTTTTGCTGTCATCCGTATTTGCTGGTGCAATTACAAGATGATATTGTTTCAGAACCGATTCATCTGCGTTTTTAAGAGATTCATTTTTGTGTTCCAAAGCTTCTTTATAGTTCATTGCTTTATTTTTTTAATTATTAAATCTAATTTTCCTTATTTTTATATCGTTCAATATTGGTGAACTGGTTGTAAGAAACCCTCAGTTTTTTTAGCTGATCCGCAATCACTTCCGAACTTTCGCTGCATAGATTTCCACTTTTTAATGCATCTTCATAAGCCTGAATGGCGTGTTTCTCACCAAATACTACATTTTCCAGTGTTTCCTGATCGTTATTGGTTACTGGTAAAGAATTTTTAATGTCGATCCAGGTACGGTGAAGATTTCCCACGATTGAAGTTGTGTCTTCATCCGCATTTCCGCCTTTATGGCTAATCAGATCGATAATTTCGTTCTTCATGATTTTCGATTGTGAAATCATTTTGTCATATTCACCTTTAAGGTCAGAATAGCTTTCCCATACCTTCCCTTCGACTCTTTCAAAGCCTTTTATCCGGTCATTGGTAATGTGCAGAAGATCATTGAGGACTGAGATTGTTTTTGAATTTTCCATAATAATATTTTTAACGAATATTACAAGAAGCATGCCTTGTGGGATGTGTTTTTAGTGGATTATGATGAAAATTTTTAAGTATAAATAAAAGAATTCTAAAAACATTCAAAACATCCTAATTATAAAATTACTGCATTGTTTTTATAATTAATCTAAGATGACTGTAAACAGGGTTTATATACCATGAATAGGTACTTTTAAGTAGAAATTTGATGTAAGATTGATCGTTTATGTCAGAGGTCATAAACTTCAAAGCTTTCGTTCTCTAATTTTGCGACGGTAATATTACTCAAGTGGAAATATGGTATTCACTTTCCTGAAATTTTGCTGGATACTTTTATAATGATTAAATTTCTATGATTATTGACGAAGAGATACTTATTGAGCATGGTGCAGACACCCAAAAATACGCAGCCGGAGAAACAATTTTACTCGAAAATACAGTTCCTAAATTTTATTACCAGATTCGGTCGGGAATTGTAAAACTAAATACATATCGTGATGATGGCAATGAATTTATTTTCAGTCTGCCTTCAGATGGACATTGCTTTGCCGAAACTTTTTTATGGGGAGATATTCCGTACTGTATTAATGCTGTGGCAATTACAGATACGGAAATTATAAGGGTTGCCAAAACCAACTTTATGAATATGCTCAATTCGAGGGCAGATATTATGAAAAATCTGATGTCTTATACAGCAGAAAGAATGTTTTACCGATACAAAATGTTGAGTACATTGTCTGTCAACAACCCATCATACAGGATTTTTAAAGTGCTTGAATTTCTGAAATCACACAACAATGTTACTGAGCCTTTCAAATATGTCGTTCCGTTTTCAAGACAACAGCTGGCAAGTCTTACTGGTCTTCGGGTAGAAACGGTCATCAGAACTGTAAAAAAACTCGAAAAGGAAAAAAGGCTGATGATTTCTAATGGAAAAATCTGTTTTTAATCTGGTTATGATCTGGCTCATATTCCTGATCCCGTAATTATAATTAGCTTTGAGATAGCATAGAATCGAAATCCATATAGTTACTTCTGTGCTTTAATTAGACAAACCCCTTTTTCAAGGGGTTTTATTTATTTTATTTTATCGTAAATCAATTTCGTGACTAGAGCTCCGAAGAGGTAATAGGCTACGGTCATGATCTTTTTTTGATTGTTTTCTGCAACCGGTTGATCATTTAGACCCATCTTTTGTGGTAAAACGATAGCTCCGATTCCTGCGGCAAGTCCGCTTGTGAAATGATGACTCGTTGCTGTAGTTCCGTAATAAACAGCGTTGTTTACAATATCTCCGGCAAGAGTTGCAGCATACAGTTTATCCGGATCAGAAATTTCTAATGGAGTAGAATCTGTTACTTTTTGTAGAGCTTCTTCGCCAAGTTCATTAATGTGCGGTACATTGTTGAAGTTTTTTCTGATGATTTCGTGCAGAAGGTTGAGCGCAATAGCTCCGCCTAAACCTGCGAGCATTTTTTTTACCATAATGATTTTATTTTAAATTAAATTTTTTCTTCTTTTTTAGTGGATGCAATCGCCCAGGCCATTAAAAGCGGCTGCATAAATAATCTTGCAAAACGTCTATTGTCGGTATCGAGACCGAATCCGTCTTTCCGGTTTTGGTATTGTGAAAGATTTCCGGGAAATACTGCAGCAAAGAATCCTGCAGTAACTGCACCGATAAGGGATCTCTGTTTTTTCGGAGCCAATGCAACGGTAGTTCCCAAAAGAATTTCTGCAATACCGGAATAAACGACTGTATCATCTTTTTTCAACGGAACCCAATCGGGAACCTGAGCCTGAAATTCTTTTCTGGCAAACGTTAAATGTGAAATTCCTGCCGCAATAAGCATTCCGCCCAAAGCTATTCTTGAAATGTTTTTAGTGTCCATATTTTTTATTTTAAATGAAATGAAATAATGAATCAATCGATATATTTAGCCTTCAGAAGTATTTTTCTTTGGTTGCAAAATCATTCTGATCGAAGGATTATTGGTAATAAATAACCTGAACCACTCGAAGGCGAGCCTTATTTTGTTTCTGAATCCTGTCAGAGGAATAATATGAATGAAAAGCCAGGTCAACCACGCAAAAAATCCGGTGTACGAAAATTTCGGCAGATCAACCACTGCTTTGTATTTTGAAATAATTGCCATGCTTCCTTTATCATTGTAAATAAATGGCTGCAGCGTTTCTTTCTTTTCCTGTCTAATAATATTTTTAACGGCTAATTTTGCCTGTTGAATGGCAACCTGAGCAACCTGCGGATGTCCTTTCGGGAAATTTTTGTCACTTAAGTGAAGACAAATGTCTCCCAACGCAAAAATATTTTCGAAGCCTAACACACGGTTATATTCATCTACCAACAATCTTCTTCCTTTTCCGATGCATGTTTCAGGGATTCCCGGAACTTTACGCCCGATCACTCCGGAAGTCCAGATCAGGCTTTCTGTTTTTATTTTTTTACCATCTGATAAAATTACATTTCCATCGGAATAATCTTTCACAGAAACATTAAGCAAAATATTAACGCCTAATTTTTTTAAATTTTCATAGGCTGTTTTTTTGGCTGCATCACTCATTGGAGAAAGCAGAGTAGGAAGAGCATCTACCAAATATAGATGAGAAAGATTTAGCTCTATTTCCGGGTATTCTTTTTCAGCAATATAAGCTCCCATTTCTGCAATCATTCCGGCAAGTTCTACACCGGTTGGTCCGCCACCCGCAATTACGATATTCTGAAGACGCTCAGCACGGTTCAGATTTTTATTTCTGGCAGCTTTTTCAAGGCTCATAAGCAGATGATTTTTCAAATACAATGCTTCATGAATGGTTTTCATCGGAAGTGCACATTTTTCGACATTTTCGAGTCCGAAAAAATTGGTTTCTGTACCCAACGCAACTACTAAATAATCATAAGAAATTTCTCCTGTATCGGTTTCAATGTGTTGTGTTTCTGTATTTACATTGATTAAACTTCCCATGTGATAGTTCACATTATTATATCTGGCGAAAAGCTTTCGGAAAGGATAGCTGATGTGAGAAGGCTCAATAAACGCAGTGGCGACCTGATAAATAAGAGGAGGAAAAAAATGATAATTATTTCTGTCTACAAGCGTAATCCTGAAATTTTTATTGCGTGCAATATTTTTAACGAGATTAATCCCTGCAAAACCTCCTCCTATGATGACAATATGTTTTTTCATAACAGGATATTTATGTGAATGGTGTAATGGCAGTCATTCAATAATAAGACCAAAAGATTCAATTTCCAGATATTGAAAAAACTTGTGGTACCTGTTTTTTAACAAGCAAAAATGCTTTATATGACTGGGATCATAAGTTTCCGGAAAATATTAGATTAAATTTGATTCAATCAAACATCACAAAATTTTATTATATGAAAACCTATTTGCTTACTGCCCTTATTCTGGGAGTAACAGCGACCAGCTGTTCAAAACAAAAAACGGAAGAAAATACCAGCAACGACAGCATGTCAACAGTTGATATGTCAACCGATACATCTATGGCTTTACCACCTACAGATACTGCGGCTATGAATGCTCCTTCTGCGGGTAGAACAGATTCTGCCAATACAATGCGGGACAGTACAGCTACCTCTACCAGAAAATAATTTAAAATTTATTTATAATTCTAACTCTAATTATCTGCACCCCAAGTTTTTCTTAGTTTAATGCCCATATTATTAATCAACTGGGGTGCTTTTTTCCATATTCCATTTATTCTGACAGAGTTCTCATTGATCAAGTTCTACATAGAATTATAGATTTAAAACTTAAAGATTGACTGAGATTAATCAGCCAATCATTTTTATTCTTGACTTTTTCAACAATATAACCACAAATAATTAATATGGATAACAAACCACAAAACGAAAAGCAGGATCAGCTGAATTATTACAAAACCGATAATTCTGATCAGAAACTTACTACCAATCAAGGGCTTAAGATTAATAATAATCAGGATTCTCTGAAAGCAGGAGAGCGCGGAGCAACACTTTTGGAAGATTTTATTTTAAGAGAAAAAATCACCCATTTTGATCACGAAAGAATTCCGGAAAGAATTGTACACGCAAGAGGTTCGGGAGCACATGGTGTTTTTAAACTTCATAAAAGCATGGAAAAGTTCACCCGGGCAAAATTTTTATCTGAAGCCGGCAAGGAAACTCCCGTTTTTGTAAGATTTTCTACAGTTGCAGGAAGCAGAGGAAGTACCGATCTGGCAAGAGATGTAAGAGGTTTTGCTATTAAATTTTATACCGAAGAAGGCAATTATGATCTTGTCGGAAATAATATTCCGGTGTTCTTCATTCAGGATGCCATGAAATTTCCTGATTTGGTTCACGCTGTAAAACCGGAACCGGACAACGAAATTCCGCAAGCTGCTTCTGCACACGATACATTCTGGGATTTTATTTCTCTGATGCCTGAAAGTATGCACATGATCATGTGGCTGATGAGCGACAGAGCCATACCGAGAAGTTACCGAATGATGGAAGGTTTCGGAGTGCATTCGTTTAGATTTATAAACAGTGAGGGCGATGCTTTCTTTGTAAAATTTCATTTAAAGCCAAAATTAGGAGTTCACTCAGTAGCATGGCCTGAAGCTCAGAAAATTTCTGGAGCAGATCCAGATTTCCACAGAAGAGATCTTTGGGAAGCAATTGAAAACGGAGCCTTTCCTGAATGGGATTTGGGTGTACAGATCGTTCCCGAAGAAAATGAGCACGATTTTGATTTTGACCTTTTAGACCCGACAAAAATTATTCCTGAAGAATTGGTTCCTGTCGAAATTTTCGGAACTTTAACTTTAAACAGAAATCCCGATAATTTTTTCGCTGAAACAGAGCAGATTGCGTTTCATCCGGGGCATCTTGTTCCGGGAATTGATTTTACAAACGATCCTTTGTTACAAGGCAGATTATTTTCATATACCGATACTCAGTTATCAAGATTGGGGTCACCAAATTTCCATGAAATCCCGATTAACAGATCAGTTCCGACGGTGCATAATAATCAGCGTGACGGACACATGAGACAGCAGATTGCGAAAGGAAAAGTAAGCTATGAGCCCAATTCAATTGGTGGCGGTTGTCCGTTTCAGGCGATGATGAAGGATGGTGGTTTTGCCTCTTACGGTGAAAAAATAAGCGGAACAAAAATCAGAGCGAGAAGTCAATCATTCGTTGATCATTATTCTCAGGCAAAATTATTTTACAACAGCCAGTCTGAGCCGGAAAAAACTCATCTTCAGAAAGCTTTGATATTTGAATTGTCTAAAGTGACGATTCATGCCATCAGAGAAAGAATGGTGGGTCAGCTGAATTTTATCGATAAAGAATTGGCGCAGATTGTGGCTCAGAAATTAGGGGTTGAAGTTAAACCTCTTGCACAGCCGAATGGAAGTATTCCGGCAGACGCAGATCCTTCTACATTACAAAGCGAAGAAAGAGAGCCGAAAATTAAAATTTCAGATGCTTTAAGCATGAAAAATACGGTTAAAGATTCCATAGAATCAAGAATCATTGCAGTTCTTGTAGCAGATGGATGCGACGGAAAAAGAGTGTCGGAATTTCTTGATAAAATAGAGAAAGAAGGTGGAGTCATTCAGTTTGTTGCCCCGGAAATGGCACCTGTAAAAGCAGATGACGGCTCTCTTATCGGTCCGCAACATTCTATTTCAAGTACGATGAGTGTTTGTTTTGATGCAGTGTATGTAGCACCGGGAGAAGCTTCTTCGCAAAACTGGCTTCAGCCCGACTATAAAAACAGTGTGATTGATTTTGTAAACGAAGCTTACAGACATTGCAAGGCACTTTTCTTTGATAAAAATACTGAATTGATCTATGAGCAAACCGACATTTATAAGAAAGATCATACAGATTATGCTGTTATTCTTGAAGAAAATAATAACGGAGATGAAAACTTCATCCGTGCGGTTGCCTCTCACAGAGCCTGGGAATTCGAAAAACAGAGAAACGGCTTAAAATAATTTAAACCAAACCACAAAAATATTTTTTATGAAAGCAGCAGTTTTTCACTCACCGGGTAAGATTACCTGCGATACAGTAGATGATCCTATTATTCAGGATGAAAATGATATTATACTTAAAGTTACTTCCACCGCAATTTGCGGAAGTGATCTGCACATGTATTCCGGAGGAATTCCACAGCCAAGGCCAATGGTAATGGGACACGAATTTATGGGAGAAGTAGTTGAAAAGGGAAGAAATATTACCCATCTGCATCAGGGTGACAGAGTAGTTGTTCCTTTTCCTATTGCTTGTGGATGCTGTTACTTTTGCCAGAATGATCTGCCAAGCGGATGCGAGAATTCAAATCCTGAAAATTATGGTCCGGAAGGCGGAATCATGACGGAGAAAGGTGGCGGAATGTTCGGCTATACTGATCTTTACGGAGGTTATAACGGCGGTCAGGCGCAATATGTAAGAGTGCCTTATGCGAATTTCGGCCCAAGAAAAGTTTCTGATGCGCTTACCGATGAACAGGCTCTATTTCTTACCGATATTTTTCCTACGGGATATACCGGTGTCATGTGGGGTGAACTGAAGGGAGGTGAATCGGTTGCGATTTTCGGAGCCGGGCCTGTCGGTTCGATGGCGGTTAAAAGTGCCATTCTTCATAATGCCGGAAAAGTGATTGTAATCGATACTTTGCAATACAGATTGGATCAGATTAAAAAACTTACAGGTTGCGAAACCATTCTTTGGGAAGATGCAGATTCTACGGTTCAAAAAATTCGTGATTTAACCAATGGTAGAGGTGCCGATCTTTGTATTGATGCGGTAGGTTTTGAGCCTGAACGTTCTTTCCTCGACAGAGCAAAAGCAGTCATTAATTTTGAAAAAGGTTCTATGAAAGTTCTTGAAGCCTGCATGAGTGCCGTAAGAAGAGGCGGAACAGTTTCTGTTTTAGGAGTTTATGCAGTGAATTACGACAATTTCAGATTAGGACAGATTTTTGATAAAGGGATTCTTCTGAGGGCAGGACAAGCTCCCGTTCATGCAATCATCGATAAGCTGATGAAACATGTAGAAAACGGAGAGGTAAAATTAGACGATATTATTACCCATCGATTATCACTGAATGATGTATCCAAAGGTTATGAGCTTTTTGATAAAAAAGAAGATGGCTGTGTGAAAGTTGTTCTTGATCCTTGGATTTAAATAAATTTTAAAACAATTTTTAGCAATAAAAAACTCCAAAGAGAAACACTTTGGAGTTTTTATATATGATTGAAATTGATATATATTAATTGGTAAGTCTTTCAATTTTTGTAATGACATCATCGATGTCAAAAGGCTTAGAAATAAATTCATCCGCTTTGCAGGAGTTGATTACTTCATCGGCTTTTGCATGTGCGCTGATAATCATTACCGGAATATTGGCCGTTTTTTCGTCTTCCTTTATCTGATTGCATAAATCTGTGCCTAAACCGTCCGGCAATCTCACATCCATGATAAAAAGATCAGGAACTGAAGACTGGTCACGGTTGTTGAATGCTTTAACGGTGGCAAATGACCGTACATCATAATTCTCGAATGACAGGAGTAGCTGTAATGCATCTCTGATGCCTGTCTCATCTTCTACGATAAATATTGTTTTCATACCCATCGATTGGCAAAAACGAAGCCAACTTTTAATTCAGAAAATAAAAATTTAATTATAGCTAAATGCACGATGTTTGCTTTTTTATGATAACCAAAAAAATAGTATTATATGAATCATCCAATTTTAACGGATCAGCATGCTGTCGGATTAGGCGGTGTTGCGATCGGTACAGCTTTTGAAAAAATCTCAGACGAACAGGCACAAAACATTCTTGAAACTGCCTGGAGTGAAGGAATACGATATTATGACACGTCACCATGGTATGGTCTTACAAAAAGTGAAAGGCGTTTCGGTGATTTTCTTCAACACAAAAACAGGACAGATTTCGTTTTTTCTACAAAAGTCGGAAGGCTTTTCACCGAAGTTCCTGAAAATGAAGTTCCACCCACTATGTGGAAGGCTCCTCTGAACTACGATTTCCGTCATGATTATTCTGAAGATGCGGTAAAGCGCTCGATTGAAGAAAGTCTAAAAAGAACTTCATTAGGATACTTAGACATTGTTTATGTTCATGATCTTTCGGAGGATCAGGTGGGTGACCGTTACCCGTATTTTCTTGAACAGGCTAAAAAAGGAGCTTTTAAAACACTTTCCAGGTTAAGAGACGAGGGAATTATCAAAGCATGGGGAATGGGCGTCAACAAGATAGAGCCTATTCTCGACTGTATCGAATATGCAGATCCGGATATTTGTCTGTCTGCAACCCAATATTCTATTCTGGAGCATGAAGATGCAGTTGATCGTTTGCTTCCTGCAGTAAAAAAGGCAAATGTAAAACTGGTTTCGGGAGCAGGATACAATTCAGGATTTATTGCAGGAAGAGATCGCTATAATTATAAAGATGTTATCCCGAAAGAAATGGCTGAAAAAAGATCGAAATTGATCGAAATTGCAAAAGAATTTGAGGTAGATATCGTACATGCAGCATTACAATTTGTATTGGCAGCAGATGAATTTATATCCATCATTCCCGGAGCAAGCACATCATCTCAGGTTATTGATAACGTAAAAGGCTGGAAAAACAATATTCCTGTTGAGTTTTGGACAAGACTTAAAGATGAAAAAATCATTTACGAAAAAGCTCAGGTTCCTAGCCACTAAGATTTGTTTATAAATAAAATTTTGAAAGCTGCTGAATTTTCTGGCGGCTTTTCTTGTTTTTAAATAAATAATTAATCGCTAAAAATACTGCAAATTTCTTCCGCCAAAATCTTTACCTGTAAAGGTCTTTTCTTTTGATCTACATCCAGCCTGTTGTATATTCCGGTTTTTACGATGATAATATTTTCTGATGGAATCATGATGATAAACTGTCCTAAAAACCCGTAGAAGAAGCGCAATTTTATTTTACTTTCGTTATCTGCCCAGACGTTATAACAGAAAGCGTCATTTTCGGGAGTGGGATGGAGGAGTTTTTCACAATATTTTTGATCAATAAGTTGTTTTCCTTCCCAGTTTCCGTTTTGTAGAATCAACTGTCCGATTTTAGCAAAATCTCTTGGGATGGCATGAATGCAACAGAAAGCTTTTTCCATACCTTTTTCATCAGTGCTCCATTTGGCAACTGATTCCATTCCTAAAGGCCGCCAAATTTTTTCTGAAAGATAATCGGCAAGACTTTTTCCTGTGACTTTTCTCAAAGCTAAGCCTAAAAGTTGTGGAGCTACACTTTGATATTGGTATTTCTCACCGGGCATTTCTTTTATTTCTGTTTTAAAAGTTTGTTCTGCAAGATCATCCACAAAATATTGTTTTGAATTTTCGGCAAAAGGATGATTGTATTCTTCTTCCCAGTCAAATCCTGCCTGCATCGTCATGAGATGTTTGAAAGTAAGATATTTACCATACTTGCTTTCTGAATATTGTGGAAATACGGATGAAACCAATTGATCTTCCGAATCCAGATAACCGTCATCAATGGCAAAGCCTGTAAGAATGGAAAGAATACCTTTTGCCATCGAGAAAGAGTTCATTAGTGATGATGGATCGTGATCTTTCCAATATTGTTCGTGGATAATTTTATTGTTTTTTATAACGACAAGTGAAGAAGCGTTGGTTTTTTCAAGCTCCTCAAGCAGTGTTGAAGAAAGTTGCTTTTTATTATAATCACTATGTTTTTGCCAGGGTTTTTGTTTAAAGTTTGAAACTGGATTAGAAGGAAATTTTTCTTCATCATCAGTAGAGGGTGTAAGAGGTCCTTTCTTGAGATTAATGCGTAATGCTTTAAAAATATAGCCATATCCGAAAATGCAGATCGTTGCCGCGACTGCTGTTGTTCCCGCTAAAAATCCGATTAAAACTTTTTTAGTATTCAAATTATGTTTTTTAAACCAAAGCTTTTATATTGTCTGTAAGCTTCAGATTTGTTTATATTAAATTTTTAACTTCAAATTTTATACCTGTATGACCAACTTGTGCAACTTGGATAATTTATTGTAGCTTTACAAAAAAATTAATGAACTCCAAACTGCGTTCTACAAAAGAAGGTCTCATTTACATAAGACAGTCTATCATCCTCAATCTTAAACGACCCAATGCTCTGGAAGGAGCTAAAGTATTGGGAAAACCGGTCATCATCAATGTTAATCATATCGGATTTTTGAGTCATAATATGGATGGAAATGTCACTTTCTTTATGGCGAACGGTTTCGAGATTTCCATGAATGTATTTCATAACGAGGCAGAAGAAGTCTTCAACTGCGCAAAAGCAGGTCTTGAGAAAGAGGTTCTATAATATTTTCTTATTTATTCAGCTTTTTCAAGCTCAAAAAATGTTTTGCTACCGTCAATATTGGTATATTCAAGTTTTACAAAGCCAAACTGTTCATTAAAGTATGAGGTAAGCTCCGTTTCACCAATTCTGCTTTTTGCTTTTCCATATACTATGTAGCATTCTAAATTTCCAAGTTTGGTGTTGAGGTTTTTCTTTTCCTTAATTTCATATTCGTATTTATTTTCAATACCGCCTTCCCATTTCAGCCATCTTTCATCCGACCAGTGATCGCCAATTTCAAGCCCCCATTTCCATTTTGTTCCGATTTTGTAAGGAGCTTTTATATAAGGAAAAGGATTTAATTCTAATATTTCAAAATAGATATTTCTTGGCGGATGAATCCATATATTCATGTCATTTTCAATAGCACCTGTGGTTTCCATGGAAAAGAAATCATTGTTTTTCATTACATATTTATATTCTATGGCAGTTTGATTGTAGCCGGGATCAACACCTGCAAAAGCATTTCCCGAATGTGGCTCGATAGTAATGTAGTTTACGGTTTCATCATTCTGTTTTTCAAATTCCACAAATTCCCATCCTGCAACACTGAATCCTTCGGGCTGCATTTCCAGATTTCCTTTTTTTATCAGATACTTTTGATTGTTTTTTACAATAGAGTAAGAATAAGTAAGCTTTATGCCGGGCTTATAAATCTTATTGTCTTCGTTGTAGTTGGCATCGTAAGATTTGTTTTTGTCCGGTTTTTCTACGGTAACATCCAGATCATCATAGATAAATTTGCTCTGATTTGTTTGTGAAAAACAAACAGTGGGAAGCAGTAGAAATGCAAGATATTGAGTCGGTTTCATTTTGTGATCGTTTGGTTATCAAATATATCACAAATATTGAATATTCGAGTCGTAGCAAAGGCACAGATATTGATTAGCCTACATAAAAAATCACCATCATGAATATTAAACGAATCTTTGGAGCAGTGCTTACAATTTTGGGTATTATCGGTCTTATTTATACCGGAAGTCAGCTAATCAATAAAAGTGAAGGCTACACCACACTTATTGTAGTTGGAGTGATCGGGCTTATTTTCTTCTTTTCGGGAATAGGTCTTGTAAAAAATACAAAAGACGAAGCCTGATTCTTTTTAGAAACAAAATTCTTATCAACAACTTATTTGTTCTAAAGTAAAAATTTAAAATCCACAGCAAAACTTGCTGTGGATTTTATTCATATTATATTTTGTAGTGATGGTACACATGTATATTCAAACGCTATGCCATGAATAAGAAAAGGGGCTGTTTTTTTTATGAATTTTTGTTAAAATATCAGGTTATGAATTTTAGATTAAAATAAAGCTGGTTTTTCTTTCGGAAACACTTTCGTGGCACAAATTCTGTAATACAGAAACAAGCAAAATAAAGTCTATGGAAAAAATCAACATTATGGTAGCTTTTTGCCAAGAATGTGGCGGTTATCATTCAGCAGCTCCTGCTGATCCCAATCAGATCGATCATCCGGAAATAGTAGATCACTTTTTTTATCACGGTGAGCCTTGGTTTACATTAAATCAGGAAACTTTCAAAAAAGCTGCAATGCTTGAAGCTACGGAGGTAAGAACAGTATCTTTGAATCATCACCGAGAATACGATTATATGTATTGTAAATGCAGCAAAAAAAGTAAAAACAGCAACCAAAACACCGGTTTATAAGTTTTCAGGTTCAAATGTTGCAGTGCCGATTCAGCAAAAGGCAGAAGCAGAAACAGATATTTATTTCAGAGATGTTTACAGTTTGTGTTACAATTTTCATTAATTCTGTTCAATGATGTTCCACATACATTTTTACTTCAGCAATAAGTTCAGACTTAAAAAAACCGTAATCATTAAATTTGATTACGGTTTTTAGTTATACAATTCTTAATTAAATAATATTTATTCTAAGATCATTATTATTTTCTTCCATATTAAGATCAATAATGGGTGTGTTGGAATTACTTAATGCTTCAGCGATCTTTTCTGCAGCAGTGTCGCAAAAATCTAATCCGGAATAATCAGGATTCAGCCCGCCAATGAAAGGAACAGCCATTATGAAAAGACTATCTGTAGCTTCACCATAAACATTGAGAGCCTGAAAATAATCGTTGATCCCGAGTCCGGGAACTTTCAGATAGTAATTGTTGTTGTGACCCTCAACTACATTTTCAGTATTCTTTTCGAACATTTCTTTCCCATTTTCGTATTCTTTAAAGCCAAGATATGCCGAACTTGTGATATTCTCATTCTTCAGTCCTTCAAAAGGAAGATCCTGCAGATTCATCTGTTGCTGACCGATGGCATCAATATACATTTTGTAATGATCCTTTATTTCTTTTCCGTCTTCGGTTTTATAGCAGTAAATTCCGCCTGATTCCGGATGAGGTTCTACCGTACTTTCTTTATCTACTTGAATCAGATCAATCAAACCTGCATCATGAAGCGCCATCATTTCCCGATAGGAAGATTGAGGAAGTGAAGCAATTATTACGGAGATCAAAGGCATTAAAACAGATTTCAGTCGAAGCATATCTTCAGCAGAAAAATGTTTGGCAGGATAATTCATCGAATAGCTGAATGCCGCAAGTTTCTCTTTCCAGGTGATTGATTGTCTTTTTTCTATCGATTTTTCGGCTTCCCTGTATTCGGCTTTAAAAAGATCGAAACTGTCAGATTTTTCTCTTAAGCTAAGCATTTTTTCAGCAAATTCTTCTAAACTTAAATCTTTTATAAGATCATAAAATTCAGGATCTTTTTGCTTGATGGGAAGTTTAAAATTAATTTTAAAAACATAATCCAGATCTACAAAACCACCATTTTTCTTTTTGTAATCATAAATTTCCTGAAGCGACATCGTCCACTCCGATGAATAGGAGTCATCTTCCGAATGAAATCTTAGTGCAGGTAAAAAACCTCCCGTCGAAAACATATGAATTCTAAAGTTTTCTGAATTTTTGTTGAGCTGATATTCTATTTTTCCGCTTTCTGTTTCTACAAATTTTCCGTTCAGCCTTGCAATGGTTTTCACTGCATCAATTGCGGTAAGGGATGTTCCGCGAACGGCAACAGGAAAATCACTGCCGTTTTTGAATTTTGAAGGCGGATAAGGCGAATCGAACCAGCCATTTGTTTTTTCTTCGTGAATTTTAGGCCAGGTATGTCCGGTGCAGATAATAACTTTGTTGAAAAGTATTTCTTCATCCCGATCTGTTTTTATTTTAAACTCATCTTCCTTATCGGCAGACTTTATAATATCAGTAACGGCTGTTTTATTTTTTGCAAAAACCTTGATACCTTCTTTTTTAGTCAGTTTAATATATTTTTTAAACTGATCTTCCAGATAATCTCCCAACAGCAATCTGGGAATAACCTGATAAGGATTAAATTTTTCAGCATCGCTGAAATCAGGAAAATTTTTTGACGGATTTTGTTGAAGATATTGTTGAAAAGTATCAGCAAGCTCAGGCAATTCGTTTGCCGAGACATTGGCAACGTGTTCTTTTAATGAACCCAAATTTCCATAAGGCATTCCGGCTCCAAAACGCTCGTTTTTTTCGAAAATATAGATGGTTTTGGGACAAACCGATTTTTTTAAAATATGCTTTAAAGTCATCAGCGCAGCGGGACCTCCGCCAACAATAGCAACGACATTTGGTGATTGATTATCCATAAAATATAAATGGTTTAGCTTCTTAGATTCAAAATATGTTCCTAATCTTATCGCTTATAGCCAAAAATAATTAGTGGGTTATGTTTTCGGTCATAAAATCACTTTCTTCTGAAAAAATAAGTCAAGCCCTTTTTCGTTTTCTATGCAATATAAAAAACTGATTTACTAAGATTTTTTCGACATGTTTATGGTAACTCACAACTAAAAAGTACCACATATGGGCAATTTCGCAAACGCAATGCCTTTGCTGGTATGGCAGTTGTAAGAAATATAGCACACTAAAAATATTATTATGAACAACGAAAGAACAGTATCAGTATTAAACGATTTGTTAAACATCACAAACGACAGAATTCAGGGATTTTCTAAAGTTGAAGACAAAGTTTGGGATACCTACACTCCTTTAAAGGCTGATTACGATCAGATGGTAAGTCAATCGCAGACAATGAAATCAGAATTGAATAATCTTATTCTTGAAAGAGGAGGAGAGCCTGATAATACAGGAAGTACAGCAGGAGCAATTCACAGAACATGGATTGATGTGAAAAATTCTTTTTCGGGAGATAAAGCAGAATCTACATTAGAAAATGTAGTATATGGAGAGGAAGCGGCAATTAATGCTTATCAGGATGCGCTGGACAGCGGAGATCTTTGTCCTGAAAGTTCCAGAGTGGTGAGTGATCAGCTACATCACCTCAAATCATCATACAATAAATTCAGTAACTTAAACGAAATGAAAAATTAAATCGTTTACCGGGATTAGTCTTTTATTTTGGAATATTTAATCCATCATAGTGTTACAATTTTCAATCCTAAGAAAGCAATTTTTTTAGGATTGTTTTTTAATATTAAAACTGAACAAAATATATATGGAAATTACAGCTGATCTGAAAAACGAATTTGTTACAAATTCCAAAGCTATCGAAAAGGTAGAAGTGCTCTACAAAAAGAAGCAAAAATTCAGTGGCGAACTTCAAATGGTAAGAGAAGATCCTTTCGAGATTAGAATTTTTGATCAAGATCAGGATGAAGATGAAGCCGAACATATTGTTTTTTTTGGAAGAGCTGTAGAGATTACCTTGAATTACTTTGACGGAACCGTAAAGGTTTTTAAAGATCTGGTTTAAAACCCTGATAATACTTTTTCTCTTCTAAACTCAGATTATTGTAATCTGAGTTTTTTTGTTAAAATTATTCACTTTTTACCTCAATGAATAATGAAATTTGATTGCGTGGCATAGCGATTGATAAAGGGAAATAATACCAATCAGAAAATGGAAATAGATCTTAATTTAAACAATAATTGGATGAAAAATGACGAGGTAACTGTAATGCTTGCTCTGTTGGATAAAGACCTACAAGAAATGATGCTGCACTGCGTAAAGCATAAGTGGAGATTTGAAATGATAAGTTCGAACAATCTTCAGTTATACATTCCGAAAGATTCTCTGCATCTGCTTTTTTATCTTGGTCATCAGGTTTTATCCGGAGGGAAATCATCGGATGTTGAAGCTTAAAAGTGATATGATTAATATTATTTCGTTTTATGGTGAAAAAACACTTTGTTGAAATTGTTTTTAATGAAATCATGTTATTTTATTAATTAAAAATAAAAAATTAGTGAAAATATTATTTAAAATTTTAATAATTTAATTTTCAGTGTTTTAGAATTAAAATAGAGGTCGGAAAAATAGAAAATCCTTTTTTGGTACAGTAATTGAATAAATTATGCCACATCGGAAAAACAAAGCAGTGATCAATGTTTTAATGATTCTGATGTCTTATATAAGTAGTACATATTATTTTATTGCTTAATATCTTTTAGAAATCAATTAATATATTTTATATGAAATCAAAACTAGCAGTCTTATCGCTTGCCATGGCGATGCCCACGTGTGTATTTGCACAAGATTCACTTCAGGTAATGAACAATGGAGAATATCCGAATACTTTTTCTTCGGGATCAGCTAATGTACAGCCATTTACACAATCTTCAAAAAGATTTAATGACTGGTCGATCTCTTTCGGGGGCGGGGTTCCGCTAATGCAGTCAGCAGATCTTACATCCATTAAGAACGGAGGAGGCAAAAATCTTATCGGATATTCGGCTTACTTCAGTGTTGATAAAGCAATAACACATGCTTTCGGTTTAAAATTGCAGTATGACCGTGGTGAAACAAGACAGGGTTGGTTTAATACAAAAGATGCCGCACCTGCAAATGCTGCTGCTAATATGCAAGTAGGAGCAAGAACACAATATGATGCGATCTCAATTTTAGGAGACATTAATTTCTCTAATCTGATGAGAAGGGTAGACAACAAATCTCCTTACAGATGGGCTCTTCACGGTTATGCCGGTGTAGGAACTCTGGCGTACAGAGCGTACCAGAAAGATGAGTTTGGGCAAAGATTAATGACAGAAGTAAAACCTTTCGGTTTTAATTCATTCTTTGGACAGGCAGGAGCTGGTCTGAAGTATAAATTATCAAACAGATTAGACCTGGAAGGTAGAGTAATGTATGTCGTAACAACCGATGATGAATTTGACGGAGGTGGAGCACATACAAGTGCCATCAACAATATATCTGAGCAGACTTCGGATAATTTCTTTAACACAACTTTAGGTCTTACCGTTAATTTAGGAAAGCACGAGTCACACTTAATGTGGCACGATCCGATGCAGGAGATTTATTACAGAACAGAAGTTTTGGAATCTAAAGTAAATGATATTGAAGTATGTAAAGCCGGTGATGTTGATAACGACGGCGTTTGCGATGACTGGGACAGACAGCTTGATACTCCTGCAGGAGCAAGAGTTGACGGAGCAGGTGTAGCTTTGGATGTAGATATGGATGGGGTAATCGATCTTTACGATAAATGTGTTACAGTTCCGGGACCTGTAGAAAACAACGGTTGTCCGGTAGAGAATCAAAACTCTGGAACTGTTGCCGAAACAGAAACAAAATTGGACGGAATTGAATTTGAACTTAATTCGGACAGAATTTTGCCTAATAATACACCGATATTAAATAATGCGGTAGGCTATATTAATTCTTCCAACGGTTCATATACCGTTGTAGGAGCTGCCGACACAAGAGGAAGTGAAGCCTACAACCAAAAACTCTCTGAAAAAAGAGCGAATAATGTGAAGGAATATTTGATCAAAAATGGAGTAGAATCTACCAAGCTTGATGCACAAGGAAATGGTAAAAAAGATTTGAAATATCCGGAATGTGATCCTGCATCAAAATGTCCTGAATGGAAAAACAAAGCCAATAGAAGAGTGTATTTTAAAGCAAAATAAAAATAATAACTTCTAATGTAAAGTCTGTCTCAATCACGAGACAGACTTTTTTGTTTTACAAATAATCGATCGATTTTAAATGATATTTTAGAATATAGAATCTTTATTCAGAATCGTAGTTTTACGACAATTTTTTATTTAATGTGGAATTTAATTTTACATATCGTAAAAGTTATTTAATTTTACAAAGCATTCAAAACACAAATAAGATGAAAAGCATTTCCACAAATGCGGAAAAAATTTCGCAGAATCATATTGCAGGCGTACAGCGTGTAGTACATCTTGAGATCATCATCGATGGCAAAATCATCAGTCACTTCAAACATTTCCGGCTTCATCAAAGCGTCAGAAAACATCACAACTTTGAACTTACTTTAGCACACGATTCTTTAGCAGAAAGACAAAATCATGAGCTGCAGGATGCTCATCATTTTCTCGGTAAACGATTAACTGTTGTATTCAAATATAAAGATACAATTGATGAAAGCCCGGAAAGAACATTTGTCGGAATTATTACAAAAGTAGCCTACAGCCAGGAAAAAATGAGCCTTGGTAATGTTATTCTGAAAGGTTTCAGCCCGACTATTTTGATGGATTCTGCTCCTCACACCCAAAGTTTCGGTGGCGATCAGTCCGTAAATACTTCAATCATTGCAGAGAGAATTTTCAATGAAACCATAGATTCAGGAAAATTTGATTATAAAATTGATGCCCAGAACCAGAGCTATATCAATTACAGTGCTCAATATAAAGAAACGCATTACAACTATCTTTCTAGACTTGCAGAAGCGTATGGCGAACAGTTTTATTATGACGGAGAAATTTTATATTTCGGTAAACTGCCTCCCAATGAAAAAGCAATCCGTCTGATTTATGGAAGTAATGTCAATGACATTGGTGTAGAACTAAAAGCTGTTCATATCAAACCTCAGTTTTTTGGCTACAACAGCAGCGACCATGCAAAAATGCAAAGTTCTAGCGCTGAGATCAGACATTTAGGACAATTGGCGGAAAAAGCATATCAAATCAATCAGGATATTTACAAAACCGCTTCATTGGTTTCTTCACCTGTGAATGCCAATATGCCTTTAGATTTGGATGATGCTCAAAAAAGTGCAGCAGGAAGTGCAGCTGTGGAAGTGTTTTCGGTTTCGGGGGCAACATCAGTTCCATTTTTATATCCGGGTTGTGTTGCAGACATTGAAATGAGGAAACCGGACAGCAATCAGACTTCTTATTTTACAAAGCTGATGATTATTGAAGTTTCTCACGAAGTAGATACCAAAGGTTTTTACAAAGGATCATTTGAAGCAATTGCCGAAGGAACCGGTTTTTTGCCTAAACCTGAATTTACAATCCCGTCTGCAGAACCACAGATTGCAACCGTTATTTCCAATACTGATCCTCTGAATCAAGGACGTGTACAGGTGAGATTTGACTGGCAATTGAATGATACCACTCATTTTATTCGGATAATGAGTCCGGATGCGGGAGGAACTGATGCGGTTACACAAAACAGAGGTTTTGTCGCCGTTCCGGAAGTTGGAGATCAGGTTATGGTTGGTTTTGAATATCATCATCCCGATTTTCCGTTTGCCATGGGCGGAATGTTTCATGGGCAGGTCGCACTTGGAGGTGGCATTAACAATCACATGCGATCCATTCAGACAAAAAGCGGAATAAAAGTTTTGATGAATGACGATGAAAAAAGCGTCACTATTCTAGATCCGAGTGGGAATACTTACTTTATGGACGGAAATGGCAATATCTCCGTGACTGCGCCTAAAAATATTACGTTGACGGCAGGGGAAAACATCAATATGACGGCAAATATGAACATCACTTCTTCTGCAGGGATGAATATTTCTGAAAATGCAGGTCTAAACCACAGCAGTTTTGCCGGTGCAATGATGATCCAGAATGCGGTTGCAGATTATTCTCTAATGGCTGCAAATATTATGGAAGTTGCACAAGGCGAAAGAAAATCTAAGGCAAAAGAAGTAACCGATCAATCTTCTAATAAAAAAATAATTTCCGCAAATAAAAATGAGATTCATACCAAAGGTTCTTTTGATAATAATACAGGAGAGAATTCAAAAATGCATTGATTATGGCAGGAGGAAAAATTACAAGAATTGTAGGGGGAAATAACAGTATAGAATGTGAGCAATGGAGTATTTATACTGAAAAATTTTCAGCCTATGCAGAGAATGGAAGCTATTTTACAGCAGATAAAGGAACAAATATCGGAGAGCCAAAAGAAGCTCCTATTTCATATCATTATTTTGAAAAGGGTTGGTGGACTGATAAAGATGATCAAGAAATAAAAGAAGCACAAATAGGAGACCGAGTAAAATTTCATTTGAAAATGAAAAATATTAAATCTCCCAAAGGTAAAAAAGTTAATCTTGAATTAAGAGAATGGGATGATTTTAATTTTCTAATGTATATTCTAGCCCTTACAAACAAAGAACTTGTAGGACATGATAATACTAAAGGATATGAGACTATAAATATTGTAAGCCACACATTAGATGGTAATGAAATATTAACTGATTGGGAGCTGAATGAAAATTCTGAAATAACTGTAATTTTAGTGTTAGATGATAATTGTCTATCAAAGATGATTGCTAATGATGAAGGAAGAGATATAGAACTATACTTTCGTTGCAGATATATTGACGACGAAAATCTTCCTGAAATTGCTGAATTTCCGGATGAATTATGGAATTATTTAAAAGTAAAACCCAAACCTGTGGTTGAGCCCATAATTTTTGTACATGCTTCAAATGAACATTTATTACCAGCTATTTATTCGGCTGTAGATGGAAGCCCTTGGTATGTTGCAGCTTTTAAAAATGGAATGTATACCAATAAAATAAATGGTTTAATGAAACCATATGATCTTGGTGGAAAAAAGGAACTAACTTTTTTTGAAAAAAATGCTTATAAAATAGCAATTAGGAAACTGGAAAAAGGGGAACTTATTTTTAATACTGGTAGAAAGGGTACAACTTCTAGATTTCATGAATATGATATTGTGTATATTGATGGTAAATACAAAGACAAAATAAAAATGGGAGTTAACCGTGGAACAGGAATACCGGGTGAAACTTCGAGAGGAATAAACCAAATAGAGGCACAATCTCAACGTGGAATTTCTGGTACTATAAAAACTGTAGGTGAAATCGCTGGTGTTTTTGGAGTTCTTGCAGATTTGACTGCTTTATTACGAGGTGTTGCAGATCATCAAATCCCAATGCCATCTATTGTTCCGCCTTTTATAACAATGGAAGTTAGTAGAATGATGAAAGAAATTGATGAGTTTATTATTGAACATTGGAATATAGATCTGCAAAAAGCTATTAGAGAAGGTAAAGATTTTACTAAGGATTTTTTAGAAAATAATGATATCAATCGAAACAAAAATATTGGCTTCAAAATCATTGATATGTCTGAAGAAGGAATCGAAAAGGTTTTGAATAAAGAAATTGGTGCTATTAAAGATCCAACAAATTCTGATTCCCCAAAAATGTTAGAATCATTATCTAATATAGGAGAAGGGAGCCGAGATTTTGGATTGTTGATTCAATCAATGGAAAGTTTAGATAAATATAACAGGCTAACTACTTTTCATTATATTCATGCAATATTTGTAAATGACTTAAAAATTTAACAATGAAGTTTCTACAATACGTATTTTTTATATTTCCGTTATTAATTTCATGTCAACAATATGAAAAACAGCCTTATGATAAAAATGAAGAAACCTTAAGAGCTTTTCCACTCTCAACAACTGAAATTATTTTTGACAGTTTATGGGTAAAAAGAGATTCGCTTACATATTTAAGACTTGAAAACATTCGTAATCTATACCTTTCGGATACTGATTCTATTCCAAGTTGGATTTCAAATTTCAAACATTTAAAAAGTATTGAATCATTTTCGGGAGAAAAAAAAATAACTACCATTCCGAAAGACATTGGGGAAAATGTTAATTTGACTCATATTGAGCTCCCACATAATCACATCACTAAAATACCATCATCTTTATATGATTTAAAAAAATTGGAAAGACTAAATTTAAGTGATAACAATTTAAAAAAGATTGATGCCAAAATAGGTAATTTAAAAGAAATAAAAATTATTTTACTTTCAGATAATCAAAACTTACTTAATATTCCTGAAGAAATATGTAATCTTTCATATTTAATTAGTTTACCAATTAATAATACGAGTATATCAAATCTCCCTAAATGTTTGAAAAATATGAAAAATATTGAAAGAATTAATGTTTCAAAAACAAAAATGGAAAATTTCCCAATTGAAATTCTGTCAGCTCCAAAGTTAAAAACTATTCATGCAAAAGATCTAAAACTCAAAAACTACAAAGAAATAAAATCTATTTGTGAGAAAAGAAACATTACTTTTTATTATGATGAATAGAAATATGTAAGTTAAAAAATCTCTTATAACAATAATTATATGAAATTCTTTTTTTTATTACTATTCTTTTTGGGAATATGTTTGTTAATTTTCATAGAAGAAAATATTAAAATTCTATATGTTGTAGTCGTATTGTTACTACCTTATATTTTTATTGTTATTTATGAGCATTTTAGAGATGAAATGAAACAAAAGCAGGAGAATCATTATGACGAAATTTTTCTTCAAAAACTTTTAAAAACGGGTGTTCCTGTAATCATTAATTTTGAGATTGCAGTAAATAATATTGAAGAAAAAATTATAACACGTAACGAAGACTTCGATTACCTAAGACAGTTTTTTTTATTAAATATTTTGTCAGATAATCAAATAGATGAAGTTTTTACTTTAGTAGAACTAAAATATAAAATAGGAAAAAAAGTATTTTTAAAAAAAATATTCTTCCCATTTTCGAAACAAAGTACAGAGTCTATATTGAAAATGCAAAAAAAAACTACTTTATATTACAATCCAAAATCGCCTCAAGAATCTATTGTTGATTTACAATTTATTAATGATTATATTTAGCTCAATAAAATTAGTATAGCTGACTCAACGATCAGAATTTAAATTTGTAGTGATTTAAAAATGAAAAAGGTGAATCTATTTGGATTCACCTCCTCATCATATATATTCGTCTGTTACGACTGTATAAACTCCAAAAGATCTTTATTAATCGTTTCATGCTCCGTAGTCGGCATTCCGTGAGGAAAACCTGGATACGTGATCAATTTTCCGTTTTTCAGTAATTTTGCAGATTTTATTGCAGAATTTTCGATTGGAACAATCTGATCATCCTCACCGTGAAGAACTAAAACAGGAATGTCAACAGCTTTCAGATCTTCTGTAAAATCAGTTTCGGAAAACGCTTTGATTCCGTCATAATGAGCGACAATTCCACCCATCATTCCTTGTCTCCACCAATTTCTTTGTACACCTTCTTTTACTTTAGCACCTTCTCTATTGTATCCGTAGAAAGGGAAAGTCAGATCAATGTAAAACTGGTTTCTGTTATTCAGAGTCTGTTCTCTGATTCCATCAAAAACTTCCATTGGTACACCGTCAGGATTGCTTTCACTTTTCACCATTACCGGCGGAACTGCACTGATTAAAACGGCTTTTTTTGCTCTTCCGTTAGCATATTTATTAACGTAACGGATCACTTCACCACCACCTGTAGAGTGACCAATGTGAACTACGTCTTTCAAATCTAAAAATTCAACCAATTCTGCTGCATCAGAAGCATATTGTTCAATCGTGTGATTATAAATATTCTGGCTTGATCTTCCGTGACCTCTTCTGTCGTGCGAAATTACTCTGTAACCTCTTTGTAAAAAGAAAATTACCTGTGCATCCCAATCATCAGAAGATAAAGGCCATCCGTGGTGAAACATCAATACCGGTCCTTCTCCTTGGTCTTTGTAAAAAATCTCTGTTCCGTCTTTTAATTTAAGTGTGCTCATAATACTTGTTTTTTAATGTTAATTTATGTTTGAATGTTTTTGTCTTGATTCTTTAGCAAATGTAAGGTGGCTAATTTCAATTCATCTTAACCTAGGTTAAAATCGTTTATTTAGTTTAAAATAATTTGAAAGTTATTTTCACCTTTCATCGAAGCTTAAAAAAAATGGAAAATTAGGAAATGATTCTTTCTGCAGGAGGCAGTTTGATTCAATCCCATTGTATTTTTTATTGTGTGGTAGAATTGTTGATTATTCTTAGGATTATTTATAAAATATTATTTTTAAAAATTTAATAATAATATTTGTTTATTTTTAAATAATTTAGTCGCTATTATGTTAAAGTATATCGTCCCTGATAATGAAATCGGAAGATTAAAAAAATTAGAATTTTTTGATCTTTTAAATATAGGCAAAGACCCTCAGTTTGATGTTTTTGCAGAAACGGCTTGCTTAATTGCAGATTGCCCTTCCTCTTTAATAGCAATCATGGAGAGCGAAACACAGACCATCCAAAGCTGTATCGGCCTTGAGATCGATTCTGTAGCTCGTGAAAACACAGTTTGTCAATATTCAATTGCGAGTGGTGAGGTTGTTATTATTAATGATACGCTTTTAGACGACAGATCGCGTCACAACCCGTTGATTTTAGCAGGCGGCATTCGTTTTTACGTTGGTGTACCCTTTGTAGATGATGAAGGTTTTGCATTGGGAACGATCTGTTTGATCGATTACAAACCCCGAACGATTACAGAAAGTCAGATTACTGCTCTCAAAAAACTTGCAGATGTTATCTCTAAGCTACTTACCTCAAAGAGAAAAACAATTTATGCAGAATATTTTCAGCAGATTTTTAATATTTCGAATAATCTGATCTGTGTATTGGATGAAAAATTAGAGTTTAAAGATTTCAACCCTGTCTTTGAAAAAATATTCTCTTTAAAAAAAGAAGAAGCTGTCGGCCTTAATTTTATCCAAGTTTTAGGAAAAAATAATCATTCGCTTTCGAAGCTTAATAATTTTCCGGAGAACGTAGATGAGGTATCTTTTACTACGTCTACAATTACTAACGATGGCAGTTCTGTCATCATTGAGTGGCTGTTGAAACCCAATCAGGATCTCTCTGAGATTTTCTGTTTCGGAATCAATATTACCGCACAAACTGAGGAAAAACGTCAGCTTGAAAGCTCAGAAAGACGTTTCAGAAGCTTTTTTGAAAATGCAATTGGTTTGATGAGTATGCACGATATGGAAGGAAACATTCTTGCTGTGAATGAAAAAGGAAGAGAAACCTTGCATTATTCTGTGGATGAAGTGAAAGATCTTAATCTGAGAGATCTTGTTCCTGAACAGAATTGGATGGCTCTGAAACAATATCTTGAGCGCATTAATCAAAATGAAGAAGATTTCGGAACGATGATTCTGAAAACTAAGGAAGGTGAAGAATTGATCTGGATGTATCATAATCTTGTTGAAATTAATGAAGAAGGAAAACCTTATGTAGTAAGTACAGCTCTGAACGTCACGGAAAGAATGAGTTTGGAGAAAGATCTCATTTATACAAAAAAAATGCTGGAACAGACCAGCTCGGTAGCCCAGGTAGGTGGATGGGAAGTAAATCTTGTGACCAATACCGTATTTTGGTCTCAGAGTACCAAAGAAATTCATAAAATAAAAAATAATTTTCAGCCTGACTTCGAAAACGCCATAGGTTTTTATAAAGAAGACAGCAGAGAAAGAGTGAAATTCTTATTCAACAGAGCAGTGACAGAAGGAATTCCTTATGATGAAGAATTTCAGCTTGTCCGTAACGATGGTGTTACAATCTGGGTGAGGGTAAAAGGAATTCCCGAGTTTGAAAATGGGGTTTGCAACAGGGTATTCGGAATTATTCAGGATATTGATGTCTTCAAAAAAATGTTCCTTGAAATTACCAGAAAAGAGGCCATGATGCAGTCGTTTGTTACCTATGCTCCCGTTGCAGTAGCTATGTTCGATAAAGATCTTAATTTTATTTCTGTGAGCAGCGTATGGAGAGATGAGTTTAATATGCATGATGCCGAAATTATAGGTAAGAATCTTTTTTCTGTTTCGCCAAATGTTCCTGAAGAAAGAAAAGAAATCTACCGTGCTGCATTACGGGGGAAAACCTACATCAACGAAGATTTTGCAGTTAATGTTGATGGTAAAGAAGAAACGCAGCATTATGATCTTAAAGTAGGACCTTGGTATCTTTCAGATAATGAAATAGGAGGTGTTATTGTATCTGTACAGAATATTACAAATGCTGTTCAGATCAACGAAGAGCTGAAAAATGCAAAAAAAATGGCTGAAATTGCAAGCAAGGCAAAATCAGAATTTCTGGCAAATATGAGTCATGAGATCCGTACTCCTTTGAACGGGGTTATCGGATTTTCCGATTTGCTTTTAAGAACCCCGCTCAATGAGATTCAGACACAATACCTTAATTATATTAATGAGTCCGGGGAAAATCTCCTGAACATTATTAATGATATTCTTGATTTTTCTAAAATAGAATCCGGAAAAATGGAACTTCTGATAGAGAAAAGTGATGTGTATGATATGGTAAGCCAGGTGATTAATGTCATTCTGTATCAGTCTCAAAAGAAAAATATTGAGCTTCTTCTAAATATTGAACCAGGACTTCCAAAAACACTCTTACTTGATGAATCGAGGTTAAAGCAAATTTTGATTAATCTTTTAGGAAATGCCGTAAAGTTTACAGAGCAGGGTGAAATCGAGTTGAAGGTAGAAAAACTACGCATGGACGATACAAATATTGTTTTACGCTTTTCTGTACGAGATACCGGGATCGGTATTCCTATCGGAAAGCAGAAGCATATTTTTGATGCATTTACCCAGGAAAATAGTTCCATCAGCAAACGTTATGGCGGAACCGGTCTTGGGCTTACCATTTCAAACAATATTTTGGGGTATATGGGAAGCCATTTATCATTGATCAGCACGCCGGAAAAAGGCTCTGTGTTTTTCTTCGATATTGCAATTCCTTATGAAATGACTGATTTGAAAGAAGATGAAGATTTGACTATACAGAAAGTGCTTGTTGTAGATGATAATGAAGCCAACAGAATCATTCTGCAGCATATGCTTGCTTATAAAAACATAGAATCCACATTGGCAGCCAACGGAATGGAAGCCCTGCAAATATTACTGAAAGGTGAACGTTTTGATGTGATATTGATGGATTATCACATGCCCGTAATTTCAGGTTTGGAAACGATTGATAAAATCAGAGAACTGTTTAATCAGCGAAAAGAGATTTCACCATTGGTTGTTCTTCATACTTCTTCTGAAGAACACGATGTTATCAACAATTTCCGTAAAGAAGATAATTCTTATTTCCTTCTGAAACCTATTAAATCTGATGATCTTTACAAAACGCTCAGACGTGTGGCTCAAAATAATGTGATTGAAATCTCAGGTCAGGAAAATTCACAAAAAGATCAGTTTTCCTTCATGAAAGAGCTTGAAGTTCTTTTAGTAGACGATAATCCGGTGAATATGGTTCTGAACAATAAGATGATGAAATCACTTACACCCGATGCAAAATTAACAGAAGTGGTGAACGGTCTTGAGGCTTTGGAAGAATGTAAGAAAAAGAACTTTTCACTTATTCTCATGGATGTACAAATGCCGGTAATGAACGGTATTGAAGCTACACAACAAATCCGTCTTTTACAAGGATATGAAAATGTACCTATCATCGGTGTAACAGCCGGAAACGTTTTGGGAGAAAAAGAAAAATGTCTGGAATCCGGGATGAACGATTTCCTGCCAAAACCTTTAAGACAAGCAGATCTTCTTGAAATGCTCAAAAAATATATTGCCATTAAAAATGATGATGATAATGATGTGGATAATCATACAGATGTTGAAATATTGACTGAAAAATACATCAATATGGATATGCTGAATGAGCAGATCGGTGGCGATGATGATTTTAAAGAAATATTTTTAAATCTTGTAATCAACGAGCTTACCCAGACAGAGAATAATATTGATACTGCCGCAGCCGTGAAAAATACGGGCGATGCTAAAATGATTCTTCATAAGCTTAAAGGAACTGCGGGAACAGCAGGTCTTTTCAGTCTTTCAGAATGTGCTTTGAAATGGGAGAAGAAAGCAGACGACAACATGGATTTTTCTGCCATGAAAAAAGAGATCATTGAAGAGATAACAATAGGATTAGATATCATAAAAAGTTTAATAAAATAAAATCAAAAGCTATGTTAATTTTGATCGCCGAAGACGACGAACTGATTCTCAAAACAATTGAGCATAAATTATTAAAAGAAGGACACGAAGTTATTTTAACCCGAAACGGTAAAGAAGCCATCGAAACCTTAAAAGAAAATAATGTAGATCTGGCAATCACCGATATTATGATGCCATTTGCTTCAGGAATAGAAATACTTTCAGCAATACAATTGATGGGAAAACAGATTCCGGTAATCATGCTTTCCAGTATGGGGCAGGAAGAAGTGGTGCTGAATGCTTTTGATCTCGGAGCTTCGGATTTTATCGTAAAACCGTTCAGTCCCAGTGAATTGATGTTGAGAATTAAAAGATATATCCCAAAATAGAATATGCTAATTGCATCTGTACATTTTCTTTTTATCATTTTTATTGTGATGTTGTCACTGGTAATGATATTGGTCCTCATTGTGCTCATCTACAATTTTATTGAGTATAAAGAATCTGCCAGAACAACAGCGTGGTCCGGTATTATTGATAAAAAAATATCTGAGGTTATTGTTTATGCTGATGATGAATTGCCCGTCAATCCTCAGTTTAATATTCTGGTTTTAAGAAAGCCTTTCAAGAATATTTTTCTTCAAAGATTGGTAGAATCTGAGAAAAAATTTTCCGGAGCTGCAAAAAATAAAATCAAAGATTTATTCAAGGAGTACAATCTCCGGGATGTAGCCATAAATAAGCTTGATCAGAAAAAACCTTACCTGATTGCACAGGGAATTCTTGAACTTACAGTAATGGATCAGGAAGAGGCAGCGCCAAAGATTTCTTTGTTTTTGTCTCACCCATCACAACAGGTTTATCTGGAAGCTCAGTATGCGATGGTAAGACTTAAAGGTTTTGAAGGTTTAAACTTTTTAGACACTTTTGCGTCAAAGATTTCAGAATGGCAGCAGTTGAGGTTACTCCTTTCAATTTCTTTTTTGCCTGAAGATGCAGATATTACGATCGAAAGATGGCTGGGAAGCAGTAATGATTCCGTGGTGATTTTTACACTTAAATTAATAAAAAAGTTTCAGCTTCTTTCTTTTTATTCTAAAATTACAGAATTATTTGATGCATCTTCTTCTGAGATAAAAGTAAAAGCCATACAAACTTTAATGTCGCTGGAGAATCCTGAAACAGTAGCCTATCTTTCTGCAATATATAATGATCAGCCAGACGATGTACGAGTTGAGATTCTGCGTGTAATAAAGGTGTCAAAAGATCATTGCTGTACAGATTTGCTTAAACAGGAGTTTTTCGAAGGTAATACTTCAGGTATAAAAGTTAATGCTGCACAGGCACTTTATTCATTAGGCTACAACGAATACTTATCAAGCCTTACCCATCGGGAAGATTTGTCTGAAGAATCAATTCAAATTATAAAATACGCATTGCAGGAAAAAGTATGTTAGAATTTTCACACATTGTCTACGATATCGTTATCTGGCTGTATTTATTGTATGGTACTGCAGTTGCAATTATTTATGGTTGGATTGGCATTTACGCATTTGGAGCTGTTCTACGATACAAAAAAGAAAATGTTTTTACGGATTACAGTATGATTGCTGCCAATCCCAATGCTCCGGGTTTCAGCCTTCTCGCTCCGGCTTATAATGAAGGAATGACAATTGTGGAAAACGTACGATCCCTGCTGTCTCTTTATTATCACAATCTTGAAATCATCATCATCAATGACGGAAGTAAGGATGATTCGATGCAGAAGCTGATCGAAGCCTATGATCTGGAATGTGTATCTTATTTTGTACAGGGTAAAATCGAAACCAACAAAATCAGAGGAATTTATAAAAGTAAGAATCCTGCATTCAAAAAGCTCATTTGCATAGATAAAGAAAATGGTGGAAAAGCCGATGCCTTAAATGTCGGAATCAATGTATCTTCCGGAGATTATCTGGTCTGTATTGATGTTGATTGTATTCTTGAACAGGATGCTATTTTAAAGTTGGCAAAACCATTTTTAGAGCAAACCGACAAGAAAATTATTGCTTGTGGCGGAGTAATTCGTCTTGCCAACAATTGTGTAATCGAAGACGGAAAAGTGGTAAGTGTAAATATGCCTAAAACTTTGTTAGGGAGAACGCAGGCATTGGAATACATCAGAGCTTTTGTACTGGGAAGAATGGCTTGGTCACGCGCGTCAGGTTTGATCCTGATTTCTGGAGCTTTCGGTGTTTTCAACCGGAAAATTGTTCTGGAATGTGGTGGATATGACAGAAATACGGTAGGAGAAGACATGGAGCTTGTTGTAAGAATGAGGAGGTATATGGAGGAGCGTAAAGAACCTTATGAAGTAACTACCATCCCTGATCCGCTTTGCTGGACCGAAGTTCCGGAAACAAAAGACATTCTGAAAAAACAAAGAAACCGCTGGATGCGCGGTACGATAGAAACACTTTGGAAACATCGTAAGCTGATGTTTAATCCTAGATACAAGAAACTGGGGATGGTAAGCATTCCGTATTGGTTCTTTTTCGAATTTTTAGGGCCTTTGGTAGAGTTTTCCGGGTATATCGTGTTTATTATTTTTCTTATTCTCGGCATTATCAATTGGTCATTCTTCTTCATTTTATTCGCACTCGTTCTTTCGATGGGATTCCTTTATTCTGTTTACGGAATATTGGTCGATATGGTGAGTAATCAGGTGTACAGTAAGAGAAAAGATTTTCTCTCGCTTATTGTAACTGCTTTTTCGGAGCCGTTTTATTTCCATCCGATTACAGTAAAAGCTGGAGTAAATGGTTTTATTGATTATTTTAAAAAATCGCATGGTTGGGGCGAAATGACGAGACAGGGCTTCAGTCAGAATACAAAAAATTTACCTTTAAAAGAAAGAATCTTAGCAATCCTGAAAAACGGTCTTAGAAAATGGGGAGCTTTTGCTGCTACCTTCAGTATTCTTTTCATTATCGGAGTGACTGCAGAATGGCTGTGGTATCGTTTTTTCTTTACAAAAGTAGATTCAGCTGCCATTGTCGGGTCACTTTTCCTGGATAATATTTTATTTGTATTCCAGCTGATGTTTGGCTTTGGACTCTTATATCTTGTATTGAATTTCATTAAAGAAGGTTGGGCAAGAACTCTGGCTATTACTACCTGCGGATTCGTGGTCGCTTTACAATATATCCTGTTTATCTATTTTTCGGAAACAGGAAATTTGCTCGGTGCAGATCTTATTTATTACAGCAAGGAAGAAATGAAGCAGATTTTAGAGGCTGGCGGAATGCTGAACTTCAAAAATTATGCTTTACTGGCAATTTTGTTGGCGATATCTTTTACTCCTTTATTCATGTCTGGTCGTTCGGGTTTCAAATCTATTTATCCCGGAATTGGCTTTTTATCATTAGGATTAATTGCTTTTTTTGTTCCGGTAAATATTTTAGGGTTAAATAATTTAAACGAGTTTAATCAAAGTGCTGCGAAAAGTAAGTGGGCATATTTTTTCAAAGCCAATGAAGAGAATTTTATCAGCGATCACCCTGAAATTACAGAATTACTGAGCGATGAAAAAGATTTAGCATCAAATACAAATATGCTGAATAAAGATTACCCTTTCTGGAGAAAAGAACATACCCCGGATTTCTTAGGTCAGTATCTCAACAAATCGGAGGAAGTTCCCAATATGGTATTCGTTGTTTTGGAAGGTTTTGGTCACGCTTATACATCTCCCAAAGGTTATATTGGGAATTTTACACCTTTCCTTGATTCTCTTTCGCAGAAAAGTCTTTTTTGGGAAAACGGGCTGAGTTCTGCGGGTAGAACTTTTGCTGCATTACCTTCACTCACGGGATCTCTGCCATTTGGGAAGAATGGTTTCTTAGAAATTAAAGAAACTCCCGATCATTTTAATCTGTTCAATATATTGAAATCAAACGGTTTCGAAACGGGATTTTATTATGGGGGAAATCTTATTTTCGACGGCTACAGAGAATATCTGGAATACAATAAAGTGAAAAATATTGTCGATATTGGCTCTTATGGAGCTTCTTATCAAAAACTTCCGGCCAACAGCGATAACGAAAGCTGGGGTTATGAAGATCAGGCAGTCTTCAAAAAAGTGCTTGAAAAACAGAAGGTTCAGACTCAACCGTATTTTAATATGGTTCTCACGCTTTCTACACATCATCCTTTTTTAATTAACAGTAAAGAGTATTACGAAAAGATGTATAGTGAAAGACTAAAATCAAATGCATTGACATCAGAACAGAAAAAATGGGCGGCGGGATATAAAAAGCAGTTGGCGGCTGTCTTAAATGCAGATGACGCTTTGAAACATTTCTTTGAAAATTATAGCAAAAGACCCGACTTTGCTAAAACTATTTTCTTCATCACCGGAGATCACAGTATGCCGGAAATCCTTCTTCAGTCTAAAATAGACCGTTTCCATGTACCGATGATGGTTTATTCACCTCTATTAAAAGCGCCGAAAAAATTCCAGAAAACAGTAAGTCATTTTGATATAGCGCCGTCCGTTTTAGCCTATTACAGAGAAAATTATAATCTGATTACGCCATCTGCTGTAACATGGGTTGGCAAAGGTCTTTCACCGGATTCTGAGATCAGCAAAAGTGATATTCCGATCATGCAGAGCAAGAGTCTTTTAACAGATTTTGTTTCCGAAAAGTATTATTTACATGATGGCAACCTTTTCATATTGAGCAATTCTGAAGAGGATGAGCTTAACAATCCTGAGATTTTCAAAAAGGTCAACGGTCGTTTTGAGCAGTTTAAAAGAATGAATGCTAAGTTTTATCAGACTAAAAAGCTGATTCCGGATTCTGTTTTCACCAACTTTATGAGAAAAGCAGCTAAATAAAATAAATTAGAATTTTCGGGTATAGCCTAATGTGACATCAAACTGATTTCCTTTTTCGTTCGGACGATATTCCTGATTATAATACATTGTCCCTACAGAAAACAGATTTCTTTTAACGGAAAAATTGTATTCTACGCCTATTTTAAAGGTTTTTAGCTTAAAAGTTTCGTTCTCCAGAAGGTTGTTACGGGATTCTTCAGGGCTGATTCCGGTTCCGATCTGAAATGCAAAATAATCCTGTGCGCTTTTTGTATAATAACGAACTGTTCCTGTATAAGAATGTGAAATATTTTTGTTGTCCGGCGTAATATAAGTACGGATATTGAACCAGAAATTTTTGTAATATTTACCAATAGAAGCCGTGTACATCCAGATATTACTGCTGAAATAAAGCTGCCTGTAGCCGATCTCTGCTTCAAAGCTATGTGGAAGATTGGCGTTCAAAGAGACACCGGTACGATATTTAGGGAAAATACCGACATCATTAGAATAAGCTCCTCCTATATACAGATAAAAAGTTTTAGATAATCTCGGATATGCTTCCAATTCTATCTGTGTGCCGTCTTCGGCAAATTTATTGGCATAATTCCCTCTCAATATAAAAGATCCGATCGGGGTTACTCTTTTATATCCTACTCCCACAATATGCCAATCATCAGTAAATTGCTTATCAAAATGCGAGTAATTGTAGGTGATGTTGATTGCATTTTTAGAAACTAAATCATTAATTCTCACTGCAAGACTGTTTGCTTCCGTATTTTTCGGATTGATGGCTAAAAGGCTGGTAATCGCTTTTTCAGATTCTATATATTCTTTATTTGAGTAATAAGCTTTCGCTTTCAAAAGCCAAAGTGCTTCAGATTGCGAATGGTAAGTGAGCCCTTTGTCGATAATTTCTATTGCTTTGGTATTATCGTCATTCCAGTATTCCAATGATCCGTATGCAATAAAAAAGTCTTCATCCTGAACATTTTTGTTAGCAAGCTCTTCAAAAACCGCTCTTGCTGCAGGTATATCTTTGCTCCATGTGTACAATCTTCCTAAAAAAACCGATATGTCTGTATAGTTTGGCGCTTTTTGCAATGCCTGTTTTGTAATCTCAATAGATTTAGGATAGTCTTTTTCTTCAAATGCTGTTGTTCTAGCTTTTACGAATAATTCGTCTGCCGAAAGATCCTGGCTGTATGCCTGAAATGGAAGTAATAGGAATAACAAAAACCCAAAATGTTTTCTCATCGAAATTAGCTGAATGATATTAAACAAATATATTGAACTTTTGTAAGTATAAAAGACATTATTTCCTGAAATTGTAAGTTATTCATAAAAATAATTAATTATGATAATAACAGCAGATGAAATAATTCAAAATAATTTAATTAATTGCAGCATATGCGGATAAAATACTATTCAGGTGGTTATCGTATGCTCAGTTATCCTGCCTGTTATTTCTTTTAAGTTCTCTTTCAACCTCATCAATTTCCTGAAGCGGAAGATGATAGCTTTCATCGATATAATCAAGCAGACTTTGAGTGGTTTTCTGACTTACTTTCCTGATAAAAAGATGGTTGCCGGATTTCAGAGCTGTTATTAGGGTATTTATGTTCTGATCTTTGTTAAAAAAGTTTTTTTCAATAACCGCTCTTTTATCATCGTTGACGATAATATCACTAAAAGTAGTGTTCATCAAAACTGTCTGGAAGAAAGATTCAGCAGGTAAAAATGTATGAAGATAATAATCTTCAAAATTCATAACGTCCTTATTGTTTGTTAAAAAACTACAGGTTTCCCTAGTGAGAATAAACCATTTTCCACCAATGTAAGGAATTACGCCTTCCATAAATTCTCTTTTATAGATGTAAGATGATATTTTGTGGGTCAGTTCTGTAAAGTGGTTTTGTATTCTTTTGAGTGTATCAGGTCGAAAAAATTTTTGGTCGTAATAAAAAAGATAGTTTCTGCCATTCTGGGCTGTAAGAAACCGGCGAATGATCTCCTGAGATTTCAGCGGAAAGTCTTCTCCGCTTAAATTAATGAAGTAATCCCAGTCATGATTCACATTTAAAAGGTATTCCATCGCATTAAGCTCAGCCTGAATCATGCTAAATCCTCCGGAAACAATATTCATGCTTTCTAAAAGGTATACGTTGGGAAACTGAATGATATACATTTGTATCTCTTCTATTACCTCTGGCTTAGCTTTGCGGTCTAAATGAATGAGGTAAAACTGATCTCTTGTATAAATTTTCTGAAACATTTCCCTGAAAACATCAGGTTTATGATGCGCCATAATAAAATATGCGATTCGCACCTGTTTAGAAGAATTAGAGGATAAGGTTTGAGATTGCGTGCGCTCGGCTGTCAGGTAAGGTTGCATAAAATTGAGGATTAAAAAATTATCCGCCTTTGCAAACAATTCTGTTTATGTGCGAAATTTACGAATAAATTTTTGATAATCAATCAATTAAATAAATTAATGTTCATTTGTTTTGTTGTATGTTTGCAAAAGCATTTATAAAACAGGTTTCTGCCTTTGCTATTCTGTAACAGTTTAAGATCACAATTTTTCTTTCAGTTTTGCTTTTCAGCTCCCCGTTTCGAAATAATTTCTTTATAATGTATTTGTCGCAATATTGTCAAATACAAAAAATATGATAAGTTTCCGAAAATTAAAATTAATCAATCCCATAATTCGCGCCGTAACGGAAGCAGGATATTCAAAACCGACTGAAATACAGAGTAGGGTCATCCCAATGATACTGGCAGGGAAAGACATCATTGCATCCGCACCAACCGGAAGTGGTAAAAAAGCAGCATTCGTATTGCCAACATTGCAGATACTTAAAAAAAGCTCTCCGGAACACAAAAAGATCCGGGCTTTAATCGTAGCTCCTACTATTGAAACAGCTGCAAATATTGAAGAAAATTTCAGACTTTGTTGTAAATATTCTTCTGTTGTGGTAGTTAATATTTCGGATAATGTTTCAATTGATAACGGATTTAATACTTTGCAGACAAGGGTTGATGTTTTAATTACGACGCCGGAAAAACTGCTTGAAAGGCTAAACAGGAAGCTTACAGATCTTTCAAAATTAGAAATATTGGCTTTGTATGAAGCAGATAAATTATATGTAAAGAACTTGTTACAGGACATAAAAAACATTTTTAAGCTTTTTCCGAAAAATGTTCAGACTCTTTTTTTAGGTACAGAGATTCCGGATTATCTGAAAAAAATATCGGCAAAATTTCAGAATAATCCTTGCGAAATTATATTAAATGCAGGATCTGAATTACTCAATACCATAGAACAGTCTGTATATTTTGTTGAAACAAGGGACAAACCAGAGCTCTTGATTGATCTTTTCAACAATAATTCTATCAAACGCTTACTGGTCTTTACAGATACAAAGCATATTGCAAACCATTTGGTAGAACATTTGGAAATTGCCGGCATACGTACAGCTGCAATCCATGCAAAACTATCTCAGACAGAAAGATCTGATAACCTGGAAGGTTTCATAAACAATAGTATAAAAATACTTGTTACAACAGACATTGCATCGAAAGATTTCGATATTGAAGAACTTTTTGATGTGGTGCAGTATGATCTTCCTGAAATTCCTGAAACATATATCCGGAGGATTGAAAGAGCAGGAAAAACTGGTAACAAGGGGACTTCAGTTTCATTTTGCACTGCAGATGAACATTCGAGTCTTCAAAATATTCAGAATTTATTAGGGTTTACAATACCTGTTACAATATTTAAAAATAAGCTGTAAAGATTACAGATTACATTATACAATTTTAATAACAATTACAATGCAAGAAGGCACCGTAAAATTTTTCAATGAAGCAAAAGGCTTCGGTTTTATTTCTCCAATTGATGGGAGTAAAGATATATTCGTACACTCTTCAGGATTAGTTACACGAGAAATTCGTGAAAATGACAAAGTTTCATTTGATGTTCAAAAAGGTGATAGAGGCTTAAATGCTGTCAATGTAAAATTGGCATAATTTGAAAGTGCTCTATTTGTATCACTAGAATATCGGGCAAAAATCATTTCGTGGAAAAAATCCATGTAAAAAACGAATTGTTCATATAAGTTTTGATATAAATCACATTTAACGTGCGGAGGTTGTTTCATTTTTGAGACAGCCTCTTTTTTATGTAAAAAGGCCCTCTCTTTTGATATAACCTCGTAACTAAAGAAATATCGAAACATTTGATGGAAGATTTGGAAAGAATTTTAGAAATTAATAATCCTCTTGTGCTCTATAATTATAGTTTCCAACCAATTTTTAGACTTAATACCAGATAATTAGCTCAAAATATTGGCTTTGACGTAGACAAAATAAACCTTATATTCTCAAAAATATTTATATGCATATTACTTTTTAGGTTGAACAATCTTGGTATTTATTTTGAAAGCTTATTATAAAAATCTTTACAGCTAACTGTAAAAATAAATTTAAATACTAAAACGAATGGCTAAAAATGTATCAGACCACTTGGTCGAAATGTTAAAGAATGCAGGAATAAAAAGAGTATATGCGATTACAGGTGACAGCCTAAACCCTGTAAATGACGCAATCAGGAGAGATGGCACCATTGAATGGATTCATGTAAGGCATGAAGAAACAGCAGCATATGCCGCATCTATGGACGCTGAACTTAATGGTATAGGCTGTTGTATGGGTAGTTCCGGGCCAGGCCATGTACATCTGGTAAACGGTCTTTATGACGCAAACAGAGCAGGTAATCCGGTTATTGCTATTGCAAGCACTTGCACTACAGACAGATTTGGAACCGAATACTTTCAGGAAACCAATCCTGAATTTCTATTTAAAGACTGCAGTAAAAAAGTTTTTATGGCAAATACTCCACAGCAGTTTTCAACAATGATTCAAAGAGCTATACAAACTGCGTTTAATGAAAAGGGAGTAGCTGTATTAGGTTTGCCAGGTGACATTGCATCAGCAGACTATGAAGAAGTGACAACCGGTTTTAAAAATTTTAATACAAATCCGATTTTCAGACCTTCAGAATCTGAAATGTCAACATTAATAGAACTACTGAATTCAAACAAAAAAATCACTCTTTTTTGCGGCCATGGTTGTAAAGGAGCAGTGAAAGAAGTCGAAGAGCTTGCCGAAAAAATCAAGTCTCCTATCGCATATTCATTCAGAGGAAAAATATTCTTCGATAAGGAAGATAGCCCGTATGCAGTGGGAATGAATGGTCTTTTGGGAAACAAAGCAGGGTACGATGCCTGTAATGAAACAGAATTATTGGTGTTGTTAGGAACTGATTTTCCTTATTCGGAATTTCTGCCAGAAAAAACAACGATCATTCAAATTGATGAGAAACCGGAAAGGATTGGAAGGAGAGCGCATGTTGATTACGGTTTTGCAGGCGATATTAAAAATACGATTTCGGCACTATTGCCATATATCAATGAGCATGAAGATGATTCTTTTTTGATCAAGATGAAGGAAATCTATAGAGATGATGAGAAAAAGTTTTCTGATTATTCTGCTAAAAAAGGAACGCCATCTAAAATAAACCCCGAATATATAGCAACACTTATTGACCATTATTCCTCTGATAATGCAATATATACGGTTGATACAGGAATGACCGCTGTTTGGGCAGCCAGATTTATCAGAGCAAAAGGCAACCGTTATCTCACAGGATCTTTTAATCACGGATCGATGGCAAATGCACTTCCAATGGCGATTGGTGCATCAGCCTCCCAACCAAAAAGGCAGGTTATTGCCATGAGTGGCGATGGTGGTCTTTCGATGTTGTTAGGAGATTTAGCTGTTATTATGCAATACCAATACCCTGTAAAAATATTCGTGTTTAATAATCATTCTTTAGGGATGGTAAAACTTGAGATGGAAGTTGCCGGATATGTCGATTGGCAGACGGACATGGTAAATCCACCGTTTGAAAAAATTGCAGAATTAATGAACATCAAAGGTCTGGAACTTAAAGATCCTGAAATGGCTGAAAGTGTAATTAAAAAAGCTCTTGAATATAATGGACCTGTATTAGTTAATATTTATACAGATCCTGATACTTTAGCAATGCCACCTCACATTACTTTGGAACAAATGAAGGGATTCGCAACATCAATCGTCAAAAAAATCGGAATGGGGAAATTCGAAGAGGTTAAGAATTCAGTGAAAGCAGGATTTAATCAAATAAGCTAAGAGTATTCTTAAAAACAGATGATTCAGCAAGAAGCGAAAGGTTTCCCAAGTCCTTTGGAAATGTTTTGCTTCTTTCAAATTCTGCCATTTCAATTTACTTGAAAGCAATTTTATCATACTACAGAAGAAAATATCCGTAATCGTTATACTGACAATTAGTTAAATAAAATAAAAGCTTTGGTGATGTCAGATAATGTTATTATTTTTGAATAAATTTATCCAAATCATGAAAAAGCAAATCTACATTGCTGCGCTGTCTATGGGAGCAATCGCCTTAGGAACTAACCAGATTCTGGCTCAAAATTCTGAGCAGGTTAGTAAATCAGTAAATATTATTTTATCAGACGTTATTGCAATGGACATAAGCTCTGTTGCTTCACAAGGGACTGTAGATTTTAATTACGGGAGTACAGCAGATTATAATTCATCGAAAAATGTGACTGTTCCCAATAGTTTAGTCATCATTTCTTCCAAAAATTTTGATGTAAAAGTAAAATCTGAAGGCACACACTTTGTAAGTGGCGCAAACGCAATTCCTGTAGATATCTTACAGGTAAAAGCACTACCGGGCGGAAGTTTAGCGGGAACCCTGAACGAGGTCACCTTATCTACAACTGATCAGGTGCTGGTAAGTAATGCAAGTTTAGGTGCCAAACAATCCTTAAATATTGACTATTCTATTTCGGCAGAAAAAGCATCGAAGGTACTTCTAGGGAAACCACAGGGTACTTATACCCAAAAAATAACTTATACTGCCACTGCATTGTAAGTAAACAATAATTTTTTTAAATAAGAAAAGCCCTCAACACTTTCAAGTGTTGAGGGCTTTTCTTATTTAAACCAAATGAATAATCCGTGTAGTTATTTTACTACATGAACTTCCATATTCAACTACAAAGAAACATTTATCGTCGCTGTAGATTTGCAGTGTACAAAGAGAACAATTAAACAAAAATAAAAATTAAATACAACTATCATGACAAAACTAATCGCAATCGCAGCCTTAACTATCGGAGCAACCATATTAGGAACTAACAATGTTCAGGCTCAAAACACAACTGCAACAACCACCGTAAATATTACCCTGAATGATGTGATCTCTATCGACGCCGGAAGTACTGCCATCGGTAATACGGTTGACTTCAACTATGCTACTGCAGCAGACTACAACTCTGATCAAACCATTACTAAAGCCAACTCTTTAAAAGTGACTTCAACGAAGAATTTCAACGTAAAAGTAAAAGCAGGAGGAGCTAATTTCTTGAACGGAACAAACACAATTCCAGTAAATGTTTTGACAATCAAAGCAGCCGCCGCTGCCGGAACAATGGGCGGAACAAAAAACGCTGTCATTTTATCTGCAACTGATCAGACTTTAGTGTCTAATGCTCCACTAGGAAGTGCATTGACATTGAATTTGGATTACATGATTCCAGCTTCGAAATCATCATCTGCTGACATCTTAGGTAAACCAGCCGGAACATACACGCAAACGGTTACGTATACTGCAACTGCTTTATAATAAGACGAGCAACAATTTCTACAATATGCCCTCATACTTTCAAGTGTTGAGGGCTTTTTTATTTAAACAAATGAATAATCTGTGTAGTTATTTTACTACATGAACTTCCATTTTCAACTACAAAGAAAGCTTCATCGTCGCTGTAGATTTGTAGTGTTCAAAAGATAATAATTAAACAAAAAAAATAAATATAACTGCCATGACAAAACAATTCGCAATCGCAGCCTTCACTATCGGAGCAATCGTATTAGGAGCTAACAATGTTCAAGCTCAAAATACAACTGCAACAACAACAGTGAAAATTACCCTGAATGATGTAATTTCCATCGACGCCGGAAGTACTGCAATTGGTAATACGGTTGACTTCAATTATGCTACTGCAGCAGACTATAACTCTGATCAAACCGTTACCAAAGCCAACTCTTTGAAAGTGACTTCAACCAAGAACTTTAACGTAAAAGTAAAAGCAGGAGGAGCTAATTTCTTGAACGGAACAAACACAATTCCAGTAAATGTTTTGACGATCAAAGCAGCAGCAGCTGCCGGAACAATGGGCGGAACAAAAACGGCTGTCGTTTTATCTGCAACGGATCAGACTTTAGTAACAAATGCTCCGCTTGGAAGCGCATTAACATTGAACTTGGATTACACGATTCCTGCAGCGAAATCATCATCTGCTGACATTTTAGGTAAACCGGCCGGAACTTACACGCAAACAGTAACTTATACTGCAACCGCTTTGTAATAAAACATTATTTATATTATTAAAGAATTAATTTTAATGAATTTAAAAGTGATATAATTCTGAATATCTTATGAAATTAATGTTAAAATGGCCTATTTAGTATAATAAGTAAAACTCATGTAATAATCAAATAATTAAAGATAATATGCCGAATCTAATAAAAAAGCTATTGTTTTTACTTGAAATTGGTAATCATCAATTTGATAGCATCCTTTGGAAAACCCGTCCAGAAAAAAGAAAAACTCTTGTTAATGATATTTTCAAATTTAAAATTCCTATTGGGAAAAGCAAAAAAGAAATACGTGAACTTTTTGGACATGAGCCACATATTTATACTTCCATGAAATGGTCTTATCCTATTGAATCAGATAAATTTGGAAACACCCTTACATCATTATCACTATACTTTAAAGACGAAATTGTAACAAGTGTAAGGTTAAAAATAAGAGAGTAATATAAAATATAAAGAAACATCTATTCTCAAAAATACTTTTTTATAGCATTTAATTAATGCTTTTATAGAATTGGAAAAGTTTTTGTTTTACAAATTCTTCAAAAACTGCCATTGCATTGTAAGTAAAATCAATTTTAAATAAGCTCTCAGCATTTTCAAGTGTTGAGGGCTTTTGTATTTAAACCAAATGAATAAACCGTGTAGTTATTTTACTACATGAACTTCCATATTCAACTACAAAGAAACATTTACCGCTGCTGTAGATTTGTAGTGTTGAAAAGATAACAATTAAATAAAAATAAAAATTAAATACAACTATCATGACAAAACTAATTGCAATCGCAGCCTTAACTATCGGAGCAACCATATTAGGAACTAACAATGTTCAAGCTCAAAATACAACTGCAACAACAACAGTAAACATTACTCTGAATGATGTGATCTCTATCGACGCCGGAAGTACTGCAATCGGCAATACAGTTGACTTCAACTATGCTACTGCAGCAGACTACAACTCTGATCAAACCATTACTAAAGCCAACTCTTTGAAAGTTACTTCAACGAAGAATTTCAACGTTAAAGTAAAAGCAGGAGGTGCTAATTTTATGAATGGAACGAACTTAATCCCTGTAAATGTTTTGACGATCAAAGCAGCAGCAGCTTCCGGAACGATGGGGGGAACAAAAAATTCTGTTGTTTTATCAGCAACTGATCAAAATTTAGTAACAAATGCTCCACTGGGAAGTGCATTAACATTGAACTTGGATTACACGATTCCTGCATCGAAATCATCATCTTCGGATATTTTAGGTAAACCAGCCGGAACTTATACGCAGACAGTAACTTATACTGCAACAGCTTTA
>Ga0256786_1000104_pt1 | contig 66380 bp, 61 predicted proteins | sample MC6MC0937MT_FD_186053 | JGI IMG/M metagenome (GOLD analysis project Ga0256786, IMG submission 186053) | Metatranscriptome of enriched soil aggregate microbial communities from Iowa State University, Ames, United States - MC6-MC0937-MT... | ecosystem: Environmental > Terrestrial > Soil >...
TATTTTCTCAAAAGTAAAAATATTCTTCTTATAATTTCATTTTTAAACCTTAAATCTTTCTTAAAAGAAAAATAACGAACCAACTCAGAGAAATTATTTAATTTTATCTAAATTTATTCCTATGAAAGAGAGCTCTGTATTCTATGAAAAACAAAGATTCAGACAATGGTGGCTTTGGCTGATTATCGTGATCGTGATCGGATTTATCATCTACAATTACATTGAAAATAAACAGTATTTTTCCTCTGGTGAGTTGATTGCTTCATTTGCTGTGACAGCAATTGTATTTATTTTATTTTTCATCATTAAACTTGAAACAAAAATCGACGAACTGGGAATCAGAGTACGGCTTTTTCCGTTTCATTTACAATTTAAATATTTCCCTTGGAAAAATATTCAGAAAGTATATCTCAGAGAATATTCTCCAATCGGCGAATATGGAGGTTGGGGATTAAGAATGGGATTATTTGGAAAAGGGAAAGCGTACAACATTTCAGGAAATATCGGACTTCAGCTCGTCCTTAAAGACAGTAAAAAATTATTGATTGGAACGCAGAAATCTGAAGAGATTAGATTTTTTTTAGAGAAAATCAATAATATCCAAAGATGATGAATTTTGTAAATATAAATGATGATTTTTACTATTATATTACAAACTAAAATTTAACAGTATAATAGTGCTGTTTTTAAATTCCCAACTCTTTCCAGAATCATTTTCTACCTTTGTTGTATGAAGATCCTTGTTGTAGAAGACGAAAAAGAACTTTTAAAATCAATTCATGATTCTCTGATTCAGGAGCAGTTTCTTATCGAAACTGCAGAAAACTATCAGTCAGCCAGCGAAAAAATTGCGGTGTATTCGTACGACTGTATTTTACTGGATATCATGCTCCCCGGAGGAAATGGTCTGCAACTTCTCCAACAATTAAAAGACATGGGAAAATCGGAAAATATTATCATTATTTCCGCAAAAGATTCCCTGGATGATAAACTGACAGGATTGGAACTCGGAGCCGACGATTATTTAACGAAACCCTTTCATAATGCCGAACTTAACGCCAGAATAAAAGCGGTTTTACGAAGAAAAAATCAGGATGGTAAAAACAGTATTAAACTGTCCAATACTGAACTGGACTTAACCGAAAGAATCTTTTTCGTCGATGGAGAAAAAATCACGCTGAACCGGAAAGAGTTTGACATTCTTCATTTTTTTCTCCTCAACAAAAAAAGACTGGTCACAAAAACCGCTTTGGCAGAACACGTTTGGGGCGACCACATTGATCAGGCAGATAATTTTGATTTCATCTATTATCAGATCAAAAACTTAAGAAAAAAACTTCAGCAATCCAACGCTGACATAGAAATAGAGGCGGTCTACGGAATCGGCTATAAATTAATTGAAAAATGAAGCTGCTCAACAAATCTATCCTTCATCTGATGGGCTACCTTTTACTGATCGTCAGTTTTTGGTCAGTCATTTTTTATTTTAATATGCTCGATGAAATCAAGGATAGTGTAGATGAAGAACTGGAAAATTACAAACGTCAGATTGTTTTTAAGGCTGAAAAAGACCCATCAATTCTCCAACAGAAGACTTTTGATGAAGGATTTTTCTCTGTGAATCCCATCAGCAAAAAAGAAGCACTCAATTTTAAAGATACGTACGAAGATACTGAAATTTATGCGCAGGATGCCGACGACGAAGCTCCTGAGCTTGAACCGGTAAGAATTCTTACTACCGTTTTTGAGCAGAATGGAAATTTTTATGAATTGAAAATTTTCAATAATATGGTCGAGGAAGATGACCTAGTTAAAGAACTTCTTTGGGATGCAGCAGGATTGTACGTTCTTCTGATTTTCAGTATTTTGATTCTAAATAATTTGGTATTACAGAGACTTTGGAAACCATTTTACGAACTTCTGCACGAATTGAAAAATTACCGTTTGGGAATCAGCAAAACTTTCCCCAGAGTAGAAACCAAAACCAAAGAATTCAGCGATTTGCAGGATGCCGTGACAACTCTTCTACAATACAGCGAGAAGAGCTACGAACAGCAAAAGGAGTTTATTGGAAATGCTTCCCATGAACTTCAGACACCTTTGGCAATTGCTATCAATAAACTGGAATTATTAATTGAAAAAGAAGATTTCACAGAAAATCAAGCCGAAAAAATTGCAGAAATTATGGAGATTATTGAGCGGTTGGTTCGTCTTAATAAATCTCTTCTTCTCCTCACAAAAATTGAAAACAAACAGTTTTTTGACAACCAGGAAATTAAAGTGAATGATATTGTCCGAAAAAACATAGACGATTTACAAGATATTGCAGATTTTAAACAAGTTGAAATTCATTTCACCGAAAATAATGAGCTTTCAGTAAATGCCGATGCTGCATTAATGAATATTGTGATCTCCAATCTGTTGCGAAATGCGATTTTTCATAATATAAAATCCGGAAAAGTGGAGATTATCGTTGATTCAAAAAAATTGAGCGTTCTCAATACTGGAGCTGAAAAATCTTTAAATCAAGAGAAAATTTTCACGCGATTTCAAAAATCTGAAGAACATCAATCAGGAAGCGGTTTAGGATTGGCGATTGTAAAAGCGATTGCAGAATTATATGATTTTTCGGTTTGGTATGATTTTAAAAACGGAATGCACGAATTTTCGGTAAATTTTTAATCATGATTAATTATTTTAATTTGAAAACCTTTAAAGATAGCGCTCCTCCGAAGCGAAACTTTTTTAATAATGTCTTTCTACACAGATATTATTCTTTTGGAGCAAATTGTTTAAGATTTTTCTCGCAGATTTTGCAAATTACGCAGATAAATTTTTTTTAATCTGTAACTCAGTTTTGAGTTTATCAAAAACTTACTTTTTACTTTTTACTTTTTACTTTTTACTTTTTACTTTAAAAAAATTCCCGCTTCTTTCCAGATTTCTTCCCAAAATTTTCCCGATTTGCATTGTTGATTTGTAGTATGAAAACAACGAAACGAATCTTATTAGCAGGAATTATTATCTTTTTAGGAAATTTTTCAGCAGTGGCTCAAACCAAGTCAAACCTTGTAAAAGTTTCTCATGCTGAACCCATTTTTCAGGATTTGGTGAGGGATCTCGGAGCCAGAAAAGGTGAAAAAGAATTCAATTTGGGAGCCGATTTTTCAGGCGGAAAAAATTACAGAGAAAACGGATTTTTAGCAGAATACGAATTCGCTCCTATCAATAGATTAGGTCTTGAGGTAGAAACAGATTTTTCGTTTTTCAGTCCAAAAAAAGGTTCTTCTAAAGAGCAAATCCCTGGAAACCGTTTGGATGGAATCAGATTTTCGGCACAATACACATTTTTCGTTTCAGAAAAGGCTAAAACTTCGATGGCAATTGGCTATACACAAGTAGTAGAATTCAATGATTTTAAAAATTACGGAAAAGGAAAATTCATTACAGGTTTGGTGTACAGTCCGTTTTTTGTGGCAGCAAAAAAGTGGGGTTCAAATATTCATACATTGGTTTATACCTATCCAAAAATTCAGCACGAATTGGGCGAAAGCGGAACTCCTGTAGATTGGGAAATCAATAGCTCAGTGATGTATTCTTTACCCAATTCAGGTCATTTTATCGGAATGGAAGTTAACAAGGAAATCAGTCACGGGAAAATGTTAGTCACGCTTCGTCCACAGGCTAAAATTAAACTGGATTCTCATTTTGCGGTAGGCATCGTTATCGGAATTCCTGTTTCACATCAGGATGAAAGCATTTCTTCTTTTTTCAGACTTGTTTATGAACCTTAATATTTATTGAGTTTTTTTCTCTCGCTGATTTTGATGATGACGCTGATTTTTTAATTATTGATCTGCACAATCTGTTTAATCTGCGGGAGTTGAATCTTTACATTCAATCGAATTATCGCAAATCCTTCTTAATCACCAAATATTTCAAATCCGTTGTTCCCGCATTACTGATGCCATGTTCAGAATTCGGCGGACAATACAGGCTCGTATTCGAACCTACTACTTTCGTTTTTCCATCAAGATAAAAGGTCGCTTTTCCTTCCAGAATGTAAAAAAATTCTTCTTCCGGATGACGATGAGGAGCGTGCGTTGATTTTCCCGGCTCGACAATGCTCATTTTTAACGTATTTTCTTCAGTAAAATTTTTATCGCCAAACCAATATTGATAGCCAACATTGGTCTTTTTTGCTTTTGTTAAATCAAATTCGTTGACACAGTTTTCGATGGTATAATTAATTGGTTCTTTGCTTTTCTGTGCATTTATCGTTTGTTGAAACAAAATGCACATTGATATTGCTGTTATATATTTTAGTATTTCCATAGTATGTAATGATATGAAAAAAATTGGTTAAACGCAATGACGCAAGATTTTTCTTTATCACTTCAAACTTTAAGGCGCAATGATTTTATCAGAGATAAAATTTAAACTCGCAAAGGTTTTGCAGATAAAACGGATTCTAAAATCTGCTAAATCTGTTTAATCAGCGAGAAACAAATTCTTAAGAAATTTATTTTTCTTAATTAAACTTCAAAACTTACTTAATCTTAATGGTCTTAAAATTTTAAAAATTTATTTTAAAGTTTGTTCCCAAATGTTTCCAGAATTGTGTCGGAAATTAGCTGTATAAATATTTACATTATGAAAAATTTAATATTAACAATCAGCATTTTAAGTTTAAGTTTCAACCAGATTTCAGCACAGAATATTCATCAGAGTGAAGTTCCGTCAGTGATTTTAAATCACTTTCAAAAAACCTTCTCGAAAGCTTCAGATATCGAATGGGAAATCAAAGGAAATCTTTATGAAGTGGAATTTGAAACCGGGTTTTTAGGCGATGATCACAAAGTTTTGTATTCGAAAGATGGGAAACTGGTAAGACATGAAGAAGAAATCTCAAAAAATAATCTTCCAAAAACGGTTTTAGCCTCTATTAAAAAATCATTTAACGGTTACAGAACCGATGACATCAAAAAAATTACAGAAGCCGGAAAAGTAATCTATCAAATTGAGCTAAAAAATTATTCTCAGGAATGGAAAGTAATTTTTGACGCTCAGGGAAGAATTTTACAGAAAAAGGAAGATTAAGATGTTTTTCACTTGAGATTGAAGAACTTTGTATATTTGCTAGTGTATTAATTTTTTACTCAGATTTTTTCATGAAGCTTTTTCAATTCTTAAATAAAAACAAGGAAACAAAGTTTCAGTGTCTTTGCTGCGGTCAGATTTATGACGAAATACCACTAACTTTTGGCAGTGAATTTCCTTCATACTATTTTACAATTCCTGAGAATGAAATAAGCGAACGTGTAGAATATGAAAAAAGTCTATGTATAATCGATGATCATTTTTTCCATCGGGTTAGGCTCGCAATTCCTGTTTTAGATTATTCAGAAAATTTGAATTTTGATATCTGGGTTACAATTAGTGAAGAAAATTTCATTAAAAGAAATGAAAATTGGAATGATGAAGAAAGAATACATTTAGAACCATATTTTGGGTATCTACAAAACGAAATTTTCGGGTATCAAAACACTTTAAATTTACATACGGTTTCTATAGAAAATAAACCCGGAATTATTCCAAATGTTCAAGTTATTGATGACAGTCATCAGCTTTACAGCGATCAAAAGAATGGAATTAGTTTAGAAAAAGCAAAAAGTATTGTTCAGAATATTTTGAAAATTCATCATAATTAAACTTTATAATTATCTTTTCTGATTGTCTGCAATATGCTATTTTTAAATGCTGTTTGCTGTAATTATGATTATTTTTAACCACAACGTGCACTAAGATACCCACAAAGCTCACAACTATTGTGTTCCTTGTGAAATCTTTAGTGCTCTTCGTGGTTAAAATCCCAGTTTGACAAATAACGGATATCCAATTTATCTTTTTCTATAATCTAATTTCCTCCTTTACGCCAAACCATTTTGTGATTATCACTTTTATTTCTAAATTGCATTTTCTCACAAGAAAGAGAGTGATCATCACAAAATACACTTATGAATCAGATTATTCCGTTTGACTTACAAATACAGCACAGCCCTTATTTCAACTATACTTTTTGCCTTAATCAGCTTCCGTTTTTGCAGAGCATTTCTTTTAAAGAGGTGACCGAAGATTTTGAAAATCTGAATCTTCAGATTACTTCTTCATTAGGTTTGTTCGAAAAATACGATGTTTACATTGATAAAATCAGACAGAATTCTCTATATAAAATATCCCTTTTCAGTTTTGTTTTTAATCATTCTTTGCTTAAAAATTTAACCGAGAAAGATTTAGATCAGATAAAAATTCAGGTTTTTAAGAACGGAGAATCGATTTATGAGAAAAGTTTCAGCATCGACGTTTTGCCAATAGATTATTTTGGCGGATTGCAGTCTCATCCGCCACTTTTGGCTTCATATGTTCTTTCAAACAACACTTCTTTGTACAAAATCAAAGCGGATGCGATTGATATTTTAGCCAGAAATAAACTGACGGCATCGTTTGAAGGCTATCAGCAAAAAAGCAAGGAAAGAGTTTTGCAGATGGTTTCCGCAATTTACAAATCCATTCAAAACCTGGAATTGATCTACAGCGCAATGCCTCCAAGTTTTGAAAAATACGGACAGAAAATCAGGCTTGTGGATACTGTTTTAGAAACAAAATTCGGAAACTGTATTGATATTTCTCTGCTTTTTGCGGCGTGTTTGGAAGCGATTGATTTAAATCCAATTATTGTGGTTACTGAAGGTCATGCTTTTGTGGGAGTCTGGCTCGATGATCAACGGTTTGACGGAATGATTAATTTTGACCAAGCCGCCATTTCCAAAAGAATTGCTTCAGGAATTAAGGAAATTGCTCTTATTGAATCGACAAGTCTTTGCAAAGGAAACCAAATTTCATTCAAAGATGCGATGAATTCTGCAGAAACTCAGTTGATGGATTCTTCACGTTTTCTTCTTTCATTAGACATCAAAAATGCAAGATCAGCGGGAATTTCTCCTCTCCCACTTCTGAAAAATGACACTATTAAAAATCAGAATTTTGATTCTATAAAAAATTCCACAGAACTGGATCAGGATTTCGATTTGGGAACGCAATACGACGATCTCGAACTGACTGATTTTTCAAATTTAACCAAGCAAAAAGTCTGGGAAAGAAAACTATTGGATTTATCACTCAGAAACAATTTGCTCAATCTGCGGTTTACCAAAAGTATGTTGCAGCTGGTTGATATTAAAACAAATGTTCTTGAAGATCATTTAGCCGACGGAAAATCTTTTACAATTCTTCCCGACAATAATCAGGCGATTCTCAGAAAATATAATCTGTACGGCGAACCATTACATTCATCGCAACCGCTTTTCAAGTTGGCGGAAGATGAGTTTAAATACAACCGATTGTTGACGTATTATCATCAGGATGATCTGGATAACATTCTTACCAACCTTTACCGAAGTGCAAAATTAGCCGAAGAAGAAAACGGAAAAAGCACATTGTATTTGGGAATCGGACTTTTAAGATGGTTTGAGCCAAAAAATAAAGATGTTCCTAGACTCGCTCCCATTTTATTGGTTCCGGTTGAACTTTCGAGAAAATCTGTCAATTCTAAATTCACACTTCGAAGTCGTGAAGAAGAAACGATGATCAACATTACACTGCTTGAATATTTAAAACAGGAATTCAAACTCAATATCAACAGTCTTGAAAATCTTCCGATGGATGAATCCGGCGTTGATGTTCCGAAAGTTTTGGCAATTATCCGAAATGCAGTGCTTAATCTCGAAGGCTGGGACGTTCTGGAACAGTTGGTGTTGGGAATTTTCTCGTTTAATAAACTTATTCTTTGGCAGGATATTTCGAAATATTCAGAAGAAATTCAGAAATCGTCGATTGTAAAAAGTCTCATTGACGGACGATTAACCGGAACTTTAGAAAGTGTACAAAATGACGCTCAAAGTTTAGAAAATATCTCGGCTTCAGAATTGGTTTTGCCCATTTCAACCGATAATTCTCAATTGAATGCGGTGAAAAATGCCAACCTCAACAAAAGTTTTATCCTTCACGGACCTCCCGGAACCGGAAAATCGCAGACCATCACCAACATCATCGCTGATGCTTTGTCTAATGATAAGAAAGTACTTTTCGTAGCCGCCAAAAAAGCCGCTTTGGATGTGGTTCACAGCCGTTTGGAAAACATTGGTTTGGGCGCATTTTGTCTTGAACTGCACTCCAATAAATCTAAAAAGTCGGATGTTCTGAAACAGTTTGAAAGAACGCTTGAAGTTCCGAAATATAAAATCAATGCCGATTATCACGAAGAAGCAAAACGCCTCGACGAACGAAGAAAAGAGCTCGGAAAATATGTGAATGAACTGCATCAGAAATTCCCGATCGGTTGGAGTTTGTTTGATACGATTGCTTTTTTGGAAACCAATCATGTAAAAGCAGATGAACGTTTTCACATCAATTTTCCGTTGGAAAGTGCCGATGTATTCAATTGGAATCAGTGGAAAGACTGGTTGATTCCATTTGCATCGATTGTGAAAAAAATCGGGCAGCCTTCCCTTCACGCTTTACGGCCTATAAAAACTTCAACGCATCAGTTTGAAAATAAAAATCTGATCCTTTCAGCAATTTCTCAGTTTAATGAAAAGAAAAATTTGGCTGAACAGGTGAAAAATCAGTATCAGTTAAATCATGTTTCTAATTCAAACAGCATTGAAATTCTTGAATATTTAAACGAAAATCCTGTAAAATCGACTTTAATTGATTTGGTTTTTAACGAAGGTCAGCTGAATTTGTTTAAAAACTGGATGAGTCAGCAAGCACAATTTCAAGAAATTGAAAATCAAATTACGGCGAGTTTCAATTCTTCCATTTTAACTCTAGATTTTGCTTCATTAAAATTAATCTGGAATCAGGCGAAACACACGTGGTTTATACCGAAATGGTTTAAACAGAGAAAAGTGAAGCAGCAACTGAACGGTTATGCGAAATCGGGAATTGAATCTGATGTTCAGATTGACGGACTTTTTGAGAAACTCGAAAATTATCAGCTCCTTAAAAATCAGTTAAACAATCTTCATTACAACTCAATTTCCTCAGTAACAAATCTTTATTTTAATGGGAATTCGTTTGATATTTCTGCAATTGAAAAGGATTTAAAAACTATTGAAAACACTAAAGATTTAGCTCAGAAAATTTCGATTCAAAATTTCCCGGATTGGCTGAAAGATTTTTCATTAAAACAGAATAATAATCAGCAGATTTCTGTAACTGTTGAAACATTGAAAGATTTTGACAATGCAGAAAATAACCTTTTGGAATTTATGCATGAAGTTCCAAACAACGCAGATTTACAAACCGTTGTACAGAATATTCATCAGCTGGAAGACTGGATTAATTTTAACAGTTTAAAAGAAAAAGCTCAGGATTTAAACTTACACTGGTTCATCGATTTCCTTGAAAAAGGCTGGCTCGATACCGAATCTATCGAATTGGAATTTGAAAAAATCATCCATCTCAACTTATTTATCAAAACGATTTACGGTTCAACAACGTTAAACGGTTTTGATGCCAATATTTACGAATCTCAGATTCAGCAGTATAAAAATTTGCACAAAGAATTTACCGAGCTGGCAAAAAATCAGCTGACGATGAAGCTCAGCGACCGCATTCCGAATTTTTCTCAGGAAGCCGTTCAAAGCTCAGAAATCGGGATTTTGCAGAAAGCGATTCGAAATAAAGGTCGAGGTTTATCCATCAGAAAATTATTTGACCAGATTCCGACTTTGATTCCGAGATTGAAACCTTGTATGTTGATGAGTCCGATTTCGGTGGCGCAGTATTTTGATGTGAATGAAGAGCATTTTGATTTGGTAATTTTCGATGAAGCATCGCAGTTACCGACTTCTGAAGCAGTGAGTGCTTTGGCGAGAGCAAAACAGGCGATTATTGTGGGCGATCCGAAACAGATGCCACCGACAAGTTTTTTTGCTTCCCAAAAAGTGGATGAAGAAAATTTTGAACTGGAAGATTTAGAAAGTATTCTGGATGACTGTCTTGCCCTTTCAATTCCGTCAAATTATTTGCTGAGACATTACCGAAGCAAGCATGAAAGTTTAATTTCTTTTTCGAACGCTCATTTTTACGATAATAAATTACTAACATTCCCTTCTCCAGACGATTTGAACAGGAAGGTAACCTTTGAATTTATTGACGGATTTTATGACAAAGGAAAGACGAGAACCAACAAAAATGAAGCGGAAGCGATTATTAAATACATCAAAAATCATCTTGAAAGAAAAGACAAAAAGTCGATTGGTGTGGTGACATTCAGCCAGACCCAACAAAGTTTGATTGAAGATTTATTACAGAAATTATTTCAGGATAATCCGCATTTGGAAGAGTTTATGATTAATTCTGAAGAACCTATTTTCATTAAAAATCTTGAAAATGTACAGGGTGACGAACGCGACATTATTCTGTTTTCAATTGGTTACGGACCCGACGAAGACGGAAAAGTTTCTATGAATTTCGGTCCGCTCAACCGTGACGGAGGTTGGAGAAGATTAAACGTAGCTGTAACAAGAGCCCGATACGAAATGAAAGTTTTTTCTTCGTTAAAAGGTGATCAAATTGACATGAACAGAACGAGTTCAGAAGGTGTTTTGGGATTAAAAAACTTTTTGAATTTCTCTGAAAAAGGTTTGGTTTATCAAAGTGCAAATTCCAATATGAATCAGCAGAAACTGATGATTAATTCGATTGCGAAAACGCTGGAAGAAAACGGTTTAAAAATTAAAACCAACATCGGAAGTTCGGAATATAAAATTGACATTGGAATTATTAATCCTGAAAATGAAAGTGAATATTTGTTGGCAATTTTGATTGACAGTGAAAATTATTTCAACATCAATACGACAAACGACCGTGAATTGCTTGTTCCGAATGTTTTGAAAGGTTTGGGCTGGAATGTTTTCAGAATCTGGACGCTGGATTGGATTAAAAATAAAGAAAAAATTGTCTTAGAAATACAGTCTGAAATTGAAAAAATAAAAACTCTGGTAAAAGAAAAAGCTGAAGAAATTAAGGAAATTTACACGCAGGAAAAATCTTTTTTGAGTGAGGTTTTAGAGGTAGAAAAACCGACGAAAATAATTCCTTACGTTGCCGCAGAATTAACACCTGAAATAAATGCCAATTCGGAAACGATTTATTCTTTTGAAAATAAACAGGTTCTTTTAAATCAGATTAAAACAATCATTGATACGGAATCGCCAATCAGCCAGAATGCTTTGTTCAGGAAGATTCTCAAGCTTTGGAACACGTCGAGAGCCGGCGGAAAACTAAATACGTATCTTTTGGAAACATTGAATTCCATCCCGAATATTCAAACCATAGAAAGTTATCAGAAATTTTACTGGAGCGAAAATTCACAGCCTCAAAATCTCGATTTTTATCGTGATAATTCTGAAGAAAAAAGGCTGATTGATGAGATTGCGCCTGAAGAAATTTCGGTAGCGATTATGGAAATCATGCATTTGAGCTTGAGTTTGAATAAAGAGGAATTGATCCGTACGGTTTGCAAAACATTTGGGTTTACGAAAGTGGGTTCGCAGATTGAGGCGGTAGTGAAATTTTGTGTGGAGGAATTGGTTGGGAAAGGATTGCTGAAAGAGGTTGATGAGAGGATTGTTTTGGGGTGAAATTATTAGATAGATTATGAAGAAAGAACTATTATTAGAAGTAATCATATTATTTGAAAATACAGCAAATAAACTGATAAAGAGTTTGGCAGAAAGATATAATCTTGATTTAAATTCTTCCACACCTTTTACAAAATTAACGTCAAGAAGTACTGATTTATGGCGAGGAAATTTAAATGAGGAATGGACATATTGGTTTCATGGGGCACATTGTGATTTTGAAAATATAAAATCTAAACAATATGTTCACACAAATATTACAAAAGGTATATATGGCATAGTTGATTATTATTATCTATATAAGTTTACACAGACGACAGAATCCTTAAAACATGTTTTAGAAAATCTTACCTCAGAAAAAATGTTCTATGATACTATTGATCAACTATTGGAAGATGGAATTTTAATAAATCTTGAAGAATTTCCTTTCAAAATGTTAGTCTTAAAAAGCTGAAGACAATTTTACATATTTTTAAAGATTAAAATTAATATCTATGAAAAAAATACTATTACTCTTAACTATCATACTATTCTCCATCAGTTTTTCACAGAAAATCTCAGATCACTACCAATCTTCCCTACCGCAGGATCAATCCGTTCCGCCACCGCCAAGAATAAGTTTTCCGGCACAATTTCGGGGTGGTAACAAGGTGTTTTTAAAGAAGATTGACCATAATATCAACAAAAATAATCTGAAAAATTCAGCAAGCAATTTAAGTACTGAAATCATTTTGAAGATTGACCAACAGGGAAATGTTCTTAATATTTCAACCTACGGAAAAAATGAAATTTTCAACAATGAAGTAAAAGCCGCCGCCTTAAAATCTACACAAGATGTACAATGGACTGCCGGAAAAAATAATCAGGGACAGAAAGTGATTGATATTGTAAAAATTCCGTATAGTTTTAAGAATTTGTAATCCCCAATGAAACATACAGATAAAAACTCAATCAGTGAATCGGAGTCAAATTTTAAATTTAAAAATTATGAAAATAAAATATTTCATCCTTATTTTACTTACGTTCAACGTACTTAATGGCCAAAACTGTTCTGAAAAAATAAACATTTTACCAATGTATGGTGGCGTTGAAAAGTGTAAGGAACAAATAGAAAGCGATAAAGAATTCTTAGCTGAGATGGATCAACTATTTCCTAACCGACAAAAAGCGATGGAAGACAGAGTGAAATCTGGTTGGAAATACTTTTATGAAAATGATTTAGATACAGCAATGAAACGTTTTAATCAGGCTTGGCTATTAAGTCCTCAATCCTACGAAATCTATTGGGGGTTTGGAAACATAACGGCTATGAAAGGAAATCCCAAAAAAGCTGTAAAATATTTTGACACTGCCAAAAAATTGAACCCATCAAATTCAGATTTTTACGTTTCAAGTGCTTTGGCTTATTCACAAATATTTTTAACTGAGAAAAGTTCTAATTTTCTAAAAATTGCGATAAGAGATTTAGAAACAGGTTTGAAGTTAAATCCTAAAAACGGAAAACTTTATTCGATGCTTTCAACATCATATTTTTATCTAAACAACATTAAGGAAGCAAAAAAGTATTTGAAAGAAGCTGAAAAGCTGGAACCTTCTTCAATCAATCCAGAGTTCAAAAAAATTTTAGAGAATAAATGATTTAAATAGTGGGAAGGATAAATGATGATTAATAATGCGGTCTGTAATAAAATGAAAAATATTTTAAGTATTATCTTATTGCTATTGAGCATCACCCAACTTTCTGCCCAAGTTCCCGATCTAGAAAAAGCAAAACGAAAATATTTCAAAGCAAATGTAATCAGCTACAAAACAACGGCTTATTATCCCAATCCAGAAACGAACGCAATATCTGTTTTCAACATATTTTACACGATTTACAAGCCTCAAAACAGAGATTTTGAATTTTACAGCAAAAATGAAACTTCAGAAGAATTTTACAAGAACAATTCGTATTACGAGGTAAATCATTCTGAAAAAACCATTTACGAATACGAAACTACAGACCATCAAAAAGTAGCGATTTCTTCATCACGACTCAGGCAGTTTGGTCCTACAACACTCTTGAAAAAGAAATGGAGCTATATTGACGATACCCAAATCGATGGGAAAATTCACAGTCATTACTCAAATATAGAAAGCATCAGTCATCACGAAGGCAAAGAAATGAAAATTGAGTTTCATATTTATATTTCGGAAAATTTTACGATTTCAAAATTCGAGAGGAAAAGTTTTGTTGACGGGAAATTGGGACATACAGTTACTTATTTGTTTACCAATTATATTTTCTCAGATAAAACCACCAATTTCAAAGTTATTCTGCCGAAAGATTATGCTTTAAAGTATTACGAAAGGCAAGATTCATTGCAGCCATTGAGAAAAAACACTATTGCTTTATCATTCAACGCAGTTGATATGTATGGGAAAAATTTTTCTTTTCAGCCTAAAAATGAAAAGAAAAAACTTCTGCTTTTTTCATCTACCCGTTGCGGATACTCAAAAATAATTTCTGATTACATTCTGAGTTCAGGTTTTAAATTAAATCCACAAATTGAACTCATCCATATTTTCGGATCTGATTCTAAGACAGATGTAATAAAATATTATGTAAACAAAGATGCAAAATTTCCTGTCATTGCAGATAAAAAAGACCTTGAGAAAGAATTTGGCATTAACGGTTATCCTATCCTTTATTTAATTGATGAAAATGGGACGATTGCAGAAGCTTTAGACGGTTCATCTCAGATTTTACCGTTTTTGAAAAGTTTAACTGGCAAATAAAAAACTGAAATCATATTTAGATTTTCACTAAATTGGGATACATATTTTTAAACCATGAAATTATTTCTCATTCTTCTTTTTATTTTCAGTTTTTCTTTGTTTTCAGCACAAAATAAGGAAGGAATTAATGAAACACAAATCACTTCAGACTCTGTTTCATTAAAAGATAAAGCCCTTTTAGAACAAAATATGAAAGATTTGGAAAGTGTAAAATCAAATTCCAAAATAAAACCGGAAACAGAAAAGTCTGTAGCGAAAGAAATTAATATCGTTCAGGGAATCGACAGAATATTGAATTATAAAGTGAATCGTGTTTGGCGTGAAGATTTATACTGTTTGGTTTGTAGAAAAAACTATAGTTCAAGAGAAATTGCTTAATATCGGTAATAAAATAAAATTTAGACTCAGTAAGTTTTAAGAATGAAATATGTATTCATGCTTCTTTTATTAACTCTTTTGGTAAATTGCTCACAGAAGAAAACACAGAATTTAAGTTTCAATAATTTCGACATCGAAGTTGCAGGCGAATGGAAAAAACTAAAATTACAAGGAGTTGATAGTGATGTTGGAGGATTTATAACAGAAAATAATGATACTGTGAGTTTCGATTATGGACCTTACTCAAATTCTTTAGAAGAAGATATTGTCATTTTTGAAAGAAAATTTATAAAAGAAATAACAAAAGAACATCCAGAAACCGATACTTCAAAGATGATAATTGTTTCAGATTTGAGCAAAGTAACTCAAGAAGATTTTAAAATCAACAAAAAACATTATGAAAAAATATCCGGTTATAATGCTAAAATTGTAAGCCCAAAACGATCAGGCGAAGGAATTACTGGAGTATACTTTGATAGTTTAGGAGCATCATCTTTAGGGAAAATTAAATTTACACTCTATGGTCAAAATCTGAATATTAAGAGCCAAAAAGATCTATTAAATGCAATCAGAACTATTAAATTCAAAAAATAATCAATTTATTTTCACTACTTCTCCTTTCTTAAAATCGATTCTAAAATGATCTGAAGCATCTCCTGAAGAAAGCTTTTCTAAAATTTTAAAAAAAGTTTTAAGCTGATTTAAAAATTGATCTTGTGTTTTCAAATTTTCAAAATTTTGTTCTAAAACTTTATATTGAGCAAGTCGCTTTTTCGGAATATCTTTTTTTGCCAGTTCATCCGCAGACTGAAATTGGTAAAGATTTAAAAGTGTATCTTCAAAATTCCATTTTGCAAAATTCCTTTTTGTTTTTTCTGATAAATCCTGGTTTTCTGAACTTAATTCAAGCAAATCTTTACCTGAAAGTCGAGAAGCTTTTTCCATAAAATCTTTTGGCCAGTCGGATGAAATAAATCGAAGCCTCACCAATTCTTTCAGATGAAATAACGTGAAATCCTGATAATTTTTTGTTTTTAAAATGTCATGATTCCAAATATTATTTAAATTTTCAGCTTTTAAATGCTCAAACTCACGTTCATACAACGGAAACAATTCCGTAAACCTCGGAACTTTTTTAATGGAAACCGTTTCCACCTCAAACTCATCCTGGGAATTCACGGTCAGAATTTTATATCCCGGAATATACGCAGCCAAAGAAGGAACCTGAATATTGACCAACATTTTGTCGTTTTCAAACTTTTTAATTCCGGTATCGTTGATATGCATATGACCTGCAAAATGCAATTTCAAGCCTGCTTTTGCAAACAACTCTGCAACCTCATCTTTTGGAACTCTGTCCATTTGCCATTTGTCTTTTCCTAAAAGTTTTTTGATTTCAGAATTGGCATTATCATTAAAATCCAGAATCGGATAATGGGTAAAAGCAATCAAGGTTTTATTGTGTTTCTTAGCTTCACTCACTACTTTTTCAACCCACGAAAAAAGATGTTTTTTGTTTGTTAAAACATTATTATACCCAATAGAAGCACCGTTATAATTATTTTCATCTTTCGGATTTCCATTGTTATTTTTTGGAATATACGTATTTCCATCAATTGCCATGAGCCAAATTCCTTCGGCTGGTTCGACCACGTAAGAAAAATCAGGAACAGAAAAACCGGGACTCACTTCATACATCCTGTTGGAAAATTCCGAATCTTTTAAAGCATTTTTAAAATTAAATTCTTCATAAGAATATGTACTGAAAGGAGTTTGCCAAAACAAATCTTTTTTGGATGGATTAAAACCAAAATCTTTCATGCTTTTTAAAATTTCGAGATAACCCGACATCGCAATATCTTTGGTAACTACAGCTTTTTGATCTTTATTTTTAATAAATTTTTCGTCACTGATCATTAAAATTTCGCCACCATTTTCATCCATAAAATCAGATTTCCCACCCTGTTTCAAAAACGGATTCACCGGATCATGATTCCCTGTCGTGATGAAAAACCTCATCTGATATTTTTTCTGATATTCATCTAAAATTTTCCTTAAACCTCGCAAATTACAGGCTTGTCCATCATCCGTATAATCTCCGGGAAGTGCAACAATCTTGATATTTCTTTTGGCAATATCATCCAAAGCAGCGAGAAAAGCGAAATAATTTTCATTAAAAATTCTTGTCGAATGCAATTGAGAATCCATTGTTCGGAGAATGGTTTTCTTACCTGTTTTCGGGTTTTCAATTCCTTTAAAATCTGAATCTGAAAATTCCCCATACAAATCCTGAAAATGTACGTCTGCAAGAAAAGCAATTTTCACGGGTTTCTGTTGACTTTTTAGATGAAATGAAAATAGTAAAAGAATGAAAAACAGAATAGAAAATGGTCGGCTCAAAACTGAAATTTTAATTTTGAAAGGTAGATTTTTAGTTTAAACTAAATGTGGATTGTATTTTAAGTTTGATTTAATTTTTTCTTTAAAGATTGAGTTTTTTAACGCAAAGTTCGCTAAGGTTTTTCACAATTATAATAAATATTTTTTGTTCGCTAAGGCGTTTCACTCAGCAAAGACAACAAAAAAGCACCTTCAACAGGAAGTGCTTTAAAAATATTTTTATTTTTTTTAATAAATCTGCGTTATCTGCAAAATCTGCGTGAGCAAAAAGATTTATTTCAAATACGTTTCATACAAATCCGTTCGTCTGTCTTTTAAAATCTGAACCGAACCATTGTAATGAAGGTCTTTTAATAAATTCAAATCAACATCCACAATCAACGTCATTTCTGTGTTCGGAGTCGCTTCTCCTTTCACTGCATTCGACGGAAAAGCAAAATCTGAAGGCGTGAAAACTGCAGCCTGTCCGAACTGAATATCCATATTATTCACACCCGGCAAATTCCCGACACAACCTGCAATGGCAACATAACATTCATTTTCAATTGCTCTTGCTGCTGCACAGTGACGAACTCTCATATATGCATTTTGGGTATCCGTCAGATAAGGTACAAACAAAATTTTCATCCCCTGATCGGCAAGAATTCTCGGCAATTCAGGAAATTCAACATCGTAGCAAATTACCAAACCTATTTTGCCGCAGTCGGTATCGAAAACCCGGATTTCGTTTCCGCCTTTCATTCCGTAATACTTTCTTTCATTCGGTGTGATGTGAATTTTTCGGTATTCATCAATTCTTCCGTCACGATGCAGAAGATAACTCACATTGTACAAATCATTATTTTCAAAAATCGGCATGCTTCCAGAGATGATATTGACATTATAGCTGATCGCCAGTTCGGAAATTTTAGCTTTAATTTCTTCAGTAATCTTTGCCAGCTCAATCATACTGTCGCGCTCTGAAAGATTGTTGAACGGAGCCAATAGTGGTGTGTTGAACAATTCAGGGAACAGCACAAAATCGGATTTGTAATCTCCCATCACATTCACAAAAAACTCTACCTGCTCATAAAAAGCATGAATATCTTTAAACTGCCTCATCTGCCACTGTACCAAACCTAAACGAATGACGCTGTCCTGCATCGTGTTTGGTTTTTTGCTGTAATAAATATTATTCCATTGCATCAAAACGGCGTTTTCTCTCGAAGCTTCGTCTTCCGGAAGGTATTTTTTGAGAACTTTTATAGGCAAAAAATTATTAGAAAGCTGAAACGAAAGTACAGGATCATACATTTCTTTATCCCTTACTTTTCGAATATATTCTCTTGCCGACATTTCATGGCTGTATTTATGATAATGCGGAATTCTTCCTCCTAATATAATTGATTTAAGATTCAATAATTCACAAAGTTCTTTTCGTGCATCATATAATCTCCTCCCCAAACGTAATTCTCGATATTCGGGATCAACAAAAACTTCGATTCCGTATAAGACATTTCCTGTGGAAATATGCGTATTGAAAGTGTAATTCCCCGTAATATCGCTATACGTATGATCATCCCCGAATTCTTCATAATTAACTATAATGGAAAGTGCAACTGCAGCAATTTTTCCGTCTACGGTGATACAGATCTGTCCGGCTTCAAAAATTTTATTCAGTTTGGCGATGCTTTTTTTTGACCAAACGTATTCTGACATTTGAGGATACGCTCGGCGCATGGTTTCTACCAATTCATCGTAATCATCTACTTTCAGGGTACGTGTTTCTATCTGCATAGTCTATATTTTTACTAAAGTTACACATTAATTCAACAAAGATTTTGCCGATTTTACTGAAATAACATTATTTATTGTTCTCAATAAGTTTTGGCTAATGCCTACATTTTATGGCGGACTAAAGTCCGCTCCTATTGATAAGTTTTCCAAACCACGAAAAAATCATTTCCAAAAGATTACACAGATTAGCACAGATTTTATGCTTAAAAATTCGTGAGTTCGTGGCATTAATTATTTCCATGCTATAATCAGTCAATTATCTTTGACAATAAATATTCTCCATCATCTGTGAAAATCCGTGCCATCTGTGGGGAGAACAAAAAAAGCAGCCCTTCCCAGAAACTGCTTTAAAAATCAAATCTAATACGTAAAATAATGTTTTTATTTAAACCTTAAAGCTTTTAAAATTTTGTGAAAAATCTCATTGTTTTCATACACTCCCGTAAAATTTTCCGAGCCGGAGCCGTATGAAAAAACAGGAATCAAAGTCGCTGAATGGTCATCAGTCGTAAAATCACCTTCGATGGTACTCGTTTTCATATCTCCATGCGGAATGCTGAAACCACCCGTTTCGTGGTCGGCAGTAATCACAACTAAAGTTCCAGGATTATGGTCTGCAAACTGAATGGCTTTTGTAATCGCTCTGTCGAAATCAATTCCTTCTGTCACGATAGTTCCCACATTATTACTGTGGCCGCCACTGTCGATTTGTGCTGCTTCAATCATCATAAAAAACGGTTTCTTTTTATTTTTCATGAAACTTAGACCATTTTCAACCACATTCGATAAAAGATTACCGCGACTTTTTAAAACTTGCGGAACACCATTTTCCGACATAAAATAGGCTAATTTATCTGCTTTATTTTTTGCAATTTCTTCCGGCTGATTAGCTACTGAAAACTGGTGTTTGGGTGAAATTTTAGATTTTCCTCCGGATGCAAAAAAGGTAAGTTTGCTCGTCAGTAAATCTTCTGCAATTTCTTTTTCCATTCCACGGTCTTTTTGATGGGCATAAAATGCAGATGGTGTTGCGCCTACAATTTCGTCGGTTGTAATAACTCCTGTGTTGAAGCCTTTTTCAGAAAGAATTTCTGTTAAGTTTGGTATTTTCTTTCCTTCAGCATCAACTCCGATGAATCTGTTTTTGGTTTTCTTTCCGGTTGCAAAAGCAGTTGCTCCGGCTGCAGAATCGGTTGTAAAATTATCTGCGGCAGTTGTTTTTATCAAGCCAATATTTTTTAACTGTGTTAAAGTTAACTGACCTTTATTTGCCAAAACTGATGAAGAAATCTGCGAAAGTCCGTTTCCGTCGCCGATTAACAGAATAACATTTTTTACAGGAACATTTTTCTTCAGATAAGAAAATTTAGGCTGATATACTTCAGAGAAAACGGTATTGGTAAATGTTCTATGCTTTAAATTTTCAACATATTCCACACATTCTTTCGGATGATCCGTATTAATAAAATCGACTCCATTGTGTGCAAAAAATTCCCACGATGTTTTTCCGTCGGGAATTGCCCAGAATCTGAAAGGCTTTCCGAATGATTTCGCTTTTTTAATCACTTCAGTCACTTTAGGCAAATCGTCTTCCGTTAAACCGCCTTTTCCATTCCAGACTGAATATTGTTTGAAATTTAAACTTAACAAAGCCACTTTTTCCCATTGAGCTGCCGTTAAATCGTCCAGTTTCTGATAATCAAATAAAATAAAATCAGGATAAGAATTGTACTCTTCCAGGTGTGGCTGATTTCCCGAAATCACAAATTTCACTTTCTTCTGAGCCGTAATTTGAGGATATTTCTGAATGATCTTTACAATCTGAGCTAAAGTCGTTTTCGCATCAGTTTTAATGTCAATCAGGATCTGTAAAGATTCCTGCTTTATCATATTCATAGACAAAGCTTTATCAATCGGATTCAGGTATAAACTTTCAAACGTTCTTTCTTTGGTAATATCTTTCTGATTATGGGCAACAAACAATTCGCTGTTTTCAAGAAAAACATCCGCTTCAATCGAATGTGCACCAGAACCTAAAGCGTACCAAAACGGAACTTTCTGTTCGTAATCGTTGTGAGAATGAATTTTAGCTGTTTGTGCAAAAGTTGTCGCAGCAAAAAACAAGATAATAAATCCTGTGATTTTTTTAAAATTTAAATGCATGAGATTCTTTTAAAATTCAATATTTAATCTTGATTCCACTCTTTTTTAAAGCTTCAACCAATTTGTGATAGATGGTATTATTAGGATAAACTCCTGAAAAAAGTTCCTGACCTTTTCCCATCGCAAAAACAGGAACCAGAGCTGCAGTATGCTGATTGTCGATAAAATTGACCTGAACTTTATTTCCAATTTCTTTTTCTTTTCCTGTCACTGCATCTTTTTCTGAGTATTTCCCGATGCTTGCGCCACCTGTTTCGTGATCGGCTGTAACAACCAATAAAGTGTTTGGATTTTTCTTGATATAATTGATGACCACGCCGATGGTTTTATCAAAATCCAGCACTTCTTTAGTCATCATTTCAGCGTCTTTTGCATGACCGCCCCAATCGATGAAAGAACCTTCAACCATCAGGAAAAACGGGTTATTACTATCAGAAAAATGATCTAAAGCGGTTTTCGTCGCTTCAGGTAAAAAATCTCCTCTTCCCTGAACTTTATTGGGCAATTCATCCTGTGCCAATAGATACAAATTTTTCTTTCCTGAAACCGGTTTTGATAATGAAACCGTATCTATTCTGTAGTTTTTATTTAATTCCAGTAGGAGATTTTTTCCGTCTTTTCTTTTGTTGAAAAATTTCAAACCTCCGCCTGCAGCAAAATCAACATCAGATTTTAAAAATTCTAAAGCAATATCTTCATGAAGATCGCGGTCTTTCACATGAGCATAATAAGAAGCCGGCGTTGCGTGGGTAATTGAAGTAAGACTTATCAAACCCGTCTGATAATCATTCTTCTGAAGCTGTTCTAAAATTGTTGGGATTGCTATAGAATCTTTATCTACTCCAATGGCTCTTTTGTAGGTTTTTTTCCCGGTCGACAAAGCTGTCGCTCCTGCTGCAGAATCTGTAATCAGATTGCTTGTGGAAGAGGTTTCAGAAAGCCCGACAATTTTAAATTGAGTAAAATTCGGCTCTGAATTTCCAAAATAAAAAGCAGAGGTAACTTGCGAGACTCCCATCCCATCTCCGATCATAAAAATGACATTAAGAGGTTTCTGTTTTTTTTGAGCTGATAACAATGCTGTAAAAAGAAGCAAAGAAAAAGCCGCAATCGCCCTGAAATTGACGTTTTTGTAACAATAATTCATAATCGTTAGATTTTTAACAATACTTATAAAACAAAATAAGGGCACAAAATTAGAGATAATATGGTATCAAAATGTAGCTAATAAAATCAATAAAACCAATGTTAACAGAGAAACCATTGATTCTAAAAAGATTAAAAAAATTTGTTCACACAAAGTTTTCCTAAATTTAATTTTTGACAATAAAATTCACGTTTTATTAATTTTGAAAACAATTTACTTAATGTTAATTTAACAGTTTTCAGCGTTTCACCGAATTAATTTTGCACCAAAATAATAAGGAATGAAACGTATTTATCTCGTGCCAACTGTTTTGATGGGCTGTGTCAGTTTAACATTTGCGCAAAAAAAAGAATCCGACACCATCAAGGATGAAAACAGATTAAAAGACATCGAAGAAGTTGTCATGATCGGTTACGGTTCTCAAAAGAAATCTGACGTAACCGGAGCTGTAGGATCGCTAAAAAGCGAAGATTTCAATAAAGGTATGGTTGCAAACGTTGGCCAGTTGCTTCAGGGAAAAATTGCCGGAGTAAATGTAGCGAATGTAAGTGGTGAACCGGGAGCTAACCAGAATATCATCATCCGAGGAGTCGGAAGTTTACGCTCAGGAACTACTCCACTTTACGTGATCGACGGTTTTGTAATCGATAACAGTAATACAGGAACAGCTAATAACCCAATGAATTTCATCAATCCTGATGATATCGAATCAACAGACGTACTGAAAGATGCTTCTGCAGCCGCAATCTATGGTGCAAGAGGAGCAAATGGTGTAATTATTATCACTACTAAAAAAGGAAAAAAAGGAAGAACTCAGATGAATCTTTCTTCTAACCTGACGATTTCAAATCTTGCCAATAAAATGAATGTTTTCGGTGCTGATGAATTCAGAAGACAGGTAACCGCAGCCGGAGGAAAACTTGACGATATGGGCGGAAATACCGATTGGCAGGACGAACTAACAAGAACAGCCGTTTCTAAAAACGTAAACTTTTCTGCATCAGGAGCCACTGAAAACTCAAATTATTATACTGCTTTAGGATACGAAGATCAGGAAGGGATTCTTTACAACAGCAATTTGAAAAGATATTCCGGGCGTATAAATGTTTCGCAAAAAGCTTTTGATGGAAGATTAAAAATTGACTTCAACCTAAACGGAACAAGAACCGAAAACAACAGACCTAATGCAACTGATATAGTCAGCAATATGCTAACATGGAATCCTACATATCCTGCATACACAGACGGTGCACCAACTGCTGTTTTTAACAATGGTAGTTTCAACCCAATAATTCGTCGTGATATTTACAAAGATTTTACAACAAACAACAGAATTCTAGCCAACATTTCTCCTTCCGTAGAAATCATTAAAGGATTGACATATAAATTGAATTTAGGCATCGATTATTCTACAGCTGAAAGAGTGATCCAAAATATGCCGAATGCCATTCCCTTGGAAATCGGAAGTTTAAATCTAAGTACCTATTCAAACAACAATACTCTTGTAGAGAATACATTAACTTATAATTTTAAAATCAACAGCCATGATTTTAATGTAATGGCGGGACACTCTTATCAGAGATTAATGCTGACTTCAAGAGGATGGTCTTATCAAAGCTTCCCCATCAACGGAATCGAACCACAGTACCAAATTCCGGCTGCGGGAGCAACAAACCAGACAACATCGATTATTGCCAATAAAAATGAATTACAATCATGGTTTGGAAGAGTAAATTATGACTTTCAGGATAAATATCTTTTAACCGCAACATTAAGAGCCGATGGATCTTCTAAATTCGGAGCAAACAACAAATACGGATTTTTTCCTTCAGTTGCTGCAGGATGGAATATCAGTAAAGAAAATTTCCTTTCAGAAGTAGAGCAAATCAACAATTTGAAATTAAGAGCAAGCTGGGGTAAAACCGGAAATCAGGAAATCCCGGGTAAGGTAACAAAGAAAAGCTACCGAGCCGATGCGAGCGGAACTGCACAGGCAACCTACCCGCTGAATGATAGTGGAAATTATCCTATCGGAATATATCTTGTAAGAGCAGACAATCCGGATTTACAATGGGAAGTGACCAAGCAAACCAATATCGGATTAGATTTTGGAATTTTAAATAATAAATTAACGGGTACTATCGATTTCTTCAAAAAAGTATCTGATAACATTATCTCGGAGATATATCCTGTAGATCCCATTGCACCAGATCGTACAACATGGAAAAACATCCCGAACATGCAGATCAACAATACCGGCTGGGAAATTTCATTAAACTACAACAGCGATTCGAATAAAGCATTTACATACAGCATTGGAGGAAATACTTCTTTCATTAAAAACAAAGTGAAAAATTCTCCATACCAGGTAATTACCACAGGAGAAGCGCAAGGTCCGGGAACAACCAACGCAGTGATTAATGGTTATATTAATAATGAGCCCATCGGAACTTTCTTCGTAAAAGAATTTTTAGGATTGGATGAAAAAGGCACCAATATCTTCAGAGATCTTGACGGAGATGGAACGATTACAGATAATGACAGAATTGCAGCAGGAAGCGCATTGCCGGATTTCACCTACAATCTGTACCTGAAAGCAGCTTACAAAAATTTTGATTTAGGTTTAAATTTTAATGGAGTTGCAGGAAATATGATTTACAACAACACGGCTTCAACCTTGTTTTCGAGAGGCAGACTGGGATTATCACACAATACGACAGATGCTGCTATACAGTTTCCTAACGAAAGTGTAAACAACACCAATGTAATTTCTACAAGATACCTTGAAAAAGGAGATTTCTTCAGACTAAACAATGCTACTTTAGGATACAATTTAAATCCTAGAGTGTTAGGAATCGGCGATCATATCAGAAATATCAGATTTTCTGTAACAGCTCAGAATTTATTTGTAATTACGAAATATTCAGGTTTTGATCCTGAAATTAATACAGGTTTATCTCAGGGAGGAATTCAGTCATTCGGGATCGATTACGCTACCTATCCTAAAGCGAAAAGTTTTGTATTCGGTGTAAACGTAGCATTTTAATTAACCATTTAAAAAGAAAAAAATGAAAAATAAATTTTTAATCTCAATTCTGAGTTTAAGTGCTCTCGCTCTTGTAGGATGTACTGATCTTGAAGAACAGGTGATCGACGAATCTCTTGAAGCGCAAACCTCAACACCTGTTGAATCTTTTGTTGCTCCGGCTTATGGGCCACTTCCAGATGCATTTACCCATACCAAAAACTATGGACTTCAGCTTATAAGCTCCGATCAGGCTATTCTTCCGCCAAGAGGAAGCGGAAACGACTGGTATGACGGTGGAAAATATATTGAACTTCATCAGCATACAACAACCACGACCAATGTCGTCGTACAACAAACATGGGACGCCATGAGACTGATGCTGTCGAGAACCGTAACTGCCATCGAAAAACTACAGTCTCTTGCTTCAACAGATCCCAATGCAGCAAAAGCCGTATCTGAAATGCGTGCCTTAAGAGCGTATTACAATATGCTAATGCTTGACTATTGGGGAATTGCATTCAAAAAAGATTCTACAACCCAAAATTCTCAGATTTTAAGAAGGCAGGAAGCCGTATCTTATATTGAAAGTGAATTTCTTGCCGTTGTAAATGAGCTTGATAATTCAAAAGGCCCGGGACGAATTTCTCAGGCTGCAGTAAACGGATTTTTAGCACAGCTTTATCTGAATGCCGCAGTTTACAGAGATCCTTACGGAACTCCTTCTTTTGCCGCTGGAGATATGGATAAAGTCATTGAATATACCAACAAAGTGATTAATTCAGGATCATACAGTCTTTCCTCTGAATATTTTGCCATATTTGATGACAATAATCATTCAAACAAAGAATTAATTTTTGCCATTGATCAAAGACAGGACCTTAATACTTCTCACAACAGATTGGGATACTGGTCGCTTTCAGGAAGTCAGTATCCTTTGGCAGCATTCCCAAAAGCGAACGGAACAGATGGTCCTGCCATAACCTCGGATTTTTATCAAACTTGGGTTCAGGCTTACGGAAGTACAGATCCTGCACAAGTTGATGCCAGATTTTATAAAGAAAATTTAGTAGTTCCTAATAATTTAAAAGATTTAACAGGAATTACTCCGGCAAATGATTCCAATCATTATTTCTTAGTTAACGGTGCAACGTATGAAATCAACAGAGGAATTCAGAGAGGAATTCAATGGGGACTTAGAAATGCATCAAACGGACAGCCATTTCAAACTGTAAACGGACAATACAAAATATACCCAATCATCGAGCAGAGAAACGGTTTTGTAAACTACGTGAATCACACCTTAGAAATCGATCTTGAAAACCCGAACAACAAAGATTACACGGATGGTTACAGAGTTTCAAAATACCAGTTTTCAAGAACTTCAGATACCGGAAGAAACAGAGGGAATGCAGACATTGTACTACTCCGTTTAGCTGATATTTATCTGATGAGAGCTGAAGCTCAGCTGAGAAAAGGAAATTCAGGAGCGGCTTTAGCCGATGTAAATTTGGTAAGAGCTTCAAGAACAGCAAGACCTTCAGTAACACCTCCTGCTCTAACTACCATTAATCTTGAATTGCTTTACAGAGAAAGAGGATTTGAATTTTACTGGGAATATTCAAGGCGAACAGATATGATCAGATTCGGGCATTATGAAGATCCTTATACTTCAAAAACAAATGCAGATCCGAGAAAAAGATTGTTCCCGATCCCACAATCAGCAATCGACGGAGCAGCAGCAGAACCTGGATATTTGGTTCAAAACGCTGGTTATTAATTCTTTTCAACTATATTTTCAATCAGGAAAACCGTTTTCAAATTGTGAGAACGGTTTTTTGTTTTCTAAAATCTCATGTTATCTTAAATGAAAAACACCAGCGTAAAAGCCAGTGTTTCAAAGGGACGAAAAAATTATTCTATTTATTGTTTTTGAATTTTATATAATCTTCCGGCATCAGTAATTGCATAAAGTGCACCGTCATTTCCTTGGGTAATATCTCTGAAACGCTGCATTTCACTTGCAAGCAAACGCTCTTCACCTACCACTTTATTATCTTTAATAACCAGTCTTACAATATGTTGTCCGCTGAGAGCTCCGATGAAAAGACAGTCTTGCCATTCCGGAATATTATTACCTCTATAAAATGTCATTCCACTTGGTGAGATGACAGGATCCCAGTAATAAACTGGCTGTTCCATACCGCTTTGCTGCTGAATGCCACCGCCGATAACTGCCCCGCTGTATTCAATACCGTAAGTAATTGTTGGCCAACCGTAATTTTTTGCAGGCTGCACTCTGTTGATTTCGTCACCACCACGTGGGCCATGCTCACTTTGCCACAGTTCACCCGTTGTCGGATGAATGGCAATTCCCTGTGGATTTCTGTGACCGATGCTGTACAATTCCGGCAAAGCTCCAGCTTGACTGAATGTCGGATTTCCCGGCGCAGGTGCTCCGTCTTTCGTAATTCTTAAAATTTTACCGATTGCTGCTGTTACCGACTGCGCTAAAGGTCTTGTTGAAAGATCTGATCGTTCACCCACACTTACCAATAGATTTCCTGTGGAATCAAATAAGATTCTCCCTCCGTAATGTAAATTTCCGGCAGAAGAAGAAGGGTTTGCACGGTAAATAACTGTTGCATTCTCAATTGTGGTTTCTGAAGTAGAAAGCTTTCCTTTTGCAACAGAAGTTTGCGTTCCGCCAGCTACATTTTCAGAAAAAACCCAATAAATCATTCTGTTTGAAGAGAATTGAGGATCGATGCAAATTCCCAACAATCCACCCTGTCCTGTTGAATTTACGGCAGGTATTCCGGTGATTGCATTTCCTACCGCTCCGCTATTGGTCACTATTCTCATAGTGCCGCCTTTTTGAGTGATAAGGAGTCTCCCGTCAGGCAAACTGGTGATTCCCCAAGGTGAAGCTAATGATGAGGTTAAAACCGTGCTTGTGAAAGGTGTTTGGGTTTTCACGCCATTCACTCTGGTTTGTCCGGCAAAAGCAGGGGTATAGGTTGTGTTGGCTTGTCCCGTTTCTACTGGCGGATAGATCGCTTCATTTCCGGGTTCTTCGATTGTTTGTTCAATGTCATCAGAACAATTTGCTAAAAACATCGCAGATGCCAATAGCAGGTAATGTACTTTAAATTTCATATTTTAAGATTTGGTGATCTGATTTTCGAAAATCATAATTTTCAGTTTGCAAAGCATCAAAGTTTGCGCCAATAATCAGATATTATTCAAAATAATTCACTTTTTAACATTTTAAATTAAAGTCATTATCAGAATTTATTCAGTCTGAAATATTTACAAAAAAACCTTCCTTCATTCTGAAAAGTTGATTTATTTAATATTAAAACTATAATTAGTTTAAAATCTCGTTCATTTGCGTTAAAATAACCGGTTTTCCGTCGGTAATTAAAATCGTATGCTCGTGCTGACCCATGTAGCCGCCTTTATTGCCAACCATCGTCCAGCCATCTTTCAGCTCAACCGCAATGGTGGAATCTGTAGAAATAAATGTTTCTATGGCTACAACCGAATTTTTTTTAAACCTTCTGGTATCAAAACGGTTTCTGTAGTTCATTAATTCATCCGGCTCCTCATGAAGACTTCTCCCGACACCATGACCGCCAAGATTTTTAATGACTTTATAACCTTTTTTCTTTGCTTCGGTTTCCATTAGAAAACCGATGTCTGCAATTCTTACTCCGCCTTTTATATTATTAATGGCTTTATTTAAAATAAATTTTGAAGCATCAACTAATTTCTGATGCTGATTAATATCTTTTCCAACCACAAAAGATCCACCATTATCTGCCCAAAAACCGTTGAGCTCTGCAGAAACGTCAATATTAATTAAATCACCATCTTTTAAAGTTCTTTCGGAGTTAGGAATACCGTGGCAGAATTCATTGTCAACGCTAATGCAGGTCCAACCCGGAAATCCGTAAGTAAGGTAAGGTGCGGATTTAGCACCAAAATCTGAAAGTATTTTAGCACCATATTCATCAAGATCTTTAGTCGTCATACCAACTTCAGCATAATTTATCATTTCTTTTAAAGTATAGGCTACTGCCTCACTTACTTTCTGCATTCCGATCAGTTCGGCTTCGTTTGTTATTGACATGATAGAGTTTTTTATCAGTGTAAAGGTATAAAAAAAAGAAATTTTAATTCTGAAGATCCATTAAAACAAGAAACTTATTAATTGAAATTAATGGAAGATTAGATAAAAAAAAATTGGAAGTATAAATACTTCCAACTTAAAGAATATATAGACATTGTGTTTTTGGAGTTTCACAATTCATAAGAACTATGAAATACAGATTGTTATCAAACGAATATGCATCTTTTTCAAGTTGTATTTCCATTTGAGAGTACAATATTAACAATGTTATTCTTTAAACAGAAAAAAATGAATTATTACATCGACTCGGATAATGTCTTACATGGTCTCACTTAATTTAAAATACTGAAAATCACAATATTTTAATTGTAAAACACAAAATCAAAATGTATTAATAATATATAAAACAATATCAGTTTCGGGAGAGATATTGAGCTTTTTACGAATTCTATACTTTTTATTTTTCACGGAGCTCACGGTAGAATTTGTAGCTACAGCTATTTCTTTGGTGCTCAAATTCAGTTTTAGCAAAGCACATATTTCAAGTTCAGAAGAAACAAGATTTGGTGCCACTCGCAAAATATTTTCAAAAAAATCAGGAAATTCAGATTTAAAATAAGTGATAAACAGTGAATTTTTACTCATGGCAAGTTCATACAATTCTCCTGAAAAGCTAATTTTATCTGTCTTCTTTAATAAATTATCTAATCTTTCTTTTTCAATATAATATTCTCTAACCTTTACTTTATCTCTCGAGATAAAATAGATCCCAACAAATGTACAGCAGACAACTTCGATGACTTTATATACTCTTACATAAAGCTGTTTTACAGGTGAAAGATGAAGCCAGTAATCAGAGAATAAAGAATAATCCGAAAGTATATTAATAAGAAAAAAAAGCACGTATGACAGAATAAGAAAAATTATCCTGATTTTATCTATAGAAAAATCAAAAATAAATGCGACTGCAATGGCCAGCGAAATGTATGATAAATAATTCATACATCCTTTACCTGCCGTACCATCACAAAAAAAGACTACCAACCCGAGTAAAAAGAAAAAACCAGTCAGTAATTTTTTATTGAAACGAATGCTATCGGGCCACAATAAAGTGCTAAACATAAGTACAGCCATTCTCCAAAAACACTTGCACTTATATACTGGTCAAGAAAAAGTGCGTTTATCAATACATTACAAAGCAAGAGAAAAACCAGAACTATCGTATACACATCAAACATGAAGCTTTTCCCATATTCGATTTCATTTTTTGCAAACTGTCTTTTTCTTGTTAGAAGAGATACAATATATTTCAGCATTGCATTTTTTTAAGCTACAATTTAATGATTATTGTGCAAATTATTCTTTTAACAAGAAAATAATAAATTGAGCTATAACAATATACGAAAAAAAGTCACCAGATTGGTGACTTTGCTGTTGATGTGGTTATACCTGGGCTCGAATATTTTTATTATCTACTATTAGAAATCTTTTTTCTCTCCAACCTTATCTCCCGCCACAAATAAACAGATAAAATTTGGGTATAGTTCTTTTCAGTAATATACCTACCCCTAAACAAATAAAAATCACTAAAACCGGCGCTAATATATAAATTATCAATGACATTAATTCACTATTATTTGTGATATAGAAAAGAGCTTTTTTTACAAATTGTAGCATAGGTTCATGAAAAATATAAATAAAAAATGAATAATTCATATATTTCAAATCGGAGGTTTTCTTTAGCCTCAATACGATCCTATCATACAAACTCCAAATTGCTAAAACACCAAATATCACACTTAGTTTATGCAAAAAAGTTAATAATGTGCCGAATTCATATTGAAAATGCAGAATCAAAGTTTTGATAATAATAATGGTGATCCATACAGTAAAATACAACCATGCTTTTTTTCCAAATTTTATTAAAAGTATCTTGTCGTAATGAATACTGATAAACGAACCAAGGATGAAGAAAAACAATGATTCGTTTGATAATATAATCAAATTAATGTCAAAAAACCAAATTAAAAATATGAGTATTAAAAATCCAAACTTAATCGATTTTAATAAATAAAACAGTAAAGGAGAAAGTATCGCCAACAACATTAAATCCCGTAAAAACCAAAGTTGGTATGGAATGGGTAAAAGGAAGACGGTTTTAATTTTCTCGACTGTACTATAATCAGCTATTAGTTTCTGACTAAAGAAAACACTCAGTTCTGGTATAGACTGAAGAACTACAAAAATGACAAACCACAACACCGACCAAAAAAGATATGGAATCAATATAGTTTTTATTCTTTTCTGTAATTTTGAAATAAATTCGTTAATACTTCCCTGAGTTTTCAGAAAAAATAAATATCCCGATATAGCGAAAAATATAGGTACAGCAACTCTGCAAATACCCTGGCTGAAAAAATTTTGAATCACGGAACTATATCCCTGCCTTAATGAGATAACGTCTGAACCAAGATTTACTATTAGATTATATGAATGCAAAAACACAACAAGAATAATCGATAAAAATGATATTGTTTTGAATTTTAAACTTAAAAATTCGTTCATATGTTACTGTTAAAAATTGTTCACAAGACTCTAAAAAAATCTGATATTAAGTTATCAACCTATATCTAAAAAACGTTTCAATATTTTATATGTGAAAAATATTGAAATTACCTCTAATAATCACCAATCTAAAAACCAAAGATATTCAAAAGTGAATAGAATACAGATAAAATTATTGCTCTTTTCAAATAATATGCAAATATATCTTTTTTAGTAATATCTAATATATTAAAAAAATAGCCCGTGAAGAAAATTGCTATCAATGAAAACCATCCTCCAAAAGACAATAAAATTCCTCATACATAGTAAATTCATCTTACAGATATGCCTCATCAATCCCAGCCAAATTTGGAGTTTCCCTATTATTATCATAAATAATTTTTTTTTACATATGCAACCCTAGGTGTTAAAAATTACGAATCTTGGTTAGAGAAGATTATCAGCAATACTCTTAAATAATATTCCCAATTAAAAATACTAGCATATTTATCTGAATTCGATATTGTTTCCGTCGATACTCTTTAAATTATTAAAGTTACCGGGAATGCAGAAGTTCACGTTCGAGCGAAAGCGTCAAAATCGGATCAGGTAAAAAAAGAAAACACTTCAGAATCATTATTTGATGAATTTAAGGAATTCTCTGAAAAACTTGTGAAAGATAACAATGTTGAGCAAAGAGTATGCGAAGCAAAAGAGAAATCGAAAGAATCGGTGACTAGAACCGGAACCTTCTGGAGCTTTGGACTTGTAGGAGGATTGGGAGCTTTTGCCCTACTACTTATTATAGTAATATTCATATACTTTAAAAATTACAGAAAAAAGATGAAAACACTAACTGAAAAAGATTACGAAAATGCAGCCAAAGAATTAGGCTGTGAAGTAGCTGCAATTAAAGCTGTTGCAGAAGTTGAAAGCTTAAATGGAGGTTTTCAGCCAGATGGAAAACCAAAAATTCTTTTTGAGCGTCACCAATTTCACAAATTCACTCAAGGTAAATATTCTGCAGCTAATCCTGATATTTCAAATTCACGTCCCGGAGGATATACTTCTAACGAACACTTAAGGCTTGAAAAAGCAGCAAAGTTAAACCGAACTGAAGCTTTAAAATCTACAAGTTCGGGAAAGTTTCAGATAATGGGCTTTAATTTCTCTATTGTTGGATTCTCAACCTTGCAAGACTTTATCAATGCAATGTATAGAAGTGAGACCGATCAGTTGAAAGCTTTTGTACAGTTTATCAAATCGAACAAACTTGATGATGAGTTAAGAGATAAAAGATGGGTAGACTTCGCAAGAATTTACAACGGTAAAAATTATCATATCAATAAATATGATGTAAAAATGGCGAATGCCTATAAGAAGTATATAAAATAAAAAAACCACAATATGTGGTTTTTTTTAATATATAACAATGTATCCTTTAAACGCTTCACCAAATTGTAATAAAATACTATTTAATTCAGCGGAAATTACTGAAATACTCATGTTCGAAATAAGTTGAGCTGCCATATCGGTGTCTTCGCTCACGTATTTATATACCTGCACAATAGGCTTCTCCAAAGGTTGCTCAAATTGAATTTGTAATGAATAAAATGTTCCAGTTTGTTGCCAATCATTTCTCGTAAATTCGTGTGTCATATCTATTATTTTAATTCGTGAAATATCTGAAAATTAAATATATTTAAATTCCGTATTTCTACTGAATTTCCAAAGAACACTTCAATACTAGGACGAAGTGTTCTTTTTTGGAACGTAGTTTGATATAAAAATTTCAACTCAAATATAATTAAAATTGTTATTAAAGACCTTTCACCTATCAATCCGGAAGGTCTTTTTTTATGGGTGTAATCACGTAGTCACATTTGCGAGAATAAATAATTATTAATATAATTGCAGCTCACTAACAATAATTTTTATGAAAAAAAATCTTCTATTTATTTTTACAATACTACTTATAATTGTAAGTTGTACAACAGACAGGCATTTCGAAAATGAAATCTCTAACGAAAAAAGCACTGGTATAGCGAATAAAGTTGGACCTCCGGTTTATGATTCAATTGTTTTTGTAGATCCCACAAAACCTAACATCAATGCCACAATTATTACTACAGACCAAAATTGTTACTCATTGGCTTCAGGATATGGTAACAATTATAGATACTATGTATCAGCAGGTAATACAGTTCCTTACGATAGAGTTATACATTCTATTGTAATTAAAGGCACAACAATATATCAGGTTTCACCGGTGACCATACCTGCAAATCAAAGTGTGTCACAAGATGTCACCATTTTTAACAATGAAACAAGTAGAGTTGAAAATGTAAAAATCAGGGTATTATCAGTCTTGAATGGAAATGTTGAAACTATTAATGATTATAATAAGGTTGATTTTGAGGGATATATTAACAATTGTTTTAATGAACCTCTAAATCTACCTGATTCATGTTATGATAAAGATCTAAAACCAATAGATGAAAATAAAAACGGTATCTGGGATTGCATGGAATAAAAAAATTATATAATAAAATGATTATATATTGTCTCCGTATTGAATGCTGGAGACATTTTTTATTACGTCATGTTTTGACGCTTCACGGACATATATTTCGAAAATATAATTCTGCATTTTTACAAATTAAGTGAGTGAAGTAAGATTTTTTTATCAGTCTTTGGATCTGTAAAGATTTCGCTTTCAAATTTAACATTCAAAATCCACGAATCCCATTTTCTCATTTCCTTATAAAAAGGACTAAATAGGCATTTCACTTCGAAATGCTGTTTATTTTCGTCGCCTTCAAATTCAACAATAATTGTTTTATCAGCGGGTTTTACATCTTCTATAATTCTTGCTTTTAGTTTCATTCCATTATTAACTTTTTATAGAGACTACTTCTTTTTGAATATCTAATGGTAATAACGGTCGGCAAAGCATTTTATTTACAACCCTATCTCTTAGTTTAGCTTTATCATTAAAATTTCTTGATATATTTTTATAAATTTTGAGATAATCATCAGCAGTTTCTGACATTTTGTAGTAAAACGGTTTAATAGATACACAGTTTTCATGTTCAAAAATTGTATTCAATAATGTTCTATCTGAATTGCCACAGGAATGCCCAAGGACATAAACCTGAAATAATCCTGAATTAATTGTTTGGAGTAATCTTTTATAATTATCTGTGTTCGCGTAATTAATAGATTTAACATTATCTAAGTAGTCATTATCAATAAGCTTTTCAATTTCTTTAAAATCTCTTTAAGGACGACTTTACAGCATCAACTGGTAGCTGGATTACTTCAACGTGGAATCTCGATACTTCAAACAGAAAATATACTTCAACAGTTACAGGAAGGTCAAATAATCTATTTCTTGATAAAATCTACAATCTTAACAAACGCAAGATTGTTTTTAAATTGATCCCATCTGCAAATACTGATTTTAGAATCGAGTTAAAGAACAAAACAGCCGGTAATGAAGATGGTGCATCAATGTTTTCAATAAATTTTGCAGCCGGAAAACTTAGAATTTTTAATGTACTTTTGGGGCCGTATCCTAATCCCGAAATCGCCAGTGCAGGAGTTTCTGAGACTTCTGTTCTGAAGGAAGAAAATCTTATTCCTTATGTTGCCGGTCGTGAATATGTTGTAGAGCTGAAGTTCGAAGATATGGCTCACACTTTATCCGTGACAGATTCAATCACCGGTGCAAGATCAGTATTATATTCTAACGGATGGTCGGGAGGGCGTCAGCAGCAATCATATTCATTCTATATTTTTGCAGGAAGTTTTGCATCAATCAAAGATGTAGCTGTTTATGCTTTAGATAATTATTATGATGCCATTTTTGCGGGAGACTCAATCACTGAGGGAATTATGGTATATGACAAAACTAAGAGATGGTGGAAATTAATGGAGCCGCACATTCAAGGAAAGATAGCGGTTTCTGCGAGAGGCGGTCAGACACTTCAGGATTTGATCAATAGATTTCCTGATGAAATTGCCATTTTGAAGCCAAAATATTTGATTGTCTTAATAGGGATAAATCAACCTTCATCTGCTACTACTGCCAACTATACTTTATTAAAAAACATGTGTGAAGCTGTCGGAATTACACTAAAATTATGTCTATTGACTTGTATTAATACTTCTAATCATATAGCAATCAATAACAATATTTTAGCGGCTGTTTCAGAAAAAAACATTGGCTATAAATTTAATTTAGCGACGTCACTAAATAACGATGGTTCAACTATTAACTCGGCTTTGTTTTATGACAATATCCATCCAATCGAATCAGGTTGTCAAGAAATGATGAAAAGAGTTTTTTCGGATATTCCGGAAATTCTGAAAGGATCCTACTACGGAAGTGAACGTTATCTTTCACAAGCAGAATATGATGCACTTTCCGAGGCTGCTAAGTATAACGGAACTAAATATTTTATTTCGTAACATGTTTAACAATAATACAAAATACAATAAACTTTATCTTAATGGTACTCTTTACCAAAAAGGATTTCGAAACGGTCAGCAGATTTTAGGTGATGGATCTACACCGCCGGTTGATCCATCGCTTTTACTTGATATTCCTTTCGATACTGATTTTCAAAATAAAGTTTCAGGAGGTGTACAAATGGTGGTTGCGGGCAATGCTCCAACTTTCGCAAATGGAGCAGCAATTTTTAATGGTTCGCAGTCAATTAAGACGGCTGCGCCTTTAAATATTGGCACAAATAAAGTTAGTATGTGTTTTTGGATAAAAACGACGTCGACATTTACGTCTTTCATGGTTGAACTTTCGGAAGACTACGAACTGAATAACGGATTTACAGGATTCATAAATGGAAATTCAGTTAACAACGTACTTGTTTCAGACAAAAATCAAGGCTATAATTTTGGGTTTCACAACGCTATTATCAATGACGACGTTTGGCATTTCATAGTGTTGCAAATAGACCGTTCGCTTCCTAACGATCAAAATAAAATATATGTAGACGGCATACAGAATTACAATCCTATTCTTAACAACCCCAATTCGGGTAACTGGTCGCCTAATATCCTGTATGTAGGTCAAAGAAATGCCAATCAATTTGGGTATGATGGTTCAATTAAAAATCTGAAAATATACAATCGGATTTTAACACAAAGTGAAATTCAAAATTTAATGCTTTAGAATTACCAAGCACGATCAATTGTTTCCGACATTGAGTCATATTCATGCTGATCATGAATAGCTCTAAGACTGTTTTTGAATTTAACTTTTAGCTGGAGACGCTTTTTTGGATCTGAGGTTTTAGAAATTGAATTTTCAAGATCAGATAAATGAGAAATATCAAGATTATACTTTTTAGCATCCTCTAAATATAATTTTATTTCTGCATCGAGATTTGATTCAGAGTAAGGATTGAAAAAGTTTAGAAAAGATTTTAAAGAGAATTTCATGGATTGGTATTTTCAGTAAAAATATAAAAAATTAAAATATGATATTAGAATTTTTAAAAGAAGATTACAGTGCTATCACGATGAAATTAATCGTCGTAGGTATTCTTTGGTGTGCTGTACTTCTTGCCATGATAATTGATTTCTATTTTGGAATCAGGAAAGCACGGCAGATCGGTGAAGTAAGAAGTTCTGAAGGTTATAAGAGATCAGTTTCAAAATTTAATCAGTATTTCGGAATGCTTCTATATGCTTTCATATTTGATGCAATCGTCCCGATATCCTACTTTTTTGAATTTCCAATTTCAGCAATTCCGGTTGTATCATTACTGGCAACTGTAGCGCTTGTTTTCACTGAAGCAAAATCAGTTCACGAAAAAGCTGATGAAAAACAACGTAGAAAAGTCAATGCATCCTTAGTTTCTATATTAGAATTATTGGAAAAGAAAGATGATGTGCTTAAAGATTTATTGTCTAATTACAAAAAAGAACAAGATGAGAATAGTTCTGTTAATAATGGTACTCCTATTGATGGGTTGCAAGAGTAAGAAAGTTTTAAAAACATCCATTTCAGAAACTGAGAAAACTCAAATTCTTTCTGAAAAAATTGAGAATAACAATATTGAAAAAGAGATCCAAAAACAGGAAACAAAAAAGGCTGAAGTTTCTGAGCAAAAAAAAGAAACAGCAACCGATATTGAAGTTAAAGGCAAGGCTTCAATTGACAAACCACTTGAAATCTACAACATTGAAAACGGCGATACTCTTCAAAGTATTAAAGTTACCGGGAATGCAGAGGTTCACGTTCGAGCGAAAGCATCAAAATCGGATCAGGTAAAAAAAGAAAACACTTCTGAATCATTACTTGATCAGTTTAAGGAATTCTCTGAAAAACTTGTAAAAGACAACAACGTTGAGCAACGAGTACGTGAAGCAAAAGAAAAATCTAAACAGTCGGCCACAAGAACAGGGACTACATGGAGCTTTGGTTTAATACTTGGACTTGGCACTGTGTCCTTGTTATTAATCGCATTATTTATTTACCTTAAAAATTATATAAAATGATCTATTTATCTGCAGGACATCATGACAAAGATCCGGGAGCTGTTGCGAACGGATACAAAGAGGCCGATCTAACAAAAGAGGCAAGAAATACTATTGCTTTACGATGTAATCCAAAAAGTCTTATTTTAGATAAAGACTGGGAAACGAATCCACAATATCAGGGAAGAATTAAACCAGGCGACGGATCTGTTTTATTTGATATTCATTTCAATTCTGCATCGGCAACTGCGACTGGAACAGAATGCTACGTGAGAGCAATTGACTTCCAGAACAAAAATTCTTTATCTTATAAAATGGCTGCTGAGATCTGCGAATTGACCTCAAAAATTTTGAGAGTTCCGAATCGTGGAGTTAAACCGGATAATCAAAGCCAACATTCAAGAATTGGAATTTTACACAAGGGTGCAGGTGTTTCTGTTCTTTGGGAAATTTGCTTTATCTCAAATACAATGAATATGAATTCGTACAAGGCAAAAAAGGAGGAAGTTCTAAAAATGGTTGCTGAAATACTACAAAAGTACGATGCGATCAGATAAAAATAAATAATTCCCGCTTCAAAGCGGGAATTATTTATTGCTGGATAATCAATAGAATATTTAATAGATCCTTGGAAGCCAAACCTTTAAATATTGCAATTACTTTATTTAATACTGCCATTTTTAGATCTCTTTCACCTCTATATTTATTTAAACCAGGAAATGCCTTTTTAATTGCGGCTTCTAAATCATGCCCTTGAGAATATAAAAACCATGAAGGTAATTTTATGATTTTTCCATTTAACAGTTCACAATCTATCAAAACGTCGCTTTCATGCGCTATATTCTGTTTTACTTTGTCCAACACATAATCAACAAGAGTTTGTAATCTAGTACTATCAAATGAAGGCACATTAATATATGATTCTCCATCAACGAAACCTAAATTGACGTGCATTTCAAAACCTTCAATTAACAACAGAATAGCTATTAATAGAGGATCAAGAAAATAATTCTCTGTACTATAACGATTTCCTTCTCCTAATACTTTCACAAATTCTGTGCTTTCGTTTTTATTGTCAAAATCTATTATACCCCAAACGAATTTGTTTCCCCCATCTCTCATTAGAGTTGTAATATCAATTACAATATCGCAGCTATTTTTGGCGATACCAAATTTATCTTTTTGTACATCGCCAGAAGCTATAAAATGTAATGAAATTTCAGACTCTAACAATGAGCCATATATAGCATAAAGTTTTTCATAATATTCAACATCATATGGACTTTCTACAAAAATTTGTCGTCTATTTTCGTAATTTACACTAAAAGATGGAACTCCTTCAGTTAAAACTTTAAGTGCAGCATCTTTAGATGTTTTTTCGATTGTAGCATCTGGAGATTTTACAACAAAAATATTTTCTTCATCTGCAAGGGCAATTGTTGTTGGTGAATGTGTAGTTATTATAACCTTAATATTTTTTTCTTTCACAAACACATTTTTTATTACATTTAAAAAGTGTTTAATCATAGAAGGATGTAATGAAGCATCCGGTTCGTCCATTAAAATCAGATCTGGAAATCTAACCTGAGATTGCGAATTATACATAGCAAAAACTAATGAAAGTATTACTTTTTCGCCTGAAGACATATCCTTAAAAGAAACTTTTCTATTACTTAAATTTTCTACTAAAATAATTTCAATTTCTGAAGATACACTTAAAAGTTGAGGCATTTCGAAATGATAATTAATATTAGCCTCCTTTAAAACTCTATTTGCAAAATCCCATGGGGCTTCACCGTATGCATCAACAAATTCCTTTTGGTCTAAAAATTTTAAATGATCATATCCATATTTATTCTTTTGGGATTCAAGAAGGTCATTATCTCTTACTTTTACTGCATACCTGTTAAATAAATCTTTAAAATTATGATAGAAAATACTATCTTGATGAAGCGATGTATTTATTGCAGAATAGTTTAAAATATCATTCTCCTCTAATTCTTCAATATTTTTTTTACTGATCCTTGCAATTTTTTCATAAATATGCTTTACGTTTTGATATGCTTCCTCAGACATACCGGTCATCATTGGTTTAGGCTTTTCTTTGCCAAAACGATTAAACATTGAATATTGAAGGACCAACGATTTAGCAAAATGATCTCTATTGTTTGCTTGCTGTATATTAGAAGGAACTTCATTTTCTGATAAAATAGTGTTATTTACATATTTAATATTTACATTCTGGATATCAACAACCTTAATATCTGATTTGGCAAGACCAGTTAAAAGCTGTGTCTTTCCAGCTCCATTAACGCCAGTAAGTATTGTAAAATCTGGAAGCTCCTGCTCAAAAGGTTCGAATTTTTTATAAGTCGTGTCTAATTTTATCTTCATGGTTTTTAATTTTTCCACGAATATAGAAATATTTTTATATATTTGAAATGCCGGGTTATTAAACCCAGAATTCTCAATAACATTCCTTTCTAGGGGGAATGTTATTTTTTTTGGCATTAACTTTGAATATGTTAAAAAGAACTTATTGAAAAACACTTTTAAAGATCTTCCTCTATCAATCCGGAAGGTCTTTTTATATTAGCAATAATTATTACAATTAATTATAAAGATAAAATCAATTCCTCATACTTCACCACTAAATCTCGATCTATAAAAAAATTGGCATCCATTCCGTTTACCGCTCCCTCAGTTTGTGTAAACAACAGACGCGGAATATTATTAGTTTCTAATATAATAACACCCTTCAGATCCTCTTTTTCTAACTGCCTTATAAAAGCTATAGTATCCATACTTACATGACCTAAAACAACATTTACTTTTCCATATTGAGAATTTTTGCAATGATTTATAAGATCCTTCCTTTTATCGATAGGCATATTTAAAGATTGAAATAATTTTCTTATACTGTCATCAATAGTGTACCCTCGCTCAAATTCCAATATTTTTTTACTTAATATTTCAAAATCAGTTTTTAATTTCCCCTTACCTCCAACTGCGGTTTGAATACTTTCAAACACCGATTTTAAGTGACTTGCATCAGTAGCAACAATTGAATTTAAATTAGTTAAAGGCATTGGTAATGCCGATGGTTGTATTCCACTGTGACAAATAGGAATAACGGGTATTTCTGGTCCTGCATTTAACTCATTAACATGGTTCCTAATCCAAACGGCTCCTAATTCGAAATTAATCCAATTTCTTTTTACTGATTTAGGACTTATCAAATATATTGCTGCCACACAATCAACTAATCCTTTTTCAATCCTTTTCAAAAAGTTAGATCCCGCAGGTATTGTTTTACCATCTGATGATACAAAAACAGTTACAAAACCACTAAACTCTTCTTCAATTGCTTCCTGTATAATTATAGCCAACTCTCTTTCCTCATGTATGTGAGACAAAAATATTAAACTCATCCTGTATTAGTTTTAAAAAATTACAGTGACGAATATACAAAAGATTTTTTACGTCATGTTTTGACGTTTTATTTCGATATCTTCCGAAAATTAGAATTTGAAATATGGAACGCTATAAAGATTGGAAATTGAATATAAAACATCTTACAGATTTTCTCATGTCTTATGTTTCGGCTATGGAAGAAAATAATGTAGAAGAAATGGAAAAATTAATGCCGGAAATAGAAGTGATATTTGATCAACTATATAGCACTACGACTGAGGAAAGTAAAAAAGAAGAAATTATAAATTTAATTTTATTAGCTATTCAGGAAAAGACTTTGAGTCATCTTGATGTAGCCACTTACACAAGAGAATTAGTTGTATACGGTTTCAGATAATTAATCGTCGTTTTTACCATAAATAGAATGAAATAATTCTGCATTTTTACAAATTAAGTGAGTGAAGTAAGATTTTTTGTCAGTTTTTGGATCTGTAAAGATTTCACTTTCAAATTTAACATTCAAAATCCACGAATCCCATTTTCTCATTTCCTTATAAAAAGGACTAAATAGGCATTTCACTTCGAAATGCTGCTTTTTTTCATCGCCCTCAAATTCAACAATAATTGTTTTATCCGGAATTTTGACTTCTTCTACAATTTTAGCTTTTAATTTCATTCCATTATTAACTTTTTATAGAGACTACTCCTTTTTGAATATCTAATGGTAATAACGGTCGGCAAAGCATTTTATTTACAACCCTATCTCTTAGTTTAGCTTTATCATTAAAATTTCTTGATATATTTTTATAGATTTTTAGATAATCATCAGCAGTATCTGACATTTTGTAGTAAAACGGTTTTATAGATACACAGTTTTCATGTTCAAAAATTGTATTTAATAATGTTCTATCTGAATTTCCGCATGAATGACCAAGGACATAGACTTGGAATAAACCTGAATTAATTGTTTGGAGTAATCTTTTGTAATTATCTGTGTTGGCATAGTTAATAGACTTAACATTATCTAAGTAGTCATTATCATTAAGCTTTTCGATTTCCCTAAAATTGTCATCAAGTTCGTCTCCATATCCAAAAATAATTGAATTCTTTGCATCATTTAATTCCCCATGTATATGTATAACTTCATCTATTTCGTCATTTACATAAGATTGTTCTGTCTTCGTATAATTGAAAGTGAGAAAAGTTACTGATGATAATTTATCGAAAGGCATCTCTAATTCTTTAAGATATTTAAAGAATGATTCCTTATTGAAATTATCATCAGCTGAATTATAGACAATCATTCTTTCAAATTTGCTAAGATAACTCGGATCGTTTTGTGTAGTAGGGGAAAAATAAGGCTGTATTTTCTCCAAAAGTTCATCACTAAATTTCCTAAGTCCATCTTCAGAAAAATCTTTAAACTTAAAATTCTCTCTCACTATAGTTTTAATTGAATCAATAATTTTTTTATTAACTTTTGTATTTTCCTCAACTTTAGTAAGATATTTCTCAAGCAGAAGCTTGACTTTTTCAAAATCTTTATTTAGTAATTTTATATCATAATCAGCAAAGGCTTTGGGAGATTTACATATTAATAATTCGTCATAATATGCTTGTTCAATATCAACCCAGTCCCAAGTATTAATATGTTTCGACAAATTAAAAAAAAAATCATTTAGTCTTTTAACCTCGTTTGAGGTCACCATACTATAAAGAAATTCTTTATAATCTTTAAAATTATTTTTGTTTATATAGTCTCTAATTTCAAACTCTCCTGTTTTATACAGTCCGCCAGAATTATTATAAAAATCCGTAAAAGATTTTTTCCAATAATCGTTCATGAAATCCCAATATGATGTTGCAAGTCCATGTGCTAAATCGAAACCATTACCAATAAGAATAATTCTATTAATCATGTTCAAAGTTTTTACAAGTATATGAAATAATAACTACTTTTGCATTAAAGTTCTACTCATTGCAACTTGAACTTTTGAAAATCTCAACCCGGACTCCCATCCGGGTTTTTTATACTACTCTTAAAGTTTTTAGATCTTCATTCTTTCTGCTCTGCCTACCTGTTGCATATATTCCGGTTGTTTCCGGAGTTTTATGATTAGCCATTCTTTGAGCTGCTCCAGCGATTGGAATGATTGGCACTTGAATTTGTTCTTCAATTTTATCCAGAAACAAATGTTTAAGACTATAAAAATCTTCAGTAACAATAATAATATTACCATCATCATCTTTAATTTCCTTAGACTTCTTCACATATTTACTCCATCGTCGTGTTATTTGCTTCGGATCGATTGAATTTATTCCTGGACAAAGTTTATTTGAAAATAAAAAATCATCCTCAGTTTTACATAGTTGAAGAACTTCTCTCCAATAATGTACTGCATCAGGAATAATAATTTTTTTCTCCCAAACGTATTGTTTACCTTTTTTTATTAGTACTTGGTATTCCTGATTATCTAAGTCCACATGCTTTTTTTGAACTCGAAAAAGCTCTGCAGTACGTCCGCCGGAATAAAAGAAGATCTTTCCATATCTGAAAAAATTGTAATGCTTATCCCTCAGGTAATAAAAGACATGCTTTAATTTATCATCAGTAATAACCTTTCGAATATTTTTCACAATAACTTTTCGTGAAATATCCCGCACAGGATTGTATTCACAACAACCGAATTCGATCAATTCCGAGAATAATCCCATCAGATAAGATCTTGATTTATTATAAACAGAGTCGGTCAGGTTTTGTGATTCAAGTATATTTTTAATGTGCCAGGTTCTTACCTCGTTGATTAGTAAATTTTCAAAGCCTAGTTTATCTTTGATTTTCTTGACATGCTTTACGCACCGATCAACCTCATACGCATGACCTTTAGAATATCCTGATTTTAATTTTTCTAATGATTTTTCAAGAGCTTCGACAAATGGCATGTAAGGATGTAAGATCCCTGCTCTATTTGTCATAAAAGATTTTGTTATTGGATTGAATTTCTTTTCATCCAGCATCTTTTCCATTTCTTCCTTGAAGATTTTTGCAGTGAGCTTCAGTTCCGGAAGATCGTTCCCGGAAAACTTTTTTCTATATTGAAAACCTTTAGGATATTTAACAATATATGCAGGATCGTGAAAACGACATTCGATAAACCAATTTTTTTCAAACTTGGATTTTGTAAAAGTGTGATAATTTTTTGGAGAAATAAAGACTTCGGTTCTTGAACAACCGTTGACTAAATTGATAAGTAATTTTCTCATGATGGTAGATTTAATGTTGACTGTCATGTTGACTTTCAAACATTTTCTACCTTTGTTGAAGCTTTTTAAAAATCTCGGAAACCTATTGTGGGAAAGGCTTCCGAGATAGTGGTCCCACCTGGGCTCGAACCAGGGACCACCTGATTATGAGTCAGGTGCTCTAACCAACTGAGCTATAGGACCTCAAAATTTGGTTAAATTTTGTGTTTGCAAAAATAGTAAAATTTATTTCTCTGCAAAATTTTTTATTTCTTTTCTTGACAAAGTTCTACAAGCACTCCATTGGTTGATTTGGGGTGAAGGAATACAACTAATTTATTATCAGCACCTTCTTTGGGTTCTTCAGAAATAAACTGAAACCCTTCTTTTTTTAATCTTTTTATTTCTTCCAGTATATTTTCAACGCCAAAAGCCAAATGATGAATGCCTTCTCCTTTTTTATCGATAAATTTTGAGATCGGGCTCTCTTCTTTACTTGCCTCCAAAAGTTCAATCTTACTTTCACCAGCCGCATAAAAAGAGGTTACCACACCCTCTCTTTCTACAGTTTCGTTTTTATAAGATTCTTTTCCTAAAAGTTTTGTAAAAAGATCATCAGAAACCCCTAAAGATTTTACAGCAATACCGATATGTTCTAATTTCATAAATTTTAATAATATTTTTTTTAAAACTCAATTACAAATGAGCAATTCAAACAAAAATAGTAAATTTGCAGAACTTATGGAAAGTAACAGACAAAGAAAAGTAGCACAGATTATACAGGAAGATTTCGCAGAACTTTTCCGCAAACAGGCATCCGAAAGTAAGCAGAGTATTCTTGTTTCGGTTTCAGATGTAAAAGTAACTCCAGATCTTGGGATTGCCAAAATATATTTGAGCATTTTCCCACAGGAACATCGCTCTTCAATCATGAAAGAAATTGAAGAAAACAAGGCTCAATACAGAAACTTCATCGGCCAGAAAATGGCAAAACAGGTTCGTATCATACCGCAACTGAGCTTTTATCTCGATACGACTTTAGATGATGTTGAAAGAATCGAAAAAGAACTGAGAGGCGAAGGAGAAAACCCTGTTTTATAAAAAAAATTGAAAAACATTGCTTTTTATATCGCATCACGCTACCTTTTATCTAAAAAAGGAAGCACTGCCGTTACATTTATAACATGGCTTGCCGCAGTAGCAATGAGCGTGGCCGTAGCTGCAATGTTCGTTATCATTTCAGTTTTTTCGGGATTAGAAGATTTTAATAAAACCCTGATCTCAAATTTACATGCAGATCTTACCATTAAAAGCACTTCCGGAAAAACTATTAAAGATTTCAATAAGGTAAAATCAATATTAAAGCAAAACAAAGACATTTCACATTTTTCCAGGCTTATTGAGGAGAAAGTATATCTTAATTACAACGGGAAAGGTGATATTGCATATCTTCGTGGAGTTGACTCTGCTTATATAAAAGTAAATCCGATAAATAAAACGATTTTTTTCGGACGCTATCCTTCTTTTGAATATTCCAATGAAGTGATTATGGAACATTCTCTTTTGAATAGATTAGGTGTTCCCATAGAATCTGACCGCGATTTTGCGACTATCTTTATGCCGAAACCCGGAACGGGAATTATCAACAGGGAGGAAGATATTTATAATAAGAAAGAAATAATCGTTACCGGAATATTTCCCGGAAATGAGCAGCTCAATAATTATATTATTGCACCGGTAGAACTTACAGAAGAATTATTAAATCTTCCTAAAAACTCAGCTTATCAGGTTGTAATTCAGCTAAAAAATCCTGACAATACAGATAATGTAAAGCAAACACTTCTAAAAAGTTTAGGCAAAAACGTTGAAATTAAAACAAAAGAAGAAGAAAATGCAGCCTTCTGGAAGATGATCAATACAGAGAAGCTTTTCATTTACCTCATTTTTGCACTGGTAATTTTCATTACTACCTTTAATCTTGCCGGAGCCATTATTATTTTACAACTAGATAAAAAAGAGCAGGCAAAATCTCTTATTTCATTAGGCTTCCCATTGAGCCACTTAAGAATAACCTATTTCTACACCGGTATTCTTATCGTTTTACTTGGGATTGTTTCTGGTTTACTGTTAGGTACGGCATTATGCTTCTTCCAGCAATACACAGAATTATTCAAGGCTGTGGAAGATTTGCCTTTCCCTGTAAAAATTGTTGGGAAAAATTATTTTATCGTTGCAGCAATCGCTTCGGTCTTTGGTATAAGCATTTCCTGGTTTTTTTCGAAAATCAGCAAAGATTACATTACTAAAAATTAATACTTTATATTTTTAATTATTCGTAAATTTGGCGTCCAATTTAGAAAAAATGAGACGAATTTTACATTCATTTTTGCTAACACTGATCACGATCAGTGCTTTAGCTCAAGCTCCGGCTGGTTATTACAGTACCGCAACAGGTACAGGCGCCACACTTAAAACACAGCTAACAAACATTATTACAACAGGACATAATCCTGGTTCTTATTCCGGTTTGTGGACAGCATATCAAAATACCGACAGAGATTATTATTATGAAAATGATGGAACTGTGTTAGATATTTATTCTGAAGATCCAACAACAGCAGACCCTTACAATTTCTCTTATCCTGGAGGACAATGCAGTGGTACAAATGGGCCTGAAGGCTACTGTTATAACAGAGAACACATAGTTCCCCAAAGCTTATTCAACAGCGCACTTCCAATGTATTCGGACGTACACTTCATTCGCGCAACCGATGCAAAAGTTAACGGCGAAAGAGGAAATTTTCCATTTGGAAAAGTAGGAACATCTGTTGATTTTACATCCTTGAACGGATCAAAGAAAGGAACCTCGATCTCTCCTGGATATTCAGGAACAGTTTTCGAACCTATTGATGAATTCAAAGGAGATGTAGCAAGAATGATTTTTTACTTCGTCACAAGATACGAAACCCAACTATCTAGTTTTAATAATGGAAATATGTTAGGAAACTCTGCTTATCCGGGTTTACAAACATGGGAGCTTAATCAGCTTATTGCATGGCACAATTTAGATCCTGTTTCACCGGCAGAGATCGGAAGAAACAATGCATCTTATGCTTATCAGGGAAACAGAAACCCTTATATTGACAACCCCAATTATGTAAATTTAGTTTGGGGAAATCAGACTCCCGACAATCAGCCACCTACAGCTCCAACGAATCTGATTGCAAACAATCCTACGTCAAGCACAGTGGCACTAAGCTGGACTGCTTCTACAGACAACATTGGCGTTACAGGATACGATGTTTATGCTAACGGAGTTTTAAAAACTACCGTTTCAGGAACTTCTACAACAGTTCAGGGTTTAAACTCTTCTACTGCTTATAATTTCCATGTCATTGCAAAAGATGCTGCAGGAAATTTATCTCCTCAAAGTAACACAGCTACAGAAACTACACTTGCAGGAACCGGCGGTGGCGGAACTTGTGGAACAGAAGATTTCTCAAACATCCCGGCATCTGCTTCAAGCTATGCAACAAGAACATGGACAAACAATAATATTACCTGGACAGCAACAGATGCCAGAACAGACCAAACATTAAACGGAAAAGCAATAACGCTAAGAAACGGAACATTAAGCAGCAGTACAATTTCAGGCGGAATTTCAAGTTTGACCGTGAAAACACAAGTTAAATTCGGTGATCCTTCAACTGCAAACGTATTGGTGAATGATGTAGTGGTAGGAACAATTGCTTACAACACAACAGCAACTACAACTACAATAAACTTAATTAATATTCCCGGAGATGTTGTCATAAAAATAACCAACACTTCTACGAGCGGAGACAGATTTGCAATCGATGATTTAAGCTGGACTTGTGCAACATCATTATCAACTGTTGAAAATTCTAAAGACAAAGGATTCAGCGTTTATCCTAACCCGGTGAAAAACCACGAATTATTTGTAAAAGGTGAAAACCTGAACAAAGTTTCAAAAGCTGAAATCTATGATCTTTCGGGAAAACTGATTAAAAACATTACAAATCCGTTCAAAAATTCAAACAAAATTAATCTTCACGGGTTGGTAAAAGGAGTTTACATCCTAAAAACAGACAACAATTCTACAAAATTCATTGTAGATTAAGACCATAAATATTTTCAATACTAAAGACCGGTTTTTATCGGTCTTTTTTTTATTTTTGAGGTATGGATTCCAACAACAAATTAGGCCTTATCGGTAAAAACATCTCCTACTCTTTTTCAAAAAAATATTTTGAAGACAAATTCAATAAAAAAAAACTGACTGACTTTTCATATGAAATTTTTGATCTTCAGGAAATCAATGAGGTTGAAAATGTTTTTTCAGAACCCGATGTTTTAGGCTTTAATGTAACGATTCCTTACAAAGAAAAAATTATTGACTATCTGGATGAACTGAGTGATGAAGCACAAAAAATCGGAGCAGTAAACTGTGTTTTGATCGAAAACGGAAAGAAAACAGGCTACAATACCGACGCTTTTGGTTTTGAAAAAACTTTAATTGCCCATAAAAAGCCGCATCACGAGTCTGCACTGGTTCTAGGCAACGGCGGTGCAGCAAAAGCAGTTCAGTATATTTTAGATAAAAACAATATTCCTTATCAAACCATTTCAAGAAAATCTGAGCTGAATTTTGAAAATTTAGATCAAAAAACGGTTTCAGAAAACAAACTGATTATTCAATGTACCCCGGTAGGAACTTTTCCTAACACTGAAGATTGCTTAAAATTTCCTTTTGAAGCACTTACCAATCAACATCTGGTCATCGATCTGATCTACAATCCGGAATGCAGCAAATTTATTTTAAATTCATCCCGAAACGGAGCAAAAACTGTAAATGGTTATTATATGTTGGAACAACAGGCAGAAAAAGCCTGGGAAATTTGGTCGTTTAAAAAAAAATAACATAAATTAGTAACTTAATTGGCTTATATTAGCTCGTTTAAGAAATTTAACGCCATTATTCATAAAAGATTTGCTATGACAACAGAAAATAATCTTTCTGAAAACGAAGAAAACAAACCTTCAGCAGAACATCAGGAAACAGTAGTAGAAAGCATTGGGAACAATGAAGAAAATCATCACGATGAAGATCATGATGCTCCTCAGCATGACTCTATTGATCATCTTTCGCTTGTAGATGCCCTGAAGGAAATGGAGAAAATCATTAATTCTAATAATGCAGGAGAAAGGTTCCGAGAATTCAATGCATTGAAGGAAAAAGCAAATCATATAATCCACGATGAAGTGGAAGATAAAAAGCATGAATACGTTGATGCAGGAAATGCTCCTGAAAATTTCAGCTACGAACATCCTTCGCAATCAAAACTTTCAGGACTGATTCATATTTTCAGAGAAAAGCATGATAATTTCCAGAAAAATCAGGAAGAAGAGCAGAAAAAAAATCTTGAGCAGCGCCAAAGTATTATTGAAAGACTTAAAAATCTTTACACCAATTCTGAGCCCGGAGTTAATCTTTTCAAATCGATCAGAGAAATCAAGGAAGAATGGTCTAATGCAGGTCAGGTTGCAAAATCTGAATTTAAAATTTTAAATAATAATTATTTCCACCATCTGAATCAGTTTTATCAGATGCTGGATATGAATAAAGAATTTCTGGAGCAGGAATACAGTCACAACTTAGAAAAAAGACAGCACATTATTGCAAGAGCAAAAGAGCTGGAAAATGAGCCGGTTGTACAGAAAGCCTTAAACGAACTTCAATATCTGCACAAATTGTGGAAAGAAGAAGCTGAACCCGTTGCAGAAGAATTCCGTGAAAAAACATGGGAAGAATTTAAAGAAATTTCCAACAAAATTCACGAAAGAAAAACCGAACTTTCGGCAGCAATCGAAACAGAACAGAACGAAAATCTTGAGAAGAAAAACGAAATTATCGCTGAAATCAAGAAACTTTCTGAGCCAAAAGACAATCCGAATCATAATTACTGGCAAAATTCTATCAAAAGAGTTGAGGAACTGCGTACAGAGTTTTTGAAGACCGGAAGTGTTCCGAGAAAATTATCCAACAACAACTGGAATGATTTCAAAACGATCCTAAGAGGATTCAATACCACAAAAAATAATTACTACAAATCTCTGAAAGGTTCTCAACAGCAGAATCTTGAAGAGAAAATGAAGCTGATTCAGACTGCAAAAGACAATATGCATTCTGAAGACTGGGATATTGCCGTTGCTCTATTCAAAAAACTTCAGGAAGACTGGAAAAAAATCGGTCATGTTCCGAAAAGTATGACGAATAAAATCTGGGACGAATTCCGTGATGCGTGCAATACTTTCTTCAACAATTACAGAGAGAAAAGCAGTGCTTCTACCGACAACTGGAAAGAAAACTACAAGCTTAAAAAGGATATTCTTGAAGAATTAAAAGCCATCACAGATGAAGATGGAAGCATCGAAAAAATTGAAGCATTAAAAACTTCATGGAACAACATCGGAAAAGTTCCGAGAGATAAAATGACGATCAACTCTGAGTTTAACCGAACTTTAAGAGAAAAACTAAAGCTTAACAAAATCAACGAGCTTGAATTGAAAGAAGAAGGCTTATCTGAAAACCAGCTGACCGATAAGGCAAGAAAGATCAAGAGCCAGATTTCAGATCTTGAAGCAGAAATTGTGAAGCTTGAAAACAATCTTTCATTCTTTAAAAATCCTTCAAGAGAAAATCCTCTTCTTATGGAAACTTATAATACGATTGATGACAAAAGAGCTCACCTTGAGACTTTAAAACAAAATCTTCACAGTATTATTTCAGGAGATTAAATAACAATTAAAGTAAATATAGAGCGAAGCAAAGAAATTTGTATTCGCTTTTTTTATCTTATGCAGGACGAATTTTATATCAGAAGATGTATTGAGCTCGCTCAGAAAGCCATCGGAAATACCTACCCAAATCCGCTTGTAGGAAGTGTGATTGTTCATAACGGAAAAATCATCGGTGAAGGTTACCATCAAAAAGCTGGTGAAAACCACGCTGAAATAAACGCCATTAATTCTGTGGAAGATAAAAGCCTGATTCCTGAATCTACTATTTATGTTTCTCTGGAACCTTGTGCTCATTACGGAAAAACTCCTCCTTGCGCTCTGAAAATTGTACAATTAGGGTTTAAAAAAGTCGTTATCGGCGCAATGGATTCTCATGATAAAGTAAACGGAAAAGGAAAAAAAATCATTCAGGATGCAGGAATTGAAGTGGTTTCAGGAGTTTTAGAAGAAGAATGCATTGATTTAAATAAAAGATTTTTCACCTATCACGAAAAGAAAAGACCTTTTATTATTTTAAAATGGGCAGAATCCGGCGACCGTTTTGTCGATAAAAATTTTAAGCCTACACAGATCAGCAATTCATTAACCAAGCAATTCGTTCATCAGTTAAGAAGTGATGAACATTCAATTTTGATTGGAACGATGACTGCCTTGAGAGATAATCCGAGTCTTACAACCAGAGAAATTTTCGGCAGAAATCCTATCCGGATTTTAATTGATATTGATTTAAAAGTTCCGACTGATTTTAACATTTACAGCAACGAAGCTGATACTTTGATCTTCAACTCGGTAAAAGAAGGTGAAGAAGGAAATATAAAATTCATCAAAACTTCAAGAGAAAATTTTCTTGAAAATATGTTGAAAAAGTTATATGAATTTCAGATTCAATCCATTATTGTGGAAGGCGGAAGTTTTGTACTTCAACAGTTTATTGACGCTGATCTTTGGGATGAAACCATTATTATTAAAAATGAAAATCTGATTCTCGAAAACGGAACAAAAGCTCCGAATTTTGAAAACAATCCTTTTGAAATAAAAGATTTCAGAGATAATATCATTGAATTTTATAAGAATTCAAAATAAGAAGCCGACAAAAATGCTGTACGAATACCGAACGATTGAAAAACCAGTAGAAAATACCTTACTCAAAGAAAAAGGGAGCAAATTTATTGGTTTCGCATTTCCAATAAACAATGAAACTGAGCTTAAAAATGCTTTAGAAAAAATCAGAGCAGAGCATCCGAAGGCAACGCACCATTGTTATGCTTTCAGAATGGGTTTAAATGGAGAAAATTATCGTGCAAATGACGACGGAGAACCTTCAGGAAGTGCAGGTTTACCGATTTACAATCAGCTCTTAGCGAATGAGATTACAAATGTTTTGGTTATCAGTGTTCGTTATTATGGGGGAACAAAATTGGGCGTTTCCGGTTTGGTAAAAGCTTATAAAGAATCTGCAAAAATCACTTTAGAGGAAGCCAATATTATTACAAAAGAGCTGGAAACTGAGATTGAAGTTCAGTTTCAGTTCAACCAACAGAATTTAATCTTCACTTTGCTGTCGAAGTTTGATGCTAAAGTTCTGAATTTTGATTCTCAACAAACCGCAGTAATTTTAGCGAGGGTAAAAAACAGACAAAAAGATGATCTTATAGAATCTTTGGGTAAGATTCAGCATGTCGTTTGCGAAATAAAAGAGTCATAAATTTTTACAATTCGGTTATTTTCTTATTTGCTGAATTGTACAGTATTACTTTTACATGATCTTTCCCATATCTTTTTTTAATCTCTTCCCCGATCTTTAAATAAACTTCTATTTCGGGAATTGGAGCAGAATTCAATTCTTTCATCGCCCAATTATGAAGATTAACAGATGGTTTATGATTATAAATAGTTATGCTTCCAAATTCTGGCTTTACAAGGTCTTTCCGCAGAAAATATATATACATTTGCTCGCCTTTTCCTGAATACAGATTAAATGACAAATATTGATACCATCTGCCAAAAAAACTGAAAACCGGCATTACAAACCAAAGTATTAACCAGTGAAAATTATGGCTGAGTATATTTTTAGCCTCGATGATTTCAAAAGGTTTGTTGTAAAGTATTATCAAAACAAAAATTAAAGCGAGATTCCAAAACCAGATTACAGAATTAAAGTTCAATCCGAACGGTCCTAAAATAATCAGAACAGCTAAGTGAATCGCTATCAAATAAAAACTGATTTTCTTTTTATTCTTTGAAAAGAGAAGCAATCCTGCAAATAAAACTTCAAAAAACGGAATGATAAGGCCGATGAAAAAAAGCTTATACTTTAAAACAGTATCACGTGAAATTCCTAATAAATCAATTAAAATTGTATTCACCCACACATCGTTAAGAAAAACTCTGTTTATTTTATGAAGTCCACTGAACAAATACATTGAAACTAAAAACAGATGAATAAGAATAATGATATTTTTCGGTTTCCTGTAATTAATAAGTATCACTCCAAAAATACACAAGTACATATATTCCCAGGGTTGCCATCGTACGACATCTAATAAACAACTTAAAACTTCGCTGAATAAGAATAAAAGTATGATTAATCGTTTTTCTTGTTTAAAAAAAATTAGCGACAAAAAAACAAGTGATGAGCAGAATAATACAGAATGTACAAAACCAGGAATATTCTCTAAGAAATCAAAAGTTGGAATCACGGGATATAATCGATCTGCAGTCCATTTTTTATAAGTCCACAACTTCATAATCGTCCAAAAAAATGCAGTAACCTTCAACAACAAGTTAACCTGATCAATTTCCGATTTTATTTCCCATTTGTTATATTTCATATTTAAAATGATTCAATCAAAAATATTAAATTCAAATGAATCTGTTTTAAATATATAAAAAAAGCACCTCAGAAAAATTATCTGAGATGCAATATATTTCTTTTGATTTTAAAGATAAAACCTAATCTCTTCTACCTCCCATAAGCAAAGATGCGAAATAAAGCAACTGAGCAAGTGAACCAAGTGCTGCAACAAGATAAGTTCTTGCTGCCCATTTCAAACTATCCTGAACACCTACATACTCTTCAGAAGTAACTGTTCCCGTATCTTTCAGCCATTTCATCGCGCGGTTACTTGCATCATATTCTACAGGAAGGGTTATGAATGCAAAAAGTGTTGTTAAAGCAAACATAATCACTCCGATTAAAAGGATCAGTTTACTTCCGCTCATTGCCATCACAACAATACCTCCCATCAGAACAAACTGCATGAGATTTGAACTGATACTTACTACCGGAACCAGTTTTGATCTCAACTGCAACATTGAATATCCTACCGCATGCTGAACTGCGTGACCACACTCGTGAGCCGCAACGGCCGCAGCAGCTGCATTTCGCTGCATATAAACTCCCTCGGAAAGATTTACCGTTTTGTCTGCAGGATTATAATGGTCAGTTAGCTGTCCCGGAACAGAAATCACCTGTACATCATGAATATTATTGTCTCTCAGCATTTTTTCTGCCACTTCTTTCCCCGACATTCCGTTTCTGAGATGAACATTAGAGTAGTATTCGAATTTAGATTTTAATCTTGAGGAAACCCACCAGCTTATAAGCATCGATATTCCTATAATAAGATAATAAACCGTCATTTTATTTTAAGATTTTATTATATAACAATATATTATGTGAGTAAAAATTGTGCCAAAGTTTACGCTTTATTAATTATATTTGTGATTCTATTTTATCCAGAAAACTATGTCTAAAGTTTCCATTTTTGAAGTAAAAACCGCTGAAGATTTAAAGCAGTTTGTAAAGTTCCCGATGGAGCTCTATAAAAACAATCCTTACTACGTTCCATCTTTTATCAAAGACGAAATCAATGTTTGGAATCCTAAAGAAAATCCTGCATTAAATTATTCAGAAGCCAAGCAGTTTTTAGCTAAAAAAGATGGCAAAATAGTTGGTAGAATTGCAGCAATCATTAATCGCAAGGAAGAGAAAGAATTAGGAATAAGAAAAGTACGATTTGGCTGGATCGATTTTATAGATGACAAAGAAGTTTCTGAAGCACTAATCAGCACGGTTAGTGATTTCGCAAGACAACATCAAATTGATAATATCGAAGGACCAATGGGTTTTACCAATTTAGACAAAGCAGGAATGTTAACTTTCGGTTTTGATAAAATTGCTACAATGATTGGCATTTACAATCATCCGTACTATCCGCAGCATCTTGAAAATTTAGGATTGGTAAAAGAGAAAGAATGGGTAGAATTTGAAATGAATTTCCCTAAGGTTTTGCCTCCAAGAGTAGAAAAATTTAGCAAACTGATTGCCGAAAAATACAAATTAAGAGTTTTAAAATTCAACAACAAAGAAGAGATTCTACCTTACGTAGAGCCGATGTTTAAGCTGCTTGACGAAACTTATAAAACACTTTCCACCTACACTCCTATTTCGAAAGAGCAGATTCAGACCTATCGAGATAAATTTTTCCCGTTGATTGCTAAAAACTACGTAATCTGTGTGGTGGATGAAAATGATGATCTCATTTCTTTTGCCATCACCATGCCTTCGTATTCTAAAGCCTTACAGAAATCTAAAGGTAAGCTTTTGCCTTTCGGATGGTGGCATTTCATGCAGGCTGAAAGAAAAAATGACCGTGCCAATTTTTATTTAATCGGAATCCATCCGGAATATCAGAGACGAGGCGTAACTGCGATAATTTTTAAAGAAATCTACGAACGTTTTACCAGCATGGGAATTGAGTTTGCCGAAACCAATCCGGAGCTTGAGGAAAACAAAAGCGTACAGGTGCTTTGGCAAGATTATAATCCGGTAAATCATAAAAGGAGGAGAACGTATTCTTTAAAATTCTAATATGAAACTACATCTCATCATTTTTGCATTTCTAATTGCAGGTTTTGTAGCTTACAACCTATTTTTCGCTGTTGCTGATGATCGAATGAATACTTTGATCAACATTGTCTATGCGAGCATACTTTTCGGTTATATTTCCTTTATGGCGTTTACATTGCTAAAAAAAATGAAAAAATAACGCTATTTTTACTAATTCTAAATTACCCGTTTTTCCTATTTTAAAGCGACTTTTAAGTTGATTAATTTCATGCTTTATTGTTTATTGTCTAAATTTGCAACTTGAGATAATAATGTAAAAATGAATTTACCTGAAAGTTATATTCCAATCCTCATCCAGGCGGGCGTTGCAGTAGGTTTTGTTGCTATTTCTTTGCTTGGAGCACATTTTTTAGGTCCGAAACAGAAAAAAGGAAATTCTGTGAAAAACCAAAGCTGGGAATGTGGTGTTGCTGTTGAAGGAAACGCCAGAACGCCATTCTCGATCAAGTATTTCTTAACTGCGGTACTTTTTGTACTATTCGATATCGAAATCGTATTTTTTTATCCGTACGCTGTAAACTTCAGAGAATTTGGTCTTGAAGGATTCTTTGCGGTACTTACTTTTGTTGCCATTTTCTTCCTTGCATTTTTCTATGTCTGGAAACGTGGCGCATTAGACTGGGATAAATAAATTCAATTATAATTTTAAATAAGAAATTTAGATTAATACAATTAAATTAAAGTTAACATTAACAGTGATTTAGAATCTAAATTAAAATCTTAAAATCAAAAAAATGTCAGATCAAAAACCAATAATAAGAACAGATGCACCGGCTCCGGAAGGATTTGAAGGAGAAGGATTTTTCGCAACGAAATTGAGCAGTGTAATCGGGATGGCAAGAAAATTTTCACTTTGGCCTCTACCATTTGCTACTTCTTGTTGCGGTATCGAGTTCATGGCTACCCTAAACCCAACCTATGATGCATCAAGATTTGGTATGGAAAGAAACTCTTTCTCACCAAGACAGGCCGATATGTTGATGGTTTGCGGAACTATTTCTAAAAAATTAGGCCCCGTTTTAAAAGAAGTTTACACCCAGATGGCAGAACCAAAATGGGTTGTTGCTGTTGGAGCCTGTGCTTCGAGCGGTGGTATTTTTGATACATACTCGGTTTTACAAGGAATTGATAAAATTATTCCGGTAGACGTTTACGTTCCGGGATGTCCTCCAAGACCAGAACAGATCATTGAAGGTGTAATGCAGGTTCAGGCTTTGGCAGAAAGCGAAAGCATCAGAAGAAGAGATATGCCGGAATATCAGAAACTTTTAGATTCTTACAACATTAGCAATTAATAGGACGGAAATGACAAACGAATTTGTATTAGAAGCAATCACAAGAGAATTTCCGGAATCTGTAATTTCAAGCTCGGAACCTTATGGAATGTTGACTGTTGAAATTAAAAAAGATGACATCAAAAAGGTAATTCATTACCTGAAAGATTCATCATTGGAAATTAATTTCCTTACTGATGTTTGTGGAATCCATTACCCAGAATTTCCGGAGAAAGAAATCGGCGTTGTTTATCACTTGCATAATATGATGACGAATTTCAGAATCCGTTTGAAAATATTCATGTCGAGAGAAAATATTGAAGTAGATTCTTTGACTGAATTGTATGCAGGAGCCAACTGGATGGAAAGAGAAACTTTTGATTTCTACGGAATTAAATTTAAAGGTCATCCTGATTTAAGACCCATCCTCAATATGGAAGATCTAGGTTATCATCCGATGTTGAAAGAATATCGTTTGGAAGACGGAACCAGAACCGATAAGAACGACAGTATGTTCGGAAGATAGGACAAATTTGAAATTGATTATTTGAAATTTGAAATCATTCAAATCTCAAATTTCGAATCTCAAACCTCAAATGAATTTATTATGAAAGACAACTCATTATCTAATATACTTAACCAATACGACAGTAAAGAACAGATTGACGGGCAGTTGTACACCCTGAATCTGGGACCTACTCACCCTGCTACCCACGGAATTTTCCAGAACGTTCTTACCATGGACGGAGAGAGAATTCTTCATGCAGAACAAACGGTTGGTTATATCCACAGAGCTTTTGAAAAAATTTCCGAAAGAAGAAATTTCGCTCAGATTACAACACTTACTGACCGTATGAACTATTGCTCAGCTCCGATTAACAATATCGGATGGCACATGACGGTAGAAAAGCTGATCGGCGTGAAAGTTCCGAAGCGTGTTGATTATATGCGTGTTATTTTGATGGAATTGGCAAGAATCGGAGATCACTTAATCTGTAACGGGGTAACCGGAATGGATTCAGGAGCAATTACAGGTCTTACTTACATGTTCATCGAAAGAGAGCGTATTTATGATATGTATGAGCAGATTTGTGGAGCTAGAATGACAACAAATATGGGAAGAATCGGAGGTTTCGAAAGAGATTTCACACCGAAATTCCATGAATTATTAAAGGATTTTCTTAAAACTTTCCCGCCAAGATTCCAGGAATTCTGTAATCTATTGGAGAGAAATAGAATATTTATGGACAGAACCATCGGAGCAGGAGCAATTTCAGCAGAAAGAGCTTTAAGCTATGGGTTTACAGGTCCGAATTTACGTGCAGCAGGAGTTGATTATGATGTGAGAGTTGCAGAACCTTATTCTTCTTACGAAGATTTCGATTTCATTATTCCGGTAGGAACTGCAGGAGATACATACGACCGTTTCATGGTTCGTCAGCAGGAAATCTGGGAATCACTTAAAATTATCAATCAAGCATACGACAATCTTCCAGAAGGACCGTTCCACGCGGATGTTCCTGAATTCTATCTTCCTGAAAAGGCAGATGTTTATCAAAAAATGGAAGCATTGATTTACCATTTCAAAATCGTAATGGGGGAAACTGATGTGCCAAAAGGTGAAGTTTACCATGCTGTAGAAGGAGGAAACGGAGAATTAGGTTTCTATCTGGTGAGTGACGGTGGAAGAAGTCCTTACAGACTGCACTTCAGAAGACCATGTTTTATCTACTACCAGGCTTATCCTGAGATGATTACAGGCTCTGTAATTTCAGATGCGATCGTTACGATGTGTAGCATGAATATTATTGCAGGAGAATTAGACGCATAAGCAAGTAAAAGGTAAAAAGAAACAAGTATAAAGTAAATTGTATTTTGAAAATTTCAAATTTCAAAACACAAATTTCAAATCAGATAAAAATGAGCGAAACAATAGCTTTTAAACCGGAAAGTTTAGCACAGGTACACAAAATCATGGCTAGATATCCTGAAGGAAGACAAAAATCTGCTCTTCTTCCTGTTCTTCATATTGCACAGAAAGAATTCGGAGGTTGGTTAGACGTTCCAGTGATGGATTATGTTGCGGAATTATTAAGTATTAAGCCAATTGAAGTATATGAAGTGGCAACTTTCTATACCATGTTCAATATGAAGCCGGTTGGTAAATATGTTTTGGAAGTTTGCAGAACCGGACCTTGCATGGTTTGCGGAAGCGAAAAAATCCTTGACCATATTAGAACCAAACTGAACATTAAAGACGGACAAACTACGGAAGACGGAATGTTTACACTAAAGCCTGCTGAATGTCTTGGTGCTTGTGGATATGCTCCGATGATGCAGTTAGGAAAATTCTTTCATGAAAATTTAACGATAGAAAAAGTTGATGAAATCCTTGATCTTTGCAGAGAAGGACAAGTTGATTTGGGCTAATAAAGATTTAAAATCTGGATTTTAAATTAATTTAAATTTTAACAATTAAATGCAAGAAGCCAAAAGCCAATTGCAATAAGCATACTAAAATGAGTAAAAAACTTTTACTTAAAGACGCACACGTAGAAGGAATACGCTACTTCGAAACTTACCGCAAACAAGGAGGTTACGGAGCAGCTGAAAAAGCCTTGAAAATGACGCCGGACGAAATTTTGGAAGAAGTAAAAACTTCAGGACTTCGTGGTCGTGGTGGTGCAGGTTTCCCTACAGGAATGAAATGGAGTTTCTTGGCAAAACCGGAAGGCGTACCAAGACACTTGGTAGTAAATGCCGATGAATCTGAACCGGGAACTTTCAAAGACAGATATTTGATGGAATTCCTTCCTCATTTATTGATCGAAGGAATGCTTATTTCATCTTACTGTTTAGGTTCAAATGTTTCTTATATCTACATCCGTGGAGAATATTCTTGGATTCCGGATATTTTGGAAGAAGCGATTGAAGAAGCTAAAGCAGCAGGATTTTTAGGTAAAAATATTTTAGGAACTGGTTTCGATTGTGAAATTTACGTTCAAAGAGGTGGTGGAGCATACATTTGCGGTGAAGAAACTGCATTGCTTGAATCTCTTGAAGGTAAAAGAGGAAATCCGAGACTAAAACCGCCATTTCCTGCTGTAAAAGGACTTTGGGAAAGACCAACCGTTGTAAATAACGTTGAATCTATTGCGGCAATTGTTCCAATTATTGATATTACAGGAGCTGAATATGCTAAAATCGGAGTTGGAAGATCTACTGGTACGAAATTGATTTCCGCTTGCGGAAACATCAACAAACCAGGAGTTTATGAAATCGATATGACCATTACGGTTGAAGAATTTATTTACTCTGAAGAATATTGTGGTGGTATTCCAAACGGGAAAAAGCTGAAAGCTTGTATTCCGGGAGGAAGTTCTGTTCCGATCGTTCCCGCTAATTTATTATTGAAAACCGTAAACGGAGAACCAAGATATATGAATTATGAATCATTAGCTGACGGTGGATTTGCTACCGGAACAATGATGGGTTCAGGAGGTTTTATCGTTTTGGATGAAGACCAATGTGTCGTAGAACATACCATGACTTTAGCAAGATTTTATAATCACGAAAGTTGCGGACAATGTACTCCTTGCCGTGAAGGAACGGGCTGGATGTACAAGATTTTGAAGAAAATCGAGAAAGGAGAAGGAAAAATGGAGGATATCGATCTACTTTGGGACATCCAGAGAAAAATCGAAGGAAATACGATTTGTCCATTAGGTGATGCAGCGGCTTGGCCTGTTGCAGCGGCTATTCGTCACTTCAGAGACGAATTTGAATGGCATATTAAAAACCCAGAGTTATCTCAGACACAGAACTATGGATTGGCAAATTATGCAGATCCAATTCCTGCACCGACTGTATAATGTAGTAGGATTAAGAAGACAGATTTAAGTTGAAAAATAAGTTTTTATTACTGTTTTTATTAACGGTAACAATGAGTGTAAAAGCTCAGGTTGACCCTTTCAAAAAAGGTTCGGTGATGGTGTTCTGGGGTTGGAATAATGCAAGATATTCAAACTCTGATATTCACTTTAAGGGTGATGGATATGATTTCCAGTTAGACAATGTTGTTGCTCATGACAGACAGACAAAATTCGAATGGGGAACATATTTCAATCCGGGAAGTATTACTATTCCACAGGTAAATTATAGAATTACCTATTTCCCGAAAGATAATTTCGGAATTACTTTAGGAATGGATCACATGAAATATGTGATGGATCAGGATCAGGTTGTAGATTTCAAAGGATACATTAATGATCCGAAATATGCAGGAATGGTCAATAATGGTAAAGTAGATCTTAACAGTGGCGAATTTTTAACATTTGAACACACTGATGGTCTTAATTATATTAACATTGGAGCTCAGAAATATCATAATGTTTACAACAAGAAAAACATTGATGTTTTCCTGAGTTACGGAGCAGGATTGGGAGCTTTATTGCCAAAATCCAATGTTCAACTGATGGGAAATGAAAGAAGCGACAGATTCCATCTTGCAGGTTTTGGTCTGGATGCAAGAGCTGCAATAAGTGTGGTTGCCTTAAGACATATTGTACTTCAGGCGGAAGGAAAATTGGGATACATTAATATGCCCGACATCAAAACGACACTGAACAACAAACCAGACAAAGCTTCACAGGATTTTGTGTATGCACAGTTCAATTTCGGGATTGGATATACATTTAATACAAAAAAGTATAATTAAAATAGAGCTTAAAAGCTTTTAACAGCATAAGCGAAAAGCATAGAATATGAGCGAAGAGGTTAAAAAATTCAAAATAACTATAGACGGACAGACTACTGAAGTTTTGCCTGGAACTTCTATTTTGGAAGCTGCTAGACAAATCGGTGGAAAATCTGTTCCTCCTGCAATGTGTTACTACAGCAAGCTGGAAACCAGCGGTGGAAGATGCAGAACATGCTTAGTGGAAGTTTCTAAAGGATCAGAAGCAGATCCCCGTCCTATGCCGAAATTGGTAGCAAGCTGCAGAACCAATGTAATGGATGGGATGGAAGTGAAAAACCTTTCTTCTGAAAAAGCTCAGGAAGGCAGAAAGGCGGTTACCGAATTTTTATTGGTAAACCACCCTTTAGATTGCCCGGTTTGTGATCAGGCTGGAGAATGTCATCTTCAGGATTTAGGTTACGAGCATGGAAATCTTGAAACCAGAACTGAATTCGAAAGAAACACCTATGATGCAGACGATTTAGGTCCGAACATCAAATTAAATATGAACCGTTGTATTCTTTGTGCAAGATGTGTATTGGCAGCAAACCAATTGACAGGCGAAAGAGAACACGGAATTTTGTTCAGAGGAGATCATGCCGAAATTTCCACTTATTTAAACAAAGCTTTAGACAATGACTTCATCGGAAACGTAATCGACGTTTGTCCTGTAGGAGCATTAACTGACAGAACTGCACGTTTCGCAAGCAGAGTTTGGTTTACAAAACCAATGAACGCTTCTTGTAAATGTGACAAATGTTCAGGGAAAGCTACAGTTTATATGAAAGGTGACGAAATCGTAAGAGTAACTGCAAGAAAAGATCAGTGGGGAGAAGTTGAAGAATTTATTTGTGATACTTGCCGTTTCGAAAGAAAGAACTTAAGCGACTGGAACATTGAAGGACCAAGACATATCGACAGACATTCGGTAATTTCTTTGAATCATTATGAAAAGCCAAAAGACGAGCTAAGAGTTTTAGACAATCCGATGGCTAAAGAAATCAGCGAAAAAGACGAAAAATAAAAGAGTTGGATGCTTTGAAGCTGGATGATGGAAGTTTTTAATTATCATAAATCACGATCCACGTTCAATTTCAACCTTTGAAACTTTAAATAGATAAGAATTTGATAATGAGATGAAGAGTTAGTGCAGAGAATTGCTAAACTTCCAGCTTCCAACTCCCATCTTCAAACATTTAATATACAAAATGGATTTAATTACATTTAAATTAATACTTGTACTTGCGCTTTTTCTGTTATCATTAACGATAGCGGCCTACTCTACCTGGGCTGAAAGAAAAGTGGCAGCAATCATGCAGGATAGAATCGGGCCAAACAGATCAGGACCTTTCGGTTTATTACAGCCTCTTGCAGATGGTGGTAAATTTTTCTTTAAGGAAGATTTTACACCGGCTAATGCAGAAAAGTTTCTCTTCGTATTGGGACCTGCATTGGTGATGTTTATTTCATTGATTACCGGAGCGGTTATTCCTTGGGGAAAAACGTTGAATTTTGGTGGAATTTCTTATGATCTACAGGTTGCCAATATCGACGTTGGTGTACTTTTCATCATCGGAATGGCATCAATCGGAGTGTACGGAATCATGATCGGAGGCTGGGCTTCCAACAACAAGTATTCATTATTAGGTGCAATCAGAGCTTCTTCGCAAATGATTTCTTACGAATTGGCGATGGGTCTTGCACTTCTTTCTATCATCATGATGACAGGAAGTTTAGATTTAAAAGTAATTACTGAAAACCAAACAGAAGGGAAACTTTGGGGAATTATCCCAATCGGTTCCGGTATGAATTGGAATATTTTCTACCAACCATTGGCATTCTTAATTTTCTTCGTTGCTGCTTTGGCAGAAACCAATCGTCATCCTTTCGATTTACCGGAGTGTGAATCTGAATTGGTAACCGGTTATTCTACAGAATATTCATCAATGAAATTAGGTTTATACATGTTCGGAGAATATGTGAATATGTTTATTTCTAATGCTTTCATGGTGGTCCTTTTCTTCGGAGGCTACAACTATCCGGGAATTGAATGGGTAACTCAGAACTGGGGAGAAAATACTGCAGGTATTTTGAGTATCGTAGCATTTTTAACGAAAACAGTTATCGGAATTTTGATCTTTATGTGGATCAGATGGACGTTACCAAGATTCAGATACGATCAATTGATGCACTTAGGATGGAAAACATTAATTCCTATGGCATTGGTTAACCTGATGATTACAGGAGCCGTGATTTTAGCTTTCGGTAATTAATTTGAGAACGAAATAATTTGAGAATTTGAAAATGGAATTTTCCATTTCAGATTTCAAACAAGATATAAATTTGAAAATGAGCTGATGTGAAAGTGGCGTTGGGATAAACTTCCATCATCAAGCTTCCATCTTCCAACATTTAATAATAATAGAAAATGAAACTTACAAACAGATCCAAAGTTGTTTCAAATAAAGAGATGACCCTTGCGGAGAAAATCTACCTTCCGGCGATTTTCAAAGGGATGGGGATTACTTTTAAGCATGCGGTAAGAACAGTTGTAAAACGTGCTCCGAATGTTTATTCTTATCCTGAAGTACAAAAACCAAGAGCCGATATCTGGAGAGGTCAGCACGTTTTGAAAAGAGACGAAGAAGGCAGAGAAAGATGTACCGCTTGCGGATTGTGTGCCGTAGCTTGTCCAGCTGAAGCCATCACCATGACGGCTGCAGAAAGAACTAAGGAAGAGAAAAACCTTTACAGAGAAGAAAAATATGCATCAGTATATGAAATTAATATGTTGAGATGTATTTTCTGCGGTATGTGCGAAGAGGCTTGTCCGAAATCTGCAATTTATCTTACAGACAGATTGGTAGACGTAGAAACCAACAGAGGTTCTTTCGTTTACGGAAAAGATAAATTGGTTGAAAAAATAAATGAAAGGATTGATATCACAGAAAGACAATCCGAGAAACAAAAAAATGCGGTAAAATAATGGATCAGTTTTTATTTTTCTTGGTGGCGTTTTTAGCAGTGGCAAGTGCAGTGTACTTTGTATTTGCAAAAAATCCTTTATATGCTATTTTGTCATTAATTGTTACAATGTTTTCGATTGCGGGAATGTATATTCTTCTGAATGCACAATTCCTTGCCATCATCCAGATTATTGTTTACGCAGGTGCTATCATGGTACTTTTCCTTTATATCTTAATGATGCTTAACCTTAATAAGGAAGACGAAAGTAAGAAGAACAATACTTTAAAGTTTGTTGGAGTTTTTACAGCAGGTCTTCTTTTAATTGGTGTTTTAGGCGTTTTCAGAGGAGTACAGGAAAATCATGTAGTGGTTGAGAACGTAGATACAGGTGTAGGTCTTACAAAGAATCTGGGAAGACTTTTATTCAATGAATATGTTTTACCGTTTGA
>Ga0256786_1000111_pt1 | contig 61733 bp, 57 predicted proteins | sample MC6MC0937MT_FD_186053 | JGI IMG/M metagenome (GOLD analysis project Ga0256786, IMG submission 186053) | Metatranscriptome of enriched soil aggregate microbial communities from Iowa State University, Ames, United States - MC6-MC0937-MT... | ecosystem: Environmental > Terrestrial > Soil >...
ATGATGATGTTTAATATTAAACAAATTCAAAAATTAATATTTAGTACATTTGGAATTGTATAAAGATAAAAATCAATAAATTTGCAAGATTAAACAAATTATAATATGAGTTGTGGATGTAAACCATCCGGCGATTCTGCACATTCGTGCGGAACTAAATCTGCGAATGGCTGTGAAAGTGTAAATACCTGCGGTAATAGTTATAAATTAAGTGTTTTCGATTGGCTGTCTGACGTACAAAATCCTGCGCAAACCAGGTGTGATTTTGTAGAAGTTAGATTTAAAAATGACAGAAAATCGTTTTTTAAGAATGTCAATAACATTCCTTTACATATAGGTAGCGTAGTAACAGTAGAATCGAGTCCGGGACATGATGTGGGCGTAGTAAGCCTCACGGGGGAATTGGTAAAAATTCAGATGAAGAAGAAAAGATCTTCAGAAGACAATGCCCTCAAAATATATAGATTAGCCAACCAAAAAGATATTGAGGTTTGGCAGGAAGCAAGAAAAAAAGAAGAAAATGTAAAAATTGAGGCCCGAAAAATTTCGCATCGATTAGGTCTTGAGATGAAGATAACCGATGTTGAATATCAAGGTGATTCTTCTAAAGTTACATTTTATTACACTGCCGATAATCGCGTGGATTTCAGAATGTTGATTAAAGAATTTGCGGGAGCTTTCCGGACAAAAATCGACATGAAACAGATTGGCTTCAGACAGGAAGCGGCAAAAGTTGGAGGTATCGGTTCATGCGGAAGAGAACTTTGCTGTTCAACATGGCTTACTGATTTCAGATCGGTAAACACCAATGTTGCAAGATACCAGCAACTAAGCATTAATCCTCAGAAATTAGCCGGACAATGTGGTAAACTGAAATGTTGTCTGAACTACGAATTAGACAGTTATCTTGATGCTTTAAGTCATTTTCCGTCTTCATCAACCGTTCTTGACACCGAAAAAGGTCGGGCGTTTTGTATAAAAATCGATGTTTTCAAAAAGAAAATGTGGTTTGCATATGTTGACAGCTCAATGGCTTGGTACGATTTCGATGTAGATTTGGTTAAAAAACTGATTTCAAAAAATAAAAGAGGTGAAAAAACGTTACCTCTCGAAGATTTGAAACAGCCGGAACTTTCTCTGCAAACTGTAGATTTAATTCAGGAAAACAGTGTTGACCGTTTTGAAAAGAAAAGAGGTTTCAATAAAAACAGAAACCAAAACCAGAATTCAAATCAAAACAGACCGAACAACAATCAAAATCCGGGACAAAAAAAGAACAGACCGGACAGAAACGATAAACCGGAGAGAACTGACAAGGGTGAAAGACAGGACAGACCGATGAGATCTGAAAAACATCAGAAACCAAATCAGAATAATAATCAGAAACCTCAAAAAGAACAACAGCCAAAACCACACTTGGAAAAAGAGGAAGCTGTAAATAATGATGCTGAGAAAAAACCTCAAAATCAACAACCCAAAAAGAAGTTCAAAAAGAAATTCCCTCCAAAAAAAGATAATAATGCATAAAATCTCAGGATTTTTTCTCCTTATTTTTTTGGTAAGCTGCAATGCTTCCGAAGAAAATGTTGTGATGAACAATGTTGATAACAAATGGGATAAGAAGACCGAACAAAAATTTAATCTTGAAATTTCGGATCCGCAAAATCCTAAAAATCTTATATTTGTTGTAAGAAACAACAACGAATATCCTTACAGCAATATAAGGTTCATTGTAAATCTTACCGATCCTAAAACCAAAGCCAGACAAACCGATACATTGAATTATGTTTTGGCAAAACCAAATGGAGAATGGCTGGGAACGGGATTTGGAGAAGTAAAAGAGACTTTATTTCAGTATAAACTGAATTATAAATTTCCTGAAAAAGGCAATTATGAAATTTCTGTTGCTCAGGCAATGAGAAATGATAATCTTCAGGGAATAGAAGATTTAGGAATAAAAGTAGAAACGGCAAAAACCGTAAGTACAAATGGAACAAAATAAGCAAAATACAGGAAACAAGGGAAAAACGTTCCCGCTTCCTCCTAAAAAGAACCAAAAAAGCACAGCATGGAAGAGGTGGGTGAAATTCATCTGGATCGGTCTTATTGCTGTGGTTTTAGGAATTTCAGGACTTTTCTTTGCGGTTTCCCAAGGTTTTCTTGGTGAAATGCCCGATGTAAAAGAACTTGAAAACCCGGATATTTATGTTGCCTCTGAAATTTATTCTTCAGACGGTGTTCTTTTAGGTAAATTCGAAAAAGAAAAAACTCAGCCGGTTACATATAAAGATTTGCCTCCTTATTTAATCTATGCCCTTCAGGCAAAAGAAGATGAGCGTTTCAAAGAACATTCTGGTATTGATTTAAAATCAGTTCTAAGAGCTGTAAGATATGGTGGTGACCGAGGTGGGGGTTCTACAATCACGCAACAGTTGGCGAAACTTTTATTTACAAAAGAACCGTCTAGAAATCCTGTAAAAAGAGCCATTCAAAAACTTAAAGAATGGGTTGTGGCAGTAAGTCTTGAAAAAAGATATACTAAGGAAGAAATTATCACTTTGTATTTCAACAAATTTGATTTTACACACAATGCCAATGGAATTGAAATGGCTTCTAAAATCTATTTTAACAAATCGGCTTCACAACTAACTCTTCCCGAGGCAGCTATATTTGTATCTATGCTGGAAGCTCCAAACGCAAATAATCCGCTGAGAGACAACTCTTCAAGACCAAAAGACAGAAGAGATGTAGTTTTAAAACAAATGTTAGAAACCGGGTACATTGATCAGGCAAATTATGATAAAGCAGTAGCGACCCCTGTAAGCACAGACTATCATCCGATTAAAGACATTACAGATGGTTATTCGGCATACTACAAATTTTATCTGAGAAAAGAAATTGACAGTTATCTTAAAGATTATGAAAAAGAAACAGGTAAAAAATTAAATCTTTTTAAGGACGGTTTAAAAATATATGTCACTTTAGATTCTAAAATGCAAAAATATGCAGAAGATGCTATTAAAGAACATTTAACAGACCTTCAAAGAAGGTTTGATGCCGAGCAAAGAGGTAGAAAAGACTGGCCATTTTATAAGTTAAATAAAAAACAGATTGACAACATTATGATGCAGGCTGTAAAAAGAACTGGCCGGTATAAACAAATGGTAGCGGAAAATATGCCTGAAGATTCAATTATGTTGGAATTTCATAAACCTGTAAAAATGTCCAGATTTACTTGGGCTGGTGAAGAAGAAGTCGAGATGAGTCCTTGGGATTCTATCAGATGGCACAAAAAAGTCGCACAAGCTGGTTTAATGTCTATGGTTCCGGGAACAGGGGAAATTAAAGCCTGGGTTGGAGGAATTGATTGGCAACACTTCCAATATGATCACATTAAACAAGGAAAAAGACAGGTTGGCTCAACCTTCAAGCCTTTCGTTTATGCAACTGCTATTATGAAATTAGGATTAACGCCTTGTTCTACGATATCGAACGCTTCTTACAGAAAAGGAACGTGGAATGTTGAAGGAACAGGAGGAATGCTGACACTAAAACAAGCTTTAGCACATTCAAAAAACCCTGTTGCAGTAAGACTGGCTGAAATGGCAGGTACACAAAGCGTAATACAGACTGCAAGAGATTTGGGAGTAACAGAAGAGATTTCAACAAGTTTACCAATGGCACTTGGTTCATCAGACATTACAATTTATGAAATGCTTGGAGCCTACAGCACTTTTGCCAATTATGGAAATTACAATAAACCGGAAATGATCTGGAGAATTGAAGACGTGAACGGAAGAGTCATAAAAGAAGTAATCTCTGAGCCTAAAGAAGTAATGAATCCTAATTACGCATACACTATGATTGAATTAATGAAAGGTGTCGCTGAATTTGGTACTGCATCTGGAGAATTAGGAAGAAGAGGAATCTCAAAAGCGGTAGAAATTGCAGGTAAAACAGGGACAACTCAAAATAATTCGGATGGTTGGTTTATGGGAATTACTCCAAAACTGGCAACCGGAGCATGGGTTGGCTGGGAAGACAGAGCAACTCACTTCTTAGGAACAGGTGAAGGTCAGGGTGCGAAAATGGCATTGCCAATTTGGGCGATTTTCATGAAGAAAGTTTGGGCTGATAAAAGTTTAAAAATATCTCCTGACGATAAATTCGTAAAACCTCTCGACTGGAAAGATGGCTGTAGCAATCTTCAAGGACTTGGTGGTGGATATGGTGACGATGGCGGACTTCAGACCATTGATGATATAAAAAATCCGCGTCCTGCAGAAACAGTACCGAAGAACAATTCCGGCAAGAAAGAAGACAACGTCAATGAACATCTCAACACCAGTGAAGACATTGATTTCAACAAATAAATTTCTTTATAATCATAATAAGACCTTTCAATTACTGGAAGGTCTTTTTATTTTATGTTTTAATATCTTTGAAAGATGAATATTGATCAAATTACTCAGCCTTTTATTGACATTTTCCCAGGGGATTTCTCAGGAAATCCAATGCAGAGAAATACACCCAAAGTTCTTTTTTCGACAGTAAATCCGGTTGGTTTTGATAACCCGAAACTGATTGCGTTTAATCAAAAACTTTCAGAAGAAATAGGATTGGGAAAATTTGAAGAAAGTGACATTAATTTTTTAGCAGCAACAAATTTATCTGAAAAAATAAAGACTTACGCAACGGCTTATGCAGGACATCAGTTCGGAAACTGGGCAGGCCAGTTAGGAGACGGTAGAGCCATTCTCGCCGGAGAAATCACCAATAAAAACGGTAAAAAAAACGAAATTCAATGGAAAGGTGCGGGAGCAACTCCTTATTCCCGTCATGCAGACGGAAGAGCCGTTCTAAGATCTTCTGTTCGGGAATATCTGATGAGTGAAGCAATGCATCATTTAGGAATTCCTACAACCAGAGCTTTGAGTTTAGCATTTACAGGAGAAAATGTGGTTCGCGATATCATGTACAGCGGAAATCCTCAGGAAGAAAAAGGTGCAGTAATCATTAGAACTGCTGAAAGTTTTCTCCGTTTTGGTCATTTTGAACTGATGTCTGCCCAAAAAGAAATTAACACATTAATTGATCTTAACGATTTCACTATTGAAAATTATTTTAAAGATATTAAATCTGAAGGCGAACAAAAATACCAGGCGTTTTTCACTGAGGTTTGCAAGAGAACAGCCGATTTAATGGTTGAATGGTTCAGAGTTGGATTTGTACATGGGGTGATGAATACAGACAATATGTCGATTTTAGGCTTAACGATTGACTACGGACCTTATTCGATGATGGATGAATATGATCTCAATTTCACTCCCAATACAACAGATCTTCCGGGAAGAAGATATGCTTTCGGAAAGCAGGGACAAATATCACAATGGAATCTCTGGCAATTGGCAAATGCGCTTTTTCCTTTGATAAAAGATGAAAAATTTCTGGAAGAAACATTAAATAATTATGGTAATTATTTTTGGGAATCTCATGATACAATGCTGTGCAGAAAATTTGGTTTTGATGAGCTAAAGAAAGATGATGAAGAATTTTTTACAAATTGGCAGGCTTTAATGCAGGAGTTACAGTTGGATTACACTTTGTTCTTTAATCAATTGGAAAAGCTTGATGAAAATTCTGATATTAAACATCTTTTTGCATCAGTTTCGTATGGATTTTTAGACGAATCAAAAACTCAAAAACTTGAACATTTTATTTCATCTTACGAGTCGAGATTACGAGAAAATAAAATTTCGAAAAAAGAATCTTTAGATTTAATGAAGAAAACTAATCCTAAATTCATCCTGAGAAACTACCTTTTGTACGAATGTATTAAAGAAATCAACAACGGAAAAACTGAAATGCTCGAAAAACTTACAAAGGCTTTGGAAAATCCATATGAAGAAATATTTCCTGAGTTTTCAGTGAAAAGACCTTCAGGGTATGATGATGTTTCGGGATGCTCGATGTTGTCATGTAGTTCATAAATATATCTAACTCACCTTTTCAGGTGGGTTTTTTATTTTACTTTTGCAAAAAATAAATTAGTGTCATTCAAATCTAAATTTTTAAACTTTTTTAAGATCGTTTTTCCGTCTTCATGGGCAGAATTCGGCTTATTTGTACTCTTTATTCTCGCTTACGGAATTTTCGGAACTTATTTAGCACAGCATTACCGCATTATTTTTGATGCAAGAATTCCTTGGGATGGGTATTTTAGTTTCGACAATAAAGCCATCGTTATGAGCGGCGGAAGCTTTGAAAGACACCCACTCTCCTATTATTTTTTCAACTGGATCCGTGAATTGGCATTTTATATTTCAGGAGGAAAAACAGGAAGCAATTTTAGACTGACGTTGGCTTGGCTGAGCAACATTACAATCAGTTTAAGTTTAATTCAGATTTTTAAATATTTAAAAAATATTATTCAGCTTCCTTTAGGTTTAAATATTCTGATCGTAGCTTTTTTCAGTATTTTTTCAACGAATATTTTGCTTTCTTTCACTCCGGAAACGTATACCTACACTCTATTTTTATTGGTTTTATTTAATTATTATACCGCAATAAAATTTAAAAAAGATCAAAAAATAGCCGGTTCAGCTTTAGTGTTAGCAGGAATTACCGTTGGTGGACTAACGGTTACCAATATTGTTAAAGTTTTTATTCCCATCGCGTTTGAAAAAGGCCTTTTTAAAAGCTGGAAAAAATTTGGGAATGCTATTTTCAGAGTTTCACTTACCTGCGTGGCTTTTATTGCGCTTTATCTTTACCGAATTGATTTTAAATACTCAAATATTCTGTCAAAATCAGGCGAACAATACGAGAAATTCTCTAATGTAAAATCTACTCCGACATGGGATATGATTTACTCTTACTTTTTTGGTGGCAGTATTCTTTTCCCAAGTTTTTTTATCCGTGAAAAGCACAATATGAAAGGTTTTTATTACAAAGCACTTTTCATGGATGTTTACACTTCAACCGTTCCTTATATTTTTATAGGATTACTTTTAATTTTAATATTCTGGAGCTATTTCAGAAATTTTAAAAACAAGCTCGCTCAGATTGTAATGCTTTCTATGTTTGTTGACATTTTAATTCATTGTGTTTTGAGATTCGGGCTTCACACATCATACATTTATGGTGGTCATTTTGTTTTTGCATTCCCGATTATGTTGGGCTGGCTGTTTTTTTCTTACCGAAATTCTCCGAAGATGGTATCTTTATTAACAGTTTTACTTGGTATAATGTTCACTTTCTTGCTTTTCAATAATTATGTAAGAATGTGGGAATTTTATGATTTTGTAAATCAATATTACAGATAAAAAAGGCTGAGAAAATTTATTCTCAGCCTTTAATTTTTTATTTAAACTAAACTATTTTGCCTCTGCGCAGAAAACTCTGTACTGTATTGGCAAAGCAGATTTGAAATATTCTTTCACACGCGCCAAATCACCTGCTGCACTTTGTTTTGAGAAATAACTTCCTGCAAGAATTTTATAATTTGGTCTTAACGAAGCATCTACTTCAACCTTCAGATTTGGAAATCTTTTTCTGAAATAAGCTTTCACTTCATTTGCTTCATCATTACTTTTTACCGTGGTAATCTGAATTTTATACCCTAAAATTTTCGGATTTTTTCTACAGATTTCAGCATTGGTCAGTTCTCTGCTCGGAACATAGATTTTTGTCGGTTTAGCAGGTTCATCGTCATCTTTTCCTGACGAGAATTTAGTTGATGCTGTCTTCGCACAACGATCTTCTATTGCTTCCAAAGCCTCATTTACACGAGAATCCATAGTAATCGTAAGTTCTGTACCCGAAAGTGTGTCTTTTTTCACAACCTGCTGTGCTTCAATTGTATAAAACCCGAAAAAAGATAAAGCCGAAAATATTTTGATGAAATTTCTCATTTAAACTTGTTTCAGCAAATTTATAATAAATAAAAAAAACCAGCAAACGCAGTTATTTAGAATAGTTACAAATTAAACACATATGACATTTTACCTTTTGTTAAAGCCGTTAAATTCTTCTTAAAAATATTATTTTTGCGGAATTGATTACACATTCAATATTTACTAACATAAGATAATTTAAATGATTAGTTGGAGAAAGCATTATAAAAAAGGGCTGATTGCGATAGGTTTATTGCTATCAACAAGTGCTTCAATTTACGGGCAAGACGGCGATCCTAAAAATGGTGAGAAACTTTTTAAGGCAAACTGTACGGCATGTCACGCTTTAGACAAACAGGTAGTAGGACCGGCACTGAAAGGTGTGGTAGACAGACTGAAAACTGAGCAGGGACTTGACACAGACTGGCTTCACAAGTGGATTAAAGACAACAAAGCACTTAGAGCCTCGGGCGATAAGTATGCAAATGAAGTATTTGAAAAGTTTAATAAGACTGAAATGCAGGTCTTTCCTAATCTTGCAGATAAGGATATCGACGATATTTTAGCTTATACAACAAACCCTCCTGTTGAAGAGCCTAAAGCTGATGCTAAAGCAACTACAGAAAACACGGTTGCAGCACCGCAAAACAACAATACAACTTCTAGTATTGTAATCATTTCACTTATTGCTATTGCTGGTTTATTGGTTTGGATCTTAATCAAACTAAGACAATTGGTAAAATTGGGTCAGTCAGAAGATTTGGCAGGACTTAATGAAACAAGAGTTAAATCTTTCAGCGAAATCTATGCAAAATACCACTATATCGGAAAAGGATTGCTTGCAATTCTTGCTATTTTAGCAACTTACGGTATCTGGAACTGGATCATGTGGATCGGTGTTTATAAAGGTTATAAGCCGGAACAGCCTATCTACTTCTCTCACAAAATTCACGCTGGAGAACAGAAAATCGACTGTCAGCTTTGTCACTCAAGTGCTAAATACGGTAAAGTATCTGAAATTCCTTCGATGAACGTTTGTATGAACTGTCACAGAACAATTTCTGAATACAATGCAGATCACTACATGGAACCAGGAAAAGACAAAGCATTCTATGACGGAGAAATCCAGAAAATATATGCTGCTACAGGATGGGATCCCGCGAAACAACAATATACAGGTAAAACAACTCCTGTAGAATGGACAAGAATCCACAACATGCCTGACTTCGTTTACTTCAACCACTCTCAACACGTAGTTGCAGGTGAACAAGCTATCATCAACTCATTCAACAAGAAAAATCCTGACAATAAAATCGACGTAGTTTGTAAAGCTTGTCACGGAAAAATCGATACAATGAATGTTGTACAAATGGCAAACGACTTCACTATGGGATGGTGTATCGAATGTCACAGAACAACTGAAGTTGATATGAACAACGGTTATAATAAAGAATACTTCAAAAATCTACACGAAAAGCTTAAAAAGCAATACCCGAAAGATGGTGGTAAGATCACTGTAGATGCAATTGGAGGTCTTGAGTGTGGTAAATGTCATTATTAATAACTAAAAAATTAGAAGTATAAATGGCTTCAAACAAAATACAATTTAGAAGTATTCACGAACTTAAAGACCCTGCCTTAAACGGTAAGCTGGCTCTTAAAGAGTTCCAAGAAGAAATTCCGGTAGAAGATTTCCTAGAAGGTGCCGAAAAAACTGACGGTACATCCAGAAGAGATTTCCTAAAACTATTAGGTTTCTCTACAGCAGCAGTAACTTTGGCTGCGTGTGAAGCACCGGTAATCAAAACGATTCCTTATGTAGTAAAACCTCACGATATTATTCCTGGAGTTCCAAACTACTACGCTTCAACATATTTTGACGGTTTCGACTTTGCAAGTGTTTTAGTAAAAACAAGAGAAGGTAGACCCATCAAAATCGATCCGAACCCGGCAGCTGGAGATTTAGGTAAAACTAATGCAAGAGCTCAGGCGGCGGTACTTTCTCTTTACGATAACGATAAAGTAAAGCAGCCAAAACTTGACGGGAAAGACGAAACTTTCGATAAAGTAGATGATTTCGTTTTGAAAGGATTAAACGAAGCTCAGGCTTCAGGTAAAAAGATTGTTCTTTTATCTCAGTCTTTCGCTTCTCCTACATTCAAAAAACTTTTTGCTGAATTTAAAGCAAAATATCCTACCGCTGAATTGGTAACTTATGATGCTTTCCCTTATTCTGCAGCATTAGATGCAGCTCAGGAAGTATTCGGAACAAGAGCTTTACCTGTTTATGACCTTAAAGGTTCTGAATTGGTGGTAGCTTTCCACGCTGATTTCTTAGGAGATTACAATGCTGCAAGCTTAGAAACTTCTTATACAGCAGCAAGAGTTCCGGGAGCAACGATGTTGAGACACATTCAGGTTGAATCTAATATGTCTTTAACAGGTGCAAACGCTGACTCAAGAATCAGATTAAAGCCAAGTGCAGTAAACAAAACTTTGGTTGAAGTTTACAATGCAATCGTTGGAGGTGGTTCTTCAGATAAAATTGCTAACGAAATCGCTAAAGAATTACAGGCTAAAGGCAGCAAAGCTGTTGTTTTTGCTGATGGTTCTAAAGGAGCACAGGTTTTAGCACATTTAATTAACCAAAAATTAGGTTCAGTAGCTTTCACTGGTAAAGCAAACTTCCTTAAAGAATTTGATAAAGCAAGATTTCAGGAATTTTTAGGATGGGTAAATGGTGGACAAGTTGGAGTATTGATTACAAACAACGTAGACCCTATTTATTCTCATCACAAAGGTCAGGATTTCAAAAAAGCGATTGCTAAAGTTCCTTATGTAATTGCGGTTACAGATAAAAAGAACGAAATGTATAAAGCAGCGAAAGCTGTAATTCCTGTAGCAAACTGGCTAGAATCTTGGGGTGATATGGAACCTCAGACAGGTGTTTATACATTAATGCAGCCAACGATCCAGAAAATCTACAAATCAAGACAGATTGAAGAATCTCTATTGGTTTGGAAAAATGGAAAAAACAACGCTGCAAACAATTATTATGATTATTTAAAAGCTAATTCGGCTTCTGTTTTAGGTGGAACAACTTTCAACAAAGCTTTATATAATGGTGTGGTAGCTTCTACTAATGCAACAACATTATCTTATGCTGGCGGAAATGCTCAGCTGGCTATTGCAGAATTAGCAAACTTCAAAGCTTCAGATTTAGAATTAGTTCTTTATACTAAGACTTCAATCGGAGACGGAACTCAGGCAAACAACCCTTGGTTGCAGGAATTACCAGATCCTTTGACAAGAATGTCTTGGGACAATTACCTTACAATTTCTCCTAAAGATGCTGAAAGATTAGGAATAGAAAATGATCTTAACGCAAGAATGCAGTTGGATGGCTCTATTGTAAATCTTACCGTAAACGGAGTAAAAATAGAAAATGTACCTGTATTCATTCAGCCGGGACAAGCTGACGGATCTGTCGGTCTTGCTTTAGGATATGGTAAAAAAGATTCAGGAGCAACTGCAGATACTGGGGTAAATGCTTATCCTTTATTTGATGGTTCAAACTTAGTCGTTTCAAATGTTTCAATTGAAAAGACAGGGGAAGATCATGAGTTTGCAGGTATTCAGCTTCAGAATACATTAATGGGTCGTTATGATATTGCTAAAGAAGTTCCTTTGGCTGAATTTATCAACGTACCATTTGATGATGAGCACAAAGGTTGGAACAAACCGTTGGAATATCACACAATTAGTGGTGCTCTTCCAGCTGGTAAAATTGACCTTTGGGATGCATTTGATGATACAGACGGACCTCACTTCAACTTATCTGTTGACTTGAACTCTTGTACTGGTTGTGGAGCATGTATCATTGCTTGTCAGGCAGAAAACAACGTTCCTGTTGTAGGTAAAGAAGAGATCAGAATGTCTAGAGATATGTATTGGTTGAGAATCGACCGTTACTATTCTTCTACTCAGAAAGTGACAACTTACGACGGATTAAAAGAAGGAATGGCAGTTCCTGAATTATACGGAAGTGGTGTTTTAGGGATCGAGGGAGCTTTAGAAAACCCTGCGGATAACCCGGATGTAATCTTCCAGCCGGTAATGTGTCAGCACTGTAACCATGCTCCATGTGAAACGGTTTGTCCGGTTGCGGCAACTTCACACGGTAAGCAAGGTCAAAACCACATGGCTTACAACAGATGTATCGGTACAAGATATTGTGCAAACAACTGTCCGTACAAAGTAAGACGTTTCAACTGGTTCACTTATAACTTGAACGATCGTTTCGATTTCAACATGAATAACGATCTTGGAAGAATGGTTCTTAACCCGGATGTTGTTGTAAGAACTAGAGGGGTTATGGAGAAATGTTCTATGTGTATCCAAATGACTCAGGCAACAATTCTTGAGGCTAAAAAGGAGAACAGAATAGTTAAGGACGGAGAGTTCCAAGTAGCATGTGCAAAAGCTTGTTCTACAGGTTCACTTCAGTTCGGAGACATGAATGACAAAGAATCTACTGTTAGAAAATTGTATTCTAACAATAGAAGATATCATTTACTTGAAGAGATCGGAACAAAACCAAATGTGTTCTATCACACTAAAGTAAGAAACAGAGTAGAAAAATAAAGTTTAAATAATAAATAGGTAAAAAATGTCAGGACATTACGAAGCTCCGATAAGGGAACCTCTAATTATTGGTCACAAAACTTATCACGATATCACAGAAGATATTGCACGACCTATCGAAGAAAGAGCAGGTAAATTATGGTGGATTTCACTATACGCAGCCTTAGTTCTATTCATCTATGGATTCGGATGTATCGCTTATACGATCGGGACAGGTATTGGAGCATGGGGGCTTAACAGAACTATTAACTGGGGTTGGGATATTACCAACTTCGTATGGTGGGTTGGTATCGGTCACGCCGGAACACTAATCTCAGCAGTATTATTATTATTTAGACAGAGATGGAGAATGTCTGTAAACAGATCTGCAGAGGCGATGACGATCTTTGCGGTTGTACAGGCAGCAATCTTCCCGGTAATTCACATGGGTAGAGTTTGGGTAGGATATTGGGTATTCCCGTTACCAAACCAGTTCGGTTCTCTTTGGGGGAACTTCAACTCTCCTCTACTTTGGGACGTATTTGCGATCTCTACGTATTTCTCGGTATCAACTGTATTCTGGTTTATGGGTCTTATCCCTGACTTTGCAATGATCAGAGATAGAGCAAAAACTCCTTGGACTAAGAAAATTTATACATTCCTTGCATTCGGTTGGGGTGGTAAAGCAAAACACTGGCAAAGATTCGAAGAACTTTCTTTGGTTCTTGCAGGTTTGGCAACTCCACTTGTATTCTCAGTACACACTACCGTATCTTTTGACTTCGCAACTTCGGTTATTAAAGGATGGCACTCTACAATCTACCCTCCTTACTTTGTTGCCGGTGCGATCTTCTCAGGATTTGCAATGGTACAGACGTTATTGTTAGTGGCAAGAAAAGTTTGTCACCTTGAAGATTATATCACCATGTATCATATCGAAATTATGAACATCGTAATCATCCTAACTGGTGGTATGGTAACTGTGGCTTACGCAACTGAATATTTCATCGGATGGTATTCTGGTTCAAGATATGAAGACTTTACTTATCTTTCTCCGGGTGCTGCTGTTGGACCTTACTGGTGGGCATTCTGGTCATTGATTATCTGTAACCTTGTGGTTCCTGCTTCTTTCTGGTTCAAGAGACTTAGAACGAATATTATCTGGACATTCATCGTTGCATTAATCATCAACATTGGTATGTGGTTTGAACGTTTCGATATCATCGTAATCAACCTTTCAAGAGATTACTTACCAGGATCTTGGACAATGTTTAAACCAACCATTATCGACGTAGGTGTATATTTAGGAACAATCGGATTCTTCTCTGTATTATTCTTATTGTACGCAAGAACATTCCCTGTAATTGCACAGGCCGAATTAAAATCGATTTTGAAAATCTCAGGTGAAACTTATAAAGCAAAAGAAGGAGATGAGCACCACTAAAATTGTATACGGACTTTATGCTGACGACGACGATTTAATGAACGGCGTTAAAGCATTCAACGATAAAGGAATCGCTATTAACGAAGTTTATACTCCGTTTCCGGTTCACGGACTTGACAAAGCTTTAGGTTTAAAGAAAACAAGAATTTCTGACGCTGCTTTTATTTATGCTTTATATGGTGTGAGTATCGGTGCTACAGTTACCTGGTACGTAATGAACCACGACTGGCCTCAGAATATCGGTGGTAAACCGGCTTTTGACTGGGCACACAATATGCCTGCATTCGTAGTTCCAATGTTTGAATTAATGGTATTCTGTGCAGCACACATGATGTCTTTAACTTTCTTGGTTAGAAACAAAATGTATCCGGGTGCACCGGCTCAGAATCCGGATCCGAGAACTACTGATGATAAATTCCTTATGGAATTCGTAACTGAAGATGTAGAATCTGTAAAACAGTTACTAATAGAAACAGGAGTAGAAGAAATAACCGTTAAAGATGCTTAAAATGAAGAAAAATATTTTAAAAATTACAGCGGTTTTAGGTTTAACTACAGTTTTACTTAATTCTTGCGGACCGAATGAAAATGCACCTTTAGTTTACTTTCCGGATATGTATTTCCCAGTGGCATACGATCCTTTGATGAAAGCTCAGGATGCCTATTCAGATCATGAAAATGAAATTCCTGCATTCGTAAAAAATAACGGTGCAACTGGTCTTTCTCCTGTAGAAGGTTCAGTAGCTCAAAATAAAGATGGTGTATTTGAGGAAAGCAAACTTCCAAAAACACCGGACGAGTACAACGCTGGTTATGATGCTTCAAAAGCAATCACGGCATCTCCGTTGAATCCTGCAAATGCTGCAAAAGATATCGAGAGAGGTAAAATGCTTTTTGATCGTACTTGTTCAGCTTGCCACGGAACTGGCGGTGACGGTCAGGGACCAATTGTACAGAGCGGAGCTTATTCTGGTGTACCAAATTATGCAGACAGAGAAATCACTGTAGGATCTGTACATTATGTATTAACAAACGGTAGAAACGCAATGGGATCATACGCTGGTCAACTAAACGCTGGAGACAGATGGAGAGTTGCCATGTATGTAATCAATACGTTTAAGAAAAGTGCAGCTCCGGCTCCTGCAGCTGCTGCAGCAACAACAGAGACTACCGAAACTAAAAAATAAGAAAAGAAATGTATAGTTTTTCACCAAAATTAAAATCAACTTCTATAATCCTTCTTGTTGTAGGTTTAGTTCTGTTTGCTGTCGGGTTCTTTATGAATAAAGGAATTTCTACAGAAAAAATCGAACATATGATGGAAGCTTTACATGCTTCTGGTCATAATGCTCCTACTCACTCAAGCGAAATGATAGGTCCACAAGATCATCAGGCGCATTTGGAACATGCTACTTTGCAGGTTCACAATCAGCCATTAGCATCAATTCACTTTGTAGCAGTATTCTTCTTCGGAGTTAGCTGTTGTGTATTGTTCTTCTACTGTATTCAGCACGCAGCTCATGCAGGATGGCCAATTATTATTACAAGAGTAATGGAAGCTATCGCTTCATATATTCCTTGGGGTGGTGCTATTTTGATCATCATTATGATTCTTAATATCACGCATAATGGTCACCTTTTCCATTGGATGGACCCTGAGTTGACAGACCCTGAATCTGGTCACTTCGACGTAATCTTATTCGAAAAGAAAAGATTCTTAAACATTCCTTTCTATGCAATCAGAACAATTATCTACGTTGTAGGTGCATCGTTCTTCGCTTGGAAACTTAAGGCAATGTCTAAAAAAGTTGACGAAACAAAATCAAGAGTAGATTATCAATTCCTTTACAGATGGGCGGTAGGATATATTGCATTCTTCGGATTTGCATCTGCAGCTTGGGCTTGGGATTGGTTGATGTCTATTGATCCACACTGGTATTCTACCATGTATATCTGGTATTCAATGGTTAGCTGCCTTTCAAGTGGTATTGCGGTTATCATTTTATTAAGTGTTTTCCTTAAGAAAAATGGTTTCTTACCACAGTTCAATGATAACCACTTACACGATTTAGGAGTTTTCCTTTTCGCTACAAGTATGCTTTGGACGTACACATGGTTTGCTCAGTTCATGCTTTACTGGTATGCAAACGTTCCGGAAGAGGTAAACTATTTCTTCGGAAGATTCGAGCACTACTCTTCCACTTTCTTACCAATGCTTATTGTAAACTTCTTATTACCATTATTGGTTTTAGTGAGCAGCAGCATCAAGAGAAACTACAAAGTAGTAACCGTGATGGCAATTGTTGTAATTTTAGGACACATCCTAGATTACTTCAATATGGTAATGCCGGGAACAGTAGGACCTTACTGGAATACTCCTGAAGTATTATTATTAGTTCTAGGTTCTATCTTATTTGTGGCTGGATTATTTATGTTTACGGTGCTTTCAGCATTAACTAAACTAAAATTAATTCCTACAGGTAACCCTTATCTACACGAATCTGAAATTTATGAGTATCCTTTCTAAGGACTTGTAACAAAATAATCTTAAAAGAGACTGATTTTTATATTCAGTCTCTTTTTTTTTGCATTAATCTCAATTTAAAAAATAAAACAGGCAACCTTTTCGAAATTTTGTTGTCTTAATAATAGATATAAAAACAACTAACTTTTCAAACTAATTTAAAAACCATGAAAAAAACGTATCTGTTAAGCTTCCTATTTATCATTCTATTCTGCTTGTTCAATGCACAGACCATTAGTTTTGTTTCTGAAAAAACCGGACAGCCACTACCAAAAGTTGTGGTCTTCGGAAAAGATGGAAATATTCTGGCGACTTCCGATATCGATGGAAAAATTGAAAAGTCCTCTCTAAATGCTGATCAGGAAAAATTTCAGCTGGTTTATGATAATATTGCTATTGCAAAACTTTCATTTGATGAAATTAGTAAAGATGTTGTAAAGCTGAATGATCGTGTAAAAGACATTGAAGCGGTAGTCATTAAAAACAGTAAACCTGCAAAATATGTTTTTGTAAAAGGAAATTTTAATGCCTATGTGACCGTAAATGGTAAACTGAATTGCTATGTAGACGGAATTGCAACTTATATTTTTGATAATAAAACCAAGAAACTGAAAAGCAAAAATATAGAACAATACAGAGTATTCAGATTAGAAAATCCATCAACTGACAGAAAGCAAACAAGTCTTTTGGATTACAACGCATTTTTAGATCTTCCACAACTTCCGAATGTCGGAAATATTGATGAATACAAAAACAGAAAAGCAACCATCAAAGAACTTAAAGGAAATACAAAAGATGAAATAGAGATCAGCGGTTCAGCATTACAGGAAAAAGAAATGGCTCTTTTCGGCTACAGACTTTATGATATTAAGGCTTTGATTAATCATTCTTACGAAAAAGGCTCTAAAAAAGATTTGAGAGATTTCCTGGAATCCAACGAGATTGGTTACATTAAATTCAAACATAAAAGCGAACCAGATTATAATCAGCTTATTTCTTACAAAAACTTTTATCCTACCGAATTAGATTTCCGCGATGATAATGATGTTGAAGGAAAAGTTAAACTCAATAAAGATAACAGTAATTATTCTTCAAATTATTGGCAGGATTCTTCTTTCCCGAATATGCAGGCCATTTTTGCTTCATTTTTTAAAGAAGATTTAAAAGAAAAAGAAAACAAAAAATAAAAAATCTGTATTAATAAAGGTTTTACTAAATTTGCCATAAACCATTATTAAAATGAAAAAGTTTTCTTTGCTACTCATGTTCAGCCTGTTACTTTTTACGTCATGTAAAAAAGACAGCGTAGATGCAACTACAACCCAGACTTTACAGTCGAGTATCAACGATATGGCATCTAGTCTTACCACCATTAAGCAGATCAAATTCAACGAAGCGCTTTATATTCTGAAGACTTTCGGAGTAGAAGCAGAAGGTGATGTAAACGAATTGAAGGCTCTCGGCCAATTGATCAACGGTAAAAAAGTTCCGGAAATTTTGTCTCTGGCAGATCAGGTAGCACAGCAAAACGGCATCGAATGGGCAAGTACAGCACCTCCTTCATTAGGTGAAATGAATATTTTCGGTGACGAAAAAGCAAAAGAAAGCGATCCGAATGATGTAAGAGCAAGCTCACTGAGCATCCTTACAAGACTTGGCGGTGATACCGGAAACGGACCGACTTCCATTCAGATTGTACCAAGATTGGTTGACAATGCAGGAAATCCTATTGCATTCACAGGTGCGGCTTTAGAAACCACTTTAGAAGTTTTCAGTAACGGAGTGAAACTCTCTACAGCAAAAAACCTGATGCAGGATAACAATTTCAAAGGTTTCAGTCTTAAATTCTCATCTTTATTAGCCTCAAAAATATTTGACAATAAAATAGATGTTACTGTTTCTGTAAAAACTACAGCCAAAACTTTTAAAATGTCTAAAATTGGTCTGGATGTAAATCCTTCAGCATTGAAAGTTCCTGAAGCACCAAAAACAGACTCTACAATGATTACACAGGATCCTGCTGTAATCGATCCGAATAATCCTGTTCCTCCGACTACAGATCCTAATACAACAACTCCGGCTCAGCCGAAGCAGCCGACAGCAGACCCCAAAGCTACTGTAAACAAGTTTTTAAATAATGTAAGTTCTCAGAATTTAAAAGCAGCATTCGATGCATCAAGCAACCCAAGTTGGGGAAGCTATGAGTCGTTTTCAAATCCTACTTCAGGTTTTGGAGCGATTAAAAACGTAAGCGTAAAAAATGTATCGACAAATGCTTCAACAGCAAATTCATCCATCGTCAATGCAACCTATGATGTAACGGATAAAAACGGGAGAACAACTTCTTTGAAAGCAACATTTGGACTTAAAAATGTAAACGGAGAGTGGAAAATCTCAAGCTACAAGATCAATCCTTAAAATATGGCATCGCAGGAACTCGTCTCAAAACTTGAAGCAACCATAGAAAATATCCCTGACTTTCCGATTCCGGGAATTCAGTTTAAAGATATTTCACCGATTTTTCTTGATCCTAAATTGTACGAAGAAGTCATTGAAGATCTGGTAAAATTCAGCAAAGGAAAAGTAGATGCAGTCTGCGGAATCGAAAGCCGTGGTTATCTTTTCGGGATTGCAATTGCTGTCGCTTTAGAAGTGCCGTTTATTTTAATCCGAAAAAAAGGAAAACTTCCGCCACCAATCATTTCAGAAAAATATGATTTGGAATACGGTAGCGCCGAAATAGAAACCCGGGAAGGTCAGATCAAAAAAGGACAGCGAATTTTAATTCATGACGATCTTCTGGCAACCGGCGGAACAACAGAAGCTGCTGCAAAATTAGTTGAGAAGCAAGGAGCAAAAGTCGTTCAGTTCAGCTTTTTAATTGGTTTAAAAGATCTGAAAGGTGATGAAAAACTGAAAAAATTCAATGCAGAAATTTATCACACTTTAGAATATTAAATAAAAGATATTCAACTTAAGAAAGAGACGGAATAAAATTTAAATCAACAAATTAATATTGATAATAAAGAAGATTTTTAAATCTTTCATGAGCATTTATCAATAATCCTGCAAAGTATTTTGTAAATCACTCAGAAACAATTAAATTTGCAGTTCAATTTTTTAAAAATTTATGGCAAAATTGGGAAAGAATGCTCAAAATGAGCAAGAAGGCAAAGAAACAGTGGAATTCTTTAAAGACCTTGACAGAGAGGCTTTAAACACAGAAAGATTCCTTGAAAAATATCAAAAACCATTAAGTATCACTTTTGGAGTTTTGGTTTTGGGAGTTTTAGGATTTTTCGGATACCAACAGTTTATGGTTGCTCCAAAAAATGCTGAAGCCGTAAAAACATATCTTGCTGCACAAAAAAACCTTACTGAAGGTAAAGATAAAGAAGCTTTAGGCGGAAAATCTGCTGCAAACCCAGGATTCTTGGGAACGTATAACGAATACTCTTCAACAAAAGTGGGCAAACTTTCTGCTTATAATGCAGGTTTGCTTAAATTTAAAGAAGGAAAATTCCAGGAAGCTTATGATCTTTTAGATAAATTTTCTTCAGACAACAAAACTTTAATGGCAATGAAGTTTGGAGTAATGGCAGATGCAAAATCTGGTCTTAATAAGAATGACGAGGCTTTAGCATTATTAGACAAAGCTGCTTCAGCATCTGAAGATCCTTACACTACCTATTATTTCACAAGAAAAGCAGGTATTGTAGCATTAGGAATGAAGAAAAATGCAGAAGCTAAAAAATACTTTACAACCATCGACGAAAAATATCAGGATTACGACAACGGAATGTCTGATTCTTATATCGAAATGTCTAAATATTTAAATTAAAACATGGCAACAGTTAATCTTTCAGATTACAAGCCACTTAATATTACCAATGCCGAAGATTTTTCTATCGGCATTGTTTTTTCTGAGTGGAATGATTTTGTAACCTACAATCTACGTGACGCAGCTTTGGAAATTCTTGAAAAAGAAGGTGTAAAAGCTGAAAACATAAAACAATTTTCCGTACCCGGAGCATTTGAACTCAACTATGCAAGTATGCAGCTTTGTAAAGAGCGAAAGTTCGATGCCGTAATTGCAATCGGATGCGTTATCAGAGGTGAAACTCCACATTTCGATTTCGTATGTGATGCAGTAGCACAGGGAATTAAAGATTGTAATATTTTAACAGATACTCCTACAATTTTCTGTGTTTTAACAGACGACACCAAAGAACAGTCAATCGCAAGAAGCGGTGGGAACTTAGGAAACAAAGGTGTTGAAGCAGCAGTAACTGCTTTAAGCATGATTAATTTTAAAAGAAATCTTTCCGACAAAAAAGGAAATATCGGCTTTGGAAATTCTCAAAACAAATAATTTCTGATTCAATAAAATTTTTAACTTTACTTTAAAAATTACAAATTATGAAATGGACTGACGACAGAAGCGGTAACGTAGACGACAGACGTGGTTCCGGAAGTGGCGGCGCAATTGTAGGTGGCGGATTGGGAACAATTATTATCGCAGCAATTGTATTTTTCCTTGGTGGTGATCCATCAGCGATTCTTTCTTCGGGTGGCGGAAGCACACAACAGACTGAACAAAGAGAGCTTACTCAGGGTGAATTGCAGGTAGGTGAATTTATCAAAATGATTACTGCCGAAAACGAAGAAACCTGGGCTAAAATTTTCAAAGACAACGGAATGCAGTACAGACCTGCAAAAGTTGTTCTGTTTAAAACCGCTACACAATCAGGATGCGGTACAGCTCAGTCTGCAATGGGACCGTTTTATTGTCCTGCAGATCAGTCAGTCTACATGGATATGAGCTTTTTCGAAGAGTTACAAAATAGATTTGGTGCCAAAGTGACAGAATTTACAGTTGCTTATGTAATGGCTCATGAAATGGGGCATCACGTTCAAAATCTTTTGGGAACTTTAGATAAAACAGACCAACTGAGAAGAAGCGGAAAATACTCGGAAGCTCAATTGAATCAGGTTTCTGTAGCTACAGAACTTCAGGCAGATTTTTATGCCGGACTTTGGGCTAGATATTCCAATGAAAGAGAGCATTTTCTTGAGCCCGGAGATTTGGAATCTGCCGTAAATGCAGCTGAAGCTGTAGGTGATGACAATATTCAGGAAAGATCACAAGGATATGTAAATCAGGAAAGCTTTACACACGGTTCATCCGCACAGCGTAAAGAATGGTTCATGAAAGGATATAATTCCGGAGACATTAAGCAGGGCGATACTTTCAGCCAGCTTTTAAGATAAAACAAAAAACCTGAAGAAAATCTTCAGGTTTTTTGTTTATTTCAGTTCAATAGGATTGCTGTTATTCTTAGCTTCCTCTTTTACTCTTTCTTCCATTCTTTTTCTCATGTCGGCCGGATTCTGATTTCCGCCTCCATTACGATTTCTCGGTGGATTGATTCCGCTACTTCCTCGCTGACTGTTCATAAAAGCAGTAGGATCTGACTTATATTTTTCCTGTTGTTTAACGTAGTCTGTACGTTTTACTTTCATCACATTTCCAAAAGAATTCATTTCAGGAAAATCAGCGATTTTATAATTTTTCATTAAATCAAAAGAATAATCTCCGCTGGAGTCTTCTGCTTTCACAACCAAACCGGGAAGTCCACTGAATTTATACGGTCCATCCTGATAAGGAAGATCGGTTGTAAACCAAGCCGTCCATTTTCTTCCACCAAAATCGGTTTCCGCTTTCTGCACTTTGTATTCACCTATTTTTGTGGTTTCAGATAAAATTTTCCAGTTTAAAGGGCGATCTTCTTCGTAAGTATAAATATCTCTACCTATTCTGTCTTTATAAATTGTTTTCTGATCTTTTTTATTCTTTTCTACGGAATAATTAATTACAGATCGTAAACTTTCCATCTGATCTCTATTAAATCCTCTTGCTCCGCCACTCTGGAAGTTGTTACGCATCACAGAATCCCTTTTGATCCTGTTTTCAGAATAAAACATAGATTTGTCTGCCGAAATGTCTAAATAGGCATTCTCAGTCTTAATATCATTTTTATCTTCTGCATTTGGCTTCATAGTGACCTGATATACAAATCTGTTGGTCTGCGCAAAAGTAATCTGCGCTAATAGTACCATAGCAAAAACGCCAATTTTTTTCATTATTTCTCTGATTTATAGTTTTGATTTTAAATTATAATCAAAGTTAAACCATCGATGATAAAAATTGATAAAATAAAAACACCGATTTTTATATACTGATTATTGTTCGTATTTTTGCATGATAAATCATTCTAAATAAATACAATGATAAAGGTTTCAGATCAGGCAAAGGTAAAAGCGATTCAACTGATGACAGAAGATGGCTTTAACCCTGCTGAAGATTATATAAGAGTTGGGGTAAAAAGCGGTGGTTGTTCAGGATTAGAGTATATGTTGGGCTTTGATAATAAGCAAAACGAAACAGACCAGATTTTTGAAGATAACGGTATTAAAATCGTTGTCGAAAAAAAATCTATACTTTACTTGGCGGGTACTACTTTAGAATATTCCGGAGGTTTGAATGGAAAAGGATTTGTTTTTAACAATCCGAATGCTGCCAGAACATGTGGTTGTGGCGAAAGTTTTAGCTTATAATTAGACGTTAGAAATTTAGATTAAACTTAAAATCTAAAGTCTGACCTCTAAAATCTATTAAAATGAGTAAATATACTGAAGACGATTTACGCGTCGATTTAGAAAATAAAAAATATGAATTTGGTTGGGAAACCAAGATCGATTACGAAGATTTCCCTACTGGTTTAAATGAAGATATCGTCCGTGCTATTTCTGCTAAAAAAGAAGAGCCGGAATGGATGACAGAATGGCGTCTTGAATCTTACAGAATCTGGTTGAAAATGACCGAGCCAACTTGGGCAAACATTAAATACGAAAAACCGGATTTTCAGGCGATCAAATATTATGCTGCGCCAAAAGCAAAGCCGGAATTAGAAAGTCTGGACGAAGTTGATCCTGAATTATTGGCTACTTTTGCAAAACTAGGAATCAACATCGAAGAACAGAAAAGACTTTCAGGTGTTGCTGTTGATATTGTAATAGATTCAGTTTCTGTAAAAACAACATTTCAAGATACATTGGCAGAAAAAGGAATTATTTTCTGTTCGATTTCTGAAGCCATTAAAAATCACCCTGATTTAGTAAGAAAATATCTTGGTAAAGTAGTTCCGAGAGGCGATAACTTTTATGCAGCATTGAATTCCGCAGTATTTTCTGACGGAAGTTTCTGCTATATTCCAAAAGGAGTAAGATGTCCTATGGAACTTTCAACTTATTTCCGTATTAATCAGGCAGGAACGGGTCAGTTTGAAAGAACGCTTGTTATTGCAGATGAAGGAAGTTATGTATCTTACCTTGAGGGCTGTACAGCTCCGTCGAGAGATGAAAATCAGCTTCACGCTGCTGTTGTAGAATTAATTGCAATGGACAATGCTGAAATTAAATATTCTACCGTTCAGAACTGGTATCCAGGAAATGAAGAAGGAAAAGGTGGAGTTTTCAATTTCGTAACCAAAAGAGGACTTTGTGAATATAAGGCAAAAATCTCATGGACTCAGGTTGAAACAGGTTCTGCTGTAACTTGGAAATACCCTTCCTGTATCTTAAAAGGTGATGGTTCAATCGGTGAGTTCTACTCTATCGCTGTAACCAATAATCATCAATATGCCGATACCGGAACAAAGATGATTCACATCGGAAAGAATACAAAATCAACGATTATTTCTAAAGGAATTTCTGCAGGGAAATCTCAAAACTCATACAGAGGACAAGTAAAAGTAATGCCTTCTGCAAAAGGGGCTAGAAACTTCTCACAATGTGATTCATTATTGATGGGTAACGAATGTGGGGCACATACTTTCCCTTATATCGAGATTAAAGATCCAACTGCACAGTTAGAACATGAAGCTACAACTTCAAAAATCGGTGAAGATCAGATTTTCTACTGTAACCAGAGAGGAATCGATACCGAAAGAGCAATTGCTTTAATTGTAAATGGATTCAGTAAAGAAGTTTTAAATAAACTTCCAATGGAATTTGCCATTGAAGCTCAGAAATTATTGGAGATTTCTTTGGAAGGAAGTGTAGGATAAGACTTCGACTCCGCTCAGTCTGACATGTTTTTGTCATTCTGAACGAAATAAAATGGAGTGAAGAATCTCTATAAAAATTCTTATTCGTCGAAAAGACAACATAAATTATAAAAGTTTTAAACATATATAATGCTTAATATTAAAAACTTACACGCCAGAATTGAAGATGGCGCACAGATATTAAAAGGTATCAATCTTGAAATAAAGCCGGGTGAAGTTCACGCAATCATGGGACCAAACGGAGCCGGAAAATCTACTCTTTCATCTGTAATTGCAGGAAAAGAAGATTACGAAGTTACTGAAGGCGAAATCCTTTTTCAAGGTGAAAACATCATCGAAGACGCTCCTGAAGAAAGAGCTCATAAAGGAGTGTTCCTTTCGTTTCAATATCCGGTAGAAATTCCGGGAGTTTCTGTGACAAATTTCATTAAAGCTGCTTTAAACGAAAACAGAAAAGCAAATGGTTTGGAAGATATGCCTGCAAAAGAAATGTTGGCAATGATTCGTGAGAAGTCTGAGCAATTAGGAATAAAAAAAGATTTCCTTTCAAGATCATTAAACGAAGGTTTCTCGGGTGGTGAGAAAAAAAGAAATGAGATTTTTCAGATGATGATGCTGAATCCTAAATTAGCTATTTTGGATGAAACAGATTCAGGATTAGATATCGACGCATTGAGAATCGTTGCAGATGGTGTAAATACTTTTAAAAATGAAGGAAATGCCGTTCTGTTGATTACGCACTACCAAAGATTATTGAATTACATTCAACCAGATTTTGTACACGTTTTAGCGAACGGAAAAATCATCAAAACTGGCGACAAATCTTTAGCATTAGAACTGGAAGCAAAAGGTTACGACTGGCTTCTAAATTAATTTAAAGATTAAAAGCATTTAAATATTTAAAAATTAAACGCAATATTTGTCATTCCGTAGGAATCTAAACTTTTTACGAAGGCAAAATAACCGTTCAAATAATGAGTTTAAACGAACAAATTTTAAACAATCACAGCGAATTTCTTAGTACTCTTCGTCACCGTTTTTTAGATGAAACGAGAGTTGAAGCATTAGGGAAATTTGTTAAACTTGGTTTTCCTACAAAGAAAGACGAAGAATATAAATATACCAACATTAAGGAAATCATCGAGAAAGATTATAATTTTTTCCCGAAAGAAAGCCATAATATCACCAAAGAACAGCTTGATGAGTTGCATTTGGGAGAAGAGAATTTTGACTGGATTGTTTTTGTAAACGGTCAGCTTCATAAAGAGCTTTCTAAAATTTCTATTGAAAATGCAGAGTTTTTATCGTTCAATTATGCTTTGAATGATGAGAATCATAAAGATGTTTTCGACAAATATTTTAATACGATTGCTGCAAAAGATTTAGCTTTTACAAATTTAAATCAAGCGTATTGCAAATACGGATTTTTCCTGAAGGTGCCTAAAAATGTTGTGATTGAAAAGCCAATCCACATTTTTTATCTTTCTCAAAATCAGGAAGAAAATACGTTCTACAATACAAGGAATTTATTGATCGTAGAAGACGGCGCAAAAGTAGAAGTAATTGAAAGTCACCACAATTTTGACGAGACGTATGTTTTCACGAATTCTGTGACGGAGATTTTTACGTATCCGAATGCAAAAGCAGATTGGCATAAACTTCAGAACGACAATGATACTTCGTATTTGGTAGATCATACTTTTGCAAAACAGGAAAGAGATAGTTTAACGACGGTAAACACCTTCTCTTTTGGTGGAAAAATTGTGAGAAATAATTTAGATTTCATTCAGAATGGGTCGAATATCAATTCTTTCATGAACGGAATCACCATTATCGGAAAAGATCAGTTGGTAGATCATCATACAGCGGTTCATCACAATCAGCCAAACTGCGAAAGTTACCAAAATTATAAAGGTATTTTTAAAGATAAATCTCACGGAGTTTTCAACGGAAAAGTATTCGTAGATAAGATTGCTCAGAAAACTAACGCCTATCAGCAAAACAACAACGTTCTTTTGAGTGAAGGTGCTACTATTGATACAAAGCCTCAGTTAGAGATTTTCGCAGACGATGTGAAGTGTTCTCATGGTTGTACTGTTGGTCAGCTTAACGAAGACGCTTTATTCTATCTGAGAGCAAGAGGAATTTCTAAAAAAGAAGCTCAGGCTTTATTGTTATTCGCCTTTGCAAACGACGCAATGCAGAATATCGACATTGAGCCATTGAAAGAAAAAATTTCAAAGCTTCTGACAGAAAAACTGGAAGTAAATATTGAATTTTAAGAATAGGTATATATAAAATGATAGGGCGGTCACAAAAGTGATCGCCCTATTGTTTTTAATTATTTCAACCAGGATTGGTTCTCTTTTTTCTCAGATCGTTTCACTCCGTTATCAATATTATAAGCAAAACCCACCCCTAGAGTTTGCTTCAGCTGTGTTTTTTGGATCTGGTTATGATCGTACAATACATCAACCGTTATATTAGAAGAAATAAACCTGTTGATTTTCATATTTAAAACAGCTCCGTAAGAAAGCACAAGTCTTTCAGGATGATCCAAATAATTTGAGAAAACAGACGCCGTGTTGGTCAGGTTAATATTCTCCATGATTTTCAGTTTGTAAACAGCTGTTCCCAAAAAACCAAATTGAAACAACATAGAATCGCCATCGTTCTTTAAACCATAAGTTCCCGCTTTTTGCAATTCTTTATCCAGCACAAAAGTCATTCTAGCATTGGCAGGTCTTAAAGTCATTGTAAAATTTTCATTCGGGCGATATGTCACCCCGAGACCGACATTTACATAACCTGGTGCCATAAAATTCGAAATTTTTGCTGCTTCAGGATTATTTCCGTCTTCATAACCGGGTGCAAACTGTGACTGTAAATTGGCTCCTGCAGATAAATACCAGTTTTTTACAAATTCTTTTCCAAAGTTGGTCGAAAGATTAATAACATCCTGAGTTTTTCGGGTACCTACTCCTTGTGTATTGTTTTGTCCGTATCCGAGAACGATAATATTTTCCCAAAGATATTTTCCTTTTTCATAGGTCATATTATAGTTTACTCCGGCAAGCCACCCAACATTATTGGCTCCACCGCCGACCCAGTTTGAAAAGGAAGCCTGGTTGAGCATTAAAGTATTCTGAGCCTGAATAGACCATGCTTTTGTAGTATCTGCAACGGCAGTTTCTTTATTTGCTTCTTGGGAAAAAGCAAAAACTCCCCAAAAGAAAGAAATGGGTAATAAAATTTTTTTCATAACTAATATATTTAATATGTCTGTCTTAAAATCAAACACAGTTAATACAAATAAATAACATTTATGCTTATCTAAAGGTATCAAAGATATAATTAATCACAAATTAAAACCAGTTTCATTAAAAAAAATATAATTTTAAGGATAAAAAAAAGTAATTCAGATCTGAATTACTTTCGATATTATTTTTTATTTCTTTAACCAGAATTGATTATCTTTTCTATCCGATCTTTTCACTCCGTTATCAATATTGTATGCAAAACCAATCCCTAAAGTCTGCTTAAGCTGCGTTTTTTGAATCTGATTATGATCATACATTAGATCCAAGGTTACTATTGATGAAACAAACCTGTTGATTTTCATATTCAGGAGCATATTGTAAGACAAAACCATATGATCAGGTTTATCAAGATAATTTGAGAATATTGATCCCGTATTTGTCATTTCAATATTTTCCATCAGCTTAACTTTATAAATTGCAGAACCCAAAAAACCAAGCTGCATCAGGAAAAAATCTCCATCTGCTTTTAATCCGTAACTACCCGCAAACTGTAATTCTTTATCGAGAACAAATGTAAATCTTCCGTTGGCCGGTCGTAGAGTAACAGTAAGATTTTCATTTGGTCTGTAAGTAATACCCAAACCGGCATTCACATAACCCGGCGCCATGAAATTTGATATTTTCTTTGCTTCCGGATTATTTCCGTCTTCAAAACCACCTGAAAACTGAGAGAGCAAACTGGCTCCCGCAGAAACATACCAACTTTTTGAAAACTGTCTCCCATAGTTTGTAGAAACATTAATTACATCCTGTGTTTTTCTTGTTCCGATGCCCTTTGTGGTATTTTGACCGTAATTTAAAATAATAATGTTTTCCCAGAGGTTGCGCTCTTTCTCATACGTAAGATTATAATTAGCACTGGCCAGCCAACCGACATTATTGGCGCCACCACCTACCCAGTTTGAGAAGGCCGCCTGATTAAACATGACGCTGTTTTTGGCAAGTATAGACCAGTGTCTTGGTTTTTTAATGGTATCAACTGCAGCAGAATCGCTGATAATGACCTGAGAAAATGCACTGAAACTTAAGTACATGAAAAACAATACAAAAACCTTTTTCATTAAACCGTTTTTTTCCATACAACAAATAATATATACTCTTGAATTCTATTTCTGAAGGATATTTACATTCAATTAAACCCAAATTTATTACTTTTTGTCGCAAAAGGCAACCGCAAAGTAAAATCATCGCCAAAATTTCCGAAATTTATACTTGGCTTTTGATTTGACAGCTTATCTCTATGATTAAAAACATAATTCATAAAAAAGCAGTTTTTGCACCACTTATCATGCTGGCTGCGATGTGGTTTGGATATTTTCTTCAAACGCAGGGATTTTTCTCTAGTTGCTTTGGTGCGATCATTCCGCTTTTACCGGAAGGCTTGCTCGGAATTATAACTTCTCCTCTTTTACACGGAAGTATTGATCATATCGTGGGAAATTCAATCCCGATTGCAGTTCTGATGTTCTTACTGTACCAATTTTACAATGAAGTGGCTACAAAAGTATTTATTATGGGTTGGCTAAGTACAGGACTTTTGCTTTGGCTACTTCCTCCGATTGATATGATGACCGGAGAATATCTTTATACCTGTACCATTGGAGCAAGCGGCGTTGTATATGTTCTGGCTTTTTTCCTTTTTTTCAGCGGTGTCTTTAGATGGAATATGAAGCTTCTTACCATCTCGCTTTTAGTCGTACTTTATTATGGAAGTTTAATTTGGGGAATGTTTCCTGAAGAATTGTTTTACAATCTTGAAGAACCGAGCAAAATCTCATGGCAGGCGCATTTATCAGGCGCTTTAATGGGAAGTGCGATGGCTTATATTTTTAAAAGTTCAGGTGAGAAAAAGAAAAAATTTATCTGGGAATTTCCTAATTATTACAGTGAAAAAGATGATAAGCTTTGGCAGGAATATAAAGAAAATCATCCCGATGATTTCTTAGAACTTCCTCATAAAAAAAGAGACGACATTTGGGATCATCTTGAAGAATTACGAAGAAAATAAAACTTAAATTCTGTACATTTGAGTAAAATAAAAACGCAAATGTACACCGAAGAGCAACTCTATTCTATCGCCTTACGTAAGTGCAGCCTGATCGGCGATATTACATTCAATAAATTAGTAAGAACTTTTGGCAGTGCTAAAACAGTTTGGGAAACACCTAAGAAAGAACTAAACAAAACCGACGGGATCGGCAAAAAGATCGTTGTAGACATCGGAAATCCTGAACATCTGAAGTTTGCCGAAAAAGAAATTCTCTTTTGTGAAAAAAATTCTGTTCAGATCAAGCTCCGTCATCAGAATGAGCTTCCGGATTTATTAAATGAATGTGATGATGCTCCTGCAATTCTTTATCAAAAGGGAAATTTTAATTACGATTTAAAAGCGGTAAGTATTGTCGGAACACGAAATATTACTTCTTATGGCAAAAAATTTATTGAAGACTTTTTTACAGAAACCAAAGATTACAGATTTCAATCTGTAAGCGGATTGGCTTTAGGCGTAGATAAGGAAGCTCACGACTTTTCTATTCAGAACAAAATCCCTACGGTTGGTGTTTTAGCTCATGGGTTTCACACATTTTACCCGTCAAAAAATAAAAAACTTTCAGAAAAAATACTCGAAGAAAACGGCGTTTTACTCACTGAGTTTAATTCTTCACAAAAACCCGACCGCGAAAACTTTATCCAGAGAAACAGAATCGTTGCCGGACTTTCGCCTTCGACAATCGTTGTAGAAACTGCTTTTGGTGGTGGCTCAATTTCTACAGCAACCTTTGCCAACGGTTATAATCGGGAAGTTTATGCGCTTCCAGGAAAAATCACTGATAAATATAGCCAAGGCTGTAATCATTTAATTTTACAAAATAAAGCGACTGCCATTTCGACCATAAAAGATTTAATAGATTTATTAGGCTTTAATCAATCTTCACACAAAATTGAAGAGCTATTTCCTTCAAGCGAAATAAACATTCAATTGACTGAAAATCAATCACTAGTATATGAAATAATTATTAAGAATCCTAGCATCAATTTAGATGAATTAATCCAGAAAATGGATCTCTCATCACACAAAATATTGCCGATAATTCTTGAACTCGAGCTTTTAGGGAGAGTAAAATCACTTTCCGGGAGACAATTTGTTGCGATTTAAGAATTAACGATTTCTTAATATTTCATTATTTCACATATAACATTTAATTTTTAATAAAATTTAAACAAAAATTATCAGTTTAATAATATTACGGCGCATTATTATTCAATTTTCCATAAATAATAAATGAGCTATTGTGAATCTTGAAAAAAAAATTAAATTTGTTGACATAATATTCAACCCTACCTAATATGGAACAATATAATATTGACCAGAAAATTCAGGAGTTTATTGCAAAAATAGAAGCAAAGAACCCGAATGAACCGGAATTTTTACAGGCAGTAAAAGAAGTTGCCGTAACTGTAATTCCGTTTATTTTGACAAGAAAAGAATATACAGGCATGAAGCTGCTTGAAAGAATGGCTGAAGCTGAAAGAATTATTATTTTCAGAGTTCCATGGGTAGATGACAAAGGTGAAATTCAGGTAAACAGAGGTTTCAGAATTCAGATGAACTCTGCAATCGGACCTTACAAAGGAGGAATTCGTTTCCATCCAACTGTAAACTTGTCAGTTCTTAAATTTTTAGCATTCGAACAAGTGTTCAAAAACTCTTTGACTACACTTCCAATGGGTGGTGGTAAAGGAGGTTCAGACTTCGATCCGCAAGGTAAGTCTGATATGGAAGTAATGCGTTTTTGCCAGGCTTTCATGACGGAATTGTGCAAGCACATCGGTCCTGAAACAGACGTTCCTGCAGGAGACATCGGTGTTGGAGCGAGAGAAATCGGATATTTATTCGGTCAGTACAAAAAAATCAGAAACGAATTTACAGGAGTTCTTACTGGGAAAGGTCTTGCTTACGGAGGCTCATTAATCCGTCCTGAAGCGACTGGTTACGGTGTTGTATACTTCGCTGAGCAAATGCTGAAAACAATCGGACAGACTTTCAAAGATAAAACAGTAACGGTTTCAGGTTTCGGAAACGTAGCTTGGGGAGTTATCAAAAAAATAAATGAATTGGGAGGAAAAGTTGTTACTATTTCCGGACCAGACGGTTATATTTATGATAAAGACGGAATCGATGGTGAAAAAATCGATTACTTGTTAGAATTAAGATCTTCAGGAAACAATAGAGCTGAAGATTATGCTAAAAAATATCCATCAGCAGAATTCCATGCAGGAAAACGTCCTTGGGAAATAAAATGTGACGTTGCGATTCCTTCTGCAACCCAGAATGAATTAGACCTTGAAGATGCTAAAAGATTGGTTGAAAACGGTTGCGTTTGCGTAACTGAAGCAGCAAATATGCCTTCAACGCTTGATGCCATCAACTATTTCCTAGAGAACAAAGTATTATTCTCTCCAGGAAAAGCTTCAAATGCAGGTGGTGTTGCAACCTCCGGTTTAGAGATGACTCAGAATTCAATCAGACTAAACTGGACTTCAGAAGAAGTTGATGCAAGATTAAAAGAGATCATGATCGGAATCCACAAAGCTTGTAGAGACTACGGTAAAGAGGAAGACGGCTATGTAAACTACGTAAAAGGTGCAAATATTGCCGGCTTCGTAAAAGTAGCAGAGGCAATGTTAGCTCAAGGAGTGGTATAAAAATATAAGGCCGGGAAAATTTCCCGGCCTTTTTCATAAAGCCTGTTCCCGGGGTTTAAATGGGAAAAAAGTAATAGTGAAAGTGAAAGCATTGAATGTCCAGTTCAATGCTTTTTTTTACGTTCAAATTCATCTATTTTGACTTTTTAACAGGAGTTGACGGCGTTGTGGTAGTACCCGCTCCCGATCCTGTCATCGGTGTAGTAACACCCGTATTTACAGTTCCGCTAGTATTTAGACTTCCTGTAGTTCCAATGTTGACTGTTCCCGGAGATGAAACTTTATTATCGATAATGCCCGTACTTAGGGGAAGCGTTCCGTTTGGGGTTGCTGAGTTAACCGCTCCGTTGTTCATCGTGTCTAAATTACTGTTCATCATTCCATTGAGATTGTTCCCTGTGCTTAATTGATTATTATTTAATGCTTTCACATCTGAATTAAGATTTCCTCTGGGAATAATCGTTCCCTTCTCAGTTGTTGTTGGTGTTGTAACAGTCGTTGAACCTGTCTTTCTATTCTGAGGCGATGTTTGCGCTGAAACAGCAAAGATACCTCCTATTGCAAAAATTGCTAAAATTAATTTTTTCATAAAATAATATTTTGTTGGTAATGAATAGTATACAAATAACATACAACTCAATTATCAACGAGTGACATTAACATTTTTTATGAGTTTCGATAATTAAAGATGACTTTCTTTAGAAGGATAAAAATGCATGAAGAAAAATCATTGAATGTACTATTCAATACTTTTTTTATTTTTATTAAAACATTTGCAATGAAAAATACATTCAATAATTTTGAAGAATATTTTCTTCTTTTCCCGGAAGAAGTACAGAAAAAACTTGAAGTTTTGAGAAAAACAATTCATTCTCAAGACCATGATTTTGAAGAATATATAGGTTATCAAATGCCTGCTTTTAAATATAAAGACAAACCTCTGGTTTACTTCGCCGCCTACAAAAATCACATTGGTTTTTATCCGCTTCCCGAAGCTTTAAAAGAGTTTGAAAACGATTTTATTGAAAGAAAATACAAGTATTCAAAAGGAGCCGTACAGTTTCCTTTAAAGGAGGAACTACCTTTGGAACTGATCGGGAAAATGGTACAGTTTAGGATTTCAGAGATAAATGAAAATTTTTGAAGTTGGAGCGGCTCCGGAGGAGCCAAACATTTGTAGAAGAAGCAAATTCAACATTTAAAGAGCTTCGTAGGAGCGACACGTTTTTAAAATTAAAATTTCAGAACTTCGAGTGACAAAATTATTTATTTAAATTCTTCATCATACTTTCCACAAACTCAAATGCAGCCGGACAAATCACTGTATTTTTTATCATTAAATGATTAATCTGATAAATCTTTTTTCGGTCTGTATGTGGATATTCCCGACACGCTTTCGGGCGCACATCGTAAATCGAACAGGTATTATCAGAATTCAGAAAAAAACACGGAAGATTCTGCAAAACTTTGTCGTTTTCTTCATCAACACGTAGAAATTTTGCTTCAAAATCAGCTTGTTTCATCCGGAGGTGTTTTGAAATTCTCTCGATGTCTTTTTCGGTATAAAGCGGACCGGTTGTTTTACAGCAATTGGCACATTGAAGACAATCTATTTTCTCAAAAACTTCTTCATGGGTTTCCTGAACAACATAATCGAGGTTTTTAGGAGGCTTCTTTTTTAAACCTTCTAAGAATTTTTTATGCTCTTTCTGCTTTTGTAGAGCTTGTTTTTTGTATGCTTCTAAATCCATTATGCTTTTTCCATATCAAAAGCCGGAAGTTCGACTTTCTGATATTCATTAATTTTATCAAGATCCAAAATAGTTGAATCCTTCTCTTTATCCGGATAGTACATTGTACTGAATTTTGCTCCGTAGATAATCTCACGCGAAACATATGATGATCTTTGTACCACCGTATTTGAAAATACTTCATCAAATGCACGTACATGAACGATAATTTCAATATTTGTATTTTTAAAATCATCTTCAGAAAATCCGAAAAAAGGAGAGTTCTCATCAATTTTATGTACGATCGTCCAATTCAGAGCTAGGGTATTAATTTTACTTAAATGAGTTTCCAACCTGTAAAAATTGCTCTTCAGTGTTTCTCCTTCATTAATTTCGATTGCTGCCGAAAGCGTAACATCTGCATCCGTTAACGCATTATTTTTATAAGGCGCCAATCTGAACATCAGTGCAGTAACATCCTGAAAAGGAGCAATCAAAGCAATATCCGAAAATCTGAGATAAGCTCTCGGTCTTGAAAATCTACCATAAAACAAACCTGTAGCAATGGCAAAGGTAAGCAATCCTAAAAATGCCTCAAAAGTAGCCACTAAACTTGCCAAAAACCCGATCGGAGCAATTCTTCCGTAACCTACCGTGGTAAAGGTTTGGGAGCTGAAGAAAAAAACATCTATGAATTCATTCATCGGATCGCTTTTATCGATTCCGGTAAGATGCTCTACGCCGATCAGATAATAAATACATGCAAAAATGAGATTGATGAAAATATACATCACCACCAGATAAGTGATAAAGCGAAATGATGATAAATTCAGCATCGTATGATACCAACTGAGCCTGTTGAAAACATTCACTCCTCTTCTTCTCACATTCGGGAGACCGTCTTTATTGATAAACCTTCCGGATGCACGACTTCCAAAACCGCTGTTTTCTGTGTTTTCCTGTGTAATTCTCTTTCTGAAACCTCTTGCCATAATTATTTAAATCATTTTGTGTTTTATTTAATTTTAATAGGTCAATATTTTGCAAAGATAAAATATTGTTTTTATGAATCTTATCAATCTTATGGAGTTCTTTAAGATTTGAAATTACCCTAAATTTGATGTATTATTTTAAGCTTAAAATTAAAAAAAATCCCTATGAAACATTTAGAATCAAGAGAAGATATAGAACTGTTAGTCAATTCATTTTATACAAAAGTAGTTAAAGATGAAACAATTGGTTTTTTCTTCAAAGACATCGTAAAAGTAGATTGGGACAAACATTTACCAAAGATGTATTCTTTTTGGGAAACCATTTTATTCGGACAAATGAGCTACAAAGGAAATCCGATGGCAGTACATTTCCCGATCAACCGGACGGAAGCGATGGAAAAAAGACATTTCGAACAATGGCTTAAACTCTGGAAGCAGACGATTGAAGAAAACTTCACAGGTCAGAATGCATCAATGGCGATCACAAAATCTGAAAATATTGCTAACCTGATGGCATATAAAATGGAAATGGCAAGAAAACTCTAGCATTTCGAGTTCCAAGTTTAAAATTTAAAGTTATGGCACAATCACTGTGAAAATATAAGCTGCCAAATTCACGAGCAGAACGGTTCCGTAAAGGATATTTGTTTTTCCCCTGCTTAAAGATAACATGACGATAAAAACAGATAAGCTGAGAAGGATAATATCTTTTTTATCTAAGCCTAAAACAAGCGGAATATCATACATGATACAAACCACAGAAACCGCCGGAATACTTAATCCGATACTTGCCAAAGCTGAACCTAATGCCAAATTCAAGCTCGATTGAATCTGATTATTCCTTGCCGCTCTGATTGCCGCTAAACCTTCGGGTAAAAGAATGACAGCTGCAATAATCACCCCAACCAAAGACTTTGGCGCGCCAACACTCTGAACCATATCTTCAATGGTTTTTGAAAGCCCTTTCGCCATCAAAACCACAATAACCAAACAAATTACCAGAAAGAAAAAACTAAAAATCGCCTGACTTTTATTCGGAATATAATGCTCTTCACCACTTTCTTCATCAGGAACGATAAAGTAGTTTCTGTGTCTTACGGTTTGAACCATCAGAAAAACCCCGTAAATTACTAAACAGGCAATCGATACAAAAATCAGCTGTGCATCGTTATAAAATGGTCCGTTTACGCTTGAAGTAAAATTAGGAAGTACCAGAGTAATCACCAGAATCGAAACAATACTTACCAAATAAGTTGTCGCTGAAGTTCTTGCAAAAAACTGTTCGTAATACTTTACACCACCCACCAAAACACAGATTCCGATAATTCCGTTGAGAATGATCATAACGGCGGCAAAAACAGTATCTCTGGCTAAAGTTATAGCTTGTTCACCTCCTGCAACCATCAGAGAAATAATCAAAGCAACTTCAATAATGGTAATACAGAGCGCCAAAATAATTGTTCCGTAGGGTTCTCCGACTTTATGGGCAACAACTTCAGCATGATGCACTGCAGACAACACACTTCCCGTTAAAAGAATTCCTGCAATAACATCGTAGATGACACCAGTTCCCATCAAATTGAGGAAGTAATAAATTACCGCCAAAACAGGAAAAACGTACGTATAATGTAAAAAGTCTTTAAGCTTCATAAGTGTTCCTAAAATACAAAAAATCTATGAAATTTACAATCTTAAAAGAAAATATTAATCAAATTTTAATGACACCACAGCACAAAATCCTGAAAATCGGTGAGCATATGAAGGAGCAATCCGATGCCGATCAATCTTAAATTTCCTTTAAAAAATAGCAGCAAAAAATACACCGCAATGGCATAATAAGAATGTAGAAAATGAAAACCGATGCTCATTCTATCCGGATCAAAAACCGGATCAGCAAACAAATGATCGAGATCAACAAGCATCGTTGCCAACAGAATAAGATATGCTTTTTTCCATTGTTTGCGGTAAAAAACAAAGGCAATTACCACCGGAAAAGCCAGATGGAGAAAATAATGCGTACATGTTTTAAGTAAAGCAATTTCAGGAGGACACATTTTATCTGAGTATTAAAGGATACTGGTCTTTTTTAAACTTAATTTTTACGGAATAATCCAGATTTTTGTTTCCGTAGAAAATGTATTCAATTGTATTGAAAAATTTCTTATCCGAATCACTCAGTGTTTTAAACGATGAATACAATAAAGCATTATTTTTAATGAAAATAAAATTCTGTTTTCTGTTGTCATTTAATTTTATTGGACTTTGTGTAGATTTTATTGAAATCTGTTTTTCAGTCTTACTAATCAAATTAGGTTGAAACGGAATTACCGTGAATTGATTTTGATCGTTAATCCATTTTTTGCTTTGAAAATAATTCCAGGTTTTATCCGGATCTGACGTTTGCATAAGAATATGATAATTCGGCTGAATGATTTTCTGATAACTGATTTTTTCAATTTCATTAAAATTATCATCATAACCATAGCTGATAATCGTATCGTTGACTTGAGCTAATTCCGCTCTTATTCTCAAATGATTAACCGATACAGAATCATTTAAATCTTTGTTAAAAACTGCAGCTATTTTTTTTACATTTTCTTCATTTAATTCAGTCTCTAAAAATTGAGCTTTTGTCAGCAGATCAGAAATAAGTGATGAAAAATCTGTTTTGTTTTGCTCATTTTTAATTTCAATTTCATCATCATTAATGAAAATTGAAAAATTCTGAGTTCGCAATTCAGAAATAAAAGAAATACTTCCTAATCCATCATTTACAAAAGAATCTGCGCTAAGCTTTTTATTTTTGAATGTTTCAGAAAGTGGTTTGCCAATATTTTTAATATTTAAATCTGAAGTTCCTACGATACATTTTTCGCCTTCAATTTTAATGAAAAGCTGATTGTTTTTAAACTTATCTTTTCCTGCATCGACAAACTTCCGGTTTTTTAAAAAAGCTGACAATTTTGCTTTATCATTGATTTCCAAAACACAATACCATTCGAAAACTTTGGTATCTTTAAGATGAAAAACCTGTATAAAATCGGGAATTTCTAATCCGGAATCTGAAACGGAAATTTTGTTTTTATCTTTTTTTCCGTTCTCAAACCACTTTGAAGGATGAGCCAGAAAGCTGAAAATATATTGTCTTGTTGTTTTTTTTACATCAACCAAAATCAGAATGTCTGCATTTTCGGGAATATATTTTAAGTTTTTATCTTTATAAAAAAACAAAAAATACGTACCGACCGAAAGCAGAATTGCGATGATAAAAACAATATATTTTTTCTTCATGAATTTCCGGTAAATAAATGTTTTGGCTAAAGCCAATTTTGACTATAAATAATGTAAAACGGGCTAAAGCCCGTTCCTGTTGAACTTTACAAAGTAGCCGATGATTTGTGAGTAAGAGACGTTTTATAAATTTCATCAAACAAATCGAAGAAATACATCAGACTATTTTCAGAATCGGTTTTAATATTGTAATTCATTTCAGTCTGAATACTTTGTCCATTCACTTCTGTTTTAAAATACATTTCACCGACATATTTTTTCAGAATATCAAGTGTTGTTTTTTCAGATTTGCTTTTAAATTCTTTATCCAGACCAATCAAAAGCTTCTGAATGTTTAACCTTCCTGATAAAGGATATTTTGCAGAATCTTTCATCCATTGCTTAGATACATCCGATTGATTTTGCACTTTGATATTGTCTTTAGCCGTCGTAAGATATACCACTCCGTCTTTTACGGTGAAGAAGATCTGATCAAGATATCCGTCTTTATTTTTTTCGTCTTTAAAAGTCAGGAAGTCGCCATCTTTAGAGAATTTTTTAGACATTTCTTTGTTGCTGACCAACATATCGAAAATACGTTTCCAATACCCTTCATTTTCGGTAGCAAATGCAAAAGTAAAGTCGGGAACCATCACGTCTTTGGTTTTCTTTACTTCTTTTTCATTGTAACTGTCGTCGTAATCGTAATCGGTGTATTCTACATTTTTAGATTTCAATTCGTTCAGAACAAAAATTCCGTTTCCGGGAGCGATTTTAGCAATTGCTTCTTCATCCAGAGCAATCTTCATTGTTTCAACAATCAGCTCCAGTTCTTTCTGATATTCACTTTCTCCAGCTTCTTTCATCATGCTGTACATCATATCGAAATATTTGTAGCCATTGATGTTCATGACGTAGTAACCCACGCTTTTATCGTTGATAAGTGCAGCCAGTTTTTTATTCTTTTTTCCATTATAAACCTCAGAAATACTCTTTTGGGTTGCTTCATTTTTATGCTGATAATGATTAACCATTCTTACTTTATCATTATCAAAATAAAGGTTGTAAGCAGAGTTGGAATTATACATTTTACCTAAAAGACTACTGAAATTAAACCCTTTGTAAAGCTGTTTGTAAATTCCTTGATTAAAAATTTTCTCATAATCTGCATAAATAAAAGCATCCGAATTGCCGTCTCTGAAGCTCAGCATATCTTTCGGAACTTCAAGGTTTAAATTTGAACTGAAATATCGGTCAAAAGAATCTTCTGCCAGTTTTTTTACGATTTTGAATTTTTCAATATTCAGCGAATCCATTTCTTTTTGATAAATGGAATCGGGAGCATACGGTTCTGCCTCATAATAATCATCCTGTGAAATGGGTGGCGGCATCACTTCAACCTTCGGAGCATAGGTAGAATCCTCTATTGCTTCAGCCGGTTCTATCTTTTCTTCAGGATATTTGTGATGTTTTTGCAGGTATTTAATATCTTTTTGAATTCTCAAAATCTCCGCATTATTATCTTTGATATTTTGCTTTAAATAACCAACTTCATCTTTCAGATATTCAATCTCTTCTTTATAATCAAAGGGTTTCACTTCTTCAGCATAAGCACCATCAATTGCTGCTGTAGCCGCACTATCAATAGCAACACCTGTACTATCTACAGCATATACACCTTCATCCCATCTGTAAGGTTTCTGATAACTGATCATGCTTAAAACGGCACGATTTTCATTCCAGGCTACGAAGATGTCATTATCCAAATCAACATACGAATACTTGTTTTTTCGGGTAACCTCCTGTCCTTTTTTCTTTACAGAACTAATGAACTCCTGAAATTTTTCTTTATTGTCTAAAGTAAAATGCGTGTTGTAAGACTTTACAGAATCATTAACCGTTGCATAATGATACTGAATCGCATCATATTTAATTCCGGTCTTGGAATAATCGTTCCACGACGCTTTTTTCTCTTTTTCGTTAATCTGTTTCAAAAACGGATTGAATTTCTCCCAGTTGATTTTTGAATTCAGCTGTTTTCCGTTGATTTCCATATAAAAAACAGCATTTTGAGGGATTTTCATATCGTTTTGAGCGAAAACGGCTGTAAAACCCAAAAGTAGAATGGTAATGATTTGTGTTTTAAAAAAAAGAGTTTTCATATTCAGTTTGGTTATTATTGAAGGATAATATTGTTTTGAGTCTGCTTTTTCTGAAGGATAAAATCTAAAATACTTCCGTCGAGTTTCAAAGCTTTTTTATTGGGAGCTATTTGATAAGCAGTGTTCGATTGCGATTTAATCGTATTCTCAAACTGCATAATGGATGTGTATTTTGCTCCGTTGAAAACCTCTTTGTCTGCAGAGCTCAGTTTATCGTAATCACTTTTAAAAGTATTGATCTTGTTTCTCGTGAAAGATTTTGCCGCTAAATTCTGACTGTAAATTTTCGTCGGGATCATTTTGCCTAAAATATTCTTCGCCTTCAGTTGTTCCAATCCGGCATTAATGTTTTCAATTTTTCTGAAATTACAGCTTAATTTAATGATATAATTATCAAAATCCATCGAAGTTTTCACATTGGAAATTCCGGGTGTTGTTTTAAAAATTCTTGCAGCTTCGTTGATCTTGCTTTCAATCTCAGCTTTTTTCGGAACTTTTTTACCATTAATAGTTTCCATTTTTGAAATGGAAGCCAATCTTGTTTTGCTCTTGCTTGCATTTAGAATTAATGAATATTCTCCGCTTCCATCGGCTTTTACATTGACTTTATCTAAAATATCAAAACAGCTCGTCAGAAGAAATAAAGGAATCAGCAGGAAAATCTGCCTGAAGTATGTTTTCATAAGTTGGTGTTGATCAACAAATTTACTTATTTTTAGTTTGAGCGCTATCAAAAGTGAAATCAATCATGTTTATATTTAAATTCTTCCTTTCAGATAATCCTGGCGCAAATCTTCGTCTAATTTTTCGATAGCGTAACGAAGACACGTTCTCGGCATTTCTTTGTAGTATCGATTAAGATAAGAGATCAATTCGGCTTCATTTTTATTTCCCATTTCTCTCAAAAGCCAGCCATTTGCTTTGTGCATCAAATCATGAGGATGATGAAGATTCTGTGTTACAAATTCCTTCGTCAGTTCAAACGAACCTTTTTTAATGTAATACATCGTCCCGACAATCGCCACTCTTTTGAACCACATTTTTTCGGAAAAAGCTAAATCTCTCAACAGGTTTTCTTTCTGATTTTCAAAAGCATACCGACCTAAAATCTTGTAACAGCTTGTATCAACCAAATCCCAGTTATTAACGAAATCCAGATTTTTCAGATAGAAATTAATGATCTCTTCTTTCAGCACTAGATCTTTCGTTTTTTCAAACTTGTGAATCAGCATAATCAAAGCTGTCAAACGATGTTCATGATACGGAGAAGACAATAACTCGCCCAATTCATTTAAAGAAATTTTAGCATAATATTCTTTAGCAACCGCCCTTTGATCAGGAACTTTTACCCCTAAAAACAGATCACCTTCACCGTATTCTCCTTTTCCGGTTTTGAAAAACTTAGGAAAAAAAGCTGCTTTTTCGGGAATGGACAATACAGCTAATGATTCTTTGATTTCCTTTAGAATATTATTTGTCATCTTTGTAAAGATCTTTATGATGAGTGGTTTTTACAAAAAATAAATCCTGTCCGTTTTTGTAAATATTGAGCCAGGAACCATCAGGTAGAACCTTAGTTGTAAAGGTTATTCCTCTGGCAAAAACTTTAGAAGTTTCCAGAGCAGCCATCTGATCTGAAAAATTAGTCACTACAAGTGGTGATGTGTCTAGTTTTCCCGTTCCGCTATTTTTTATTGTTTCTAATAAAAGTTGATATTGGCTGAAATGAAAATCACCCTTGTTTTCATCTTTTATTTTATAATATAATTTTTGAAGATCCAGTAAAAGTTCTTTGTTTAAAGGATTTTTTTGATATAGGTCTTTTGCTTTCTCTAAAACTTCAGCTGCTTTTTTAAATGAAATATTTCTGTTTGAAAACTTGGTAACTTCATCAAGAATATCATTAAACTCTGACCTTTTAAAACCATAGTCTACATAATTATTTCCGTAATAAATATAATTGAGCTGCTCCTGATTCAATGACTTTGGATCTGTTTTAAAAATCTCCAAATTATCGTAATAAAATTTTTTAGGATCGTTTGTCACATCCGCTTTTATGTTTTCAATATTGACCTGTGAAAAGCAAAAACTATAAGACAACAACAGGAAAAACAGCAGCTTTTTCATACCTTATTTATATTGACTGACAAACAATTAATGACTTTCTTCTAAAGCAATACTTTCGAGCTCTTTTTCTTCATCAGCAATCTTTTTCGGATTGGCTACTTTTGCAATCGTAAGACCCTGAACAACAATAGAAAATACAACTACACAATAAGTAATACTTAAAATAGCATTACTATACTCATTCTTCGGAATAGACATTGCCAATGCGATAGAAACACCACCCCGGATTCCGCCCCAGAATAAAACTTTTATCGTTTGCGGACTGAACCTTGTTCTGAATGACATAAACTTCGTCGGTCCCCAAATCGAAATAAATCTTGCAATTAAAACCACAATAATTGCGACAATTCCTGGAACGATGTAATGGTTCAGATCTTTAATCATCAACAATTCGAATCCGATGAAAAGGAATAAAACGGCATTCAAAATTTCGTCGATCAACTCCCAGAATTTAATCAAGTAATCCTGGGTGATGGATTTCATTTTAAATTTAACATTAAAATTACCCATAAACAATCCGGCTGCAACCATCGTCAACGGTCCCGAAACATGCATCTGTCTTGCGACAAGATAACCTCCCATCACAACAGCAAGCGTAACCAAAACCGAGATAATATAATCATCGACTTCACGCATTAATCTGGAAGTAACATATCCTAATACAACTCCCAGTAACAAACCGCCTCCCGCTTCTTTTGCTAACAGAATTCCAATACTTTCAATTCCTAAATCAACCTCATTTCCGATCGCCAACTGCAGAACAACCGTAAAAACAACTACCGCCATACCGTCATTAAATAATGACTCTCCGGCAATTTTTGTCTCTAATGACTTTGATACATTTGCCTGTTTTAAAACACTTAAAACCGCAACCGGATCCGTAGGAGAAATTAAAGCTCCAAAAACCAGACAGTAAATGAACGGAATATGCAATCCTATAAACGGAAGCAAATAAAACATCCCAAAACCTACTATAAAAGTCGAAATAATAACTCCCGCCGTCGAAAATATGAGAACCGGCCGGAATTGCTCCTTCAAATCGTTGATATTAATATGAATTCCTCCCGCAAAGAGCAGAAAATTCAACATTGCGCCCATCAAGACTTCAGTAAAATCAATACCGCTCATCAGATCATGCAAATGCGTAAAAGTTTTCGGAAGAAATTTTTCGCCAAACAGTACAAGAATGATAGAAACTACGATTGCAATGACCATGATCCCGATGGTACTCGGAAGTTTTAAAAATCTGTAATTGATATAGGCGAAAATAGATGCTAATACGATTAACGCTGAAAATGAATAGTATAACTCCAAAACTAAGTTTTTTTTAAAAAAATTTAAAAGTCCATATAGAGAACTTTGATATATAATGTGTTGCTGTCTTTTGTCCAGACATCCATCACCGAATCTTTATAAGTTGTTGAATGTCTGGAATAATCCTGACCGACATTCATAATATTGAGAAAAATATATTCGTCACCAACAGAATTGACAACAAAAGCTGTTTTTTCAGACTTTCCGTCTCCGGAAGTTTTTATGGCGTTGGTCAGAAGTCTCAATTGCGAAAGATGATGTACAAAATCATCTACTTTCTTGGTCTGATCATATGCTCTGAGCAAAATAAGAATCACATCGAGATTGGTAGGATCTTTTATGTAAAGAACCTTTCCTTTTTTAATACATTCTTCAAAATCACCTGCTTTAAATGCTTCTGCAAGTTCCTTAAAATCATTATCTAAAGTCGAAATTTTATCATTTCTGAAATTTCTGCCATAATACAAATGACGGGCTTCAATGCTGTCTAAAGATTTAGGCATTCCTTTAAACTTAAAAATCAGCTTTTCGTAGTTGTAATTTGACTTTGGGTTATTAAGATTTCTCTCAATTTCCTTGAAATCAAGTTTTTGGCTGAATCCTAAAAAAGGAATGACGAGGATAAGAAATAAGAATTTTAATCTCATTCTTCTTTATTTTCGTTTTCCTCTTCATCATTATCGAAATATTCAAAAAGGAAATCGTTGTAGGGAAATCTGGAAATGTGAATTTTCATCACCTCATCATAGATCAGTTTTTTCATTTCCGGGAAATTTTCTTTCGTTAAAGCCGAAATGAAAACTGCAGGATGTTTGGATTTTGCCATCCATGTTTTTTTCCATTCTTCCAGTGAAACATTTTTCTTTGTACTTGGTGTAAGATCATCATCGTCTTTCTTTTCATAGCTGAAATCATCGATTTTGTTGAAAACCATGATCATCGGTTTCTGATGTGCATTGATTTCCATTAAAATCTGATTCACCGATTCGATGTGGTCTTCAAAACTTTCGTGAGAAATATCAACAACGTGAATAAGAAGATCGGCCTCACGAACCTCATCCAGCGTCGATTTGAAAGACTCCACCAACTGCGTAGGCAATTTTCTGATGAAACCAACCGTATCGGTCAAAAGAAAGGGTAAGTTTCCGATAACAACTTTTCTCACGGTGGTATCTAAAGTTGCGAACAATTTATTTTCAGCAAAAACCTCAGACTTGGATAAGGCATTCATTAAAGTAGATTTTCCTACGTTGGTATATCCTACCAAAGCGGCACGAACGACTTTTCCGCGGTTATTTCTCTGAGTTGCCATCTGTTTGTCGATGGTTTTTAGCTTATCTTTCAACAAGGTAATTCTGTCACGGATGATCCTTCTATCGGTTTCGATTTCTGTTTCACCGGGTCCGCGCATCCCGATTCCCCCTTTCTGTCTTTCAAGGTGGGTCCACATTCTGGTCAGTCGCGGAAGCAAATATTGGTATTGCGCCAGTTCGACCTGGGTTCTTGCGTAAGAAGTCTGCGCTCTTTGTGCAAAAATATCAAGAATAAGATTGGTTCTGTCTAAGATTTTCACCTCAACTTCTCTTTCAATATTTTTGAGCTGAGAAGGAGACAATTCGTCATCAAAAATAATAGTTCCTATCTCGTTTTCTTTGACGTATTCTTTTATTTCCAGAATTTTCCCGCTTCCTACAAAAGTCTTGGAATCCGGTTGGGTTAATTTCTGAGTAAAACGACGATCTACAGTAGCTCCCGCAGTGTAAGCGAGAAACTCAAGTTCATCCATATATTCTGTCAGTTTATCTTCATCCTGTTGCTGCGTCACAACCCCCACCAAAACTGCTCTTTCGTAATTATGTTGCTTCTTTTCTAACATTAAAATCTATATAATTTATGAGATTTACAAGATAACATTTTTAAACATTAAATGCAAACCGAGATCCAAAAACAGGAAAAACACCTTTTCAAATTCAGTTTTTTACCTCTTACCTATCTGCTGCATTCACCACTACCTTTACATCGTAAAAAATTCATTTACAGAGCGTAATCTCAAAAACAATTTTTAATAACCTAAAATAAATAACATGAAAAGAATTTTTACCTACTGTTTCTTTTTGATTCCCGGGATATGCTTTCATATCAATGCCCAGAAAGCAGTTCTCGCCACAGGATCAGATGCAACAGGAAGCAACGGCTCTCTTTCTTACAGTGTCGGACAAATCGATTACTATAATAAAGGAAGCAACAGCCAGATTATGGAAGGAGTGCAACAGGCTTATGAAATCATCACCCTTTCCACCCCCGAAACTTCGGCAGCAGACAGAAATGACATTTTATTGTACCCGAATCCTTTCAAAGACTTTGTTTTTTTGGATTTCACTACAAACGATTACAAAAATTCCGAATATCAGCTATTTGATTCTTCAGGGAAACTTTTAAAAAAAGAAAAAATAAAAGATTCCAAATCGGAATTTAATTTCTCATCACTTCCATCTGCCATGTACATCATCAGAGTAAACAAGGATGGAAAAAACATCAAAACATTTAAAATAATTAAAAAATAATACCATGAAAAAAATTTTACTAACCGTAGGAATTTTATTGGGCTGTCATTTGGTTTCAGCTCAGGCTCCGGAAAAAATGAGTTATCAGGCAGTAATGCGAAATAGCTCCGGACAATTATTAACCAACCAGAATATTGGTGTAAAAATAAGCGTGCTTCAGGGATCACCCGCAGGAGCTGCAGTTTATTCTGAAAGATTAACAGGAACAACTAATACGAACGGACTTATCAGTCTTGAAATAGGTTCGGGAACCGTTCTTTCAGGTACTTTTTCAACGATTAACTGGCCATCAGGAAATTATTATCTGAAAACGGAAACCGATCCTACAGGCGGAACGAACTATACGATTGCAGGAACCAGTCAATTATTAAGCGTTCCTTATGCAATGTATGCAAAATCTGCGGGAAGTTCGGGTGGAAGTTTTACATTACCTTACACAGCTACTGTAAATAATGCGGCAACTTTGTTTGGTATAACCAATGATGGTGACGGAACTTCTTTGGAAGGAACTAATAATACAACCACATCAAATGTGGCTTCTGTAAGGGGAATTGTAAGCAATACAGCTCCGGGTGGATTTTCTTCTGGTGTTCGTGGAATTAATAATGGAACAGGTGGTTTGGGAATCGGAGTTTACGGATCACAGGGCGGAAGCGGATGGGGAGTTTACGGTACAACGCCAACCGGATTGGGAGTTTATGGAAATGCTACAGGCGCAGGAACGGGAGTTTATGCTAATAGTAATACCGGAACAGGTTTAACGGCAACAAGTACAAGCGGGATTCCTGCATCAATCTCAATTTTCAACAACTCCAATAACAATAATGTTCTTAACGCAAACACAACAGGAAACGGAACAGTAGTAAATGTCTCTACTGCAGGAAACGGAACAGGGGTTTTAAGTTCAACAGGCAATGGTTTTGCTGTACATGGGATAACCAGCGCGCAAACATCTGCGGGTATTATTGGCGATAACAGCAGCGCAGGAGAAGCGGTGGTAGGAAGAACTACGAGCGATATTGCAGGAGCAGTAGTAGGAAGAAATGATGGTGGTGGTTATGGAGTAAGAGGCTTTTTAGCTACAAATACAACAGGAACGGGAGTCGGAGTTTTTGGCCAGGTTGGTATTAATAGCAGTAAAGGTCGTGCCGGAAGATTCGAAAACCTGAATGCAAACAATGACAAAAATACTTTTGAAGTTGAAACCAACGGAAACGGAAACATCCCGGATAATACAGAGGGTAACGCCTCATCATTTTTAGTAGACAATACAAATAGCGTGGCAGCAGCAGTAAGAGGAGAAGTAAAAACAATTTTCGGGAATTTTGGTGCAGCAGGAATATTTGGTGTTTCTTCAGGAACAGGAGGTTTTGCAGGATTATTTCATGCTTCCAATACATCAGGAAACGGGAATGCATTGGTTGCCATTACCGATGGAAATGGAGATGCAATAAGAGCTAATGCCGGGAAAGACGGAGATGCTATCGAAGCAAATGTTGATGGAAACGGAAGGGCACTATATGCCTGGACACCCACATTCAGCACAGGAAAAGCAGCAGAATTTAAAAACTTTAACACCTCCAATACAAGCGATGCTATTACAGTCTCAACCGTTGGTAACGGTATTGCAGGAAATTTTAAAGTAGACAGAACGACAGGAACTTCTGCTGCCGTAAAAGGTGAAGTAAATTCTCAGTTTGCCAATTTCGGAACAGCAGGAGTTTACGGAATTTCTTCAGGAACCGGAGGATATGCAGGATTATTTCACGCAAGCAACACTTCCGGAAACGGACCTGCATTACTTGCAATAGCTGACGGAAACGGAAACGGAATTACCGCCAATGCATCAAATGGAGGTGATGGCGTAGAAGCAACTGTAGACGGATCTGGTAATGCTATTTACGGATGGGTCCCTAATTTCGCAACAGGTAGAGCTGCAAGATTTACAAATTTTAATACTAGCAACACCAATCCGGTAATTACTGCTGAGCAGCGTAGCGGAGGAAGCATTGCGCTTTTCAGAGCAGGCAGCACCCCGGCAAACGTAGCCCGTATAGACGCTACCGGAAAAGGGTTTTTCAACGGAGGAACCCAGAACAGTGGAGCTGACCTTGCAGAAGCTTTTGATGTAGTAGGAAACTTTTCTGAATACGAACCGGGCGATATTTTAATTATTTCAACAGATTCCGACAGAACCGTTGAAAAATCTTCGAAACCTTATTCTAATCTTGTAGCCGGAGTTTATGCTACAAAACCCGGAGTTCTTCTTACTGAAGAAAACATTGAATCAGAATTAATCGGAAAAGTTCCGATGGGCGTAATCGGTGTAATTCCTACTAAAGTTTGTCTGGAAGGAGGAAAAATAAAAAGAGGTGATCTTATTGTTACCTCATCTATATCCGGAGTTGCCATGAAAGCCAACCTTAAAAAAATAAAAATAGGACAGGTAATCGGAAAGGCCCTTCAGGATTATGACCAAAACGGAATCGGTAAAATCAAAATATTAGTAAACATTAAATAACCATCTCATGAAATCACTATATATCATCGCATTATTTACGCTAAGTATAAATGCATACGCTCAGGATTCAAAACAAAAAACAGAATTGCAGGAAGCTTCCCACATTAAAGAATCAAAAGAGTTTGAAGCCAAAATGATGAAAGAAACACAAGCAAGATCAGCAGAAAAAAGATCGACAACATTAGCATCCGAACAAGGACTTGAAGTAAAAAACAAACCATCGCAAACTCAGTCTGCAGTCAATAATTCTGGTAAACTATTACTAAATACGGCATCACTGGAAGAAATTTTAGCAACAATTCCTGGTCGGGAAAGCAGAAAAAACAGAGTAACAACTAATACAAAATCCACTGTCGCAGGAATACCCAATACCGCAACATTGGAAGAAATAAAAAAAACAATTCCTAAAAACTAATAACCAATTTTTTAATTTTGATAAGGCCTACAGTAATGCGGGCTTTATCTTTTTTAATCCCAATCTGCCGCAAGAAACTTCATTTCATTGCCTTTTTCATCGTACAAAGTAAGAAAATGACCTTCGATCTTATAATGTGTCATTGTTTCAAAGGCTTTTACAAACTTATTCTCAAGCTCCATTTCCTGACAAGCCATTAAAGTGCTTCCTACTCCTGAAATTTTCACTTTATTTTTAGATTTAAATTCAGAATTAAAAAACATTCTGTTGCAGCCCATAAATGCAGTTCCTCTTATTTTTCCGTCTTTCATTTCTGCGGTGAGATTAATTTCAGCTTTATTTTTTATAAGCTGTTCTTTCGTAAACGTATCAAAAGAAACCATCATCCATTGTCTTTGGATATGGTGATCTTTTAAATTCGCCGAGGAGCAGTTTGAGACCATTAGTACGCAAATAACTCCAATAAATATTGATAAAAACTTATTCATAAAGCACAGATACCCATTTTCGTACCATTTAAACTTTAAATACCGTAAAAATTAGTAAATTAGCCCCACTAAAATTATTTTAAAAAATGAAAAGAATATTTTTACTATTCACTTTCTTACTAGGCTTTGCCCAAATGAGGGCAGACGAAGGGATGTGGCTGTTGATGCTCATCAAACGACTTAATGGTGTTGATATGCAGAAAGAAGGTCTGCATCTTACTCCTGAAGAAATTTATTCTGTAAACAACTCTAGCTTAAAGGATGCTATCGTGAGTTTTGGAGGATTCTGTACAGGAGAGATCGTTTCTGACAAAGGTTTGATCTTTACCAACCACCACTGTGGTTATGGTGCTGTTGCTGCGGCTTCAACTCCCGAAAAAGATTACCTGAAGAATGGTTTCTGGGCAATGAAAGACAAAGATGAGTTTAATGCTAAAGATCTTTATGTAAGATTTTTGGTAAGAATGGATGATGCTACACAAAGAATCAATTCAAAATTAAACGAAAATATGTCTGGTGCAGACAGAAAAGCTGTGATTGAAGCTGAAACGAAAGCAATTCAGACAGAAAATTCTGAGAACGGAAAATACACTGTCGTAGTAAAAGATTTCTTCAACGGAAACGAATTCTACTATTTCGTTTATCAGGATTATAAAGATATCAGATTGGTAGGTGCACCGCCATCATCAATCGGAAAATTCGGTGGTGACACAGACAACTGGGAATGGCCAAGACACACCGGAGATTTTACAGTATTCAGAGTTTATGCTGATGCAGCAGGAAACCCGGCAGAATTCAAGCCTACCAACGTTCCTTTGAAGCCGAAGCATTTCTTACCTGTTTCTCTTAAGGGGATCAAACCTGGTGACTTCTCAATGATTTTAGGATATCCGGGAAGAACAAACCGTTATCTGACGTCTTACGGAATTGATCAAATGGTGACTAAAGATTATCCGGCTTGGGTAGAAGCTTCTAAAATGGCAATGGATGTTATGAAGAAGTTTATGGATAAGGATAAAGCAACCCAGCTTAATTATGCTTCTCAGTATGCAAGTGTTGCCAACTACTGGAAAAACAGACAGGGAACAATTGATGCTGTTGAAAAAAACGGAACAATTGCCGATAAAAGAGAGATCGAGAACAGATACAAAGAGTGGTCTTATCAGCCGGGTAATGAAATGTATGATGGTGTTTTAGAACAAATTCAAACTTATTACCAACAGGTTTCAGACAGAAATACAGAAAGAAACTACGCTTCTATATTAACAAGAAATGCAAAGTACATTTCTATCGCTTACCAGCTTGCTCCAATGTTGGATTCTTATGCGAAACAGGATTTGGCAGGAAGATTAGCCATGAAATCTAAATTGGAAGATGCTGTAAAAAACACTTACGAAAACATCAATACTGAGCTTGAAGGAGAAATGCTAAATTCTTTGGTAAATCTTTATCAGACTAAAGTAAACAAAGAAGTTGCTTCACCTACTTTAATGTCTTTGGATGCTAAAAATCTTTCTACAGTAGCTTATGCTTCTTTATTTGCCAACAAAACATCAGTAAGCAATTACATTGCAAACCCTGACCGTTTGAAACTTGATTCTGACCCGCTTTTAAAAATCGCAAAAGGTATTTCTGCAGATCAGAAAGCTTCTGGTGAGAAATTTATAAAAGTTGATGATAATTTTGCTAAAAACAACCGTCTTTTCTTAGCTGGTTTAATGAAAGCAATGCCGGAGAAGAAATTCTACCCGGATGCAAACTCTACCATGAGATTAACGTATGGAACGGTGGCAACTTTACCAATCAGAACCGACAGAAACTATTTCGGGATTACTGATAATTATTATACAGACATGACAGGTCTTGTAGGAAAATACAAAGCAGGTGACGAAGAATTTGATCTTCCGCAAAGAGTAATTGCTCTTCACAATGCTAAAGACTACGGTATGTATGCAGACAAAGCAGGATATATGCCCGTAAACTTCCTTTCAGACAACGATATTACAGGGGGTAACTCTGGTTCTCCGGTAATCGATGCAGACGGAAACCTTATCGGTATTGCATTTGACGGAAATAGTGAAGCTTTAAGTGGAGACATCGTTTTCGAAGAAGAATGGCAGAAAACAATCAACGTTGACATCCGTTTCGTACTTTGGACTATCGACAAATATGCAGGTGCAAGAAGATTGGTAGATGAATTGAAATTGGTAAAGGATGAAAATACTCCTGCTGATACAGGTGCATCAAAAATCAGAACTGCTGCTCCGGCAAAGAAAAAGAAATAATTTTTCTTACATAAAATCAGAAACCGCAGAATTTTATTCTGCGGTTTTTTAGTATTATTAATAGAAGATTAAAATAAAATCTTAAGATAAATTTGTGTTTAAATAATTGGTAATTATTTTAAATGCTTTTATCAGACATTCCAAAACTCACGATCCAGACTTCTGTACTGTATCGCTTCGGAAATATGGTGTGACTGAATATTTTCACTCTCTTCGAGATCAGCAATCGTTCGTGCAACTTTTAGAATTCTGTCATAAGCTCTTGCCGACAGATTCAGTTTTTCCATTGCTGTTTTGATGAGACTGAATGAAGCATCATCAAGTTCGCAGAACCTTTCGATTTCTCTTGAACCAATTTGAGCGTTATAACTGATCTTCAAATCTTTATATCGTTCATTCTGAATCTCACGCGCAATCAAAACCCGCTTACGAATATCTTCGCTTTTCTCACCTTTTCGTTTTTCAGCTAATTGTTCAAATTCTACTTTCTGAACCTCTACATGAATATCAATCCGGTCTAAAAGAGGCCCCGAAAGTTTATTCATGTACCGCTGCATTTCAAATGAAGACGAAGTATTGTTGGGATCGTCGGGGAAATATCCGCTCGGACTCGGATTCATCGATGCAACAAGCATAAAGCTTGAAGGATAATTGACTGTAAATTTCGCTCTCGAAATCGTTACTTCTCGATCTTCCAACGGCTGTCTCATCACTTCGAGAACCGTCCGCTTAAATTCAGGCATTTCGTCTAAGAATAAAACCCCATTATGTGCCAGAGAAATTTCTCCAGGTTGAGGATAACTTCCACCACCGACAAGTGCCACATCAGAAATGGTGTGGTGCGGTGAACGAAATGGACGAACAGTCATTAAAGACGTTTCTGCACCCATTTTTCCTGCAACAGAATGTATTTTGGTGGTTTCTAATGCTTCTTTTAAAGTCAACGGCGGCAAAATACTTGGAACCCTTTTTGCCAGCATCGTTTTTCCGCTTCCGGGTGGGCCGATGAGAATGATGTTGTGACCACCCGCTGCCGCAACCTCCATTGCTCTTTTTGCCGTCTCCTGTCCTTTTACTTCAGAAAAATCAAACGGGAAAAGATTGACTTTATCCTGAAATTCTTTTCTGGTGTCTAAAACTACTTTTTCAAGAGGTTTTCCTTCATTAAAAAAATCAATAACCTCTTTAATATTTTCAACACCATACACATCAAGATTGTTTACAATTGCGGCTTCCCTGGTATTCTGTTTTGGTAAAATAATCCCTTTAAAACCTTCTTCACGAGCCTGGATTGCAATAGGAAGAACACCTTTTATGGGCTGAAGGCTTCCATCGAGAGAAAGCTCTCCCATAATGATGTAATCCTGAACATTTTCACCCACAATCTGGTCGGAAGCAATTAGAATTCCGATCGCAATGCTCAGATCATAAGATGAACCTTCTTTCCGCAGATCTGCGGGAGCCATGTTGATCGTTATTTTTTTCCCGGGGATTTTGTAGCCTACATTTTTGAGGGCGGCAGAAATTCTGTAACTGCTTTCTTTGATTGCATTATCGGGTAAACCTACGAGATGATACCCTACTCCGCCGGTATCGATGTTTACTTCTATGGTGATCGTTTGTGCTGAAACTCCGAAGATGGCACTTCCGTAAATTTTTATCAACATTTGTTTGTGTTTTAAGTAAAATTAATAATTTTTTTCATTCAACAATAAAAAAAATCGGCACAGAAAAACTGCACCGATCAGAGGTATAAAAATGGATGAAAAAAGGATATTATTTTTTAATAAATTTATTTCTATAGACTTTTCCTTCAGCACTTTTAGATACAATCATATAAGTTCCCGGAACGAGACTGCTTACATCGATCGCTTTATCGGGAGCATGGTCTTTTATTTGTCTGATCAGCTTACCAGACATATCAATAAGGGAAATTTCTTTATACGTTTTATCCGAAGTTTTCCCGATATACAGAAGCTGTGTTGTAGGATTAGGATAGATACTCAAACTATTTTCAGGTTTTTTGGTTTCCCCTGTTCCAAGATTACAGAAACTCCAGCCTCCAAAATTTAGTTTAATAAAAGCAATTGAGCTTAGCATTTCACACTGATCCGGGCAATATTCTGTACAGGCATAGAAACCAAACTGTCCGCTGGTTGTTGCCTGATAAACATCTCCGTTAGCGCCGGGAATGGCACATGGCTCGTTCGGTGAAGGCGGATTGCTGGATGGTATACATTTGAACCACGTATGATTTCCGTATAAAACTGGAAAACCATTTTCAAGCTGTACCGATGCGCCGTCACAAACGTTATACTCTCCGGGAGCAGTTTCTTCGAAAGTTCCGGGAGTGAAATTGGCAATCATAAAGGGAAGACCATACGCATAACCATCGGCGAGAATAGGGGCGCTTTCTGCTGTACAGTCAACTTCTGAAACCTGGACTTTGAAATAATAAAGCATATCTGTTGTCCCATTAATGGTAAGACTTTGAGAAGTTGCTCCCGAAACGGCAACCCAAGGATTTGTATTGGGGGTCTGCCAATCCCACTCCTGTTTGTACCATTGATAACTACTGTAGGTCTGGGAAACGGTAAGTGTTTCTGTTTCTGTGTTGCAGAATACTACTTTGTCCGGAAACATTGTCCCGAGTCTCGGACTGGTAACCGTCGGATTGCACTGTGCATTTAGATGTAAAAGGTTTAAAAGTAAAACCGTAAGAAAAATTAGTTTTGTTTTCATATTAAAATATATTTAGGTGATTATTATTTTCAGTCAATGGTAAGACGAAGTCCGAATTTTACATTAAAATTGAAAGGTTTGTCTTTATAAACTGTAGTGATTGTACTGTTATCCTTAAAATGATAGCCCACTCCGGGTTCTGCATACACTCCGATTTTATCAACGATCTTAAACTGAAGTCCTACCGCGCTGTTCACTGAAAACTGCAAGGGTTTTTTATCAATTTCTTCATTGGTTTCTTCCTTTACCTCGTTGCTGACAATGTATTTTGTCTTAATATCTGCCGAAACAGCCTTTTCTGCTAATGCACCTGCCGTTACATACCCTGTAAATCTTCCTTTTTTGATCACATTGTAATTAACCTGTACCGGAATGCCGATGTAATGAACAGACTGATCGCTTTTTATGTAATCAGATTCGCTGCCCGAACGGAGCTCTGTAGAAAGTTTTGTGTAATTGATTCCCGTTCCTATTCCCCATCTTTTTCCTAAATTTCGATAAACAGAAAGCCCGAATGTTACCGGAATTTTATGTTTAATTCTTGCATCAATGGGCTTATCCTGATTAGCCAATAGAATTGCGGTAAGCGGATTATCCTGATAACCGGCCGTCCAGATTTCGTCACTCAGGCTCATGCTTGCTCCGTTTAAAGTGGCATATCCGGGAAACTGCTCGGCTGAGTTTTGTGAAGTGCTTCCTGTAAGCATTCCCAACATCCAGGCTTTTTTTGTACGCTTTTTGACAAGTTCTTTTTTCTCAGTTTTTTCGTCTTTAGAAATGAGTGTTTTAGTTTCTTCGGAAATAGTTTCAGGATTAAAATCCGCAGCAACTAAATCATGTCTCGCAATCGAAAGATTCGGAAAAAACAAACCATTATCCAATTGATTTTCAGAAATATTACTCCTAAACGGCTTTAAAATTTCCTGCTGATATTTTTCAATCTTTTCTAAAAAATCTGAAGTTCCAAAATTCTTATTTGAACCCGAAATTATTGGTTCTGAGTAACTAAGATTCTTATTTTCTGAAATATTATTGGAAAGCCGATTGTTTAAAAGCTGATTTGATGTGTCTGCTTTTTCCTGTTTTTTTGCTACTATTGATACATTATCCTTTTTATACATCTCTGAAAGCTTTACCACTCCAAAAATGATAAAAGCCAAAACAGCCGCAGTTCCGCTCATTTTATAGAATAAATTCTTTAAACCCTTTTCAGACACAACCTTTTTTTGAGCTTTGATTTCGCTTACTGGAAGCATCAGTTTATCCTGATCATCATCAAACAATTCTTTTCTGATATCATCCCACAAACCTTCGGGAGGCTCTTCGGTGTGATCCTCCATTTTATTGCGCATCCTATTAAACCACTCTTTACTCATATTGCGCTATTTTTAGTCGTTTATATTCTTTGATTTTCTGAGCTAAAGTCACTCGTGCTCTGTGAAACTGTGAGGCAGAAGAGTTTTCTGCGATCCCCAAAACCTCTGCAATTTCTTTATGGCTTTTTTCTTCAAACACAAAAAGATTAAAAACCGTCCGGTAGCCTTCAGGAAGAGATCTTATCATTTCCATAATTACTGCTTCAGGAATCTGTTGAAGATCAGGCTCTTCATCCATCGTCATATCCGGAAGCTCAGAATCATCAACAAAGTTTTTAAAATCAGAATTTTGCTTCAGGAATGTTAAAGATTCATTCACCACAATTCTGCTCATCCATGCTCTGAGCGAGCCGTTTCCTCGATACTGAAAACTTTCAATGGAACGGAACATTTTTATAAAACTATTTTGCAAAACATCATGAACGTTATCTTTATCAAGAATATAACGTGAGCAGACATACGTAAGATTTCCGGAATAAACTTCGAAAAGTTCCTTCCAGGCAGCTTCTTCCTTCAGGAGAAGACGATCGATTAAAATCTGCTCTTTGTTTAATTCCATTTAGACTCACACCGTAAGCCAAGCTTACATCATGCAAAAATAGGCTGCCTTTTATTTATTATCACAGCCTATCTCTACCAATAACCATTTAATTCTTCAGACAATACGGAAAATCATATTTAATAATTTCGAATGGGCTTATTGCCGTTCCATCTACCGTAATTTTTTCTGCAACGATACCAAATCGAAGAGACCAGTCTTGCCCCACAAAATATCCTTTCTGTTTTCCTGCAAGTGTTATCACTGTATTCTTTATCGTTCCGTCAACAGGAATTTCAAGATTTAGAATTTTGGGTGAAAAAGTAAGCTCTACCGTATTGTTATTTAAGTTTAATTTCGAAGTATAATTCAGATTGTATTCTATTTTCCCCATCTCTGCCAATGCAGTTTCTACCTTCACAGGATTTTTCACAACAGCCTGCACAATTTCCTTTACCGGAAAATCTTTGAAAGTGATCACCGAATCTTTTGCTGTAAATTCATTAATTTTCTCTGTTCCGGTATTTCCTTGTGATACAATTTGCTTTGCTTTGTAATTTCCGTTAACGTCTGTCACTGCAACCAGAGTGGGTTCGTAATTATCGTCGCAGGAAGTCAACATTAAAGCTAACATGATTAAAACTGTTTTAAGTACCATTAATTTTTTCATTTCTTAATTTGTTCGTTAAACATTTCTTTTTTGAGTACTCAATGAATAAATAACGATTCTGAAAAATCTTGCATGAAAAATTTAAAAAAATAAACTCATAAAACTAATCATCTGATAATCAGCTGTAAAAACTTATACATTAAAATCATTTTTAGCTTTTTTAAAATTTTGATACATTTGTTATCACAGACATCCTTTAAGACACTTATTATTTATTTATGAGCATAAAACCTGAAATTTCCTGGGCAGATTTTGAAAAATTAGACATCAGAAGCGGAACGATCATTTCGGTAAATGATTTTGAAAAAGCAAGAAACCCGTCTTATCAGCTGGAAATCGATTTTGGAGATCTTGGAATCAGAAAATCGGCTGCGCAGATCACGTCATTGTACAGTAAAGAAGATTTAGTTGGAAAACAGATTTTGGCCGTGGTTAATTTCCCTAAAAAGCAGATTGCCAATTTTTTCAGTGAATGTCTGGTTTTGGGAGTTTATGGTGAAAATCATAAAGATGTTACACTTATAAGCCCTTCGTTGCCTGTGAAAAACGGTCTTCAGGTAGGATGATTTAAATTTAATTCTAAAAAAATTACGCAAATGATACAAAACATTCCTTTAGAAAAAGTTTTATTTCTTGATATTGAAACAGTTCCACAATACGGAACGTGGGAAGAGCTTTCTGAAAATGAACGAATGCTTTGGGATAAAAAGACAAGATACCAACGGAAAGATGAGATTTCTGCCGAAGATTTTTACGAAAGAGCAGGAATTATGGCTGAATTTGGAAAAATCATCTGCATCACGATCGGAATGCTCGAAAAAAACGATACTTTAAAAATAAAAAGCTTTGTAGATCATGATGAAAAAAAATTGCTGATGGAGTTTGGTGAGATTTTCAACAGTCCAAGGCTTCGCGATGTAATTCTTTGTGCCCACAACGGAAAAGAATTTGATTTCCCTTGGATTGCAAGACGTTTTCTGATCAACGGAATGCTGCCTCCGACTCCTTTTCAGATGTTTGGAAAAAAACCTTGGGAAATTCCGCACATCGACACGATGGAATTATGGAAATTTGGTGATTATAAAAGCTTTGTTTCTCTGGAATTGCTGGCTCATGTTTTCGGAATTCCTACTCCGAAAGATGACATCGACGGATCAATGGTTTCATCAATCTACTACATAGAAAAAGACTTGCAGCGAATAGTTGACTATTGTGAAAAAGATGTCTTAACTTTGGCAAATATTTTCAGACGGATGCGTCAGGAAGATTTATTACAGAGAAATATCAATTTAGATTAAAAAATACCGCTTGACGGTAAGTAAAACGATAAAATGAAATTTACAGACGACCAGATTGCCGATATAGGAGAAGAGATTATAGGAGTATTAAAAACGGTGTATGACCCGGAAATTCCGGTGGATATTTATGAATTAGGGTTAATTTATGACGTACAGATTTCTGATGAAGCCGATGTAAACATCATCATGACCTTAACAACACCAAACTGCCCGGTTGCCGAAACTTTACCTCAGGAAGTAAAAGATAAAGTGAAAGCAGTAGAAAACGTAAAAGAAGTTGAGCTGGAACTCACTTTTGAACCAAGCTGGAACAAAGATATGATGAGCGAAGAAGCAAAATTCGAGCTGGGAATGCTTTAAGATAATGCCCACAATTAAATACAAAAAAGCTTTATGATATGTTCATAAAGCTTTTTTTTGTGTAGATATGATTGTAATTAGATTATTTTTTATTCAAAAATATTGTTACGCTTTAGTTTTATTTCCTGATACAAAACAGAACCATTATAAAATACAAAAAAACCTCGCAATTTGCGAGGTTTTTTTGTTATCTACCACACGATATGATCGTGTGAGAGCGAGGAAATATTATCCTCCCCTTAATTGCTCTGCACTTCCAAGACCTTCCCTAAAGCAACTTCTTTTGGAAATATTCCAATTCTAAACTCAACACCTTTTTTTATTCTATTTACTAAAAAATCTCTTTCTACTAAATTTATCTTAACAATTTCAGTTTTACCTATATCAATATTTTTATTTTGAACTTGAATTTCGGAAAACGTAGAAATTACATCATTGGGAATCCAAAAAGATAATCTAATAGAATTATTAATCGGAAAATTGAAACTTTCTCTCGCTGTTTCCAAAAAAATAATTTCTACAATTAAAATTAATTCTTTCATTCAACTTTTTTTTCATTCCAAAGAACAAATCCATTTCTTTCAATTGTTAATGAATCAATAATTTTGTGAAAAGCAATGTCAACATTTCCTTCTATCACTTCATTTATACAATCATAATCTGGTTCAAAAATCATAACCCATTTTTTTTGTGTTTTAGTTAATAAATGTAATAGATTCAGCAATATATTATTCTCTTCTGGAATTTTTTTATCAACAGAAAGTTCATTTATCAAACTTTCAAATCCGTCAATAATTGAAATACATTGCCATTGCTCTCTTTGAAAATTATTTGGTAACAAGGATGTGATATGTTCAGGAACATTTGACTTTGTTAGTTTAAAGTAATGAAACCATGCTTCTTCCTCACCCTGGGGAAATTTTTCTCCCTGCCATTCATAAACAGGTTGTTCAAACTTAAATGTTGTAACGCTTGACTCTATTGGTAATAAAAATTCGAAACCTATGTCCATAATATTATTATTATTTTTTAAGGAAATGATACAGCTTTGCCATATTGCCAATTCTTTCCATTGAAATTGAAAACATGCTGATGTGGATTTGGGTGTACCAAAGGACGTCCGTGTGTCGTCCAATCCACTCTACTCCAAGGAACTATTTTCCCGTTTGCCAAAGGCCAAGAACCGCCGGTAAATGTTGCAGACTGTCTGTACAGAATACCATCACTACCTATTTTACCTCCTAAAGTTGTATGTGGATAATTACCAGCAAGTGGGCTGGGTAATGGAATATCCCAGCCTCCTACTTTGTGCTGAGCCAATGGTGTCTTGGGAATATACATTCCACCTTTAGCAGCATTTAAAGCTTTTAAACCTCCAGTGTTTCCACTTCTGGTAATCATTAATGCCGCTAAAATATAATTTGAATTTCCATCACTATTGGCAGCAAGCATCATTCCTCCAACTTCCCAAATACCCAATGGATCACCTGCACCTCCAATCATTTTTATAGGACCATCGTGGCAATGTCCGCAATTTCGGTACCATTCTCTTTGTTGCTCTTGAAATGCCTGATTAGAGTTCCATCGTTCCATAAATGCGTTATGATGATTTTGCACCTCTATTCCCCAAAATATACTACTGCTCCCCAGCATAAGAGGAGCTAATCGTATTTCTCCTTGGACATCGCCGCTTCCGCCGCCTCCTCCCATTGGAGAAAGACCGACACTCATCATAAGCATATCTGTGTAGTCCGCTCCCCAATTAATTCGATTGCCATCATAATCCATAGCATTTCCTCCATCGCTAACAAAGCCTGAACCCGTATTATACCAAGTTGTTCCTGATGCAGACCCCCATACCTGATCAATAACTGATTGCGAAACCATCCCGGTAGGATCGTTATACATTAGCGGGTTGTTATTGGCGTAATGATAAGGAGATAAATGTGGCGTGTACTCCGCCAGCGGATCTACAACTCCCCATCTTCCTAAATCTGGCATATAGAATCTTGCGCCGTAGTCATACATCCCAATTTCATCCTGAAATTCTTTGCCATTGTACTGATAATTATACCTTATGCCCGTATAATTAATCGAGTTTCCGTTTTGTTTTAATCCAAATGCATAATAGTCATTTTTTTCTATGATGACCGCTGTATTGTTTTCCTTAGCAAAGCTTACCCTTACGTTACCTAAATGATCGCTGTAGTGGTAAATATAGCGATTATTTACATAATCA
>Ga0256786_1000116_pt1 | contig 60691 bp, 49 predicted proteins | sample MC6MC0937MT_FD_186053 | JGI IMG/M metagenome (GOLD analysis project Ga0256786, IMG submission 186053) | Metatranscriptome of enriched soil aggregate microbial communities from Iowa State University, Ames, United States - MC6-MC0937-MT... | ecosystem: Environmental > Terrestrial > Soil >...
GGTGAGCCTTGCTGCCGAAGGCATGACGATGATCTGCGTAACGCACGAAATGGGCTTTGCCCGTCAGGTCGCAAACCGCGTGATCTTTATGGATCAGGGCCAGATCGTTGAGCAGAATTCGCCGGCCGAGTTCTTCGACAACCCGCAGCATGAACGCACCAAGCTGTTCCTGAGCCAGATCCTGCACTGATCTAACAAATATAACCGCACCAACGGAGGGTAACTTGAATAAACTATTCGCAATCGCATCAGCGTCATTGTTTTTGTTTTCCGGAATGGCACATGCCGGCCCCACTCTGGATCGTGTAAACGAGAAAAAGGAAATGGTAGTCGCCACCAATGTGGGCTGGCCTCCACAGGGTTTTCTTGATGACAATAACGAACTTGTTGGGTTCGATATTGATGTGGCCAATGAAATCGGCAAGCGTTTGGGTGTTAAAGTCCGTTTTGAAACTCCTGAGTGGCCAACGCTAACCGGTGGTCACTGGCAGGGACGTTATGATGTTGGCGTTGGTTCAGTAACGCCGACCAAAGCACGCGCACAGGCTATCGACTTTGCCGGAATCTATTATTACAGCCCCTATGTGTATGTGGTACATAAGGACAGCAAAGCACATTCGACCGACGATCTGAATGGTAAGGTGATTGGCGTCGAAACCGGGACTACGTCTGAAGATTTCATCAACCGTCGCCTCGAAATTGATGCGCCTGATCTTCCGGCTTTTGAATACAAAGTCACTCCTGGCGAAGTTCGTACCTTTGAAGACTCCATGATGCCGTTTGACGACCTTCGCTTGGGCGATGGTGTGCGTTTGGATGCTGTTATTGCACCAGAACAGACAGCTCAGACTGCTATCAAGAACGGCTATCCGGTTCGTGTTCTCGAAGGTGGTTATGCATTCCGCGAGCCGCTGGTTGTGATTGCAGAAAAAAATGATCCTGAATGGACTGCAAAGATCGGAGAAATCATCAAGCAGATGAAGGATGATGGAACCCTCGCAACGCTTACGACCAAGTGGTACGGCGCGGATTACAGCAAAGACTAATTGCTTCCGATAAAAACACATCAAGTTTCCCGATCAATTCATCATCAAAGCCCGGCTTTGCCTTGAGAGGCAGGCCGGGTGTGAATTGAAAATGGAAAAAATCAATACATTCAGACTGGTAACAAGATGTCCTATCCTGACACGCATTACTTCAGAACCATGGCTGATACCAAAGAACGCGCAGCTCTTGTTGGAAATGAGGAGTGTGAAACCCTCATTATTGGTGCTGGTTTTGCCGGTCTGACAACAGCGTTGGAACTGGTGCGACAGGGACAGTCTGTCATCGTTATTGAAGCCAAGAGTGTCGGTTTTGGTGCCTCGGGGCGCAATGGTGGTTTTGTCAGTCCCGGTTTTGCAACCGGTCATGATAAGATCGCTGCCACAGTCGGCGAAAATGCTGCGAAAAAGCTCCACAGGCTCTCGGTAGAGGGCATGGAATTTGTTGGTGAAACAATTCGCGATCTGAATATCACGTCTGCAGATCCCAAGCATGCTCTGATCAGCGTACAGCGCTATGAAGATGCGCCCGCTTTGCAGGCCGAAGTGGCGGAGACAAAGAGAGACTTCAATTACCACCTTGAATATATGTCGAGGGACGAAGTTCAGTCAGTGTTGAAGTCTGAACGTTATTATCAGGCTATTCGCGATCCCAAGGCGTTTCACATTCACCCACTCAATTATGCACGCGCGCTCGCTCAGGAAATCGAGCGTCTTGGTGCTAAGATTTATGAGAATTCCGCAGCGCAATCTATGGACGTTTCGAATGCGCAGAAAGTGGTTCGGACAAGCCGAGGTTCAGTTCAGGCCAAAAATCTGGTGATCACCACAGGTGGTTATACGGGTGGTTTAAATAAGAAACTTCAACGATCCTATTTGCCGATAGCGACCTATGTCATGGTTTCTGAAGTTGCTCCTGATCTCATCAGCGAAGCTATCAAAACACCAGCGGCGATCGGTGATAGTCGCAGAGCTGGCGATTATTACAGGCTCATTGAAGGTGGTAGGCGCGTATTATGGGGTGGCCGCATAACAACCCGCGCCGCCTCAACTGAGGGGCTGGTGCGAGAGCTGCGTCATGAAATGACAAGCACCTATCCGCAACTGTCTGGACTCAAGACAGAACTCGCATGGTCTGGCCTGATGGCATATGCGCGCCACCTCATGCCCCAAATCGGAAAAATGCCGAGTGGAGTATGGTACTGCACGGCCTTTGGCGGTCATGGCCTGAACACCACCGCTATCGGTGGCAAGCTGGTGGCCGAAGGAATTCTCGGTATGACTGATCGTTACAAGCTTTTTGAGCCTTTTGGCTTGGTCTGGGCGGGCGGTTACGCTGGTCTCGCCGTTGCTCAACTTACCTATTGGAAACTGCAGGCACAGGACAAGTGGCGAGAACGCTCTGCCTGATCAGCCGCTTGTTTCTAAGAAAATTTATCCCCCCAAGATCAAAAAGACATCCGTTAAGCCGATCGGCACAGGGTGCACACCGAATTGAAGGAGGCCGTTCATGCTTGGACGATTCATTCTCAACTACCCCGATACAGCGCGCAGGCTTGGTGGTCTTGTGCTGTTCGCAATCACAATGGTGGCGCTCTATTCAATTGGCATTAGTGCACATTGGCTGGGTACAATAGCACCTCCACTTGCCGAATGGATTAAGGAAAACCCCGTGATTGCAAGGGTTTTGTCAGCTTTTTCCATCTCTCTGATCCTGTTTCTGAACTGGAAACTGCTGAAGCGGCTATCGAGAAATCAGCAGGTTGTCGCGGTATGGACCGAACTCTTCGTCCTGCTGATGCTCTTCTTTTACTCGTTTGATCTGTCGTTTTCGTTTATCGCACGTAAGATCGGTTTCCTGATCACACAGGGAACGGTAACGACACTCTATATTTCCGCGATTTCCATCGTGATAGCGACCATCATTGCGCTTATCGGCGCGATAGCAAAGCTGTCGCAGAACGGTGTCATTTACGGTCTTTCGACGTTCTATACGTCGCTCTTTCGCGGCCTGCCGCTCCTGATGCAGATCTATATTATCTATCTCGGCTTGCCACAGATTGGTTATGTGATCGGTGCGATCCCTGCGGGCATCCTTGCGCTTTCGCTCTGCTATGGCGCCTATATGACCGAAATTTTCCGTGCAGGTATTGAAAGTATTCCGCGCGGACAGAAGGAAGGTGCCACGGCACTTGGTCTCGGCTCGGCACAGACGATGTGGCTTGTCATTCTGCCGCAAGCCATGCGGATCATCATTCCACCAACAGGCAACCAGTTCATTGCGATGTTGAAGGACTCTTCGCTCGTTTCGGTAATAGGTGTTTGGGAGCTGATGTATGTTGCAAGAACTCAAGGTCAGACCGAGTTCAGACACATCGAAATGCTGATCACCGCTTCCATGATTTACTGGATGCTCTCCATCTCGTTCGAGTTTATTCAGTCCCGCATTGAGCGCTATTACGCCCGATATAATAAGCGATAAGTCGTGGCCAAACGTCGACGCGCCTTCTTTAAGGCGTGTCGTATGTCTCGCTCCGTCGAACCATTTTCTATTGGAAAGCCCTATGTCTGAAATGTCCCTTTTTTCGAAAGCTGAATTGCCTCGCCCGAGCCTTACAATTGAGGACGCTGCGGATATTCTTAGTTCAGTTTACGGGCTGAAGGGCGAGTTGCGTGAGCTTGGTAGCCAGCAGGACCGGAACTTTAAGGTTGGCATTGCTGGTGAAAGCTATGTCCTCAAAATCAGCCGCAGCGAATATCCGCGCGTTGAACTCGAGGCGCAGAATGCGATTTTGCAGCATCTCGCTTCAAAACAGGACGATGGTTTCGATAGTTCATTTGTTATTCCCAAAGTCATCTCTTGCCGAAATGGCGAATTCATCGGTGCTGCTACCGTTGGAGCGGAAAATTATCATGTTCGTCTGCTGAGCTTTATCGAAGGTGAAACGCTGACGGCGCGCAAATATTTGAACGGTACTGCGACTGAAGCGCTTGGTGCCCTTGCAGGGAGTGTCGCGTACGCTTTGGCAGATTTTTCGCATCCAGGCGCTGTGAAAAAATCACCATGGGATCTGGCTTATGCTGAGGCGGCGGTACCTTTCTTGCTGCAGGATAGTGATCCCAGCTCGGTTACCGCCTCCATTCGTTTGGCGATGGAACAAGTGCAAAAGCGGCTTGACCCTGTAAAGGCGGGGTTACGTGTTCAGGTTATTCACCATGACATCACGGATGATAATGTTGTTGGCCGTAGAGAGATCTCGGGGTCTGTGTTGCCCTATGCGGTAATTGATTTTGGGGATATGACGAAAAGCTGGCTGATTGCCGAGCTGGCGACAACATGTGCATCGTTGCTGCATCATGGATACACAGACCCTTTCTCAATTCTCCCTGCTGTGAAGGCTTTTCATGCCGTTTATCCGTTGGAGAAAGAAGAGCTTGTCGCCCTCTGGCCTTTGATTGTCGCGCGCGCCTGTGTATTGCTTGCAGCATCGCATCAACAACTTAGACTTGATCCGAGTAATGATTATGCAGCGGCCAATGCCGCACATGAACGGATTATCTTCGAGACAGCGACTTCAGTGCCATTCGAATTGATGGAAAAGGCAATATTCCTCGCGCTGAATATTGATCTCGAGGCCAAGCGCCACGCCAATAGAAAGTCTATCGTTCCGAGTTTCGATCTCACCTCTGCAACGCAAGTCGATCTTTCGATCGATAATTCCGGCTTCTTGGCTGGGAACTGGAAATCGAGCAATATAGAACAGCAAATTTTATTCGATGCCGCCCGTAAGACGGGATGCAGCCTGACGAGACATGGTGAGTATCGACTAACACGCACCCGGGTTAACAGCCGCACTGAACCAGAAAGCTTCGCACTGCATATTGCAGTTTGCGTCCCCGCAGGAACAGAAATAGTTGCGCCTTTCGATGGGAGTGCGGATTTTGCCAATGGATCTCTCATTTTGCGAAATGGTGAGAGCAATCTGCATTTGAATGGCTTGGACATACGTGATGGATTAGCGCATTCGGTATCTTCGGGTGATGTGCTCGGTGTGGCTCGCAATGATCAGGGCGGCTTGGGCATCATTTACGTTCAACAATCCGAAATTGTGTCTGATGCACTGCCGCAATTCGCCAAACCATCGCAGGCTGCGGCATGGTCGGAACTTTGCCCATCTGCCGCAGGATTTCTCGGCTTATCTATCGACGCATCTTCAATGCGACCCGCGTCACTGCTTGAGAAACGCTACAAAAGTCTTGCCGGTACGCAGAAGCATTATTACGAAAATCCCCCGCAAATTGAACGCGGCTGGAAAGAGCATTTGTTCGATACTGAGGGACGTGCATATCTCGATATGGTCAATAACGTGACCACTATCGGTCATGGCCATCCGCGCCTTGCAGAAAATGTTCATAGGCAGTGGTTGAAACTCAATACCAATTCGCGCTTTCACTATTCGGAAGTGGCTGATTTTTCGGAAAGACTTGCGGATTTGGCGCCCGATGGGCTCGATACTGTTTTTCTGGTCAATAGCGGCTCTGAGGCAAATGATCTGGCATTGAGACTTGCCTGGGCATGGTCGGGTCGGCGCAATATCGTTTCGTTACTTGAAGCATATCATGGCTGGACGGTGGGGAGCGATGCGGTTTCAACATCAACTGCCGATAATCCCAATGCTCTTGGAACGCGGCCGTCATGGGTGCATGCGGTGGTCTCTCCCAATACCTATCGCGGGAACATGACTGCCGGACAATATATTGGGACTGTTCTCGATAAGCTTACTGCGCTTGATGCATCAGGCGAGGGGCTTGCGGGCTTCATCTGTGAACCGATCTACGGGAATGCGGGCGGAATTCCACTGCCCACCGGCTATCTGAAGAGGGTCTATCAAGAAATCAGATCGCGAGGCGGACTTTGCATCGCTGATGAAGTGCAGGTTGGTTACGGCCGTACAGGTCATCATTTCTGGGGCTTTGAGCAACAGCAGGTTGTGCCGGACGTCATCACTATTGCAAAAGGCATGGGCAATGGACATCCACTTGGCGCAGTGATTACGCGCAAGGAAATTGCTGATGCGCTGGAAAAGGAAGGCTATTTCTTTTCCTCTGCCGGAGGCAGTCCAGTCTCGTCAGTCGTCGGAAATACTGTTCTCGACATTATGGAAGATGAACAACTTCAGGCCAATGCACGTAAGGTAGGCGATCATCTCAAGGAGCGTCTGGAAGGTCTGAAACAGCAATATTCATTGATAGGTGCTGTTCATGGTATGGGACTTTATATGGGGTTGGAGTTTGTCAGGGATCATGTTTCGTTGGAGCCTGCTACCGAAGAAACGATGGCTTTATGTGACCGACTGCTTGAACTTGGCATCATCATGCAGCCGACGGGTGACCACCTGAATATTTTCAAGATCAAACCCCCTCTTTGCCTCACGCAAGAAAGCGCTGATTACTTCGCGGATACGCTGGAATCGGTACTGCAAGAGGGATGGTAATAAGAAAAACATCAGTGCCGCCAATGGGCCTTCAATGCTGTTGGAGACGCTGCGGTGGCGGATGGTAAGCATATGGCAAAAACTATTTTGCCATATGCTGACATCGGAATTGATGTCAGAACTTGCGATTAAAAATGCTCGGGCCAATACTGATTTTGAACTTCCTACGAAATATTCTTCAGTGCTTCTGCTGCGTCACCATCAATTATAAGCCCATTGACGATGCCACTTTTAAGTAGTGCTTTAGCTGCCAATGCCTTTTCTTGACCTGCAATGAGTAGGACGACTTGAATTTTCTGCAGTTCTGAAAAGCCGAGAGCAATCGTACGTCGGTTCATTTCGTGGTCAATTTGATGACCGTCCTTATCGAAGAAGATGCCGTTTGTATCACCAATTGCGCCTGCAGCTCGAAGGCTTTCAAGTTCTGCTTTGCTCAACATGTTTTGGCGGCGCAGAAGTGAATCCTCGGTCAACTCGCCGGCGCTGATAAAACATACCGAAGCCGTCCGGGCTATTTCAATGGCATGGGCCACTGAGCGCTGCGAAATCAAAACTTTTCGGTCCTCAGCAGAATCGGCGATAAATGGTACGGGTAGAAAAAAGCCCTGGCCACCGGTGCGTCGTGCGAGCATATGCACAACTTCGAAAGGGTTATAAGCAGAGTTTGCTGTCAAAGACCCCATAACTGAGATGAAGCGCGCTTGTGGCGAGCGCACACCCGCAAGTTGTAATGTCATCTGCTCGATAGTTCGACCCCAACCGGTTCCGATGGTCGCTTCCTGATTATCCGCGAGAAGGTCCTTTAGGTAAGTTGCTGCAGCAACGCCAACGGCACGAAAGGAAACCTGTTTGCGGATCTCGGATGCGGTGTCATCGTTTGCATCGAAGCCAAATGGCGGTGTCGAAATACAAAAATCGAGTTCATACCGCCGCATGAGCTCATTTTCCAGAGGCAATGTTCCTGCGTTCTGATGGTCTATCGATATGCTGACAAGGCCGCTTTCTCTGGCCTCTCCGAGGATTTTATTGACGCGCGCACGCGTTAATCCCAGTCTTAAAGCAGTCGCCTCTTGGTTGAATCCTCCAACGTAATAGAGCCATGCCACGCGTACCATTAGGCTGTCTTCAGATTCACTCATTCGTCCCTCACTTCAATCATCGATCAAAATTACAAATGTAATTCTATTTGACATTTGTAATTTGCCGACGCTTAATACCAAACATTCTGGTGGACAAGAGCGCGAAAGAGCGAACGGGTCAATTGGAATGCGGAGCTGAAGCATTAGCGGAATGAAAACATCTTTCTCTGGAGGAGCAGAGACCGATGGCGCGTATCGCGGCAGTTCAGGAGGAGTAGCAGGTCAGTGCGGGGCACGGCTTTTATTCGTGCATGAGGTCAAGTTCAACAATTTGAAGTTGCGCAGTGGATACAACCACGCCGCTTCGGGGAGGAATGATGGGATCAGGATTTATCAAGAAAACTGTTGCTGTTGCAGCCATGGCCGTGCTGATGGGCACCGCTAGCGCATCGGCGACGAATGTTGCCTGGGTGCATTCCAATGCTGCCGCGCAGTCTGAGCAACGCGCCAAGGCAGGTTTTGATGCCTGGCTGAAGGATACCAATAAAGATTGGAAAATCAGTGTGCTGGATAGCGGTGGTTCGGGCGAGCGTACCGCTTCTAATATTCAGGATGCAGCATCGCGCGGCGTTGATGCAATAATCGTGAGCATGTCCGACTTGCGCGCATCGCGTGCCGCTATCGATTCAGCTGTTGCCGCAAAAATTCCCGTCTTCGCGATCGACAGTGGACAGGTTGATGGCGTTCTCGTCGATGTTACCACCAATAATTGGGCAATGTCAGCGAGTGTATCGCCTTATCTGCTCAATGAAATGGGTGGTAAGGGCAATCTCATCTTCTTGCGTATGGCAGAACATCACGGCACGCGTAAGCGTGGTGATATCATGGCTACGGTGTTGAAAGAGTATCCGGAAGTGAAGATCCTTGCGGAGCACAACATCGATTATACCGCTTTCTTTGAAGACACGACCAGTTCCATGCAGGACTATGCTTCGCGGTTTGGTGAAGAAATCAATGCGGTTTGGGCTCCATGGGATGAACCAGCGCAGGCGGCAATCAACTCTCTGAATGCGGCTGGTCTGAAGAATGTCAAAGTCATTGGTATCGATGGCCATCCGCAGGCAATCGAGGAAGTTTGCAAGCCGGATAGCCTTATGATTGCAACGGTTTCCCAGCCTTTTGAAAAGATGGGAGCGCAGACCGGTGAATGGATTGAAAGCATCGTCGTGAAAAAGGAAGATGCGGCAACGGTTATTCCGTCCAAGACCGTCTATCTCGATGCTCCGCTTGTAACAAAGCAGAACTGCAAGGACTTCCTCCCGAAGAAGTAGCTCCCCCAAGCCTGCAACTGGCCGGAACGAGACCGTTCTGCGTTCCGGCCTCTTTTAACCTGATACTTTAATTAGCGGGAGTTCTTCGATGGTCGTGAGCCTTTCGCAGATCGTTATGTCCTATCCTGGAACGCTGGCACTCGATCAGGTCAGCGCGGAATTCCGGTTTGATGAGGTACATGGTCTGATCGGAGAAAATGGTGCGGGAAAGACAACTCTTGTCAGCATTCTCGGTGGTAGCAAAAGCCCGACCTCTGGTAACATTACGATTGATGGCACTGAGGTTAAGCTGGCAAGCGCAGGTGATGCCCTTCGCAAAGGTATTGCGCATGTTTCGCAAGAAGGTAGCCTCGTTCCCGGGTTGACTGGTGCGCAGAACATTCTATTGGGCGACGAGCCGCGCATGGGACTTGGCGTTATCGATAAACGAAAGCTTATCGTGCGGGCTGATGAATTGCTCAGGCGCTGGTTTCCGCAGGTGTCGATCGATCTCGATCATCAGGTCGATATGCTGCCGATGGCAGATCAGAAGATTATCGAAATTGTGCGGGCTCTTCGCGGCAATGTTCGACTTCTTATTCTTGATGAACCCACGGCAACATTGCCCGCGCGTGAAAAAGAAAGCCTTTGGCAGATCATCAAGACCTTACCGCAGCAAGGCGTTGGTATTGTACTGATCAGCCATTTTCTCTCTGAGATCAAAGCGCTGAGTGACCGTATAACTGTTCTTCGTGATGGAAGGCATGTAGCAACACTAGAGGCGGAAAATTCAAGTGAAGCACAACTTATAGACCTGATGCTTCAGCGTTCGGGCGGTAAGAGTGCTGCCGAGCAGGATGTCAGGCAAACACGCAACCTCGGCACAGTGGTTATGGAAGTCAGCGACTGGCAGGCTGGTGGCGTGAGTGTCGATAATTTCGCCATCCGTTCCGGTGAGATTGTCGGGCTTATTGGCTTGACGGGGGCAGGGCATTTTGGCTTTGCGCGGTCGCTTTACACAGCAAGTGGGCAGACCGCCGGAACCTGTCGTTTTGATGGCACTTCCATCACCAGAGTTGATGCGAGAACCATGCAGAAGAAGGGCGTGGCGCTTGTGCCCGACCATCGCATGGAAAATGCACTGATTGGCGATTGGGATGTGCGCGAAAATCTTGCGATGGTCCACCCATCATACGCAACTTTGGGCGGCACGGGCGTATTGTCCATGCGCCGCGAGGCGAGCGAAGCGGACCGCACAATGCAGTTGATGAACGTCAAGGCACATTCACGAAGCCAGTTTGTGAAAGACCTGAGCGGTGGCAACAAACAAAAGGTTTCGATTGGCAAGTGGCTTTACGGCGCTGACGATCATTACCGGTTGATGATTTTCATCGAACCTACAGAGGGAGTGGATATCGGCGCCAAGCGCGAGATTCATGCGCAGATGCGCAGACTTGCCGAAAAAGGGATAGCCATTCTCGTAACCTCTTCCGACCTTCTGGAAATAGCCGACGTGGCAGACCGCGTCATCCCTTTCGTGAATGGCAAGCCCGGTCCACAGATTGAGCGCAGCATATTCTCAGAAGCGAAATTTATTGCCGCAATGGCAGGAGTTACCCAATGAATGCCCGATCTTCAGCGGTCTCACCGCAATCATCCCGTCATGCCCAGAGCTTCGGTAAAAAGCTCAAAGGCGAGTGGCTGCTGAAATACAGTACACTCTTTGTGCTTTTCCTACTGTTTGCGGGCTTTTCACTGACCGTTGACCGCTTCCTCACGGCAAACAATCTGCTCAATATTATCCAGCAGATTTCGATGCTTACCATCGTTGGTGCAGGCCTGACATTTGGCTTTGCAGCGCGAGAAATGGACCTTTCGGTCGGTTATATGGTTGGTATGGCAGGCATTCTGGTACCGCTGATGCTGGTTGCCGGATTTCCGTTGCCAGTTGCTTTGCTTGCTGGTCTTGGTGCCGGTCTGGTCGTCGGTTCGGTCAATGCTGCACTGGTTACGCTGGTGCGGATTCCGTCACTGATCGCCACGCTTGCGATTGGCTCTATTCTCTACGGTATCAATTTTCTGATGACGGGCGGACGAGCAATTTATGGCGGGCTTCCTGCGAGCTATCTCTGGCTTGGTCAGGGACAACTCTTTGGCATCCCGGTGCTTGCCTATGCTATGGTGATAGTTGTTTTCGTAGCCTGGTTCTTGATGGAGCGAACCGTTTTCGGTCGTTACATTTATGCGGTGGGCGGAAACCTCAAAGCGGCAGAACTTTCCGGCGTGAATGGTCGCTTCTATCGCGCTGCTGCTCTTGTGGTGTGCTCAATTTTTGCAGCTGTCGCAGGTGCGCTTCTTGCGGCGCGCTTGGGGTCCGGCCAGCCCAATGCAGGCGAACGTTATCTGCTTGATGGTCTTGCCACAGTATTCATCGGAATGACCATGTTCCGTCCGGGTACTGCAACAATTGCAGGAACGTTCTTCGGCGCGCTTTTCATCGGCGTCATCAATAATGGCCTGAACCTTATTGGCATGGATACATACATCCAGAGCATCGTGAAGGGCCTTATCATTCTCGTGGCGGTCGCAGTCGTTTCGCGAACCACCAAACTGAAGCTCCTTTGAGGAACTGCGTTAGGCATTGAACCAAACATCATGAAAAACTTGAAACAGACAAGTCTGTCGGAGGCGCGCGTGCAAAATCCGAGTAACTCTAATCTTCTCGAACTATACCGGACGATGCGGCGTATCCGCACCTTTGAAGAACGCGTTGGTGAATTGTTCGTACGTGGCCAGACGGCGGGTTCGATGCTTCACCTTTCCATTGGTGAAGAGGCAGCCGCTGCCGGTGTATGTGCTGCTATGCAGCCGCAGGACACTTTCACAACCCATCATCGCGGCCATGGTATTTTTCTTGCGCGCGGTGCTGATCCCAAACAGATGATGGCGGAAATCGGCGGCAAGGAAACCGGTTACTGCCATGGTAAGGGTGGTTCCATGCATATTGCCGACATGGCGCTTGGACATCTTGGTGCCAATGCCATTGTTGGTGGTGGAATTCCATCTGTTGTTGGTGCAGGCCTTTCCAGCAAATACCTCAAGAAAAACTCTGTTTCGATCGCCTTTTTTGGAGATGGTGCGATGCAGCAGGGCATTCTCTATGAGAGCATGAATATGGCAGCGCTTTGGGGCCTGCCGGTCGTGTTTGTTTGCATCAACAATCAGTATGGTATGGGCACGCGTGTTGATCAGGCGACAGCCAATACAGCGTTTGACCAGCGCGCGCATGCATTCGGTCTTAACGGTGCAGTCGTGGATGGTATTGATGTTGAAGAAGTAAAAAGTGCTGCACAGGGTCTGATCGATGATGCTCGCCTTGGCAAGCCGGGTTTCCTGTCAGTGACCTGCTACCGTTTCTTTGGTCATGCGCGCATGGACAAGAGTCCATATCGCGCGGAAGCGGAAGAGACAGAAGGTCGGAAAAAAGATCCGGTAAAGTTCACACGGGATAGGCTGATTTCGGAAGGTTTGGCACCAGAAACTGACCTCGACGCGATGGATAGTGGCATCACGGCCGAAATGGATGCGACTATTGATTTTACCGTGGAATCCAAAGCACCTCCACTCACTTCCATGTTCAGAGATGTATATGCGGTTGGCGAACCAGAGCCGGAACCCGTCCGCACCCGTATTGATCGCGTACTTTCCAGGGATGAAGCATAATGGTTGCCATGACTTACCGCGATGCGCTGCGTAAGGCGCTGGATGATGCCATGGCTGAAGACAACACCATTGTTGTGATCGGTGAAGAAGTGGGCCGTTATGGTGGTGCCTATGGCGTTACAAAAGACTTGATCGGTAAATATGGAGCGGACCGGCTTATCGACACACCGATTTCCGAGCCAGCAATTATTGGTGCAGCCGTGGGTGCAGCAATGACCGGGCTGCGTCCTGTTGCTGAACTGATGTATATCGATTTCCTTGGCATGACGATGGATCAGCTTGCCAATCAGGCTGCCAAAATCCGCTATATGTTTGGCGGACAGATTGGCGTGCCGATGGTTCTTCGCACGCAAGGTGGCACCGGTCGTTCGGCAGGCGCGCAGCATTCACAAAGTCTGGAAGCATGGATCATGCATACGCCGGGCCTTCGGCTTGCAATGCCTGCGACTGTACAGGATGCCTATCATCTGCTGCGCCAGAGCCTCACGAAACCTGATCCGGTGGTCTTCATTGAGCACAAAGCGCTTTATACTCGCAAGGAAGAGGTCGACCTTGATGCAGAGCCGCTGGAATGGGGCAAGGCAGCAGTACGACGTACAGGTAAGGATCTCGTTATCGTCACTTATTCGCGCCAGCTGCACTACGCGATGGATGCGGCTGAAAAGCTTGCTTCCAAGGGTATTGAAGCGACGGTTATCGATCTTCGTACGCTCAACCCGCTCGATTTTGACACTGTGCGCGAACACGTCGAGCGTGTCGGCAAGGCCATGGTTGTATCCGAAGGCGTGATGACGGCGGGTGTAGCAGCAGAGCTTTCGGCACGTATTACGGAAGAGTGCTTCGATTATCTCGAACAGCCTGTCGTGCGTGTGGCGGGTGAAGACATTCCAATTTCAGTCTCGCAGGATCTGGAAGCCGGAAGTGTGCCGACAGCAGACCTGATCTGTTCGGTCGCAAAGAGAATGCTGTCATGACAGAACGTATTCTCAAAATGCCACGTCTGGGTGAAACAATGGAAGAAGGCAAGATTGTTGGCTTTCTCGTGAAACCCGGCGATAGTTTCAAACGTGGCGATTCAATCATCGAGATAGAAACAGACAAAACCGTTGCAGAATTTCCAGCTCTTGGGGACGGCACACTGCATGAGTGGATCGGATCTGTTGGAGATCATGTGGTGGTGGGCGCGCCGTTGGCGCGTATCGACATAGGCGTTGGTCCCGACTGGACAGATGAGGGTGGTGAAAGCACGCCCGTTTCGGAAGCGTCCACCGACGATTGTGTCGTAACTGAGCTGGATATGCCGCGCCTCGGGGAAACGATGGAAGAGGGGCGCATTGTCCGTTGGCTAAAGGCTACAGGCGATAGCTTCGAGCGTGGCGAAGCCGTTCTCGAAATTGAAACAGACAAGACGGTCGCAGAATTTCCTGCGCTGGTCGGCGGTAAGGTCGTCGAAATCCTGCGTCAGGAAGGCGACATTGTAACGGTTGGCGGCGCTATTGCCCGCATCGAGGTTGCGGCCGGTGCTGCCACCTTGAAGCCGGATGCCTCCGCCGTTGAAACAGTTGCAGCTTCAGTTGTGCCAACAGTGTCCAGCGCAGCTGTTGCAAGACAAGTAGGAAGCGATCAGCGTGTTCGTGCGACACCACTTGCACGCCGGATAGCGCGTGACAAAGGTATCGATATCCAACTTCTATCCGGTACCGGTCGCAGGGGCCGAGTTGAAAAAGAGGACGTACTCGCTGCCTCCGGTAATGCTCTGCCAAAAGGGGATGTACAGTTTGTCGAACTCGGACGTGGTCGTGTTGCCTATAGCGACCAGGGTGCAAAGGATGCGCCGACGTTTCTGCTTCTGCATGGATTTTCGGGGGATCGCACTACATGGAGTGGTATCGCTTCAGGTTTGCGCCGGGCAAATTTCCGCGTTATTGCGCCCGATCTTCCCGCGCATGGTCTGACAACGATTGGAGCGGAGCATATCGATCAACTAAGCGATTTTCTGTCGGAGTTTCTCAACGCGTTGTCGGTCAAGAAAGTTCATGTAGTCGCTCACTCCCTAGGCGCTATTGCAGCAACGGAGTTTGCACAGACCCATGCTGAGCGTGTTTCGGGGCTAACGCTTATTGCGCCAGCTGGTCTTGGTTCAGAAATCGATGCAAGTTTCATTTCCGGCATGGCGAATGCCACGACAGCTGGTGAGGTGACGCATCTGCTCAGGCGCGTTGCGGCCAAACCTGTTGAGCTTTCGCCCGAACTTGCATCCGACTTTGCGCGCACAATGAGCAAAGGCCGTCTCAAGGCACTTGCGGAAGCGATTATCGGATCATCAGGGCAGCGTGTCGATATTATCGCATCACTGGATAAGCTTTTGCGTTCAATGTCCGTGAGAGTTCTTGTTGGTCTTCAAGACCGCATTATCCCGTGGCAGCAGGTGACATCGTTGCCACCTTCAGCGAGTGTCCATTTCTTCGCTCAATCCGGCCATATGCCGCAATGGGATCAAACGAAAGATGTGCTGGATCTCATCTTGAGCTCTGCAGGAGAGGCTGATGACTGATGTAAAAGCAAAACTCAAAGAAGCTCAATCACGGCTTGGTGCTTTTGCCAAGGCAACGCCCGAACTCATGTCAGGCTTTGCCAAGGTCAGCAAGACAGCAACTGCTGCGGGTCGTTTCTCCTCCGCTCAACGTGAGTTGATTGCGGTGAGCATTGCTGTCGCCAAAGGGTGCGAGGACTGCATTCTATATCATGTCGATGCCGCTATCCGCCATGGTGCAGCAGAAGTGGAACTGCTCGAAGCATTGGAAGTAGCTGTCGAAATGGGAGGCGGTCCAGCAGTTATGTATGCGGGCAAAGCACTCGAGGCATTTCGCAATTTGAGTTGAGTTTAGGGCAGAGCAAAGGTTGGAGGCGCCTTTGCATTTGCTTCGGGAGGAATTGAATGGCTTATTTTCTCACCGCTGACGGAGGCACGGAAAGTATCCGCGCGCGGGTTTATGATTTGTCGGGCGTGTGCCTTGCCAGTGCTGCAGTACCATATGAAACCAAGTTTTCCAGCGGTGCACGAGCTGAACAAAATCCAGAAGATTGGTGGAGTTCCTTCGTTCAGGCGGCACGCAACGCGATGTCAGAATCCGCGATTGATCCGGCTGAGATCGAAGCGATAACGCTTGCCACAACAAGCTGCACGGTTGTTGCGCTCGACGCTGACGGAAAGCCTCTGCGTCCATCGATTATCTGGATGGATGTTCGCGCTAGCTCAGAAGCGGAATCTGTATTGGCGACGGGCGATCAGGCGCTCAAAGCCAATGGCGGTGGCCAAGGGCCTGTCTCAGCGGAATGGATGATCCCCAAGGCACTCTGGATTGCACGCAATGAGCCGGAGATTTTCGCGAAGGCCGAAACGATCTGCGAGTATCAGGATTTTATGACTTTGCGCCTGACTGGCGAAAAAGCAGCAAGTCTCAACAACGCGTCGCTGCGCTGGCATTACTCGACTGATCGTGGCGGTTTCCCCACGACGATGCTGCAAAAACTGGGGCTCGAAACCTTATTGCATAAATGGCCATCGCGCGTGGTCGCGCCGGGCGAGGTAGTTGGTACGCTTTGTGCATCTGCCGCCTCCGAACTTGGTCTCAGCCAGAAGGTGAAACTGGTTCAGGGTGGGGCTGATGCACTGATTGGCATGATCGGCCTTGGTGTTGCCAAACCCGGTCAGCTTGCTCTCATAACCGGGTCGTCGCATCTGCAGTTTGGTGTTTCGGACAAACCACTCCATGCCCCCGGTATTTGGGGTAGTTACCCGGATATGCTCTATCCGGGGCGCTACGTGATCGAGGGTGGCCAAACATCAACCGGTTCGATTATCGCATGGCTGGGCCGCATGATGAACGGTACAATGAATATCGAAGAATTGAACCGTAAGGCTGCGGCTCTTGAGCCGGGGGCGGACGGACTTCTGGTGCAAGACCATTTTCAGGGCAATCGCACGCCTTATACTGATGCCCTGTCGCGTGGGGCAATTGTCGGTTTGACACTTGCACATGAGCCGCATCATATTTTTCGGGCGATTATGGAAGGCATCAGTTTTGGTACTCGCGCTATTCTCGATGCCATGGCAGATGCTGGTTATCGCGGACAGGAAATTACCGTTGGCGGCGGAGCAAGTGCCTCTCCGCTCTGGTTGCAGATACATGCTGATACGGCTGGCTTGCCTGTTTGTGTGCCGCAGTCACGCGACGCGCCATCGGTGGGGGCTGCGGTTTTGGCAGCCCATGGTGCGGGATATTTCGCCGCCATCGATGACGGAATCGCCGCGATGGTGAAGCCCGGAACGCGTATAGAACCGCGTCCGCGCGAAGCAGCGATCTATAGCGAGATTTACCAGCAGTATCGCGCTTTGTACCCGGCGCTGAAATCTGTTCACGCGGCCTGAAATCAGTTGGGGAGAGAACCATTGCTCAGGGATTTCGAACTTACGGATAAGCTTGCAGTCATTACCGGTGGAGCCAAAGGCATAGGACGCGCTATTGCGCAGTTGTTCGTTGAAGCGGGAGCAACTGTTATCATAACTGATCGTGATGAAGCGGCAGGTAAGGCGGCTGTTGCAGAGCTCAACACGTTAAGAGCTGCCTCGGCTAGTCTTTATATCCTTGATGTAACGGACAAGGATGCAGTCGAACGCGCCGCAGAAGCTATCTCCCGCCAAAATGGTTGTCCGCTTATATTGGTGAATAATGCGGGCATCGTCAAAAATGCCCCGGTCGCCGAAACTGCGGAAGCTGACTGGCGAGCCGTAATCGATGTCAATTTAAATGGCGTATTCTTCTGTGCGCAGGCGTTCGGAAAGCGTATGGCTGCAGTTGGCCGTGGTGCGATCGTCAATATTTCATCCATGTGCGGTGAGATCGTTGTCTATCCGCAGCCGCAGGTCGCGTATAATGCTGCTAAGGCAGGTGTCAATCTCATCACCAAATCGCTTGCAGTCGAATGGGCAAAGCAGGGCGTGCGCGTAAATGCGGTCGCACCTGGCTATACTGCGACTGAACTCACTCTTGCAGGTCGAAGCAATGAAGAGTGGTTTTCGAAATGGCTGGCCATGACACCTCAGGGACGGCTCGGCGAACCACGTGAAATCGCAAATGCTGTTCTGTTTCTCGCATCCGATGCGGCGAGCTTCGTAACCGGCACGGTGTTGACCGTTGATGGCGGCTATACCGCCCTTTAATTTCTGGAGGATGAAATGACTGAACAGGCAAAAATAGCACTGGTTACAGGTGCCAGCCGTGGAATTGGACGTGCGATCGCTGTTGGTATGGCCAAGCGCGGCTTTGATGTGGCTATCAACGATATTGAACGGCAGAAAGATGCACTGCAGGACGTTGCAAAAGAAATAGAAGCGAGTGGTCGCCGCGTCTTAACTGTCTATGCCGATGTTAGTAATAAAACCGACGTTGAAACCATGGTTCAGAAGACGGTTGAAAACTTTGGCCGCATCGATGCTGTCGTGAACAATGCAGGTATCCTGATTGCAAGCGACGTCGAACATCTTAAAGAAGAACATTGGGACAGCGTTCTTGATGTGAATGCCAAGGGCACATTTCTGGTTGTTCAGGCCGTGTTACCATTTATGAAGAAACAGAATTACGGTCGTATCGTGAATATCGCATCGATTGGCGGCAAGCATGGCGCGCCGGAACAAGCACATTATTCTGCCTCAAAGGCTGCTGTTATGGGTTTCACGCGCGTATTGGCGCAAGAGGTTGGAACGTTCGGTATCACCGCAAATTGCATTTGCCCCGGCATAATACTCACCGATATGGGCCGCGTTAATCTAGACGATATTGCGGTGCGCGAGACATGGCAGGAAAAAACAGCCATGCGACGGATCGGTGATCCTGAAGATCTAGTAGGGCCGGTTGCATTTCTCGCTTCGGATGATGCAGCTTTTGTTACCGGGCAAAGCCTGAATGTCGATGGCGGTATCGTGCTGAGCTAGCAGCGCTGCTGAAAACACCGATTAATTGCTGTCTGTGTGTTGGCGCTTAGCGAATAATGTTTGGCGGTGGTATTTTGCGCAAAGACTCAATTATATCGGGGCGCTGCTCTGCAACGGTTGCGACAATTGCTTCGGAAAGAGCGAAAATTGCCGAAGGTGAATTCGGCAAAAAGTCGCTTGTCGCGGTAGCATAAAGCACGACATCTGCGAAAGATGCGAGTGGCGATGTTGGGCTGTCCGTTAAAACCAATATCCTTGCATGTTTGGCGCGCGCAGCTTTTGTAAGCTCTAGCGTGCTCTGAGAATATCTAGGAATGGATATGGCGATCACCACATCGTTGTTACTTATGGAGTTGATGATATTGCTTGAATAAGAGCTGGCACCGCGCAGCAGTGCGTTGGTGACGCTTTTTTCAGTATAAAGCGCCAACCCCTCTTCGAGATATGCGGCGGCGTAGTGACTGGCTCCGGTTCCAAGAATAATAATTCGATGAGCCTGGAGTAAGGACTGGATAAATTCGTCAGATGAGGTCTGATCAATATTTGATATGGTATCCTGCAGCTTTTCAACACTATCGATAAGCTGGCGGTGCAACGTCGATGTTTTACCAAGAGAGCCGAGATCATTTCCCTGAGAGTTGTGTTTATTGCCCGGAACTGCCTGGAAATCAGAAACGATCTTTTCTCGGAATTCACTGAAACCGCCGTAGCCGGCTGTTCTGACGAAACGCGTAATTGTGGCTGTTGAGCTGCCGCTAGCCTCAGCCACGCCTTCAATTGACATGGCGACTACATCCAGAGGTCGCGTCAACACAAAATCCGCGATCTTCTGATGCGACTTGCTGAGAGACGGATAAACCTCTGCCATTCGCTGCGCAAATTCGGACTTGGGACTCAAAGTGTTGGCCATCGATAATTTCCGCCGTTGACGTCTAGAAATTTTCATATAATCTAAAAATGAAAATAATCACATCAAAAAGATGTTTACTCCAAGGGAACGAATATAATTATGTACAAAACGCTCTTGATAGCTAGCCTTTTTGCGACCACGGTTTTAGGCGGCGCTGCAAATGCTCAGACCCTTAAAGTCGCGCTTTCATCAGAAGCGACCGCTGTTGATCCGCATTACCATGATCTCACCCCGAATAATGCGCTCGCTGCGCATATTTTTGATAGCCTGACGCGTCAGGATGAGAAGCAGAAATTGCACCCGGCTCTGGCCGAATCCTGGGAGAATGATGGAAAAAACAAGTGGACCTTCAAACTGCGTGAAGGTGTTACCTTCTCCGATGGAACGCCATTTACTGCCGATGATGTTGTTTTTACCTTCTGTCGCACACTGAAGAACGAAACCGCTGTTTCAGGTTCATTTGCTGATATCACGGCGAATTTCGAATCTGTAGAAGCACCTGATGCCAAAACTCTGATTATTACGACAAAGGTTCCTGAGCCGCTGCTTGCGACCTTCATGGGCACAGTGGGTATTTTAAGTTCTTCGATTGTTGACCATGGCAAGATCACGTTCGACCCAGCCAACAATTGCGGTGTTACCGGTGCCTGGCCTGTTGTTGGTGATTTCAACGATGGCAAAAAGACGATCGGAACCGGGCCTTATAAGCTCAAGAATTATGTTAAAGGTTCTGCGATCGAGCTTGAACGCAATGACAAATATTGGGGCGAAAAAGAGCCATGGGAAAGTGTTCGCTTCGTTCCTGTTCCTAATGCTGGAACGCGATTGGCTGGCCTGCTTGCCGCCGATTATGATCTTGTCGAAAACCCGGCAGCGCGTGATTTGACGCGCATCAAGGATGATAAGCGCTTCGTTGCAGAAGTTACCCCGACCACCCGCGTAATCTATTACCAGCTTGATGTTGGTCGTGCGCAAAGCCCTTTTGTGAAATCTGCCGACGGAAAAAATCCTTTGCAGGATGTGCGTGTGCGTGAAGCCATGTCGCTTGCAATTGACCGCAAAGCGATCATCGCCCGCCTGATGGACGGCGCCGCAGAACAGGCAAACGAATTCCTGCCAAAGGGCATGTTCGGCACATTGCTAGATGCGCCCGAACTTCGTTACGATCCAGCTGCTGCGAAAAAGCTGCTTGCCGAAGCGGGTTATCCGGACGGGTTCCAACTCACTATTTCGACGACCAATGATCGTTACATCAATGACAGCCAGATCACACAAGCCGTTGCACAATATCTGACCCAAATCGGCATTAAAACCGATGTGGACGCAATGACACGCGCGCTCTATTTCCCACGTCGTTCAAAGAAAGAACTTAGCGTTGCGATCGGTGGGTGGGCGTCGACCAGCGGCGAAGCATCATCATTCCTGCGCCAGTGGCCTGCATCTCCAAATGACGCGGGTACAATGGGTGGCTCCAACTATGGTGATTACAAAAACCCAGCTTTCGACAAGCTGATTTATGAAGCTGTGGAAACAATGGATGATGACAAGCGCTCATTATTGCTGCAGCAGGCAACCACCGAAGTGCTTAAGGATTATGCTTTCATTCCACTGCACTTTGAAAGTGGCATCTGGGCACATAAAGCGGACATCAGTTTTACCGGTCGGTCTGACCAGTTCACGCTCGCAATGTCCGCAAAGCCAGCGAAGTAAATCTCTTCGTTAAGCATCATTCGGGTAAAATGTGATGACTGCATATGCTTTGCAGCGCTTGATCCAAAGCGCTCTGGTGCTGCTCGCCGTTTCGGTTGCCGTTTTCTTTGCCATCTATGGCATTGGGGATCCGATTGAGCTGCTTGTTCCACCGCAGGTCAGCGCCGCCGAAAGGCTGGCGCTGGTCAAAAGACTGGGGCTCGATTTGCCCGTCTGGCAGCAATATTTCACCTTTCTGGGCAATGCCCTGAGGGGTGATCTGGGTACATCCTTTGTGCATGGCGTGCCAGTTGTATCGCTAATCCTGGGTCGGCTTCCTGCTACTTTGGAGCTGGTGCTTCTGTCTATGACCTGTGCGACAATCGTCAGCGTCCCTCTTGGTTTATATGCGGGTCTCAATACAGAAAGTCGTTTCTCGCGCATTGTTATGGCTGGAACAGTCATCGGTTTTTCTCTTCCCAGTTTCTGGAAGGGAATGATGCTCATCCTGTTGTTCAGCGTGGTTCTTGGCTGGCTTCCGACTGCTGGACGAGGCGAGACTATTGATATTCTGGGGTTCCATACCAGCCTGTTTACCCTTGATGGCCTACGTCATCTCATTTTGCCAACTCTTAACCTCGCTATTCCAACATCAGCCCTGCTGGTGCGCCTTGTTGCAGCTGGAACTGCAGAAGCGACAACCCAGGACTATGTCAAATTCGCCCGTGCCAAGGGAGTGCGCCGTAAGCGTATCGTCTTCCGACATATCATGCGCAATATTCTCATTCCTGTTGTGACCGTCGCAGGCATTGAGTTTGGTAGTCTGGTGGCTTTCTCCACCATAACTGAAACCGTATTCTCGTGGCCGGGGATGGGCAAACTCCTAATCGATAGTATCTATCAACTCGATCGTCCCGTTGTCGTAACTTACGTCATGCTCGCAACGTTGCTCTTTGTTGGCGTCAACTTCCTCGTGGACGTTCTATATGCGGCACTTGATCCGAGGGTGAAGCTTTCGGGAGAGATGGTATGACAAAACCGACCGTTCCCCATTTTGCCAATACACCCTTGCGTAAGCAGGTGCTCAAGCGCATCCGCAATAAGCCAACTATGCGTGGGGCAGCTATTCTGCTTGCATGTCTCGTTCTCCTTGCTATTTTGGCGCCGTTCATCACCGTTCAGAACCCCTATGATCTTTCTTCCTTGAGTGTGATGGATAATCGCCTCCCACCTGGTTCATCCAGCATGACCGGTATGACCTACTGGCTTGGTACGGATGCGCAAGGGCGCGATATGGTCAGTGCAATTCTCTATGGTCTACGCACAAGTTTGCTGGTCGGGTTATTGTCTACTCTGGGGGCGATGATTATTGGTGTGACTGCTGGATTATTTGCAGCCCAGATTGGTGGCTTCGTCGACACGATCATCATGCGCTTTGTCGATTTTATGCTTGGCTTTCCCTCGATCCTTGTCGCGCTTGTACTTCTGGCTTCAGTGGGGCGAGGAATAGATAAGGTGATTTTCGCCATTATCGTGGTTCAATGGGCGCAATATGCGCGCTTAATGCGCGCTTCCGCCATGGTCGAGCGGCGCAAGGAATATATTGAGGCTGCTGTCAATTTCGGGCTGCCTACGCGCCATATCATGTTGGCGCACCTCCTGCCGAACTCGGTCGGGTCCGTCCTTGTCATGTCCACAATCAGTATTGCAGGTGCCATAACATTAGAGGCCACCCTGTCATTTTTAGGTGTTGGTGTCCCTGTAACCCAGCCTTCACTTGGACTTTTGATTGCCAATGGCTTCGAGTATCTGCTGTCCGGTGAATACTGGATTGCAGTGTTTCCCGGTATCGCCTTGGTCCTTCTGATTATTTCGCTGAACTTCGTGGGCGATCGTGTTCGCCGCAGCTTCAACGTGAGGGCCAACGCATGACAGCGCTTCTTGATATTCAGGGGTTGCGGACTGTCTTTCATTTGCTCGGCGGTGCCTGGTCTGCAGTCGATGGAATTGATCTCAAAGTGGAGCGTGGCGAGATTCTCTGCCTGGTGGGTGAGTCAGGTTCCGGAAAGTCCGTTACAGGCTTTTCCATCGTTCAGCTGATCGATGCGCCCGGCGAGATTGTCGAAGGTAAGATACTCTTCGATGGATCCGATCTTCGTATGGTTTCGGATGAAGAGTTGCGTTCGCTGCGTGGCGACCGCATTGCCATGATCTTTCAAGATCCGCTTTCCACGCTCAACCCTGTTCTTACTGTCGGAGAACAGATGCTTGAGGCAATTTTCGAGCATCGCAATTGTAGTCGTGAAAAAGCGCGCATAGAAGCGATGGATGCTCTGACAAGAGTTGGTATTTCTTCTCCCGAAGCGCGGCTCAAACAATATCCGCATGAGTTTTCAGGCGGGATGCGTCAGCGCGTGGCCATTGCCATAGCTTTGCTTAATAGCCCTGACCTTATCATTGCCGATGAGCCAACTACCGCATTGGACGTCACCATACAAAGTCAGATCCTTTATGAGGTTCAGAAGCTTGCGCGCCAAACAGGAACAGCAGTCTTGTGGATTACGCACGACCTGGCTGTCGTCGCCGAGTTGGCTGATCGCGTTGCGGTCATGTATGCGGGGCAGATTGTCGAGAGCGGTTCGGTGGATGATGTGCTCGATAATCCCATGCATCCCTACACACTTGGCCTGTTGAGTTCTTCAACCGGCATGGCTCAGCCGGGCGAGCGCCTTCACCAAATCAATGGAAATGCACCCCGGATTGATGCACGACCATCGGGATGTCCGTTTAGAACGCGTTGTGATCGCGTTATCGACGTTTGCACAACGATTTATCCGGAAAAGCAGCATCTAAGTGATCATAGCTTCCGTTGCCACAACCCGGTTGCGACCCTGGAGGTAATCTCGTGAGCGACATTCTGTTCGAGATGAAGGGTGTGCGTAAATATTTTGAATCCAGAACAACGACTGCGGAAAAACTACTCAGTCTTGCCGGTAAAAAGCAACCAAATCGGCTTTTGCGTGCTGTTGATGGTGTTGATCTCAGTGTCCGGCAAGGTGAGGTTCTTGGGCTGGTAGGAGAATCTGGTTGCGGTAAGTCTACGTTGGCGCGCATGGCGACCGGCATCCATAAGCCGACTGCTGGCAACGTCATTTACAGGGATAAAAACGTCGCCGACTTACGGAACCGGGAAAAGCTCGACTTCCTGCTTAAAGTGCAGATGATTTTTCAGGACCCATTCGCATCGCTTGATCCAAGAATGAAGGTTCATGAGATTGTTGCAGAAGCACTGAAGGTTCACAAACTAGCGCCAAAAAACCAGATATCTGGAATGGTAGACCGCGCACTGGAAGAGGTCGGTCTTGATATCGCTTATCGCGAACGCTATCCGCATCAATTTTCCGGTGGTCAGCGACAGCGTATCGGCATTGCGCGTGCGCTCGCTGTCAAACCGGATTTTCTTGTTTGCGATGAGCCTGTTTCTGCGCTCGACGTCTCTATCCAGGCGCAGGTCATCAACCTATTTATGGATTTACGTGACCGATACGGCCTGACATACCTTTTTGTTAGTCATGATCTGGGTGTGGTTCGTCACATAAGCGACCGTATTGCGATCATGTATCTTGGCCGAATTGTTGAGATCGGCTCAGCCGCTGATATTTTTGCCAATCCAGCACATCCCTATAGCGCCGCCTTGTTGAATGCTAGCCCGTCTGTCAAACGGCGTAAGCGCAATTTTGAGCCGCTGAAGGGTGATTTACCTTCTCCACTTGCACCACCCAGCGGCTGTCCTTTCCACCCGCGCTGCGCACAGGCCATGTCCGTGTGCCGTGATCATCGTCCCGAGCTTAAAGAAGTCACCTCTCGTCAAAGTGTGGCGTGCCATTTGCATAATCTGGAGTTTCAATGATTACCTCTTCGCTTAATCCAGAAGTCGGGAAAAGCGTGCTGTCTTTCCTCGACAGGTTTCACCCCGATCGCCCGTTGGAGGTAAACTTCTACCGACCAGCACACTATAAGCCGGGCAATCCTGTGGTTATTGTGCAGCATGGAATGCTACGCAACGGTGATGAGTACCGGGATTTCTGGATAGCTGCTGCTGAAAAACACGGGCTATTGATTGCTGCGCCAACCTTCTCGGATGCAGCGTTCCCGATGGCTGAAAGCTATAATAATGGGCTTGTGTTAGATTCGGTTGGACGGGTTCGTGACCAGCAGGAATGGTTGTATGGGGTTCCTGCTCGGGTGTTTGCTGCATTGAAAGCATCTGGAGCAACCGACCAGGACAACGCCTACCTTTATGGACATTCCGCAGGCGGACAATTTGCACATCGCCTGCTCGCAACACAGCCGACTTACCCTTTTTGTGCGGTCATCGCTGCAAACCCGGGTTGGTATACATTGCCAGATATGGAGCGATCCTTTCCTGAAGGGATGGGGGGAGTTGGTTTGTCCGATGAACAACTCGCGCGCTGGTTTGCCTATCCAATGCACATATTTGCTGGCGATCAGGATATCGTTGAAGACGATCCGAACCTTCCGTCTCAGCCCGAAGCATTAGCACAAGGGCCTTCACGTTTTAAGCGCGCGCATTTTGTATATGCTTTTGCGATGGCGCAGGCCAAAAAGCGTGATCTGCCTTTCAATTGGAAACTAATAGACATTCAAGGTGTCGGTCATGACGGCGCTGCAATGTCTCGGGCTGCTGCAGCCTTTTGGTTTGAAGACAGAATTCCGCCTGCAAGTGAACTTGTTTTTGATGACGCAGCGCAGCTCTAGAAGCAGAAGTTGGAATGTGTGATGAATGCAAATAATCGAATAGACCTCTGGCAAAAAGTCGATGATGAAAAAGAACGACTAATCGAGCTGAGTGATCGCGTTTGGGGCATGCCGGAGGTGTGCTATACAGAATTTCGTTCCATGGCCGAACATAAAGCGGAGCTTCTGCATCATGGCTTTCGCGTCACGGAAGGGGTAGCAGACATTCCAACCTCCGTTATCGGTGAGGCGGGGCAGGGCGGACCAGTTATCGCATTTCTAGGCGAGTTTGATGCGCTTCCCGGTCTCAGCCAAGAGGCAGGCGTGGCCGAGCGCAGACCGTTGGAAGTTGGCGGCCATGGCCATGGCTGTGGGCATAATCTTCTTGGTTCTGGCGCTATGCTAGCCGCAATTGCGCTCAAGAATTACCTTGCCGAGAAAGGCATTGCTGGGCGCGTACGCTATTATGGTTGCCCTGCAGAAGAGGGTGGCGCGGCGAAAACCTTTATGGTTCGTTCAGGCGCATTCGACGACGTGGATGTTGCGATCTCATGGCACCCTTACAGTTTCTGGGAAGTTGCGCCAGCACTTTCTCTCGCGAACACGCGTGCAGATTTCACGTTCAAAGGGCGTGCAGCCCATGCCGCAGCTGCACCCCATTTGGGGCGCAGTGCGCTTGACGCGCTTGAGCTGATGAGCGTCGGCGTCAATTATATGCGCGAGCATATGCCATCTGACGCGCGAGTCCACTCTGCAATTCTTGATACAGGTGGTATTGCGCCGAATGTTGTCCAAGCAAATGCGCGTGTTCGATATTCAATCCGCGCAATGGAATTGCAGGACATGCATGATCTTGTTCATCGTGTGCATAAGATTGCGCAGGGTGCAGCCATGATGACTGAGACAACCGTCGAGATGAAAATAGTAAGCGCGGTATCCAATACGTTGGATAATAAGCCGCTGGAACACGCGCTCCACACGGCTATGGATGAATTGGGCGTACCCGATTTTGACAGTCAAGATCGTGCCTTTGCCCGTGAAATTCGGAAAACTTTCTCTGAAAAGGACATAGCCTCGGTCTATAAAGCGATAGGTTTGCCAATCACCGATGAGCCGCTCGCAAACTTCTTAACCCCCGAGAACACCAATCGTAAGCCATTCATCGGGTCGACTGATATAGGTGATGTGAGCTGGGTTGTCCCGACGGTTCAGGTACATGCCCCGACAGTCGCCATCGGCACGCCCTTTCATACGTGGCAGATTGTTGCCCAAGGTAAATCACCGGCAGCCCATAAGGCGATGGTGCATGCAGCAAAAGCGATGGCTGTTACTGGACTGAATGTAATAACCGACCCGCTTTTGTTGAAAAATGCGAAAGCAGCGTTGGCAGAACATACGTCCAGAACACCCTACATTTCCCCGCTTGGTTCGGATGTCTCGCCACCATTGGATATGTCACGCGGATAGGTTCTGTCCAAACTCGCAGGGCGATTGGAAATGAATGGTGGTTTTGATGACTGTGCGGGAGACGATAAAAGTAATCGCTGATTATCATGCAAAAAACAATTACAGGGCAAGTCCATTGCCCCGTAATCTCCGTAAAATATAGAATGTCAAAGCGATCCCGAGTGCAGAGAGCACGGTTGCCAGTGTGAAAAGATCGGCATAGCCAAATTTATCTGCAAGATAACCAGCCACCGAGGAACCAACGAGATAAATCAGCAGTTCGGCACAGGCGAGGATTGTGAAATCCGTGCCTGGCTGGTCGGAGGAAGATGCTTTCATGAATAGTGAGTAGATCGCGACCAGTTCCATATAGCGCAAAAAGGTTTGGACTGCTGACACAGTCATAGCAATCGTCACACCCGGCCAGATTTCCGCAGCATTGAAGCTGAAAGCAAGGAAGCAGAGGCTGCGCAATAATCCCAGCAGAATGAGCGCTGAGAAAAGCCCTGTCCAGCGGATCAGCAGCGCGGCCAAAACAGCTCCAATCAGACCAGCAGTCGCAGCGGCAGCTCCAGAAAGATAACCAATCCACGATAGCGGCAGCCCGATATCCACGAGATAGCTGCCTTCCATCCCCCTTACCATGCCTTCGCTCGCCCGATAGGTCAGGGCAAAGCAGAGGATGAGCCACGCATTCGGCTGCTGGAAGAAACGTTTCAGGCTTGCGCGCGGCTTTTCCCGAGACTGCTTCTGATCACTCGTTTCTTGCATCCAGAACCCTGCCAGAAGTGGCAGGAGTGAAAGAGCGGAAACGATGAAAATCGTTGGACGCCAGCCGATCTTGTGGAAGAGAACCAGTGCCAGCGTGCCACCCACGATGACACCAAGCGCCACTGCACCGGCCTGAATTGCATTGCCGGTGGCACGTGTTTTATCGTTAAGATGACGCACGGCATAGCCGTCGGTCGCAATGTCCTGCAAAGAGGAGAGAAGCGTTATACATAGGCAGATCGCAAATAGCGCACCCGCCTGTTGCGGTTCTACGAAAGCCATACAAGCAATGCCGAAAGAGACAAGAAGCTGAGTAACAACGACCCAGCTTCGCCGGTGCCCCCAGCTTGCGATCAGCGGATAGCGATCCACCAGCGGTGCGATCGCGAATTTCGCAATCAGAGGGATCATCAGGAGGTAGAAAAGCCCGATAGACGTGCGCGAGGCACCGCTTTCGCGCATTAGCGGAGGCAATGCGACCAATAGAAGATAGGTCGGGATGCCCTGCGCGAGATAAAGCCCTCCGAGAACAGTATAAAGGCGCGCGTTGGCGCCTTTAGTCTTTGTCGGTAGCATGTCTTGTTGTGCGATCATCAGAAGTTTTTGCTCAAAGCGAGGGCGAAAGTCCTGCCGCGGCCCTTGTAGTCGAAGATTTCTTCAGGTGCGAGTGCCCCATAAAGTGCTTTGGCCCGTGACCCCCAGACAGTGTTATATTCCTTGTTGAACAGGTTGTGCACACCGAAATTCACTGTCATGTCGGCCTTCTCAACATGATAAGAGCCTATGAGGTCAAACAGCGTGTAACCTTCGATCTTGTAATCGGAGTTGTCTTCCAGATCGAAGACGTGCTGACCTTGCAAGCGCAGATTAAGTGTTTCATTGCCCCAGCCTATATGGCCACCAAGTTTGGAAACGCTGGCGGAGCCGATCGTATCCTTGACCCAGTCACCATCCTGATCAACTTCGGTACGTACCCATTGGCCCAGAATGCCTACATCGAAGCCATGATCAAGTTTCATGCCCGCTTTGCCTTCGATGCCATAGACCCGACGTTCATTATCCTCAAGTTCGACTGCCAGTGTAGTACGATTGAGTACAATGGAGCGATCGGAGGTGGAGTAGAAGCCTGCAGCCTCCAGATTATAGGTGCCATCATCAAGACGGTAGCCGATTTCGAAGGAATTGGTTTTGATCGCTTCAAGAGCAGAATTTGCAACATTCACGCCACTTAGCAACGTGTAATGGCCACCCGACAACGAGTAGGCACCATAACCATAGTACTTTGCCGGATCGGGCAGCTCAAAGCCCTGGCTGAAATTTGCATAGACCTGCTGTGTATTGGTCAGGCTATAGGTTGCGCCGGCGTTGAATAAGAAGGCGTCGTAATCGACCGAGCCGCCCGGAATTGAATCGGCAGAGGTCGCTGTCCCGTTGAGAATAGCGATCTGTTGCGCCGCGCCAACAAAGTCGCCAACTTCCGTTTTGGTGTACTGATAGCGCACGCCGCCATTGAAGGTAAGACGGTCTGTTGCTTCATAGGAGGCCTCTACGAAGCCAGCAAAGGTGGTAACGTCAATTTTTGGATAAAGGCCGGTAATGCCTGCTGTCTGAAAGTCCATCGCGCCGCTTTGCAATGCCTTGCTCATATTGAAGATATGTTGGTTTGAAGAAAGTGAATCTCTATCAGCATCAACACCGTAGGTGACACGCAATCCGTCAAGCGGCTCGGAGATGAGTGCGGCCTTCATGCCATAATAATCTGTGTCCTGAGCGCTGCCGTAAAAGTAGGTCGAGCTTGGGAACGGATGGAAATTGATCTTCTCGCTGCGATAGAAGCCTTGCAAGAGCAACTGCTGGCCGAAGAAGTCATTATCCGTATAGGTCGCATTTAACATAGACCGGCGTGTGCGCGGGTTGAAATCCGAATTATAGCCATCTCGCGTTTCGATGAGGCTTGGATTGCGCAGTCCAGCCAGAAATTGCCCGAAGTAAACGCTGTAATCGGATTTCTGCTCGGAGTTAAAGTATTGTCCGCTGACCTCCAGCCGTCTGTCTGGGTCAAACTGGAAACCTGCGCTGCCCATAAGATCGATACGTCGGTTGAAAGCCGTCGAAGTTTGGGTGATGTCAGGCACAACCATTGTACCATCGGCGTCATAAAACGCACCACTGCGGTTACCTGCCAGCGACAATCGGGCGTCCCATGTTTCGCTGTTATAAGTGACAGCTGCAGCGCCGTTACGATCCAGGTCATTGCCAGCGCGGAATCCGCTTTCAATTCCTGCCGTGACTTCGCCATGCAAACCGTTCGGCGCGTCCTTGCCTTTTTTGGTGATGATATTGATGATGCCGCCGGTGGCATTGCCGCCATAGAGCGAGGTCGCACCAGAAAGAACTTCGATCCGTTCAATGTTAAATGGATCGATAGAATCAAACTGGCGGCTCAGTCCGCGGGCAGAATTCATCGATATCCCGTCGATGAGCACCAGGGCGGTGCGTCCGCGCAGGTTTTGCCCATACGAGGTGCGTGACCCTTGGCTGACCGGATCAAAGCTTGGTATTTCCTGTGCCAAAATCTGCTGGATGGTTTCGCCTGAACGCGCGCGCATCTGGATCTGTTGCGCGTCAACGACATAGACGGTGCGGGCCGTCTCTGAAATCTGTTGTCCACCGCGGCTCCCGGTAATCGTGATGGCGTTCAGTACCGTCCCTTTGCCGGTCTCAGTCTCCGTTTCGGTCGCTGTTTGCGCCAATGCTTGTGCAGCGACGCTGCTGGCCGCCACCAAGGCGACAACCGAAATCCCGAGATATTTGTTGTGCATGAATTTCTCCAAGGACATGAGCAACGCTGTATGTGCCCTTCATCCAGTATTTTCTAAAGAGGACTATTCTCATCATGTTTAATTCATTAAAAGACGGATAGCTTGGAGACGAGCGAACCGGGAATGGATTAAAGCGAACCTTGAAGAGTTTTTGCACTGGATATGATGGGAACTGTTAAACCACAAAAATTCGGCAGCGCGGCCTCAAGGGCGACAGATGGGTTGAAGCCCTGCCTTAAGATTCTGCGAGATATGATTGGTATGCCTTTGGTCTCACCGGTTCAGGGTGATCTGTCAAAGGTGCGCGGACTATTTTGGAACCATGGATCGCTGGCGCTTACCACGATCTATTTTCCGCTGATCCACACACGTCTTTCGGCGCCGGGCTCTCGGGATTCAGGCGTCATAATTCTGCGTGCAATGAGTGGTCCGGTTCAAGTGGAGCAGGGACAAATCCGGCTTGATCTAGCAAAAGGCGATGCCATTTTCATGCCATCGGATGTGCCGCTTTCGTTAAGCCTTCCGGAGGGAGGGCGTTTGGATTGCGCTTATCTGCCATCGGCGGCTATCACTCAAATCAAGGCAGAAGTTTCCTGTTTGTTTTGGCAACCGCTCCCTATCACCTATCTGCCTTTTCAACTGCTGGTGACTTATGCGGGTTATCTCTTGCAGCAGGAATATCAGACCGAAAGTGACGCCGAAATCATGGTCAATCACTTTTACGAGTTACTACCCATACTGGCAGCAAACCTGAAGGCAGGAAGTAAACAACGGGTTTTGACAGGGCGCATGGGGGCTATAAAAGCTAGGATTGATGCCCGGATCATGGATGCGGGCTTCTCGATAATGGAGCTTGCACAGTCTGAGGGGATAACTGCGCGTGCTATCCAGAAGCTGTTTAAACGAGAGAATACCACATTCTCTCGTTATCTGCTTGAACGCAGGCTTGATACGGCGAAGTCTGCAATATTGCACAATGATACATCTGCCATAGCGAAAATTGCTTATGGTGTCGGATTTGATGATCCAGCTTATTTCAGCAGGGCGTTTCGCAATTATTACGGCGTCAGCCCATCTGATTTAAGGCGTCAAATCGCGCGCAGCGTATCGGGATAACGGCCATCGTTACGAGTAATCCGCGATCAAGATCGCCGTTAAGCAGGTGCGCGTTTCAACTTAGAGCAATTCGACCGAAGCTCATCATACTTACAACAATAACTATTCAATTATCACGACTGTAAGTTCTTGTTCGGCAGTTAACATATCGGCGGACTGGCTTTTACTGCATTTGTATCGGCTGAAAGTGGCTTTCAATGGATCAAAGCAATGCCGAAGAACGGCAATAGCTCTTTCTAAAGCTCGAGACTTAGGCTCACCTTGGTTCCAAAGCGGTTCCATGAAACGCCATAACGGCAAAGTAGAGATATCGTATTGCTTTAAGAGTTTGATTTTGTATTTAAAAATGGTGCCGCTTAGCAGACTCGAACTGCTGACCCCATCATTACGAAAAGTGCGCGGCATGATCACTGTAATTCCCTGTTCGTCACGGGTGATAACGAAAACAGTTAGTTAGCGATAATCAACGTCCTCCTGCATCATCATAAATCCTTGCAATTCCCATTCAATTGATTGCTATTTGATTGCTAGCAATCAGGGCAAAGTAATGAAATTAACAAAGCGCAACGTCGATGGAATCGAACCAATTAGCAAAGATGTTCTTCATTGGGATGACGAACTCAAAGGATTTGGCGTCAAAGTTACACCAGCCGGAAAAAAGATATTTGTTCTCCAATCCCGGCTTAATGGAAGCTTAAAGCGATTTACGATCGGAGCTTTTGGAGCGCCATGGTCCGCGGATGCAGCTCGTGACGAAGCAAAACGCCTGCTTGGGGAAATTGTTAAAGGGGTTGATCCGTACGAAGAGAAACGGTCGCGTCGAAATGACATTACCATCGAAGAGCTGGGTAATATCTATTGGGAAATAGCTTGCGCTCATAAAAAACCGGTTACCGTTGCAAATGAAAAGGGGCTGATGGCTCGGCATATCGCGCCATTATTCGGTCGAATTAAAGTAAAAGCCGTTCGTCGAGCTGATATCCAAAAGTTCATTAATGACGTCGCTACTGGAAAAACTGCGGCAAGGGTTAAAACAAAAGCCCGAGGCCTAGCCCGAGTTACGGGTGGAAAGGGAGCCGCCAATCGGACGTTAGGCTTATTATCATCAATGTTATCGTTTGCGGTCGAGAATGGATATCGGTCTGATAATCCAGCATTGGGCACTAAGCAGTTTAAGCTAAAGACTCATGATCGATATCTTACTCCAGAAGAATTGGATCGACTTGGAAAGGCTTTTGATTCGGCAGAGAAGAAAGGAGTGAGCATATTTGCAGTAGCCGCGATAAGGTTTCTTACCATGACAGGGTGCAGAAGGAACGAAGCGCTGACTTTGCAATGGTCTTGGATTGATTTTGAACACCGACTAGCGAAATTACCAGATAGCAAAACTGGCCAAAAAGTAGTGCACCTAGGGGATAGTGCATTATCATTGATCAAATCGCTCCCTAAAGTGGCCGGCTCACCATTAGTTTTTCCTTCATCAGTAGGAGGTGATAGGCCAATCAGTATCCAGAAGATATGGCACGATATTCGTTCTGAGGCGGATCTACATGATCTGCGTATCCATGATCTTCGGCATAATTTTGCAAGTATGGCCGTGTCATCGGGACAAAGCTTATACCTAGTTGGTAAATTGTTAGGTCATAGTCAGTCGCAAACAACTCAGAGGTATGCACATTTAGCACCAGATCCTATACGAGATGCTGCGGATCATGTATCAAATATTATTGATGGAAAATTGACGCCCAAAAGTACAAGCTTTTGATCGAAAGAGATTTCTTTGTTGCCCTCCCACTCGCTCACATATTTTTATGAGATTGATGGGAGGACAGCCTCTGGTTAAGATTTTCTACTGGGGTAAATCGCCAGCTTTAGGCAACTTGGCCCATTCGGCTAAAAATGCGTCGCGGTTTTTGGCAGCGTCGGCCTCATCAAGTTCAAATACTTTCACCTCGGCTAGCTCCGGGAGTTCAACGAATTCAGACACTTTGATATCGTTGCGGCTCGGGCGACGGAATGCGACCTTCAAGAGCTCAATTTGTGCTTCCTTTGAAAGCAAGCTGTCGAGTGCTTTCTTAGCATTGTCACCGCTTGGAGCATTCTTGAACAGACCTGCAAATTCAGGCGTCATGAACGTGCCTTCCGATGGATACACAAGCGATAACTCTTCCTGCCCGCCGTCGATGTAGGGATAGGCCGTGGCTTCAAAAGTGAGACCAATTGTGTATTCTCCCATCGCTGTGCCTTTGGGCACATTGGAAGCGGCGCCTGATGTTACGATATTGGCTGCAACAGCCTTAAACGTGTCTTCATCGAGCAGCTTTGAAAGACCCCATGCGATGGTGTAGCCAGTCGAGCTGTTGACGGGGTCAGGCATGATAATCTTGCCTTTCCATTCTGGCTTGGCCAGATCAGCCCATGTTTTTGGAGCTGCATTGTCTTGTAGCTGGTCGGCGTTGACCAACATTGTTACCAGATGAACATTGGCAGGAATAAACAGATCGCCACTGTAATGCAGGTTTTGCGGAATAGCTTCGAGTGCCGATGCCTTATAGGGTTCAAACAGTTTTTCATAAGCGCCGAGGGTGTTGGCGGATGAAGACCAGAAAATGTCACTTTGAGGCGCCGACGCTTCAGCTTCTGCACGTCGTAGCAAAACGCCTGAGCCTCCCGTGATCACGCCGAGGTTTTGCCCGGTCTTGTCTTTTACGACGGATTGCACGGCTTCATAGGCCTGAACCGGGTTTGATGTGTAAAGCACAGGATCGCTGGCCAGCGCCGGTAGCGTAAGCCCAAGTGACATAGAACCGGCTAAGAGATAAGAAGATAGTTTCATAGTTTCCTCGCATTTGATGAAGTTATTGAGCAGTTGACCTGCTTCGTCGGTTTATTTTGAAGCAAAAACATCGATCCGGAACAGTTTGGTGGCGATGATGATTGGCAGAAGAATGACAGTTACCAGCACCAGACCATAGGCTGACGCATAAGCCATTAGACCGGAATCAAGCAGTCGGAAAACCTGAATTGGTAGTGTTTCCCGGCCGCCGGAATAGACCAGAATGGACGCTGATAGTTCAGCTACCGTTGTTGTCCATGTCAGGATTGCAGCGGATGCAATGGCTGGCAGCATCATAGGAAGGACAACCTTGAAGAAAGATCGTACTGGCGGAACACCAAGGCTGATTGATGCTTCCTCAATCGAATTTGGAATGTTCTGCAAAATAGCCTGTGAGTTGCGCATACCAAACGGCATCCGGCGGACAACATAGGCCAGAACAATGATCATCGCTGTGCCAGATAATGGTAACCAGCCGCCATGGAACGTTGCCAGCAGGCCCACGCCCAAAACTGTGCCAGACAAGGCAAGCGGAATGGCTGATATGTAATCAATGACTGGAGTGATCAGATTTGGCTTTTTCACGACCAGATAACTGACTACAGCGCTAAAGATAATAGATATGAACGTAGCGGTTGCTGCATAAGTGAGAGAGTTCACGAGTGGCTGAGGGGCGGTGACAAAGACGCGAGCGATGTTTGAAAATGTCCAATTGCCCCATTGCATCACAGGCCCGCGCGATGCGGTGAAAGCGCCGACGACGATTACGCAAAGCGGTAACAGTGATACGATAACGATAAATCCTGCACTTACCGCGACCAGTAGCCCTTTTAAACCTCGCAGCGGTACTGGCTTTGCTCCACGTCCCTGTACAATTTCGAAACGTCCGCGTGACACCACGAACCGGTTACAAAACAGCACGAGCATAACGATTAGCACCGAGACGCTGGCAAGTGTCGACTGCATCGTGATATCGCTCGCGCCTTCTGCGACTGCCGCCTGATAGGTGACAACCGAAAGTAATGGCAGTCGGTGGCTCAAGATCATGGAGATGGCAAAGTTTCCGACGACCATTGTGAAAACAAGCAGGGCCGAGGCGAGTACTGTTGGCAAAATGACTGGCAACATAACGCGCAAGCGGGATTTTGCAGGACTTGTTCCCAGTGATTGAGCAGCCTCTTCGAGCTGCACATCGAACTTTCCAATTGCTGCGACCACGCCAATGTAGATGTAGGTGTAATAGATGAAGCTCATGGAGACGATCAGGCCGAACCAGCCATAGAAGCTTGGTAAGATGATACCGTAACCCTTAAGAAACCTCGTCACTAAACCGTTGTTACCCAACATCATAAGCCAGGTTTGGGCCGCGATGACCTCTGGTAGCACCAGCGTAATTAATGGCAGAAGAGCGATCAGCCATTTGCCCGGAAAGCTATAGCGAGCTGTCACATATGCCAATGGAACACCAATGATGGTGCAGAATATTGTGACGACAGAGGCAAGTATCAGCGTGTTCTGTATCGCGGCTATATAGCGTGGATTTTCTAGCAGGCGCATCCAGCCATTTTGACCATCGCCCACAAAACTGGCGCTCAGAATGGTTAAAAGTGGATAGAGGATAAAGACACATAATAGTGTGAGAGCTAGCAGGCTTAACCAGAACCAGGGTGTTTGTAGTGATTTTTTCATGATGCAATCACCAGTGCCTGATCCGGATTTACCGTTACATGGACCTGATCACCCAACCCGAAGGCATCGTGGTTCGGACCATGCAATTCGGCAACGAGTTGCTGGTTGTCAGAAATATCGAGCCGATAACTTGTCTTGGTGCCGAGGTATTGACGACTGCGGACCACGCCGGAGATTGCCTGCTGGCCATCTGGGCGTGTTGTAGAGATATGTAGATTTTCGGGCCGAAGAATGAGGATGCCGCTTTGGCCTGATTTGTCGGTGCGTTGGTCAGTTGCATTGATTATCTGCGTACCAACCGAGACGGTAGCATAGTCATTTTGTGAGGATCGCACATCGACTGGAACACAGTTGGCCGAGCCGACAAAGTCGGCAACATAGCTGGTACGCGGTGTGGTATAGATTTGTTTGGGCGTTCCAATTTGTTCAAGCGCACCACGGTTCATGACGCCGATGCGATCTGACATAGCCAGCGCTTCTTCCTGGTCATGTGTAACAAATACGGTAGTGATGTTATCTTCGCGCTGTAGCTCGCAAATTGTCTCGCGGATTTGGATGCGAAGCTTGGCATCCAAGTTTGACAGCGGTTCATCCATCAAAAGAACGGCTGGCTTGATGACGAGTGCGCGGGCGAGGGCCACACGCTGGCGCTGGCCACCCGATAAAGCAGCCGGATGACGCTGCGCGAGATGACTTAGGCCAACACGTTCAAGTGCTTGGCCAATTTTAGCTTTGGCGCTCTCACCTTTTTCACCACGCGCGCTCAGGCCGTAAGCAACGTTCTGTTGAACTGTTTTATCCGGAAATAGCGCGTAATCCTGAAAAACCATCCCGATATTGCGCTTATGTGGTGGTAGGTTGGTAACGTCCGTATCACCGAAGCGGATTGAGCCGTTGGACGCTGCTACAAACCCGGCAATGGTGCGGAGTAATGTTGTCTTACCACAGCCGGATGGACCTAAAAGAGTAAAAAAACAACCCTGAGGAATGTCTAGCGACAATTGGGAGATGACGTTTTCTTCCCCATAAGTCACATCTAGGGTTTGAATTTTAATGCCCATATTTGAGTTCCCATTTTCATTATAATTATCAGCTTGAAATGCTGGTGTATTATGCAGCTGAGTTAACCTCTTTCAGGCTGGATTTGACCAGTTCCAGTGCCTGTTCATGACAACGCTCGTCACCTGCAGCAAGAATGGTTCCGTTGCTTGATAAAGTCAGAGGTTGGCCATTCCAGTCCGTAATTTTTCCACCCGCACCTTCGATAATCGGACGATAGGGAGCGAAGTCATAAATCTGCTGCCCAGCGTCGATTGCGAGATCTGTGCGTCCTTCAGCAAGTCTTCCGTAGTTCAGGCAAGCGCCGCCATATACGCGATTGGCGGTTTGGCGGCGCATTGCGTTAAGAGCAGGCAACTGATCTGCTGACATATAGTCTTGATTGGAGTTGGTCATAAGAGCAGTGGCGAGGCTCTCGCACGGACGGCAACGTGCGGCTCGGCCATTGAGCAGCGTTGCTTGCCCTGTTGCACCTATCCATCGTGTATCGAGCACAGGATTATCAATCACGCCAACCTGCGGTACGCCATCAATTGCGAGTGCAATGAGTGTTCCCCAGACGGGAATGCCTACAATGAAGGGGGCTGTACCGTCGATTGGATCAAGAACCCATACATGCGATGCATGTTCATCGACGCTGCCTTCTTCTTCGCCAATAATACCGTGATGCGGATAGTGTTTACGAATTTCTACACGCAGACGGTGTTCTATGGCGCGGTCGTACCTCGTGACTAAGCTGCGGTCAGGTTTCACCTCAACATCAGAAACTGTGTTCTCGTTGCGTGTCAATTCAACAGCCAATGTTTCGCGTGCTATGTCTGCTAAAGCGGCTGCGAAACGGACCAGGTGATCTAATTCTGACGTTGACATAATAATTTCCCCAAATTCCCTTAAATAAAGCTAGCAACAAATAAAAAATGTGGCAATAGTTGGCGTATGTGTTTTTTTGTGTTTTTTTGATGCGCCGAAGAAAATGAGTGGATTGGATCATGTGGCAGGACGAACGTCATAAGAAGATCGTGGATTATCTAACGGCTTTTGGCCGTGTCTCGATTGACCAGATCACCGAGGAAATCGGCGTCTCGCGCGAAACGATCCGTCGCGATCTCATGGAGCTTGAGCAAGCAGGAAAATTGAAGCGTGTTCGCGGTGGTGCTGTACCGCTTGCAAAGGAAGACACAGACTTTCATGTACGCGTCCACCAACGGCTGTTTGAAAAGCAAGCCATTGCGATGGAGGCTCTCAATCTGCTTTCAAATGATATGACAGTGTTCATTGATGCTGGCACCACAACGACCGTGATGGCGGAGGTGTTAGCCAATTATCATGGTCTGTCAGGGCTCAATATCTTGACCAATTCCATCGACGTTGCGCGTTTGCTCTCGGGAAAAGAAAGCGATTCCTACCATCGTTATAAGGTGCATTTGCTATCTGGCGATGTTCGCCAAGACCCGCTTGAAACCTGGGGCGCATCAACCATCAATGACATATATCGCTATCGTGCTGATGTGGCGTTGTTGGCACCTTGGGGCATTGATCCGGAGCGAGGGGCAATGAACCATTTCATCCACGGAGCGGAAATAGCGCGCGCTATGGTTAGTAATTCGGCAAAGACGATAATCCTTGCGGATCATTCAAAAATAAGCGCGCCGGCCCGTTCCGTTTTTTGTACAATTGATGAAATCTCACACCTTATCGTTGACAGAGAGGCACGGGATGTTCCTGATTTTCCCGCTCTTGAGAGAGCTATATCGAGTGTCATTGTAAGTAATTGATTGTTATTAGGTTTTTTGACGAATTTATGACATTATCACATATGGCAAAAGGTGAATTTTGCCATATGTCTCGTGTCAAGCTGGCATTTGTATTGAACGGAAAGGGGCCGTGAGCGGACCTTCCGCTATTGGCGGCAGCCATTTAAGAAGCGGACATTCAGAATGCTTGTCTGCTGGCGGCTTGTGTAGGCTGGCACAATCTGAATAACGCCTTCGAAGAAGCAGTAACCTTTCGACGTGCTGCAGTGGCATAGCGTGGGCGAACCAGCACCATAACTTGATGTCCCGGACCCAGCCGATAACCCCTGAGCCTAAGCTCTGGAAACAGACCGCCGGAAGACATGCGCGGTCGCGGGGCTGCCCGAGGGCGCCGATGCGAAGGTCCGCGTTTAGTCCAAACCGTGTTGATACGTGAACGATTGGGGAACAGGCCTGGAGGCGTCAACTACCCTAGAAGCCCTGAGCCAAGTATGGTTAACGTGTTAGCTTGCAGCTTTCTTGGGTATACCATCTCTTCGACAATAAACGACTATTGCAAATGTGTCGTTTCCGAACGACCATAGATCAGACACTGGGGGCAAGATTCATGCATATTACATCCTGCGGGCGGGGCGTTCACAAACGCGAGGTTGTTGGCATTGACCGCCTGCGGAAGCTGCCCAATGACTGGTACGGGTTCACTAATCTTGATCTTGCTACCGGCAGGGGGCGATCGCGCGAGATCGATCTTGTGTTGGTTTCCGAAGACCGTATTTTTCTAGTTGACCTGAAAGACTGGCATGGTCGCATAGAGAGCGAGAACGGAAACTGGATACATAACGGCAGGGATACCGGCCCATCTCCCGTCGCCAAGATCCATGCGAATGCGAAGTCGGTCTGGCAGCTTCTAACGGAACACCTGAAGCGCCACATGAAAGGCGAGATAGTTCCGCGAGTCGTGGGGCTTGTGGTCGTAACCGGCAAAGCCGACACGACAGGTATCTCAGAAACCGAAAAAGGATCCGTGTTCGCCGATGAGGAATTTATCTCGTTGGTCGGCAAGATTGGAACGCGAATTGATACGTTCGGAAAAGTAGCTATCTCATCGCATGGTCTCCTTACTGAAAAAGTCTGGAAAGATCAGCTTAGCAAATTCTTTAACGCGAGAACCGGCCCCATCGTCCCCGGGCGACGTCGGTACAACAACTTTGTCGCCAACTCTGACGAAGCTACCTTTCAACACCCGGGCGAGATTTATACCGAGTACGATGCAGTAGACGAAAACGCGGCCCAGACGCTCGGAACTTTACGCATCTGGGACTTCACCAAAGCCGATACCCGTTTCCAGAACGACGAGGCCCGCCAGGAAATTGCGGGCCGTGAACGCAGCGTCGTAGAATATCTGAAGGATCGTAGCGAGGCGTGTGAAAACGCGATCCTGCACCCGCGCGCTGAAGATCCGGAACGGGGGGTGGCATACTGGGAAATTTTCGACAGGCGTCAGCGCCTACGGCGTCTATCCGAGTTCGTGACTTCGGAAAACTCACACTTAGCGCGCGACCACCGCATCGAACTGGCACGCCAACTGGTAGCAAGGGTCGCTGCGCTGCATGCAGCTGACGCTGCCCATCTCGATCTAGGAGGGCATAGTATCTGGCTTGAGTCGCCATCAACTGTAAAGCTCTCCCACCTGATGGCGGCGAAGTTTCCGCAAGTCGAATCTCTTGGGGAGAGCAGATACCAATTCCTGGCCAGCGCAAAGCTCCCCGAGGACCTGCTTGGTGGCGAAAACATCCCGAAGCGCCGAGATGTCTTTCTGCTTGCAGCAGCAGTTCACTGGCTACTGATGGGCGTTCAACCTGCTAGGGACAGCGGAGAGGATATGCCTTTCGAGTGGGACCCTTCCATCGACGCAGAAGGGAGGTTTGCATCTCTGCATCCATGGCTAGAACGGTGTCTATCACTAGACCCCAAGGACAGGTTCGTGGATGCTAATGCGGCGCTGGATGCGTTCAACTCAGCCACCACCGACCGACCTAATGCCGGAGAAGTAATCCGGGGACTGGAACGGTTCCGGGACACGTATCGTTCGCAGAGACAACTGTTTTCTGCTTTTCCCGAGATCGAGATACTCAAGGAGAGCGACAGGGTCGACATCTGGAAAAGCGAGGATGGGGAAGGCTTGCCGGTACTTGTAAAGCTGTGGAAGAGGGCCGCTTGGGGTGACCAGACTCGAGAAGGTCCACGCATTCTCGACTTTCTGTCCAATGCACATGAAATGCAGCTGTCCCCCATAGATGGATGCGCCGCAATCCAAGGCGTGTACTGGCTTGGTGACGCTATGGCGATTATCCAGAGGTGGGTCGATGGCAGCGAACTATCGGAGGCTCGCGAAGCCGGCCGCTTCCATGGTCAGCAGGTGCAATCGATCGAGTTCTGCCTTTCGCTTGCCAATACGGTGAAGTCCATCCATGACATCGGTCTTACACACGGCGACATCAAGCCCCAGAACATAATCGTCGGAGATAACGGCGCCCCCGTTCTGATCGACATCCTCGACTTTCAGGCCAGCGATGACGGTGAGCCAACCAACACGGCTTACTCGCCTTCATCCGGCGGACGACTGGAGCGAGACCGCTTCGCGGTTACAAAAATCACGGAAGAGGTGCTAACCGAGGCGGGGCTTAATGAATCTGTCGCAGCCAAGATCACAGTTGCCCTCGATAATTGCCGAAACACCGAGCCTGAAAACGGCACGCTCCTTCCGTTGATGGAGGCGCTTGAACTGGCCTTGGCTCCACAGCCAGAACAAGCAGCGGCGCGCCAGATCAAGATACAATTTCCGGGAACATCCTCAGGTCCCCTGTTGTCGGACGAGGGCCAGTTCTACGTTCGGAAGGGAGCTGTAAATCGATCCAGCCTTTTCGTACGTGGCGCTTGCGAGGAACTGGAAATCTTCATCGATGATAACATGCGTCCTGCCCGTGCGCGACGGAGCAGGATCGATCAGAAGCAGATAAGTCGACTGGCAAGGTTTGAGTTTATGAAGTTCGAGGCTGAGATAGAAATATCCAACTCGGTAGCCAGCGACTTCACTGATATAGAATTTCTCTTGGCTGATGAGACCTTCCTTTCGAACTGGGATAACCAGTCTACCAAGGGTGTCGATACTGCTGCAGGAGAGGAGATACCTGAAGTCCAGCCGGAGCCTGCGTTCGACGACACGGCATATGATGCTTTCAATGACGGCCAAGCCGCGGCAGTAAGCCCGAAGTTACAAAGCGTTGATATACGGGCGTTGTGGCAATCACTCATCACGGCAGAGGGTGATCTTACTACCGATGGTGTGGCAGCGGCCGACAGCGGGTACAATCGCGACCTCAAACGTCATATCGTCCCCTTCGAGCTGACCAGCGGAACTTTTGATTTTAACCGAAATGATCGAGTTGGTGTCGAGAGACTTGACCGCAAGGGGGCGTGGCAACGGATAGGTGAACTCGATATCGCTAGGTCGAAGCCCGATCGGGTTTTTATCGATGCGGCAGAATGGAATACGACTGGCAATGCAGCTCTTGTGAATGAAGAGCAGCGCTTGCGCTTTATCAGCCACTTCGAAGTCCAAAGCCTGCGCCGCAGGGAATCCGCAATCGGTCGGACTCTGAGTGGGCAGGCTCGTATAAGAACCCTCCCTACTTTATTCGAGGCTAAAACCAAATCTCGTCCAGCTTCTCTTGATATTGCGGTAAGCGACGAAGATCTTGCTCGCTACGGACTGAACAAGGATCAGCGGGAGGCCTTTAGGAAGCTTGTTTCTGTACGCCCCTTGGGCGCCTTGCAGGGCCCCCCTGGGACGGGGAAGACCCTTTTCATTGCCGCACTTGCGCATTTCGCGCTCACGCGCGGCTTGGCGAAAAACATCCTTCTTGCCAGTCAATCTCATGAAGCAGTCAACAATGCCGCCGAAGCAGTTTTAAGGCTTTTCGCAAACCAGGATGAGCTACCGAGCATTCTCCGCGTCGGTAATGAAGGCGTGGTCTCCGGACGGCTGATGCCATTTCACACGGATCGATTGGAGCAGCTCTACAAGGACCGCTTCGACGCTGAATTCCGTGACCGGATGAGGTTAGCGGGTCGGGCTCTTGGGGTTCCGTTGCCGGTAGTGGAAGCGATGATCGACATCGAGGTCAACATGCGCCCCGTTGCCGAAAAGATCGTAGAGCTACGTGAGCAGCCGGAGCCAGAAGATGACCGGATAAACAACTTGTCGAGCACGCTGGAGGCCCTTGGCAAGAGCGTAGCTGGAGCAGACGTGCTGCTGATAGAGGAGGATCCACTTGAAGTACTAGACAACGCCCTGCGAGTTGTGGTTGACCGTCTACCCTCGAGTGAACGTCCAGCGCCCGAGCGGATCGGCAGGATGCGGTCTGTATTCAACCTAGCCAAGGACTTCGTAGGTAGCGTGTCTACCCAACAGCGAGGCTTCGAAGCATTCCTGGCCGGTACACGGCAGATCGTTGCTGGAACATGCGTTGGACTTGGTCGCACGTCGTTAGGCCTAACCACAACTCCCTTCGATCTCGTCATCATCGATGAGGCTGCACGCTGTACCGCAAGCGAGTTGGCGGTTCCAATGCAATCTGGGCGCTGGGTCGTGTTGGTTGGCGACCATGCACAGTTGGAGCCGCAGCACCCGGCCACCGTGGTGTCGAAAGTCGCTAATGAACTCGGCACCTCCGAACTCGCAGTTGTCCAAAGCGATTTCGAGCGTCTCTTCGAGAATGGCTATGGCAAGTCGGCGGGCGCAAGGCTCAAGACCCAGTACCGAATGCTTCCTCCTATCGGGCAAGTCGTCTCTGAAACCTTCTATGAGGGAATGCTTGAAGCTGGACGGACCAAGCCTGAGATAGATCCGGAGCTGTTACCGGAAGGCTTGGAACGTCCTCTGACCTGGATAACAACCGATGCGCTGGGTGCTGCCGGCGAGGAGCGTACCGAAAGCACCGGGACCAGCAGGATAAATCCGGCGGAGGCGGACAGTATCGTTGCGCTTCTTAAAAACTGGTCGGCAACCGCTTCCTTCACGGATTGGGTCGCGGAGCAAACGAAGCATGCCCACGTGATCGGCGTGATCTGTATGTATGCAGCGCAGCGGGATCTCATCCGTAGAAAGATCCACGCGGCTAACCTACCCGAAGCGTTCCGTCGCACTTTGAAAATTGATACTGTAGACAGTTATCAAGGCAAGGAAAACCCCATCGTGGTCCTGTCTCTCGTTCGCAATAATGTCTCGGGCCAAGCGGAGCGGGGGCTTGCCACCATAAAGCCAGGCTTCTTGCAGCGCCCAAACCGCATCAACGTGGCTGTCAGTCGCGCCATGGACCGCTTGGTCATTGTTGGCGCGAAGTCACGTTGGCAAGTCGGTAGTCCGATGCAGAGACTCTCGGAAGCAGTAGAGGAGCGCTTCAACGTGGGAGATGCTCAGGTTATATCTGCATCGGCGCTCCTGGTAGACGCTGAGGACAGGCGAAATACAGTCAAGGAAACGGTGGCCACGGCATGATCTCGCACCCAAGACCGATCCTGCCTCTGTCTGGGTTATTGAAACCAGAAGAAGATAAAGATCTCGAACTAGCGAGCTACGATGTACTTCTTCCCTGCCGCCGGTTCGATGTCGATCACAAGGTTGCTGTTCTCGGTCGCGTGTCGCTTACCGCCGAGTTTTTGTTACGATTAGTGAAGTCGGTTGATGGAATCGATGAAAACGAGGCGGCTTTATTCTTCGGCTTCGGCCTGCGGGACATGTCATTCGTTCTTGCCGAGGTTGAGGGACTGGGATATGTCGAGCGGCGTGAAGGCAGGCTTTGGATTACCCTCTCGGGTATGAGCCTTTTTCTGGAAGGTTCAGAAGAACCCAAGATATTCGAGGTAGAGGCCCGGCGTGAGAACGTTGGATTCGATCTCATCTCTCTTGGCTATGAACATCCTCGCGGCCTCGATGACTTCTCAAGGGCTCTTCCGGAGCTGCCGCTACTGCATCCTGAGCGTGCCAGCGCTGCAGCTGCAAACATCTACTCAGCCTTCCGGAGATCGTATTCAGAAATCGTCAGCAGGAGGGACAAGGCATCGCTCGACAAGCGATCGCTCTACTCCATCGATCATGTGAGACCAGGAGATCGATTCTCCAGCACGGTAAAGTTGACTATCAAGTCCACGGGTCTTCGTCCTTGGGCAGGCGTGGCTGACCTTAGTGAATGGCGCAACGAGGTAGAACAGGACGATCGCCCCGAGGTGCTGGACGCCGTGGCAACCTTCGTGGATGACCTATCGGTGGCCCAAAGGAGCGGAGATCAGGACGCCTACGAGGTGCTGATATCGCTAGCGCCTGAGTTCCTAAAGGACTTCATCCGCAAGAGCGGTCTCGCCGTCGATCAGTACTACCGCGAAACCTTCAATCGCGTTGGTGAAGTGCGGTCGAACCGTCAGACCATCGCATTTGTCGGGTCGCTTTTCACCCGCGATAATGTGCGAAAGCTGACTGAGGCTTACAGTATTGCACTCCGGTCACGGTCTAAACCATCAACCTTGCTGTGGTTGATGCCTATTGTGAAATATTGGGGCGCAACAAGAACACTCCCTGAACTGCTAAAGACGATGGCATCACGCAATGGAGCAGACAATAACAGTGACCGTCCAGCGACCACCGTTGGACTAGTGTCGGGTTGGCCAGATGCGCACATCAAGAAGGCGTTCGTTCAGATCTGCAAGAGCGATGCACCAGCTTTCCCGCAGGCGCTTGAGCTTCTGATGGTACCGGGTGCTCTTGTCGCGGCGTCAGTCCACGCTCCCATTGGGTCCAAGAGCGGCTTACCGGTACCTCTGGGCTTTATCAGTTTCGATCCCCGTGCAGTGAAGCGAGCATCGGAATATCTTGAACATTCTCTGCATCGGTACGTCAAGGACGACACGCTCGATCGTAGAATTCGCGAAGACTTGGCGCGCACAGCCGAAAATGAGGGCGAAACGAGCAGCACAGTCCAAGAATGATGTCTATTCCTCTTTGAAGGTTAGAGCATGGTGGCGATGGCGGAGGAACTCGAATGTAGTAGTGCGCCTAACGTTGTTGCCGGGGGGCCGTTGACCAAAGCGGGCATGGAGACCCGGAAACGTCTTGTAATGACAAAGCCCAGCGTTCAGGAAGGAACTCTGTTCGCTCGGCCTATTACATCCCCGCCGGCGTCGCACTCCCGTCTGGTCGTCCCCATATGGCGGTACGCTTCGAGCTGAGTGATGTGTCACTGCTGATTTCCCTGAGCACGTGAGCCGTTTCTTACAGCGCTGATGTCAGCTTTTGAGAATTCTTGAAGGATGGTTGAATGACCGAAATTGCGCGCATATCCGCTTGTTCTAAGATGCACGGCCCCACTCAATGCGGGGCCACTATTGTTAAATATCTGTATGCTCTGCCAATTCCAGCGCGTCCTCAATGTCCACACCGAGATACCTGACCGTGTTCTCTATCTTGGTATGCCCGAGCAGGATCTGGATTGCTCGAAGATTGCCAGTCGCCTTGTAGACCATCGCGGCCTTTGTGCGTCGAAGCGAGTGAGTGCCATAGTCTTCGCGTCGCAGCCCGATTGCGGTGACCCACTCATCGACCAACCTGGCATACTGGCGAGTGCTCAGATGATCGCTGTGATCGACCCGACTGGGAAAAGCATAGTCATCCACCGTTCCTCCTCTCCGTTCGAGCCAAGCAAGCAAACTCGCCCTGACGTCAGGTGTGATCTCGAATTGCACGGGGCGGCCAGTTTTTTGCTGGATGACCATGGCACGTGTTCGGATTTCCTGACCCGTGACGAGGGTTCCGATCTTGATTTTGACCAGATCGCAGCCTCGTAGCTTGCTGGTAACCGGTGTTCTGACCCCACGTTCTATTTGATTTTGTGTTCTGTCATTGAGAGTTAGCGAATGGACAGAACGGAGTTTCTCCATGGAGCCTCGAATGGAGTTTCTCTCAACGGATCAGGGTAAGCGTGACAGCCATCGTCAGTGGCCCGTTGATTTAAAAGCCCGGATTGTTTCGGAAAGCTTGCGCCCTGGCGTGAGCGTGCAGGAAGTTGCCGATCGTTATGGCGTGCGTGCGAACTATCTGTCTTCATGGCGCACGCTGGCACGTCAGGGCAAGCTTGTTTTGCCTTCGCCCGAAGATGATACGGAATTTGCGGCGATCATAGTAGCAGAGCCTGCAATTGAACCGGTAACGCCACCATCTTCACGCGTTGAGATATTCTGCGGGGAAGTCATCATCCGGCTGGAAGAAGGTGCACCTGCTTCTCGGATTGCAGCTGTTGCAAGCGCGCTTGCGGCTCTTAAATGATCTTTCCTTCCAATCGGGTGCGGATCATGGTGGCGACAAAACCTGTGGATTTCCGTAAGGGACATGACGGGTTGGCGACGTTGGTGAAGCACGAATTACGCAAAGATCCTTTCACTGGAACTGTATTCGTGTTCCGTTCGCGCAAGGCGGACCGGCTTAAGCTGATCTACTGGGATGGCACGGGTATGGTTCTGGCTTATAAGCGTTTGGAAGCCCATACGTTCAGCTGGCCGGAGATCCGGGATGGGCTAATGTCATTGAACCATGCGCAGTTTGAGGCCCTGTTTGTAGGGCTTGACTGGCGACGTGTCCGTGCAGTGGAAGCACGAGCGCCTATGGCTGTTTAAATGCTGCGGCACGATGACTCTGACAACATAATTATCAAGCATATCAAGGCCGGATTTGGTAAGTTTGGCCATGCTGGATGCCTCTGATCTTCCCAATGATATTGCTGAGTTGAAGGCGCTTCTGATTGCAGCAACAGCGCTCGGTCTTCGTAAAGATGATCGGATTGCGCGGCTGGAGAAGCTGGTTGCAGCCTTCAAACAAGCCGCTTTTGGACGCAAGTCAGAGAAGATTAATCCTGAGCAGTTTGATCTGGCCCTGGAAGATCTGGAAACAGCTATAGCGGCGATCCATGCAGAAGATGAAGCGGATACAGCTGCAGACAAGCCTGCATCAAAGCTACGTGCCATCAATCGCGGTTCTTTGCCAAAGCACCTGCCGCGTATCGATGAAGTGATCGAGCCGGAAAGTCTGATTTGCGCCTGCGGTGGTTGTCTGCATTGCATTGGCGAAGATGTTTCTGAACGACTGGATGTGATCCCGGCGCAGTTTCGTGTCATTGTCACGCATCGTCCTAAATACGCATGCCGCGCTTGCACTGATGGTGTTGTGCAAGCACCCGCTCCAGCGCGACTGATCCCGTCAGGCTTGCCGACAGAAGCAACAGTCGCGCATGTGCTGGTTTCCAAATATTCCGACCATCTTCCGCTTTATCGCCAAGCCCAGATTATGGGCCGTCAGGGCATCGATATAGATCGCTCGACACTGGCTGACTGGGTGGGACGGGCAGCCTTTGAGCTGCGACCGGTCTTTGATGCGCTGATTGCTGATCTGAAGCGATCGAACAAACTCTTCATGGATGAGACGCGTGCACCGGTTCTTGATCCGGGATCCGGAAAGACCAAAACAGGATATTTTTGGGCTTTGGCACGAGAAGACAGACCATGGGGCAGCAATGCCCCGCCCGGTGTCGCTTTCACTTATGCGCCCGGGCGATCTGGCCAATATGCCGAACAGATATTGAAGGGCTTCAACGGTATCCTGCAAGTGGATGGCTATGCAGGCTACAATCGGTTGGTCACGCCAGATCGTATTGGTCAGAATATACAATTGGCTTATTGCTGGGCTCATGCGCGCCGTAAGCTTATTGAGATTACGCGCACAGGCTCGTCCCCGATTGCTGAAGACGGTGTAAAGCGGATCGGCGAACTCTATAAGATCGAAGCTGAATTGCGCGGGCTCACCCCAGAAGCGCGGCTCGCGGTTCGTCAGGCACAATCAAAGCCGCTGATCATCGATATGCAAACATGGCTTGCGTATCACCGCGCACGCGTGTCGGCAAAAGCCCCATTGGGCGAGGCATTGAAATACATCGCCAAATACTGGGACGGCTTGTGTCTGTTCTTGTCTGATGGTCGCGTCGAGCTGGATAACAACAGCGTCGAATGAACAATCCGGCCAATAGCATTGAGCCGAAAAAATGCATTATTCGCAGGTCATGAAGCAGGTGCTTATAACTGGGGTATGGTCGCCTCACTGATTGAGACATGTAAACTCAATTCAGTCGATCCGCAGAAATGGCTGACCAGCACGCTCACCGCAATCGTCAATGGTCATAAGCAGAGCCAAATTAATGAATTACTGCCGTGGAATTACTCATGATGAAGAACTTGATTGCCCGACCTTATACTGTCAGCGATTTTAACGGCTGCCTGGCAATATTCGATAGCAATGTGCCGACCTTCTTTGCAGCAGGGGAACGCGAAGAATTTTGCGACTTTCTGCTCGGAAAATCTGATGTGGAAGGCTTTTACCTGGTGCTCACGCTTAGCGAAGACATCATTGCTTGTGGTGGATTAACTATCGATGCAAAAAAGCGTCAAGCTTCTTTATCATGGGGAATGGTAAGCTCAGAGATGCATCGAAAAGGCATTGGCACGTACTTGTTTAACGCCAGGTTAGAGCAAGCTAGACATTTGCGAAACATAGATGAGCTAGTGCTGTCAACAAGCCAGCATAGTTCTGGTTTCTATGAGAGACTAGGATTCAGGGTCTTAAAAATTATGCCCAACGGCTTTGGCCCAGGTTTGGATTGTTGGGAAATGACATTACGTTGGGATAAACACTGAAGAAACACTAAATCTCAATAGAGATTTAGACGCTGTGGCGCTGAAACAACGCTTACGCTTGCTGTCGATCGCGAGATCGAACAGGGCTCGGTCTCTCATGCGCCCCTCCCTATCCAGGAAGAAGCGAATTGCCCAAATCTGACGCTGTTTCAGTGGCTTCTTCACGCCAACCTTTCGGCCAGCGTTCCAAGCTGGCCTACCCAGTGCGGCAGGATCATATTGTGCGATACCCATTTGACTTCTCCTTTGGCCACTATTGGCCTTCAGGAAAACGCATCAGCAAGAGGATTCGCTGGGGCCGTTTCCAGACGGTCAGCTTACTGGCGGCGATGTTGTAAAGAAGACGCTTGCAGCCACTCAAGGAGTCAGTCTGCTAGCCGCTGTCCCTTTGCCTTAATGCCAGCGCGTGAAGCTGAACCCGGCTGAGCACAGCGGGCGTATTGCTGGAGAGAAAGACCTTCGCTGGCGTATCGTACCCCTTGCGCACGGCCGGGCCAAGACATTCGATAACTTGTCGATCGAGCTCTTCCTGTTGGCCAAATGGGTCGACCTCCTCGACGACGTGTGACACCAGTCCGATGATAAACGAGAGACCCCGAGGGACGACCGTTCCGACAAGCTCACGCGCCCTCGGACACATCTTCTCCGTGTCGTCGTCGGAATCGGGGTCTCCGCCCAATGCGCGCTCGACCTCGCAAAGGGGCTTGCCGCTGATCCAGGCGACGAGGCCAGGGAGCACGAGCGTCAACTCCTCGGCGGTGAGTTCCGCGTCGCGCTTTCGACCGCATGATCCCATGAGCGACCGGCTTACGCTGCCCAGCAGCGAGTCGCGCGCATCGTCGTCGGACGTCAGCCAATCGATCGTCCAGATAAGCCAACCCTCTATCGTGGTGGGCAACTTTCCGGCGCCGTTGGCGATTCTCTGTCGCAGCCGGAGCAGCAGGTTCATCGACAACCCGCTCTGAGAGGCGAGTTCCGCGATCGTGTTGTCGATCTCGCCCGGCGCATCCAGCGCGATCGCCTTCTTTAGATCGGTGATCTTGGCTTCAAATTCCGCTTCGGCATGCCGCTTTCGCGCGGCGAATGCCCCGAACGACTTTCGAAGATCGAATAGGACGTTGGGCTCCGCCGCTCCTCCCACTTCGCGAAGCGCCGCCATTCGATTTACGACATAGCGTACATCGGCATCGACCGTTTGACCCTGCATGAGCCTGTCCAGCACGATCTCGAGCGGATCGGAAATCACGACGCAGCGATCGTCTTCGGGCAGAACAGACTTCAGCTTTTCGATAACTTTCCACCCCAAGGGTTCACCTTCAGAGAAGCTGATGATTGGTTCGGGGATCAGCAGCACGACGCCATTAGCGAGATGACCTGCTCGACCGGCTCGGGCGGCAGCGTTTAGAATCTCATGCGCTTCGAGGTCGGCGCGCCCCTTTTGTTCAGCGTCGGCGCGCTTGTCGCCAGCCAGGATCGCAAGCTGGGCAGGAAGGTTGAGGCCCTGGGCGAGTGTCGGCGTCGCGACGATGACCTTCGCGCCGTTGGCCCGTTTGAACATGCGCTCGGCAAGATCGCGCTCGAGGCGAAGCATGGCCGAGTTATGCGGCACGGCGATGGCGGGTTGAGGGAGCAAGGAATGCTTGAGACCGCCGAGTTCGGCCTCCAGCGCGTCCCAGCGTTCCTGCTCGGCTTCGGTGACGACGATCTTCTCGTTGAGTTCGTCTGATATCTCGCCCGCGACCGAGACTGCGTCGTTCTTCGTGTTGACGAACACGATCGATTTTAGACCGCTCCGAGTGGCGGAGATGGCCAACCTGGCGGCTACGTGATTAGCATTCGGCTTTAGCCGAAGCGGACCATATTTGATGTCGCCGGCGAGCGCGACGGAAGCGTCGAGCACCTGCGTCATTACGCAGTGAGCACGTTTCTCGCGCAGCCAATTATGCTGCAGCCCCCAGATCGCCCAGGGGTGCGCGACAAGTTGCCGTTCCGCGACGACGCGAAGTCCCTTGGCCTTTTTAGCCTTTTTCGTGTTCTCAGCGAGCTGGGCGGCCATCGCGGCCTTCTTCGCGTCTTCCAGCTCTCCGTTTTTGTAGATTACCACGCCGCGTGCTTGCCGGCTCGGCTTCCACAAAAGGTCAACGCACACGCAGTCCCGTCCGGTGAGCTGATGGATCCAGTCGGCGAATTCGGGACCGTTCTTGAGCATCGCCGACAGGAAGAGCAGATCGGCGTCGGGCGCGATGTGATTGAATGCCAGGACGCAGAGCATACCGTCGAGCGCACGCCGGATCTTCCCTGACTGAGGGCTCAAGAGATGGCATTCGTCAAAGATCAGAAGTCCCACATCGGAGAACGCTTCGGGCGCAAAGGAGAGCATCGCGAGGCACCGCTCCGGCGTCATCACCTCGATTTCCCGGAGCTGCGCGTCCAGCCCGAAGAGCAAGTCGAAGTCGCTGGAGACGACTGAGCCAAGGAGTTCCTGCGGGAAGATCTCCTGCAGATCGCCGGTGAGTTGCTCAACGAGAGCATGCGTCGGCGCGAGAAACACGACCTTTTTGCCCCGGGCGAGAGCGCCCGCCAGCTTCAGTGAAGAGACGGTCGTTTTGCCTGCTCCTGTGGGAAGGACCACAACGGCCGACTTGCCGGTCTCGTGGAAACCCTTTGCGATAGCCTCGCGGTGGTTCGGCCATAGGAACGGGAAAGCATTTGCTCTCGCGCGGATCCATTTCCCCCAGAATTTTGCGTCGGCTCCGCCGGGAGGGGAGAGGTCGGTGAGCGCGGCGCTGTCGATACCGTCATGGGCGGCGATCAGAAGAGACGCGAGGTGATGCGGTCCGGCGTAGGTGTTGAGCATGTTGCCACCGAGCACATCGCCATATTGATCGTCCAGGACGGCGGAGAGCCGCTGCACACGCTCGAAGGCGGCGCGCGCCGTATCGAAACGTCCAATGGCGGGTTGCGGTGTTGGTAGTCCGAGGAAGCGCGCGGCAAGCATCTCAACGCCGACAATGAGAGCCTCGAACAGTGCCGCGAGCGCTTGCTCTTCCAGGCCAGTCTCTCGACGTCTTGCCCGCCATCGTGACGCACGCTCGTAGATGCGGTCGAGCTGGCCGCGAGCTAAGTCGGCGACGTTCTCAGACAGAATGGTCGCCTCGTAGCTTTGGCCATCGCGATGGGGAAGGATTTGCGAGGCCGCTTCGTGGGCGTCCGCATATTGTTCTGCGGCAAGAAACAGCAGGGCGGCGGCGATCGTTGAATCGAGGCGGTCCCTGTCAATATTGGAGACGACGGCGGGACCATCGGGTTCGGCCGCTTGCTTTCGTGCGAGGATTTGCTGGGCTGTTCCTGCCACGAAAGCGGCTGCCCTGCGTATGGAGCCCTCGGTCTGGAGCGATGTGACCAGTTCATAAGTGTCGGAGATGCGTTCAAGCGTCCATTCGCTTTCACCATCGCTTGCTGCGTCGCCTGTGCCGCTCAATCGCGCCGACACCAGGTTCGCATAGTGCCTCGTCAGCAGCGCCGGGATGTTCTGCGGATCGAGGCCCGGAACCGGGGGTGCCGACCGGAGCAGCTGAGCCGTGGCGGAATCGAACATCAGGCCACCTCCGTCTCTAGCTCGTCCAGATAGGCGACCGCCTTCGCTGCAAGGCTATCAAACCAGTCGCGGACCTTTCCTTCGACAATCAAGCTGGCGCCGATGCGGCGATCCTGACTGAGGCCGTCGAGTGCGTCGTATCCCTTGAAAAGTTTCTGCCGCTCGGCCTGGCTGTCCTGATCCTTGGGCAGCGCGAAAGCTGCGCGGTAACGTCGCTGCTTACGATCCATGACGTTTGCCGCCAGCTTGGCGGAAGCACCCTCATTGATGCCGCTCATTCGCAACAGAGCGGATGCGGTGGCGACGAGCTCGGCAGAACGCTTGTTCTTGTGACGGTCGAGGAACGCAGGAATGACTTTTTGGAGAAACGTGCCCCTGGGATCGTCAGTGCATTTGTCCTCGAAAATCGTCGTCATCACGACTTTTGATTTGTCGTCGGCCAGCTCGATCATCAGGCCGTCCAGGCCTTGAGACGTGGCGCTTACATGCGGGTCTTTCAGCAGCACGTCTTTTCCATAGACTTGCCGCGCGGCGATCCAGGAGATCGCTTCAAAGATGAAACCGTCGCGCTGCCACCGGGGATAACCGGTTCGCGGCGTTTTAACATCGTCCTGAACCGTCATCCTGACCCGTGCTTCTTGACGCAAGTCGGCGTCGGAAAAGGCCGGGGTGGCCGGAAGGAGTTCCCTGAGAATGTAGACGGCATAGGCCGCTTGGCCCATTGCAATGATTGCGATCAGCTTTGCAAGGCTCGTTCCATCATTCGCGGCCCACCGGTCGCCAACGCACTGAGCGTCGATCGATACAGGTTGGGTGGACAGGGGTGGCGATGCCGTTGCAGGCGGGACTGCCGACTCTCCTTCAACCACGTCGGCCATGTGTTTGCTCGCCCCCGAGCGAATCAATTGAAGTTTCGTATCTTTACTTTAATAGATATCGAGCGGATTGGGCCTCAAGGGCAAGCCTTCCGCTACGTGACATTTTGCCCTCTGCTATGATGTTCTGATGACTACGGAATCCACCAAAACAAAGATTTGCATTGGCGCGCCGATCGAGCACGAGTCGGAGCGAAAATTCTTGTCATCTATAGTCTCATGGCTCGAAGGGAAAAAGATCCCGTCGATCGTTCTGGCCAATATCGAACTCGAAGGTCGTCAAATCGATTGCATAATCGCCACGGCGGATTCCGCTTCAGTCGTGGAGGTGAAGACCAGCCGGCTGCCGATCCGCGGTGAGGCCAACGGGACCTGGACGCGGTTGTCTGCTTCCGGCGAGTGGAAAGACTACACGAACGCCTATCAGCAGGCGGTTGGCGCGAAGAACAGTGTGCGCGATGCGATGCAGGCGGCAAAGCCGGTTGGCAACTTCTATCCGGATGGGTACGTCGTGTTCACCAGCCCAATCCCTGAAGGATCCGTCGTCACGCCCGGCAATTTCAAGGCGCTCGTCACGACCATCGACCTGTTCCCGGGCCAACTGAAAACGGTCGGGGCATCACCTTGGTCATTGGCGGACTGGGAAGCATTCGCGCGCGCGCTCAAGCTAAGGCCGGTGACCTTGGATCAAGCCACGGCGGGGCGAGAAGCGCGCGAGGAGTTCGATCTGCTTGCCAGCTACGCCGCCGCCGTTGTGGCCGAATATGAACGCGATGGAAAATCGTGGCTCCCCGAGACGGACGACCAACGCGCGGAAATGATGGACGCGGTTGCTGCGGATGCGGGCTGCTTCATCAGCGGCCCGTCCGGCTGTGGCAAGTCCCTGATGGCGAAGTGGCTCGCGGCGAGCCTTGCTGAGGCGGGACACCCGACTTTCTTTATCGCTGCGAAGAACTTCACCGGCTCGTGGGCCGAGTGCCTGCGCAGGGAGGTTGGGCTTCTCACCGACAGTGCTCCGGCGAAGCTCTATCGCGCGGTCGCGCGCTCCGACCGGCCAGTCTTTCTGATCATCGATGGCATCAACGAGTTCGGTGCAGCGGCCTCGGAGGCGCTCCGCGGTGTCCGGGCACTGGCTAGGCGGATGGGAGCGCTGCTCGTTATCACCGGTCAAAATGCAAAGCCGGGCGAGTTCGCTGGGCTCGGAGGCGTGGCGTTGGCTCGCCCGAGCTTGGAGTTGAAGAAGCGAATTGCACGAGCAGTTGGGAGGCAACTCACACCGGTCGCTCTGGACGTGCTCCGGGCCGTCGGATCGGGCATCGAGGCGGCTCTCGTTGGGCAAATTGGCGCCGATCTGAACGCCAATGCCACTCGCCTGCTTCTGATCGATCAATACATCCGCAAGCGTTTGGCTGGGCACGCGCGGGCAGGATCGTTTGGCTTGCGGCGGCTCGCGAGCTCGCTGCATGCGCAGATCGCATTCTCGATGGCGGAGGCGAATTTCGACGATTTCATGCACGCTGAAGGCCTGGGCTTCGACGAGTGCGATGCGCTGTTTGCGGCCGGCCTGCTGGCTCGACGGGCGGGGCGGGTGTCGTTCTCCCATGAGATGATTCTGAATGCGTGCGCGGCGATCGACCTGGCACGGACGGCGGAAAGCGATCCCATAAGCTTTGGGCAGAGATTGTCGGCGCCGATCCTTGAGCCGATCGCCGGCGACATCGTTGCGGCGATCGACGATGCGGCTGTCTGTCGAGGCGTCCTTTCCGAGGTGACGAGTTCTACATTGTTGGGCGAGGCGGCAAGAGGACACTTTGGTCCGGTCGCAGCCTCGAGCGCATGGGATTTGTTGAACGAGGCGACGGAAGCCTGCGTCGAGGAAATTGGCGGCGCTCGGCTCGCGTTGTCGAAAGACGGGGATGCCGTCCGGATCGGCTGGGAAGACGCGACCAGGCGCGAGTGGACCTATCCTGAAGAGGCAAGACTCCGTGCGGTCGGTCGCCTTGCCGTCCACGGCTCGGGCCTCGACATTTTCCTGAGGCTCTGTGCGGACATGGACGCTCGGTTAGCTGATGAGCGGAGCCGTTTTGCAGATTTCGCTCGTGAACAGCGATATCCGATCCGAAGTCAAAGCTTCGCGCTGACGTATTACGGGTTCGGCGAATCTATCGGATTTACAGAAGTTGCCCGATCAACGCAGCGCGGCTTTGAACCAGCCTCAAAAGAGGAGCGGGCCTTCCCGATCGAGGTGGAGCAACTGACTTCTGGCCAACTGCTTTTTTTGCTGGAGGGACGACGGGCGTTCTTCGATGGCAATGATAGTGAGTTAGCCGAGCAACTGATTTATCTATTTCGCGAGCGGTTTCGGTGGGAGCCGTACCACGTTCAACTCGCCATGCTGGGTTCAATCGGGTATGCGCGTCGGGCGCCGCAGGAGGTGCTCGAACGCCTAATCGAAGCTATCCAGGCTCTCGACGTGAACCCGACAAACTGGGCCATCAATTCGAGTATCGTTGACGCGCTGAATATCCTCGGCGCACTTGATGTTGAGGCCGAGGATTCAAGGGAGCAGATCAAAGCCGAGCTGGCGTCTGTGCTTGTGGATGATGAAGATGTCGTCGACCATGACCTTGCTCTCTCGCTGTGCTCGAGGATGTTCGATCATCCGTTCGACTCCATCTATGGCGAGGAAATCTTCAATCTGGGCGAAGAGTTGCGGCGACGCCTCTATCGCCGAGCACTGCGAGCTTCGGATATTAAGAATTCAACGAGTTTGGACTGGCTTGCGAGGGAGGTAGCGTCGTTTGGGGACCCTGCCGATGCAGCCTTGCTGCATCCGCTCACGGGCCTGCCCAGCCGGACAAATCCGTTTGCGCAGGAGGAATGGGGCGCCTTTGCGACCGCGACCCGGTTTGTCGGTCGACATCATGCCGAGTTGGAGCCGGTTGATCCGACAACGTCGGAAGAAGCGTGCCTCGTCGCAATACGCTTCCTGATCTATGCCATCGAGGCGAAGCGAACACCGGACGCCGAGGCAACGCGGCTCGCTTGGGTGCGGCTCCACGAAATGCCTGCTCAGTTGGTCGTCGGCTGCCTGAGCGAGGTTCAGAAGGCGCTCAGCGATCGGTTTAGTTCGAGCGAAAGAGTCGATGCGTATCCACCGTTAGACTTCGTGGCAGCCTATCCGTCGGATTGCCTGGTAGTATCTCGACGGTTCATCGACGACGGGCTCGATGCTCTGTTCTACCACCGGGTCCCGCACAGGGAGGATGGAATGACGGTCGCGTTCGACACGGTCGCGATCTATGGAGATCGAAGCGACGTCGAAAGGCTTCGAGGCCGAAGCCGGGCTCATCGCTTCGCGCGGCACGCGCTGGCGGCGCTTAAGCGTTTGGAGGGAAGCGTTACAGAATGAAGGGCGGCGGCGTGCTCGGTTCTGGTTCAAAATTCGCGGGTGCAAGTGCCCGCTTCCAGGTGGAGACACGGTTTGCCTAAACGTCCGCGATAAAGCGCATTGCAGTCCATCGGCTATCGATCATATTTGCCTCCATTGATTGGAGTGATATCTACAATGTAAGCCGATAATTAGGGAGGCGTAATGAAACTAGAGAAATCCTTTATACCTTCCACTGAGCCTGGCGTCATATTGGAGATTGTTACGGCGAGACCGGAAAGTGAAGGTCCACATCCAATTGTTGTTTTCAACCACGGCTCGACCGGGAAAGGGCAGAACAAATCCCTTTACACCAGAACGGTGGCTCCGGCGGTCATAGCGAACTACTTTGTCGAACGCGGGTGGATGGCATTGTTCCCTCAACGGCGAGGAAGGGGAAAATCTGGCGGAGTATATGGTGAAGGTCTCGCGACGGACGGGTCCGGCTATTCCTGCGACGTTGACATCGCAATCGCAGGTTTCGAGCGAGCCGTCGAGGACATCAATGCCGTAGTCAACCATTTGCAAGGCCGATCTGATGTAGATCAGGATAAACTTATTATTGGGGGCTTCTCACGTGGAGGAATCTTGGCAATCGCATACGCCGGAATGAGGCCAAACACGTTCCTCGGCTCAATAAACTTCAACGGCGGATGGCTTGGAAGGGATTGCCCAAACCATGAATTTGTCAATCCACTACTTTTCGAGCGAGGTGCTGGTGCAGGGGTTCCCACACTGTGGCTGCATGGAAACGTTGACCAGTACTACAGCATAGCTCATTGCAGGGGTAATTTTGACAAGTTCCGATCTGTCGGCGGGCAAGGAACATTTGTCGCCGCACCGATGGGCCATGCGCTCATCTTCAAACCGGCGCTTTGGAGCGAGCATGTCGACCAATACCTGCAAGAATTAGCCAAGTGAGGCCCTACGGTGCTGCTTTTCAAACCACAAAACCAAAAGCACATGTTCCGCTTCTCACCTTCGCAGAGATTGGCACAATTACAAGCATTAACGACCGCTTTGAGGAGTGAGAGAAAGCTACGGTAATGTTCGGATTTGAAGACGCAAAGCCGTCCGGCAGCTTCACGACCCACTGCGGTCGTTCGAAAACAGGGGGCGAAGACAACCAAAGCGGACCAAGTAGGCCTCTGTCATCTTGAATCATTTCTGCCACTCGTTTCAGGCAGACGGTCCCAAAACTCGAGATGATTTCGGCAAGGTAGAATCTGATTCCGAAAATCTGCACAGTCATGTCCGCCCTGAGGGTGCAGGCGAATAGCCAGTGCCTTAGGATTATCCTCTAATCAAATTTTCTGGAGCCGCGTTTTCGGAGGTCTGCAGGACTTTCGCGAATGCTGAAAGACGGCTGTCAGGAGCGGACTAATATCATGTCCGTCAGAATAAAGAGAAGATCATCATGCCGGCGAACGCTATAAGCAGCACGATGTAAAACGGGCGAAATAGATAGAAACGCTGCCAATTCGTGAGGCCGAGAGCATTGATGTAAACGCGCTCATCAAGCTTCAGATTGTCCGCGCCGCTATCGACGGAAAAATCACCGCCGTTACTCTTATAAAATCGGTACTCCTTGATCTGCGCGACAATTTGGTGAACCGCCAGAAGAACGACCGCCACAAACGCGGCTGAAAAAATCAAGAATTCCAATAATAGCATAACTCGAAAACGCCTCTTTAATTCGCAGGGCAGGGATAAATAGCAGCCAGCGTCTCAATCACCAATGTCGATGCTCTCCTTGTAAGACGCTCCGGCGTGACGCTTCGAAGATGCGTGTATACGCGATCTGTAAGCTCATGGGGGAGAACCGATCCGGCCCCACACCAGCCCGTCCCGCTGGTAGCATCAGCCACCCCAGCGATATAAGCACTACCGCGAGCGCCCGACCTGATACGACCAGCCTCACTCTGCAGAGCGCCATCTTCGAACTTTCCATCGAGCGCCTTGATCAGTTCAGTCCCGCTGATGATCCAATCGCGGGCCTGATCGTTGTCAGATTCTGCCGATGCAACACTGATGGCCAAACTTATCGACAGTATCGCCGCCGGAAAAGTTGCCCGCAATTGGTACGCTGCTGTCATCTTCCGCTCCGTTGATCTGGCGGCACCGGCGCTGCTCGAACGCAGGCGGTTATCGACGTGAATGACCCAATGCACGCTGGAACGGGCAACATCAGATCGTGTATCGCTCATATGCTTCGAGCAGAAACTGCTTGCCTTTCTCGGTCAAGCGCGACGCGTCAACGAATGCGGAAAACGAGTCGGCCTGATCCCGCATATTGTCGAAATGGGCGATCATCTCCTTGCTCCCGAACACGACGTGGAAACGCTCGCCAGCGGGCAGCCAAACAAAAAGCGGGCTTGGTGAGAACTCCAGAATGACGTCCTCATGAAAAACTTGAAAAAGACTGTCCCATGCGCAAACCGGATCGATGCTGATGGTTTTCTCCGGCTGCTTGCCGAACTCGGCATGATGCAACAAGACGGA
>Ga0256786_1000120_pt1 | contig 57522 bp, 49 predicted proteins | sample MC6MC0937MT_FD_186053 | JGI IMG/M metagenome (GOLD analysis project Ga0256786, IMG submission 186053) | Metatranscriptome of enriched soil aggregate microbial communities from Iowa State University, Ames, United States - MC6-MC0937-MT... | ecosystem: Environmental > Terrestrial > Soil >...
TACAGAAAGATTGGAATTGAAAAAATACAATCCTGTTCTTAAGAGATCTACCCTTCACAAAGAAATCAAGTAATTTATAAATATAATTTACCATGGCAAAGAAAGTAGTAGCAACCCTACAAACCGGGTCTAAAAAAATGACCAAAGTGGTGAAAATGGTGAAGTCATCTAAATCAGGTGCTTACGTTTTCGAAGAAAAAGTAATGAATGCAGACGAAGTTGACGGTTATTTGAAAAAATAATCAGTTACTTTATTTACAATATAAAAACTACTCATTTTTTGGGTAGTTTTTTTGTTATCTTTGCTTTTAATCTCGCTGGATGTCTGATGCCAGATGTTAATAAAACTATACATTATGATTGTTAACATCTAACTTCCAACATCCAGCATCCGACAATAACTAAATTCCGAAAATTCATACATGAGTTGGTTTAAAAATATTTTTAAAAAAGAAGAAAAAGAAACTTTAGATAAAGGATTGGAAAAATCGAATCAGGGTTTCTTTGAAAAAATGACAAAAGCCGTAGTTGGCAAAAGCAAAGTAGATGATGAAGTTCTGGATGATCTGGAAGAAATACTTATCGCTTCCGATGTAGGTGCTTCTACGACCATCAAAATCATTGAGAGAATTGAAGAACGTGTCGCAAGAGACAAATATGTCGGTGTAAACGAACTCGATAAAATTCTGCGTGAAGAAATTTCAGGACTTTTATTGGAAAATCCTCACCGAGGAACCGGGAACATCGATTCTTCGAAAAAACCATACGTCATTATGGTTGTCGGGGTAAATGGTGTAGGAAAAACCACTACTATCGGAAAACTTGCACATCAGTTTAAATCTGAAGGGAAGAATGTTGTTTTGGGAGCTGCAGATACTTTCAGAGCTGCTGCGGTAGACCAGCTGGTAATATGGAGCGAAAGAGTCGGTGTTCCGATTGTAAAACAGGAAATGGGTTCAGATCCTGCTTCTGTGGCATTCGACACTGTACAAAGTGCAGTTGCTCAAAATGCGGATGTTGTTATTATTGACACTGCGGGAAGACTTCACAATAAAATTAACCTGATGAATGAGCTTTCAAAAATCAAGAGAGTGATGCAAAAGGTGATTCCTGATGCTCCGCACGAAATTTTATTGGTTCTTGATGGTTCTACAGGACAAAATGCTTTTGAACAGGCAAAACAATTTACAGCAGCAACAGAAGTAAATGCTTTAGCGGTAACAAAACTTGACGGAACTGCGAAAGGCGGTGTCGTTATCGGAATTTCAGACCAGTTCCAGATTCCGGTGAAATATATTGGTGTGGGTGAAAAAATGCAGGACCTTCAGCTTTTTAATGGTACAGAGTTTGTAGATTCATTTTTCAAGAAGAGGTAAAAATTACCTTTCTAAAATATAAACACAATACTAACATTAAAAAAATTAAACTATGGGAATTTTAACATGGATTATTTTTGGTCTTTTAGCAGGAGCTATTGCTAAAATGATTATGCCCGGAAAACAAGGTGGCGGATGGCTGATTACGATTATTTTAGGTATCGTAGGAGCATTTATTGGCGGACTGGTCGGAGTTTATGTTCTTCACTGGGGCGACGTAGATTCTTTCTGGAATTTCAGAAGCTGGGCTCTCGCTATCGGAGGCGCACTAATTGTTCTTTGGCTGTACGGAATGGCAATAAGGAAATAAAATTTAAATAAAAAAATAAAATCCCGATTTGAATTTTTCAGATCGGGATTTTTTATGAAACAATATAATTTAGTTGATTTTGATTCTGTAAGGCATTTCCATTTTCACCTCAGATTTTAGTTTCTTATCGGTAAGTTGCTCAAGAATTTCATAGTTTGCTTTACCAATTTTGTTTTTAATAACTCTTGCAGAAATATCGTCTTCATTCATATCACTGAAGATTTGTTCAAAAGCTGTCATTTTCTTAGGATAAGAAGCAACATTATAAGATTTAAGATTCGCCTTCTGAGCTGCAAATTTCACAGCATCATTTAAAGTTCCCAGTTCGTCTACCAAACCTATTTCTTTTGCACGAACACCACTCCAAACTCTTCCGCCTCCTACACTATCGATCTGCTCAAAAGTTTTCTTTCTGTTTTGCGTTACAAAATGTACAAATCTTTTGTAAGTTCCTTCAACACTTCTGGTCATCAAATTCACTCCATACGGTGTAAGACCGTGCAATGAAGAATAATAAGCCGAATTCGCATTGGTAGCAACAATATCGGAACGAACTCCGTTTTTATTAGCTATTTCCTTGAAGTAAGGCAGAACTCCGAAAACACCGATTGATCCTGTCAAAGTATTCGGCTCCGAATAAATTTTATCTGCACCCATCGCAATATAATAACCACCTGAAGCAGCATAATCACCGAAAGACACAACAAGAGGTTTTGTTTTTTTCAACTGCTGAAGCTCAAACAAAATCTCATCCGATGCATTTGCGCTTCCACCAGGAGAATTAATTCTTAGAACCACAGCTTTCACCTTCTTATCTTCCTGAAGATCTCTGATATATTTAATGTATTTTTCAGAATAAATTTCGTTGTATTCATCACCGCTGTTGATAGAACCTGAAGCATATAAAACCGCTACTTTATCACCAGAACTGTCTTTATCAGTAAAAGAATCTATGTATTTCTGAAGCGAGATCTTATTAAGCTTATCCTTATCACCAAGCTTAAGTTTTGTCTTGATCATTTGATCATACTCGGTCTTCTGAATAAGTTTATCCGCAAGTTTATATTGTAAACTCAGATCAGGAATCATTCCGTATAAACTGTCGACAACCGTTTTAAAATCATCAGCGCTCATTTTTCTCGAGGCAGCCATTTTAGCTGAAGTGCTTCCCCAAATATCATTGAGTAAAGTACTAAGCTGCTCTTTATTTTCAGGAGAAATATCGTTTCTAAGGAAAGGCTCTACTGCCGACTTGAATTTGCCATGACGGATCACTTCAATTCCGATACCGTATTTTTCAGCAAAATCTTTAAAGAAAGTAACTTCAGTCGCCAAACCTTTCAATTCAATTCCACCTGATGGATTTAAATAATACTGATCCGCAACAGATCCTAAATAATAAGAAGCCTGAGAAACTGCATTACCATAAGCATAAACAAATTTTCCGCTCTTCTTGAAATCTTCAATGGCATTTCTCAGATCATCGATCTGTGTAGTTCCTGCATTAAGATTATCGGCTTCAATACTGATTCCTTTGATATTATCATCATCTTTTGCTTTATGAATAGCTTCCACAGCATCGTAGATCAGAATATCGGTATTTTTATCTTTAATATTAAAAATATTCTGCTGCTCTTCTGTAGGACTATCTATAATAGACGTTTTCAGATTAATCGTTAAAACAGAATTCTTTTTTACAGATACCGATTTCTCACCACCCATTGATCCCAAAGCAATCATTACAATAAAAAAGAAAAAAAACACGAAGCATAATATGACTATAGCCACTATATTTGCCAAAACATTTTTAAAGAAACTCTTCATAAACAATCATTTTCCGATATGTCGCAACATAAGGTGGTTTTGTTACTCGGAAGTAACATTGGTGACCAAAAAAAAAATATTGATACCGCTCTGGATAGAATAAGTAAGGACTGTTTAATATTAAAAAAAAGTAAATATTTAACTTCTGATCCTGTAGAGTTTGCCAGTTCTAATATTTTTTGTAATATTGCATCAATAATATCTACTCACCTATCACCTATTCAATTGCTTGATTATGTGAAAAAAATAGAGATCGATATGGGGCGTACAACAGACTCTACAATCTCGAAAGTTTATACAGACAGAATCATTGATATTGATATAGTGAAGTATGATGAGCTAGAATTCACATCAGAAAGGTTAAAAATCCCTCATAAGAAACATCTTTTTGAAAGGGAATTTTCGAGGATATTATTAAAAGATTTTAATTAAAAACAACAAATAAAACATATTGTATGAAATTAGGTTTATTATTATTGGCCGCTTTGCCTATTGCTACTTATGCTCAGGACAGTATTTCTGTAAATTCTACCAACGAATATCCCAATACTTTTTCTTCAGGGTCTTCAAATGTTCAAAAATTTGACAACAAAGCAAGAAGATTCAGAGACTGGTCTATTTCCGTAGGTGGTGGTGCTGCATTTATGGCCAACTCGGATCTTTCATCTTTTTATGATAAGAAGGTCAACTGGGGATATAACACTTATGTCAGCATAGACAAGCAGATTTCACATACTTTCGGATTGAGTATTATTTACCAGAGAGGTGAAACCAATCAGAAAGGAATGATGGATGGCGCACGTGGGCAACTTGCCGGCGTAGGAGTTGCAAAGACAAAGTACAACCAAATTGCCGTACTAGGAGACATTAATTTTTCGAATCTTTTAAGAAGAGTTGACAATTATTCTACTTACAGATGGGCATTCCATGGTTATGGAGGTTTAGGCTTAATGAATTACAACACATCATTACATGATAATGATGAATTCAGATGGAGCACATCACCTAAACGCGCACCATTATTCATTGATCAGAAATTAGACATCAATTCTCTTTATTATCAGTTTGGAGCAGGTCTTAAATTTAATGTTTCAAAGCTTATTGACATTGAAGCCAGAGCAATGTACATCATCAGTGGTGATGATGAATTTGACGGCGGTGGATGGGCAAGTCCTGCAGATTACGATCCTGCAAGCACCAATTCTAAATATAATATGATCAACGATAAAAGATCAGATAACATGTTTACTGTAAATTTGGGGGTATCATTTAAATTAGGAAAACAAATGTCTCATCTTGCTTGGCATGATCCTTTACAGGAAGCTTATTACAGAATGAATGTACTGGATAACAGTACAAACGAACTTGTTGTATGCGAAAAAGGAGATAATGACAACGACGGTGTTTGCGATGATTGGGACAGAGAGCTTAATACTCCTGCAGGAGCAAGAGTTGATGGTGCCGGTGTAGCTTTAGATATGGATCTTGATGGCGTAATCGACTTGTACGACAAGTGTGTTACGGTTCCTGGTTCACCTGATAACAATGGCTGCCCTACCAACTAATTTGCAATCACAACATATTCATTTAATTAACAAATAAAAAAATACACTATGAAATTAAGTTTAGCAATTGTTGCCTTAGCATTGGCTGTACCTACAGTGAGCTATGCACAAGATTCAATAGCCGTAGCTTCTACAGACGAATATCCAAATACATTTTCTTCAGGCTCTGCAAACGTTTCACCTTTTACACAAAAGTCTAAAAGATTTAACGATTGGGCAATATCTGCCGGAGTTGGTGTTCCACTTTTACAGTCTGGAGATTTAACATCTATAAAAAACGGTAACGGTAAAAACCTATTTGGTTATTCTGCTTATGTAAGTATTGACAAAGCGATTACTCATGCTTTTGGTATTAATCTACAATACGACAGAGGAGAAACAAGACAAGGTTGGTTCAATACAAAAGATGCTGCTCCTGCTGATTTAAGCCAGGTAGGTGCAAGAACTCAATATGATGCAATCTCTTTATTGGGAGACATCAACTTCTCAAACCTTTTAAGAAGAGTTGATAACAAATCTACATACAGATGGGCATTACACGGATATGGAGGTATTGGTACAATAGCATACAGAGCTTATCAGAAAGATGCTACTGGACAAAGACTTATGACGGAAATTAAACCGTTTAAACTTGGTTCATTCTTTGGACAAGCTGGTGCCGGAGTTAAATTTAAAGTAAACAGAAGAATAGATCTTGAAACTAGATTGATGTATGTCTTCACAGGTGATGATGAATTCGATGGTGGAGGTTCACAATATAGCGCTATCAACCAACGTGAAGAGCAGGTTTCTGATAACTTCTTCAACGCTACAGTTGGTGTTTCTTTAAAATTAGGAAAACACGAATCTCACTTAATGTGGCATGATCCATTGCAGGAAATCTATTACAAATTGGATGTTTTGGCTAACAAAAACCAGGATATTGAAGTTTGTAAAAAAGGAGATGCTGATAACGATGGTGTTTGCGACGATTGGGACAGACAGCTTGATACTCCTGCAGGTGCAAGAGTTGACGGTGCTGGTGTAGCTTTAGATACAGATCTTGATGGTGTAATCGATCTTTACGATAAGTGTGTAACTGTTCCTGGTCCGGTAGAAAACCAAGGATGTCCATTGACACCTACGACTACTGAGCCAACAGGACCTGTTCAAGAATCTGTAAGCAATATGGAAGGAATTGAGTTTGATTTAAATTCTGACAGAATTTTACCATCAAACACACCAATCCTTAACAATGCTGTAAACTATATCAATTCTTCAAATGGTACTTATACTGTAATTGGAGCAACTGATACAAGAGCTTCTGATGAGTACAACCAAAAACTATCTGAAAGAAGAGCAAACAGCGTTAAAAATTATTTAATTAAAAACGGTGTAGAAGCTTCTAAACTGAACGCTGTAGGTAGAGGTGAAAAAGACCTTAAATATCCTGAGTGTGATCCTGCTACTAAATGTCCTGAATGGAAAAACAGAGCAAACAGAAGAGTTTACTTCGAAGCTAAATAATAAAATTTTCTTATTATAAAATTAAGTCACGCAATGCGTGACTTTTTTTGTCTCGATACTTTTATTACATTTACCTTATGATTTCTCCACAAGATTTTAATGAATTAAAAAACAAAACCCTGAAGCATTTTTGGGGATACGATAATTTCAGAGATTCGCAGGAACAAATTATTGACTCTGTGATCAACAGAAAAGACACATTAGTTCTGCTTCCGACAGGAGCCGGAAAATCTTTGTGCTATCAGCTTCCTTCATTATTGCAGGAAGGAACCTGTCTGGTTATTTCTCCTTTGTTAGCATTGATGAAAGACCAGGTCAATCAGTTAAAATTCAGAGGAATTGAAGCAGAATATCTAAGCTCGGAATTGGATGAATTTGATGCGGAAGTTATTTACAACCGTTGTAAAGATGGCTTAACGAAATTATTGTATGTTTCTCCGGAAAGGCTTACCAATAAATTGTTTATTCAGCAAATGGAAGAAATTCAGCTGTCATTTATTGCGGTAGATGAAGCGCACTGTATTTCAGAATGGGGGCAGGATTTTAGACCAAGCTATCAAAACATTAAAGATTTCAGAAAAAACAATCCAGAGATTCCATGTTTAGCTTTAACGGCAACGGCAACCCCGAAAGTTCTGGATGAAATTAAGAATAAACTAGAGCTTAAAAATCCACAGATATTTCAGAAGAGTTTTAGAAGAGACAATATTAAAATATTCTCAGAGGAAGTTTCAGATAAATATCAAAAGGTTTTCAACATTCTTAAATATGCAAAGAAGTCGGGAATTATCTATGTAAGAACCCGAAAAGAGGCAGAATTACTTACAGAATTTCTTCACCGAAATAAAATTCAGAATGTTGATTATTTTCATGCAGGATTATCAACCAAAGAAAAAAATGAAAGACAGAATTTCTGGAACAACAGCGACCAAAATGTTTTGATTTCTACCAATGCCTTCGGAATGGGTATTGACAAAGACAATGTACGTTTTGTGATTCATTTCTCGCCCTCCCAATCGATTGAAAATTATTATCAGGAAATTGGTCGCGCCGGAAGAGACGGCAAAAAAAGTTATGCATTCATGTTGTGGAATCAGCAGGAGATTTCAAATATTGATCAGATCTTAAAAAATCAGATTCCTAACAAAGCTGAATTTTTAAAAATAATAACTTATCTATATTCTAAATTTCAGATTGCAGAGTTTGAACTGCCCGAAAAAGTTTTTCAATTAAATACTTCAGGGATACAGAGTTTCACCAAACTTTCAACAGCAAAAATTAAAAATGTTTTAAATTTTCTTCACACTCAGGAAATCATTTTTTATAACAGTAATAAAAGCTTGTCATCGCTTGAGCTTTTAATTAAACCGGATGAAATCGATCAGCTTCCCGCCAAAGATGCTTATTTTGTTGAACTTTTACTACGCTCAGTTTCTGGAATTACGACACATAAAGTGATGTTCAGCGAACAAAAAGTGAGTGATAAAATCGGAGTAAGCATTCATCTGATCAAAGAACGTTTAAAAGAGCTTCAGCAAAAAAATTATCTTGAATATATCGACGGCGCTTTGGCTTCCGTAAAGTTTCTAAAACCTCGTGATGAAAGGTCAAACGGTGGAATTTACTGGAAGCTTTTTGAACATATTCAGAAAAATAAAATTCAGAAATGGGAAGAAATGAAGTTTTATATTGAGGATCATCAATACTGTAAAATGAAACTTATTCTCTCCTATTTTGGTGAAAAGAATTCTAAAAACTGCGGTCAATGTGCCGTTTGTGAAAAAAACAAACAATCTATTTTCGGGAAGAATGTTTCTGATGAGATCGTAAAAGTATTAGGTAAAAAGCCTGCAACAATCGAAGAAATATCGGTTCAGCTACAGTTTCAAACTAAAGAAAATATTTTAGAAAATTTAATATTCTTACTGGATTCGGGAAAAGTGAAAATGCTGAATTTTAGAACATACGCTTTAACATGAGTAATTGATAATAAGTAATGGAAATTCATAACGCTTAATTTCTAACTTATAACTCAAGAGTTTTATCTTTGTACCATGAAATCATTGAAAGTCGTTTTTTTAGGTACTCCGGAGTTTGCAAAGACCTCTTTGGAAGCTATTCATCAATCCCATCACAAAGTTGTAGGCGTTGTAACGGTTGCCGATAAAGCAAGCGGACGTGGACAAAAAATTAATCAATCGCCCGTAAAAGTTTTTGCAGTAGAAAATAATCTCCCGGTTTTTCAGCCTGAAAAATTAAGAAATCCTGAGTTTTTAGAAGAACTAAGAAAATTAGATGCCGATGTTTTCGTAGTGGTTGCTTTCAGAATGATGCCTAAAGTTTTGTTTGAAATGCCTAAAATGGGAACTTTCAATCTTCATGCTTCATTACTTCCTGATTACAGAGGCGCTGCTCCGATTAATTATGCCGTAATCAACGGTGAAGAAAAAACAGGCGCAACCACATTTTTTATCAATGAAAAAATTGATGAAGGAAATATTTTGCTACAGGAAGAAATTCCGGTTTTGGAAAACGAGAATGCGGGACATCTTCACGACAGATTAATGGAAATGGGCTCAAAATTAGTCGTAAAAACTTTAGACGGCTTAGCTGAAAACTCAATCACAGAAAGACCTCAACCTCATGTTGAACATCCTAAAAATGCCTATAAAATTTTCAAGGAAGACACAAGAATCGACTGGTCGAGAACATCAAAAGAAGCTCATCAGTTTATTTTGGGAATGTCGCCTTATCCTTCAGCTTTTACCACTTTAAAAATTGGCGAAGAACAAAAAGGATTAAAAATATACGGCGGAAAATTCGAACTTTTAAATCATGGAAAACCTGTCGGAAGTTTAGAAATCTCCAAAAACGATTTTAAAATCTACACAAAAGATGGAGTTTATTATCCTTTAGAATTACAGCTTGAAGGTAAAAAAAGAATGAATATCAAAGATTTCCTGAATGGGTTCAGAAATTTTGAAGAAATAAAAATGGCTTGAGAAATCAAGCCATTTTTTATTGTGAATGGTAAAAAGTCAATTTTGCTTTGCAAGTGAATTTAAATCTAATCAAAAATTGACAACGAAGTGAATTCACCATTGACAATTCACTATTAAAGCTGAACCATCTCTGTCACCTCAACGTCATATCCTCCAACCTGAGGTTTTACATTAGGATTCTGAGTGATTACTTTAAATTTATTGATTCCAAGATTTTTAAGAATCTGTGTTCCTATCCCATAATCTCTGTAATTGAACGCCAAAGTAGGATGCTGCTGCTGTCCGTCCTGATAATTCAGGAACTGCTGTAATTTTCTTAATGTATTTTCAGAATTTGAAACGTTGTTGATGAAAATTATCGCACCTTTTCCAGCCTCATTAACCATGTTGGTTACTTTTTCCAATAAGGGTTTTTCGCCATTATTCAGTCTTGTCAGTACATCAAAATAAGAATCTGAAGACTGTACTCTCACCAAAACAGGCTCATCAACCGTCCAAGAACCTTTCGTTAATGCAAAATGGATCTGATCATTTGAAGTTTCTCTGAAAGCGAAGAAATCATACTCACCATAAGCGGTATTTACTTTTCTTTCTTCAAGTCTTTCGATCAGGTTACCTTTTTTAAGCTGATAATGAATCAGATCTTCGATGGAAACGATCTTCATATCATGCTTCTGAGCAAATGCATAAAGTTCAGGTAAACGAGACATTGAACCATCTTCATTCATGATTTCACAAATAACACCACCTTCTTTCAAACCTGCAAGACACGTAAGATCGATCGCAGCTTCAGTATGCCCTGCTCTTTTTAGAACACCACCTTTTCTAGCACGAAGCGGGAAAATATGACCAGGACGCATAAAATCTGTAGGTTTAGATTTTTCATCCATCAAAGCTAAAATTGTTTTCGCTCTGTCACTCGCAGAAATTCCGGTAGAAGTTCCGTTTCCTAAAAGATCGACAGATACTGTGAAAGCAGTTTCTTTTGGATCGCTGCTTCGGCTCACCATCACATCAAGACCCAACTCATCACATCTTTTCTCAGGAAGCGGCATACAGATCAAACCTCTCCCATGGAATGCCATAAAATTGATGATTTCAGGTGTTGTCAATTCAGCTGCACAAAGAAAATCTCCTTCATTTTCTCTGTCTTCATCATCTACAACTATGATTATTTTACCATTTTTAAGGTCTTCAATCGCCTCAGGAATAGTATTTAATTTAATATCAGACATTTTTACTTTAAATTTTCGCAAAGATAATCAATAAAATAAGCATCGACAATTAATATCAGTGGTTTGTTTTAAGCCATAAATTTTAACCACAAGAAGTTTTTAACACATGAGTCACATTAGTTTTAGTTTAAAATATTGAAAACACTTTAGAACATATAAGATTTGAAAATCAAAGATTTTCATTAAATGCTTAGTGCAATAGGCATGCTCTCATGTTTAAATTAGAAATTATTTCCTTTATAATTCTAACAAACCGGCTGTAACTCTCCCTCTCAAAAATCTTTGATTTTTTCCATGATATGTTCTAAATATTTTCAACCCAAGAAAAAATCTTTATGACTTATGTGTTATCCAACTAAAGAATTTTTCGCTTTCCTAATGATTTTATATGACTCCAATCTTTTCTGATGGTCGTAAATGTGAGAATTAATCATCAGTTCATCAACCTGATATTTTTCCTGAAAGTTTTTAAGTTGCTCTGCAATTTCTTCTTGGTTTCCAATAAAACTGAACTTTAATTTCTGTAAAACCATCGATTTTTCCATGGCTGACCAAATTTCGTCCATATCTTCAACCGGAGCAGGAAAAGGTTTTCTGTCGTTTCTGATGATGTTGATAAATGCCTGAAATAAAGTAGTCGAAAGAAAATGTGCTTCTTCGGAAGTTTCTGCAGCAACTCCGTTCACACAAGCCAAAACAAAAGGTCGATCTAAATATTTCGAAGGTTCAAAATGTTCTCTGTAAATTTTAAAAGCCATATCCATCTGTTCGGGAGCAAAATGTCCTGCAAAAGCATAAGGAAGTCCCAGCTCGGCAGCCAACCAGGCGCTGTCTGTGCTCGAACCGAGAATATACATCGGAATATCTAAACCTTCACCAGGAATCGCCCGAACCAAAGCGTTTGAATTTTCTTTCGAAAAATATTTCTGCAATTCTAAAATTTGTCTTGGAAATTGTTCATTAATGATTGCAGGATTTCTACCCAAAGCTTGAGCCGTCAAACCATCAGTTCCGGGAGCTCTTCCCAAACCCAGATCGATTCTTCCGGGAAAAAGCGATTCCAAAGTTCCGAATTGTTCAGCAATCACGAGCGAACTGTGATTCGGAAGCATAATTCCACCTGAACCGACTCTTATTTTCTTTGTTCCGTTGGCAATAAAACCAATCAGAACGGATGTTGCAGAACTTGCAATGCTTTCCATATTGTGATGTTCGGCAAGCCAGAATCTTTTATAATCTAAATTTTCAGCGTGATTTGCCAAAGACAAACTATCCTGAAAAGTATCGTGAATGGTCTTTCCTTGTTTTACGGGAGCAAGATCAAGCACGGATATATCAAAATTTTTCATTATAACTAATTTGAATTAGCAAATTTAAAACTAATAAATTGCATTAGTTACTTTTTGTAATTGATGGAATTGATTGGGTGTTGTGGGAAAAACTATTGGAAAAAATATTTAAGTAAAGATTAGTTCTATTATTCTTAAATTAAAAAAACACTTAAATAATTTATATCTAAATTAATTTACGGTTGTTTGTCATTCCGTAGGAATCTACACATTTTAAGTTTATTGAGATTCCTACGGAATGACAAAGTGACTGCTGATTAATTACAAAAAATTAACCGTTATTCTTCTCCTTCTGATACGTAAAATGATTAATCAAAATCCTGATTTCATTAAATTCAAAATTACTTGGTAGAGCATTTTTCCATTCTGTAAGATTTTCTTTTGGATTTTTGTAAAACATTTCTTCAAACGCTTTTATTTTATCGGAAGTGATGACTCTCGAAATATCCAGTAAGCCCTGTTCTGCAAATTTGGCAAGGTGACCGATGATCGTTTCTTTTACCAAACCTCTTTCCAAAGCAATTTCTGAGATGGTTTTCCCTTCCTCGAACAATTGAAAAGTAAGAACCTGAGACGGAACTTTTGCAATTTTCATGCTAACTTCCTTATCATTTTTTTCGTCGAGAAGTTTGGTTTCGAGCAAATGAATTTCTTTTAAACTGTTCAGATATTCTTCAATATCTTCCAACCAATTTTTAAGCTCTTCATTGTATTGCTTTAAGCCTTTTGCACCTTTTATTTCAGCATAAAAATCTTTTAGTGGATTAAAAACTTTGTCTCTGATTTCGGTAAAAAAGAAATTCACAGCACCCTTAGATTTGATTTCAATTTCTGCCCATTGCTCTTTATTCTCAATAAACAGATTTACTTTTTGGAAAATTACCCTCTCTAATTTTTCGAAAATCTTTCCTAAATTTAAAACATCTCGTTTCAACTGAAGATACAATTGATTAGATTTTGTACGATCGATGCTTTTAGTCACAATTGAAAGATTATTCCATTGTTCAACTTCTTTTAAAAACCATTGACAATCTAGTGTACGAAGCAGTTTTCTGATACTGTAATCGTATTTTTCCTGATTTAAAATGCTTTCAACGTTATCATTTGCCTGCGTTTCACCCTGAAATTTAAGAATCCGGTTATCTTTAAAGATAACATCGGGAGTAATTTTAGATTTTAAAACAATTCCTTCCAAAGTACGACAACGGGACAAAGCGACATAAACCTGACCTGCTGTAAAACTTTTTCCGGCATCAATGATCACTTTATCAAATGTCAAACCCTGACTTTTGTGAATCGTCACCGCCCATGCTAATTTTATCGGAAACTGCTCAAAGCTTCCCAAAACTTCTTCCTTGATATTTTTATCGGTATCGAGCGAGTATTTTTTCTGTTCCCAGACTTCTCTTTTTACAACGATTTCTCTTTCACTTCCTTCAAGAATGACTTTGATTTCATTTTCATCTAATGATGAAATTTCACCTAATTTACCATTGAAATATTTCTTTTCACCTGAAATATCATTCCGAATGAACATCACTTGAGCACCAATTTTTAATTCTAAAAACTGATCATTAGGAAACTGATTTTCTTTAAACTCACCAAAAAGTTTAGCTTCATACGTACTTGGACTGACTTTTATATCTTTCAGTTTTTCCTGATTGATGTCGTCTGCCATTTTGTTGTGCGAGCAAAGATAGACGTAAGGTTCATCGCCTGCTTCAAAACCAGGATCGTATCTTTCATTCAGATGATCAAAATCGATATTGGCAACATCTCCGTCACGGATTGCATTTAATATTTCTAAAAATTCCTGATCGGTTTGGCGGTAAACTTTCGTTAATTCAATCGTGATTAATGGAATATCTTTAATGGCTAAACTATCGAAAAAGAAAGGCGAATTGTAAAACATTTTCAAGACATGCTCATCTCTCACCACTGGCGGAAGCTGATACAAATCTCCGATGAACAACATCTGAACTCCACCAAAACGCTGATTATTTCTACGGATAAATCTCAGAGAAAAATCCATCATATCCAAAACATCTGCACGAAGCATCGAAACCTCATCAATGATCAAAACTTCAACTTCCCTTAAAAGTTTAAGCTTATCTTTTCTGTATTTAAAATGTTGCTGAAGATCAATAATATTGTTGGCGATATTGCTATCAATACGATCTGTTGTTGGCAAAAAAGTACGCAAAGGCAAACCAAACATCGAGTGAATGGTAACTCCGCCTGCATTGATAGCAGCAATTCCGGTGGGCGCAACAACAATGTGCTTTTTTTTCGTTTTCTTTACAAATTCGTTAAGGAATGTTGTCTTACCCGTACCCGCTTTTCCCGTAAGAAAAACGCTTCGGTTGGTATATTCTATTAAGTCAAAAAAATGATTATTCATCGCCGGCAAAATTACGGAAAAACTGCGTAAGGAATAAATTTTGATTACCTTTAAAAATTAAATTAACCAACTTTACCATAATCAAACCCAATATGAAAAACATTATTATAAGCTCCACGATAATATTATCGATAACAGCAATCTCACTAAGCTCGTGCAAATCAGCAAACAGCGACACCTCTACTTTACCAAAAGATATTTCGGAACGACCTGCCGATGAAAACAGCCAAAAATATGACGAAGCCGCTCTGGAAAAAATAAAAAGTGCCATAGAATCTGAAATCGCAAAAGAAAAATGCACAAGAAATGCAGACTGGGCTTTTGCACCCATCGGTTCTAAAGCTTGCGGCGGACCTTCAGGTTATATTGCTTATCCGAAGAAAATAGAAACTTCCATTCTTCCTAAAATAGAAAACTACACTCAAAAAATGTCAGAATTCAATAAAAAACACAATATTACTTCCGATTGTATGATGGCTCCGGAACCCACTTCTGTAAGATGTGAGAACGGAAAAGGAGTTTTAGTGTTTTAATAAGAGCCAAGGGAAAAGTTAAAAGTAAAAATTTCTGACTAAACCAATCAGAACTTTTTTTATTTAAATCTCTCGCTGATTACGCAAATAATCATTTTAAAATAATTTGCTAAATCTGCGAGAAAAGCAATAAGTTTAGGCTAAAGCCGTTGAAATTATTTTCATAAAAAACGGGCTAAAGCCCGTTTATATTGATAAAATTCATTTGAAATGCTTTGCGATTTCAAAACTAAATATATTTTTAATCTTTATACCAAGAAGAATATTTTACATAATTATCTGCAATTCTGTTCACTTCACCCTCCAAAAGTGCCGCTGAAATATCTTTTATTTTTCTTGCAGGAACTCCACCCCAAACTTCTCCGGATTTGATATGCGTCCCCTGGGTTACCACAGAACCTGCTCCCACAATAGAATTTTCTTCAATTGTACAGTCATCCATCACAATAGAACCCATCCCGATTAAAACATTGTCGTGAATTCTGCAACCATGAACAATTGCATTGTGACCGATGGAAACGTTATTTCCGATTTCTAACGGAAATTTTTCGTAAGTACAGTGTAACATTGCATTATCCTGCACATTTACTTTATCTCCCATTGTAATGTAGTGTACATCTCCCCTGATTACGGCATTATACCAAATGCTGCAGTCTTTTCCCATCGTTACATTTCCGATAACCGTTGCCGTTTCTGCCAAAAATGTATTTTCACCAATTTGCGGTGTTTTCCCTAAAAGTTCTTTTATAAGTGCCATTTAAATTAATTTGAAAATTTGATATGAGTTAATTTGAAAATTAAAATATGAAATCACAAATTGCAAATTACAGTGATAGCAAAAATCTAACTTCCAACACCCAGCTTCTAAGTTCTTATCCGTATTTTTGTACTCTCAAATTTAACGAAAAAATGCGTACGATACTTATAGAGCCAACAGAAAACCCGAAAGTGATGAAATTTGTAGCTGATTACAATCTGATTCCGGGGTCATTGGAGTTGGACAGAGATTCAGATATATCAGAAATTCCTTTAGCACAGGAACTTTTCAATTATCCTTTTGTGGAAAGAATTTTCATTACTGCCAATTTTGTGGCAATTGCAAAACAGGACACTGTAGAATGGGAACACGTTGCAGAAAGCCTTAAAAATGTAATAGAAGATGAGCTTTTAGCCAACCCAAGAATTTATTTACAGAAGAAAAAAGAGATGTATGAGATTTATGCTGAAATGACTCCCAATCCGAATGCAATGAAATTTGTTTCGAGCAAAATGCTGATGGATGGTTTTGTGGAAGTAAAATCGAGAAACGAAGCTCAGGGAGTTCCTTTAGCTCAGGCTATTTTCACTGAATTCGATTTTGCACAGGAAGTTTTTATTTCTGATAATTTCGTGGCGGTTACAAGAGACAATTCTGTGGAATGGCACCAGGTAATGATGGCGGTTCGTGGTTATATTGCAGAATACCTTCAAAGCGGTGGCGAAATTTCAAATATTGAAGCCCAGAAACATGAAAATCCTGTAGAAAAGATCATCAACAGAGATTATACTGATGACGAACAGAAAATTTCGGATATCTTAAACGAATACGTTGCTCCTGCTGTAGAAAACGACGGCGGGAAAATTTCTTTAATGGAATATGATGCTGCCAACAAAACGGCAAAGATGTTGCTACAAGGTGCTTGTTCGGGCTGCCCAAGTTCAACTGCTACATTAAAAGGCGGAATCGAAAATATTTTGAAGCAATTCGTTCCGGATTTAGTAGAAAGAGTGGAAGCCGTAAACGGATAAAATATAAGCAATAAATGATGAGTAATAAGTAATTGCATGCGGATTATTTATTACTCATTATTCATTACCCATTACGTATATATATATGAAAGGAATATTATTAGTCAATCTTGGATCGCCAAAATCTACTTCAGTACCTGATGTACGAGAATATCTTGATGAATTTTTGATGGACGAAAAAGTGATTGATTACCGATGGTTTTTTCGTGCACTTTTGGTTCAGGGAATTATTTTAAATACAAGACCTGCAAAATCTGCCGAAGCGTATAAAACGGTTTGGACAGATGAGGGCTCACCTTTAATTGTCATTACTCAGAAAATTCAGAAAAAACTTCAGAAGCTGGTTGATGTTCCGGTAGAAATCGGGATGAGATATGCTCAACCAAGTATTGAAGCGGGAATTCAGAAATTGGTCGACCAAGGTGTAAGCGATATCGTTCTTTTCCCGCTGTATCCGCAATATGCGATGAGTACAACTGAAACGGTAATTGAAAAAGCGGAAGAAGTAAGAAAAAAGAAATTTCCGGGTATTAAAATTAATTATGTACAACCTTTTTACAATCGGGAAATTTACATTGACTGTTTAGCAGAAAGCATTAAGGAAAAACTTCCTGAGAATTTCGATGCTTTACAATTTTCTTATCACGGTGTTCCCGAAAGACATATTTTCAAGACAGATCCGACCAATACCTGCAATCTGAACGATTGTTGTACCCGTGAAAACAACCCAAGTCATCAGTTTTGTTACCGTCATCAATGTTTTGATGTGACTAATTCTGTGATTAAAAAATTAGGATTGCCAAAAGAAAAAGTAATGGTAACCTTCCAGTCGAGATTGGGAAAAGATAAATGGATGGAACCTTACACCGATGAAACGTTGGAAACAATTGGTAAAAAGGGAGTTAAAAACCTCGCTATCGTCTGTCCGGCTTTCGTATCTGATTGTCTGGAAACTTTAGAAGAAATTTCTGTGGAAGGAAAACATCAGTTTGAGCACGGTGGTGGAGAAAACTTCCATTATATTCCTTGTTTAAATGATGAAGACCGCTGGATTGATGTCGTAAAAATTCTTTGTGAAGAAAAGCTGAATGAATTTTATTTCGTTTAAAATAAATTTCTTTTAAAAATACATTAAGACACTTAATTTCGGTTTAAGTGTCTTTTTTCATCAATACACCCCATTGAAAATGGGGCAACCTATGGTAAAATACATTTATTTAAAAAAATATACTAAATTTTATAGGGGTATATTTTATTATCTGATATTTTTTATTACCTTTACCCTATCAAAAGACAGGGGTTAGTTTTAAAATTGCAAATAATGGATACAAACGTAGAAATTTTAAAAAGAAAGATAGAGAGTTTCACTCCGGAGCTTATCGATGCGTTTACAAAGATTGTAGATAATCTGGAAACTGTTCAGCAATCTGCAATTCCACAGTTTCATCTTGATGAAGTTTTGTACAGATTGGAGTTTCATTCTGAAAATCCAAAAACAAAGCTTGATTTTTTTGAAAATGTGAATGATCTTGAGAAAAACTGTGCGTAATGAAAGTTTTACTGTCATCTATCGCAAAAAATGACATCAAAATGCTGATGAGGGTTTTCAATGCAGAAGAACAGCACAAAGACAAATATTTTCTGAATGATTTAAAAGAATCTATTTACAAAATCCTTAATGATTCTGAAAACACAGATATAAAAAGCAAAGAAATGCAGGTTTATGAAACTGAAAACTTTCCTGTTCAGATTCATTATCTTTTTGAAGACAACGATTGTCTTTTTATCACGGCAATATTCAAGAGCAATAATTGATAAAGCCTTTAGTAAAGAACTTTTTTGACGTTATTATATAGTTTAATTTTTCTGTTGTGTCTTTCTGAAAGACATATGCACTTTTTGACAGAACCTTACAGGCATGCAAGCTGTAAGGTTTTGTATTTTATCTCACTGGTGTTCTGAATTCTCCGTATCCTGCTAAACCGTCGTAATTTCTTCCAAATGGTCTGTAATACAAAAATGCCTGGTATAAATTTTCGGTTTGCCAGAAATTACCGTTGATCTCGCCTAAGTTTAAAGTTCCGTTTGCTTCTTTTGTCGCCAGAATATAATTATAGAAACCTTGTTTCAGATAAATCTTAGCAATGTATTTTTTAGACGCTTCATCATAAAGCATCTGATATTCTTTCGTTGCTTTGAAATCATTAAAACCACCGACTATGTATAATTCTTTATCCATCGGATCAGAATCTAATGAAAAATGCACCCATGAATAATCACCTTCACGATTGGCGTCTCTCTCCAATCCCAGATCGTTTCTTCTGTAATACCAAGCTCCATTTACATCAGGTTGATACTGATAATTTAAAGGATATGCCCAAACCGGATGAAGAAACGTCTGATTCACTCCGTCAACAACTCCCGTTTCGCGAACCATATCTGCAGCCATTCTCATATTTTTGTTATCGAAATAATAAAATTCATTATTCCCAGGAAACGCAAGATTCAACTGTTGGAAAAGCAATTTATTCCCCATTGTTGAGCTTGGTTTCTGGTTGGTAATCTTCATATTCGGATTGTTGTTCTGTATCACGTTCAGCGTCATAGAATTGACATTCGAAGCCAAGTCTCCCGCTTTTGAAACAGCCTGTACTTCTACCCTTTGGTTGATATTCGGCATTTTTGCATCAGCAATTCTAGAAATATTTAAAGCTAAATTTACATTATCTTCATAGATAGAAAACCTCTTTTTAATCAGCGGTTGATCTGCAGAACTTTTATAAACAATTAATTCGAAATTCCCTGATATTTTCGGCTGAATTTTCTCGTTTGGAAAAGTTAATTTATAATGCGTGTAAGGCTGTAATGTATTAAATGAATACTGAAACTGATCTAGCATTGCATTCATCTGTCCGTTTGCAATTTCACTAAAAAACAGATTGTCATCTTCCCAGTTTCTGTCGAAATGTTTAATGGTGTAACGATAAACCTCACTTGAATTGGTTAAGTCATCAAAACTCAGGATCAATTGCTGATTCATACCGATAACCGGCGTCTCATCGTTGGTTTGAGGATTAAACAATTGTACACTCTGAATATTCTGCCCGAAAGCAAATGCACCTAAACTTAGTAAAAATATCTGCAACGTTTTCATTCTTACGAAGATAACGAAAAATGCCCATTTTCCTATTATTATTGTATTTTTGATAAAAATTTAATCTCAATATGTTTCGTATACAGCCTTTCGTATTCAATTTTGCAAGTGAAAATACTTACCTGCTTTTTAATGAAAATAAAAATGCATGGCTCATTGATCCGGGAAATATGAATGAGAATGAGACTCAGGTAATTTCAAGTTTTATTACAGAAAATGATTTAAAAATTCAGAAAATACTGCTTACTCATGCACATATCGACCACGTTTTGGGTTTACAATGGGCTTTTGACACTTTTAAAGTTCCGGTTACAATGCACCAAGACGATAAAGAAGTTTTAGACATGTTCCAAATGAGCGGAATGAGATTTGGTTTCCAACTGGATCATATTAACGTTGATATAGAATATGTAAACGAAGGCGATGAACTTGATTTTGACGGAGAAAAATTTAGAATCTATCACGTTCCGGGACATTCTCCGGGAAGCATCGTTTTTCACAATGAAAATCAAAAATTCATGATTTCAGGAGATGTTTTATTTGAAGGAAGCATCGGAAGAACAGATCTGTACAAAGGAAATTACGAACAATTAATTGAAGGAATTAAAACCAAACTTTTTGTTCTGGACGACGAAACTCAGGTTTTCTCAGGACATGGAAATCCTACGACGATCGGGTTTGAGAAGACATATAATCCGTTTTTGAAGTAGAATGATTTGAGAGTTAGAGAATATTAAGTTCTTTATACCTACCTAAAGCCCGTTCCTATTAAAAACAAAAAACCGTCAGAAAAATTTCTGACGGTTTATCAATTTTATGAAGAAAGTAATTTTAGAAATCCAAAGTAATTGAACCCCTTACTGCAGCACCCATAATCGGCCTTGCCATAATAATTCCGTCTCCGGTTGGAGATCCCGCTCTTGGATCGCCCTCTGTAATTCCTATCGTATTGAAAATATTGGTTCCATCCACTGCAAAACGTATTTTTCCTAACTGATAAGACATTCCTGCACCAACTTCTGAGAACGAAGGCAAAGTTTGTGTATTTTTCTCATCCTGAAAACGTTTACCATAATAATTCATGCTTACATATGTTCTCCATTCTTTCGTAATATTCACTGCAGGAGAAATATTGAAGTAGAATTTTGGCATTCTTCGTACTGTATTCTCATCATAATTAAAGGTTGATCCGTCTGCATTTCTACCGGTGAAATCTTTATACTTCGGACTTTGGATGGTTCCGTTGAAAGCCACTTCCAATAAATTATTAAATAATCTTGCATATCCTTCCAATTCAACCCCCATATTCGTAGTATTAGCAAACTTATTTTCTGAAGTTCCATCAGAGAAAACATCGGTAAACGAAAGATTTTTCAAGGTAGAATAGAACGGAATCACCGCAACATCAAACGTTCTTGAATAATATTTATACCCCACTTCCACCTGATTGGTTGTTACAGGTTTTATTGCCGATAAATCATTCATATTGTTGTAATACGCTTCTTCATTCGGAGATCTGAAACCATTGGAAAAACGCGCATATACTGCATTTTCTCTATTGATTTTGTAATTCAGCGCCGTTGTGAAAGACACTCTGTTTACATCAAAATTCCAATACGTATATTTATTTCCTAAAACAGACATATTATCATCGGCTGTCGTAGTATCAAAACCGTGAGTTCCATCCGTTGTCAAGCCAGAATTATTCAAGTTTCCTGTTGTCGTATTTACACCATAACCTTTGTAGAAGTCACGGCTGTAACGGATTCCTCCATTGAAACTTAAATCATCTGTGATATTGTAATCCAAATTCAAGTAAAGATCATTTAGACTTCCCTGAATCTGGGAATCCCTCAATAGGAAAGACATATCTGTAACTCCGTTATATGTTTTAGAATAACCTGTACTTGTCGGAGACAAAGAAGTATCAACCAAATTCAGAAGCTCTGGCCTGTCTGAGGCTGTGGTCAAAATATTGCTCCAGTTCCAATACTGATGAGATTTCCAATTTGATTTGTAGAAGCCTGCCGTTACATTTCCCTTATCAAATTTATAGTTGAACTGTAAATCGTTCACAAAATTATTCATCTGCTTATCAATTGCCCAAAATCCTAATTCCTGAACATACGCAGGATTCATAACTGCACCTGAACTTACCGAAGAGTATTGAAAAGTATTTCCTGCAATTCCGTTAGCCAAAGCAAATTCTGCCGTCGTTTTTGGTCCGCCTGCCGGGAAAATCCCGGTATAGTTCATATCGATATTGGTATACCTTGTTTTGTTTAAAACAGAGAAATTGTTACCCAAATCATATTTGAATTCAGCTCCCAACACATCAACTTTAGGATGAATTCCGTCTTCTAAATTTCTGCTGAAAAATCCTCCTCCAGCTTGCGGAATATTCAACTGACTGATATTTCTGTAGCTATACGTTCCGTAATTTGCATCAAAACCAGAAAATTCTTTCAGGTCATTTCCATTTTGCACTAAAGGAATCGGCAAAAAGAATGTATTTCTGTCATCTAATTTTTTATAATATACTTTTGCATATCCTTTATCGAACACATATTTCAGGTTCATTCTGATCTGTCCGCCCTGATTGGCTTTAAAACCGGTTTTTCTGATTCCGTCATCCGTTCTGTAAAAACCTCCGACATTGAAGAATAATTTATCCTGAATCAAAGCACCTCCAACATTCACGTCAGTTCGCATTAATCCGTATGTACTTGTTTCCAGTTTTGCAGTTCCTTTGAAATCGTTTCCACCCTCTTTTGTAATGAAGTTGATCAAACCTCCGGGAGAATTCGTTGCAAAAATAGACCCTGAACCTCCTCTCAAAGCTTCCAATCGGCTGATAGAATTATCAACTCTGAAAAAGTTATCCGCATTCGCAAACTGTAAAGCTCCGTCTTCAAAAACTGGCAAACCATCTTCCTGAACCTGCACAAATTCATAAGCTCCGGCAGAAGGAATACCTCGTGCGAAAAGGTTATTTCCGACTTCACCACCTGAAGTTTCTACCGCAAAACCAGGAACTCTTTGGAGTAAAGCCGCCGCACTGATCGGGTTTTGTTTTTGAATTTCTTTTGCTGTAAATGTAGAAATTGCCGTACTCGATTCTATCTTTTTTTTCGGACCAGAGTTACCCGTAATTACAATTTGCTCAATGGATGCCGTTCTTGTAGAATCCTGTGGAGCTTCCTGAGCGTAAGTGTTGTTGAAATAAAATGTTGCAATTCCCGTGAGCAACAAAATAGATTTTTTCGTCATAGCTTTTTTGAATTTTATAGTTTGTTTAATTTTGTTTTAATTTGAGATAGACCCCATTAGTCCACCCGAAACCATCCTGGTTAGGATATTCTCCTCCACCTGCTACCGTCTCTAAGTCCAAAGCATTGTATTTTTCCATCAATTTCCCGGTATTATTATAGACTCTTTCTACATTCGAACACCAATTTTTCTTAATTTTTTCTGCTAATTCATCAAAGCCATAATTTTTCATTGATTGAAAACCTAGCCATTGATAAGGCGCCCAAGCGTTCGGAAAATCCCATTGCTGACCAGAGTTTTTCGTTGTAGTAATCAATCCGCCCTGATAAAGAAATTTCTCTTCAATATTTTTAGCGACAGATTCAGCTTGTTTCTTACTCACTATTTTTAGAAATAATGGATAAAGAGCTGCAACATGTTCAGATGGTGTTGTTGTATTCTTTTTAATGTGATAATCTTTGTAAGTTCCAGAAACTTCATCCCAAAAATATTTATTGATCATCTGTTTACGATCGGCTGCTCTTTTTTTAAAATAGTTTTCTTTTTCAGACAAATTTTGGAGTGATGAAGATTTAGATAGTGTTTTTTCTAAATGCCACAAAAGACAATTCAGATCGACTTCTGCCAAATTCAACGTTTCAATGGTCTTTATACTTTCGCCATCTGCAAACCATCTGCTGGAAAAATCCCAACCCGACTCGCAAGCGCTTCTTATGTTTCTGAAAAATTCTTCTCCTGCATTTTCGCTGTCTTCAATATCAATTAGATAACTTTCAGGACGCGGATCGTTTTCTGAATCGAAATATCTGTTGAGAATATCTCCGTTCGCAGTTTTCACCACTCTTTTAAAAGCTGAGTTATTGTCTACATCCTTTTCACCATTCATCCAAAAAGCATATTCTTTTTCTAATGTGTCGTGATATTTTACGTATATATTCTGGCTTTTAGTAGTCTCAAAAAGTAAATCGAGCATTAGCGAAAAATACGGAGGCTGAGAACGGCTTAAGAAATGAGTTCGGCTCGCATTCGGCACAAATCCAACAGTTTGAATTAAATAAGAACAGTTTTCAATAATATTTTCCATCATTTCCACTCTTCCGGAAACTTGTAAACCCAGCATAATGTAGTAACTGTCCCAATAGAAAAACTCATTAAAGCGTCCTCCCGGAACGATATATGGTTTCGGAAGTTTCAGTAGAGTTCCTCTCACTACATAAGCGGTTCTGGTCAGCTCATCCCAAAGCTTTTCTATATGCTCATCAATCGGCAGATGTTTTTCCCGTACAACTGAAGTTTGAGTGTCTAAAAAATCAAAATTTGACAAGACAAATTGCTTCAAATCAAAACCTTCCACATTTTTTTCCTTTTCGTACTTGTAATTGATTTCATCAACAGGAAATAACGAAACCGCATCGCTCATTGTTTTTTGATCTTCAAAAATCTGAGACCTCTGAACCTCATCAAAAAGAGCCTGAATTTCGTTAATATATAGCTGTTTGTTCATTTTTATTTTTTAGGATTTATTTTTAATTTATTCATAATTATTGCGGACACAATTAACAAAGAAAGCGGAATCAACGAAAGATAAAATGCCTGTTGCCCACTGAATTCCTGAAACACAAAACCTGTGATAATCGATCCGATCGTACCTCCGATTGCAGAAAAAACTACAATTAAACCAGACATCGCACTGTGTAAATATTTCGGGATTGATGCTAAAATCACAGAATTGATACTTGGATAAATCGGCGCCAATAAACCGCCCATTAATGGAAATAAATACACGACAAGCGGAGCATTTAGCCACGTTGTGTTTATATCAATAAGCGTATTGTGAGTTAATGGTAAAACCAATAAAATACTTATCGCAAAACCAATTACACAAAAGGAAACGACATAAATCCAACTGAATTTCTTTGAGAAAAACCCCGATAAAAATCTTCCCAATGCAAAAGCTCCCGCCAAAACCGCTCCCGCCTGAATACTCATTGAGGTCGGAACTTTTAAAATTTCTTTATAAAAAGTCGGTGTCCAGGTCTGGAAACTCTGCTCAACCAAAACGAAAAGGAAAGCACATAGCAAAAAGAACAATACTTTTTTGTAACTAAATAAGCTAATGCTGTTTTTTAAGTCTCCTAATAAATCTGTTTTCTCACTTTTCGCTTCATTTTCATTCAATTTTGTAAAGAATAAGAACAGAAAAGACAAGGCTGAAAGTCCGCCTAATACCCAATAAACATTCAACCAATGGGTTGATTTTGGATTGTGGTCATCAATAAATAAGCTGAATAAAACATTTCCCATTAATACGCCAATCATGAAAAACCCTTCCAGATACCCCATAAAACTAGAATGCTCCTTATCTGTATTTGTTACCAATCCGATGGAAGTGAAGACTGAAATTTTGATTAACGCGAAAGAAATTCCGACAATCGTAAATAGAAGTTTGAAAAACCAGAAATTGTTGGCAAAAGGCATCATAAAACACATGCAACTCACCAAAAATAATGCAATCAACATTGAATTTTTAATCCCTATTTTTGGTAAAAATGAAGCCAAAATGAATGAGCAAATTGCAATCGGCAGATCTTTAAAACCCTCCAAAACACTTGCAGAAGATTTTGATATTCCGAAATTTTGCTGCATTTGTAAAATCACTGTTCCTACGGAATTCAACAGGATGGCGAAGACAAAATAATTTAAGAATAAAACTGCTTTTATGTTTAAATTTTTCATTATTAATTTCTTGTCGGTGAAGATAGAAGCTATTCAGTTAACAATAATTTAACTTAGTAAATGAATATTTGAACTATATTAATATAATTTGTATTTTCACATAATTATTATAATTAATTAAATGAAAGTTACATTTGAGCACGTAATACCAGACGAAAAAAGTTCGTTTTGTGTAATTCACAATAATTTACCTGTATCATTGTTAAAATGGGAGTACCACTACCATCCGGAAATTGAGTTGGTCTGTGTGCTTTCAGGAAGTGGAACCCGCCACGTGGGATACCACAAAAGCAATTATACAAACGGAGATCTTGTGTTAATAGGATCAAATATTCCCCATTCAGGATTTGGATTAAATTCAATAGATCCTCATGAAGAAATCGTACTGCAATTTAGCGAAGAAATTTTGCAGTTTCCACAACAGGAAGTGGAAGCGAGATCAATTAAAAACCTTTTAGAATTGTCAAAATACGGGATTCATTTTCATGATGAGGTTCATAAAATGATGCTTCCAAAATTGAAATTGATGTTGGAATCGGAAGGTTATAAAAGGTATTTATTATTGCTTGAAATTTTATTTGAATTATCGAAATGCACAGATTATGAGCTTTTGAATAAAGAAATCATGCCTTACACGATTATTTCTAAAAATAAAACGCGTCTGGAAAATATTTTCACTTACGTTGAACATAATTATGATAAGGAAATTAATATTGAAAATGTTGCAAAACTGGCGAATCTTACGTTGCCTGCTTTCTGTAATTTTTTCAAAAAAGCGACACAGATTACGTTTACAGAATTTGTAAATAGATATCGAATTAATAAGGCTTGTTTGTTGATGGCACAGGACAAAAGTATCTCGGAATGCAGCTATAGTTGTGGTTTTAATAATGTGACTTATTTTAATAGAATGTTTAAAAAATATACCGAGAAAACGCCTTCTGAATTTATGAAGAATTTTGCACAGAATAAGGTGAATGTGGATTTGAAGGTTGAGAGTGAGGTGAAGATTAAAGCTAGTTTTTAAAGTATTTTTGAGATGTTTCTACACTAAATATAATGATTCTTTTAATACTTTGTATTTTAAACCTCTCGCGGATTCGGCAGATTGCGCAGATCTTTTTTTAACGCAAAGATTTATCTTTTAGACAATAAAAGATTGAATCAACAAGTTGATTTGATGAAGCTAAACGTTCGCTTCGTGTAGCAAATTTATTTGCCTTCGCTCTACTTAAAAATCAAATATAAAGTTATAGAAATCTTTGCGTTTAAAATTTCCCACAGATCACACGAATTTTACAGATGATTGCATATAAAAATCTGCGCAATCTGCCAAATCCGCGAGAGAAAACAAAAAAGCCATTCCAAAGAACAGCTTAATATATTATATGAGATTGTATTGCAAAAGCCATCAACAGAACACCCGCAACAATCAACCAATAATTATTTCCACTTAATATTGCAACCCATACTCGGTCTTTGAATTTCCTCTTGTGGCTCACCCAACAAAAGATTTTCAAAAGCAATAATTAAATCCTCACCCGTTACATCTTTGTTATTTCCCGGTCTTGAATCGTCCATTTGCCCTCTGTAGACAAGATCCAGTTTTTCATCAAAGAAAAAGAAATCGGGTGTACAAGCAGCATCATACGCTTTAGCAATCGCTTGGCTTTCATCATATAAATAAGGAAAATCAAAATTTCTTTCGATCTGGAATTCAATCATTTTTTCAGGAGAATCTGCCGGATACTTTTCTACGTTATTCGAGTTTATTGCAATAAATTCAATCCCTCTTTCATTATAATCTTCATATAATTCGTTTAACTTATCAATCACATGAAGAACGAACGGACAATGGTTGCACATAAAGATCACCAATGTACCTTTTTCTCCTTTCAGATCGTCTAATGACTGAACTTCATTAGTTTTTGAAGGGTTCGGAAGTTCAAAAAATGGAGCTTTTGTACCTAAATCGATCATATTTGAAGGAGTATTCATAACTTTTTTATTTGTGCACAAAGATAGAGATTTTCTTTGTTATATAGGTTAGAAGCTTGAAGGTGAGTGTTTGAAGTTTTGTTATTTTCGTAAGAAAAATAATATCCAATTGAATTAGGCTATGTGAAATATTAATTTTTACAATAATTTTAAAATAACTTTCGAAACAGCTATTATTACAACATTTTCAACGATTCAAAAACAAGCCTAAATTAATTCTTAAAGTAAAATACAAAAAATTGTTTGGAAGATATATTCAAAAGTTTGTAGTTTTGCTAACACTGTTAGTAATAAAAAATCATGGGTCTACATGAACGTCGACAAAGAGAAAAAGAAAATATACGCACCAGTATTTTGGATGCGGCTTTCTCTTTGGCAAAAACCGAAGGGTGGGCTTCACTTTCCATGAGAAAAATTGCCGATGCTATTGAGTACAGCGCACCGGTAGTTTACGATCATTTTGAAAACAAAGAGGCTATTTTATACGAGATCTCGTTGAATGGTTTCCATTGTTTACACATCGAATTGTTGAAAGCTCAGAGAGAACATGACAATCCGGAAGATCAATTAAAGGCTATTGTGGATGCTTATTGGAAATTTGCATTCAAAAACAAAGAGTATTACCAATTGATGTTTGGCTTGGGAATGCAATGTAGCGGAAAAGGAATGATGAAAGAAGAATTTTCTTCGTTTCAGGATATGCTTTACGATTGCACGTATGAAATTATAATGAAAAAAGGATCAAATCCCGACAATGCCTGTCACTCGTCACACGCCTTATTTTCGGCGGTACACGGATTGATCTCAATCATGATGATGCGTAACGATGATATTCCTTCTACGATGAATAAAACGACTTTGGATGAAACAGTTTCTGCTTTCATTAAGTCTTTGTAAATTTTTTTTGAACTAAAAATTAACACCGTTAGGAATATTAACGCTTAATAATATTGAAACTATTAAAAAATTTAGAAATCATGTAGAATTACGAGAAAATTAATTGTCATTTTTTTTATCGCACCAATTAACACTGTTAGTAAAAATAACAGAATTCAAATTAAAAAACATTATTATTTTATTTAACACTTCATTAAAAAAACTTAAACTAAAATGAAAATATTTGGAAAAATAAGGTTCATTGTACTTATATCAAGTATTATCCTCCTACAAAACTGTACAAAAGCAGCCGAAGGATCTAACGCAGCACCACCTCCTCCTGAACTCCCTGTCTATACTGTAATTTCATCTCCTGCGACCACATACCAGGAATTCCCGACTGCTTTGGAAGGAAAAAATAATGTGGAAATCCGTTCGCAGGTTGACGGTTATTTAGATAGAATTTATGTGGAAGAAGGCGCTTATGTAAGAGCCGGACAGCCTCTATTTAAGATAGATTCAAGAGCTTACGGAGAGCAGATGAATATGGCAAATGCCAATTTACAGGTTGCCAATGCCAATATTCAGAAAGCAAAGGTAGAGGTTGACAGACTTGAACCTCTTGTTGCTGCAAAAGTAGTTTCTGATGTACAATTAAGAACAGCAAAAGCAAATTATGCAGCAGCTGTTGCAGCCGCTTCACAGGCAAAAGCTTCTGTTGGCGGAGCAAGAATTAACGTCGGGTTTACAACGATTACAGCTCCGGTAAGTGGATATATCGGAAGAATTCCTTACAAAAAAGGAAGTCTGATTTCAAGAACAGACCCGAATCCATTGACATTATTGTCAGACATCAGTGAAATTTACGCCTATTTCTCTTTAAGTGAACTGGATTTTATTGGTTTTCAAAATAAATATCCCGGAGCAACTTTAGAAGAAAAACTTAAAAATATGCCGATGGTTGAATTGGTAATTGCAGACAACAGTGTTTATTCTGAAAAAGGAAAAATGAGTATTGTTGACGGACAATTTGATAAAACTACCGGAGCAATCAGCGTTCGAGCAATTTTCCCAAATACCAATGGAACATTGAGAACCGGAAATACAGGACGTGTTCGTATGCCACAGTTAATGTCTAATGCCTTGATCATTCCACAGGAATCTACATTTGAAATTCAGGACAAAACTTATGTTTATGTCGTCGGAAAAGACCAAAAAGTAACCAGCAAACCCATTACAATTTCTGGTAAAACTGATAACTATTACTTTATTTCCGAAGGTGTAAAACCCGGAGAAAAAATAGTATATGTAGGATTGGGAAGCTTAAAAGACGGTGTTTCTATCAAAGCAAAACCAATTTCTTCTGATAGCTTACTGAAAGCAAAACCGTTGTAAATCCGCTTTTTGCTTCTCGCTTCTCGCTTTTTGCATTCAAATGCAATATTGAAAAATTAATAATTCAGAAGCATTATTTCTTGCCAGTGGCCAAAAGCTAATTGCTATAAGCAACTTAAAATTAAACTTCTTATGTTAAAACAATTTATAGAAAGACCGGTACTTTCAACGGTCATTTCCATCATACTTTTATTATTGGGAGCACTGTCTCTCTTTAATTTACCGATTGCCCTCTTTCCCGATATTGCGCCGCCGAGTGTTCAGGTAACGGCATTCTATCCGGGAGCGAATGCGGAAGTTGTCGCTCGTTCAGTAGCGACACCTATTGAAGAAGCCGTGAATGGAGTTGAAAACATGACGTACATGACTTCGAATTCCAGTAACGACGGAACGATGACCTTAAGTGTATTTTTCAAACAGGGATCCGATGCAGATAATGCAGCGGTAAACGTTCAGAACAGAGTTTCTAAAGCGATGAGTCAGCTTCCTCAAGAAGTTGTTCAGGCGGGAATCTCCACACAGAAAGTTCAGAACAGTATGATTATGTTTATGGGATTGTCAAGTAATGACCCAAAACAATATGATGAACTTTTCCTTCAAAACTATTTGAAAATCAATGTCATTCCACAAATCCAGCGTATTCCGGGAGTTGCTCAGGCACAGGTTTTCGGAACGAGAGATTATTCGATGAGACTTTGGCTGAAACCGGACAGACTAGCTGCGAACGGACTTTCGCCTCAGGAAGTCTTGAATGCGGTGAAAGACCACAATTTAGAAGCTGCTCCAGGACGTCTTGGACAAGGTAGTAAGGAAACTTATGAATATATTTTAAAATATAAAGGTAAATTAAACAAAAACGAAGACTATGAAAACATTGCCATCAAAGCCAATAGCGACGGTTCGTTCCTGAGACTGAAAGATGTGGCAAGAGTAGAATTCGGTTCTTATACCTATACCGCAGCTAACAGAATGGATGGTAAACCTGTTGCCGGATTTGCCATCCTTCAAACAGCAGGCTCCAATGCCAACGAAATTTTAACAGATATTGAAAAACAGATTGAACAGATGAAAACTACGCTTCCAAAAGGAGTTGAGCCCATCATTATGTACAATTCTAAAGATTTCTTAGATGCATCCATTCATCAGGTTGTTGAAACATTAGTTATTGCATTTATTCTGGTATTTATTGTAGTGTATATTTTCCTTCAGGATTTCAGGTCTACATTAATTCCTGCGATTGCCGTACCGGTTGCAATTGTTGGTACCTTCTTCTTCCTTCAATTGTTTGGATTCAGTATTAATATGTTGACTTTGTTCGCATTGGTTCTTGCCATCGGTATTGTAGTGGATGATGCCATTGTGGTTGTAGAAGCTGTCCACTCAAAAATGGAACGAACAGGAATGCCGGTTGAACAAGCTACGATGAGCTCGATGAGTGAAATTTCGGGTGCGATTATTTCGATTACTTTGGTGATGTGTGCTGTATTTATTCCGGTTGGTTTCATGCAGGGTCCTGCAGGAGTTTTCTACAGACAGTTTGCGTTTACATTGGCGATTGCGATTTTAATTTCTGCGGTTAACGCATTGACTTTAAGTCCGGCTTTATGTGCTATGTTTTTAAATGATCCTCAAGGAGAACACGGCGAACATGGAAAGAAAAAAGGTTTTGGAGCAAGATTTTTCAACGCTTTCAATGCGAGCTTTGATAATATGACCAAAAAATATATCTACAGCCTTAAATTTTTAATTAAAAATAAATGGGTTGCAGTTGGAGGTTTAGCCATTTTGATTGCCGGAAGTGTTTTCTTAATTAACAAAGCACCTTCAGGATTTATTCCAACCGAAGATCAGGGATTTGTTTTGTATGCCGTGAACACGCCTCCGGGAAGTTCATTAGACAGAACCAATAAAGCTACTGAGCAGATTGATAAAATTATCAACGGGGAAAAAGCTAAAAACCATCTTTGGGTAGCCGATGGAATGAACTTTATCAGCAATTCAAACGCGTCTCCTTATGCTGCTGGTTTCCTTAAACTAAAAGATTACGATCAGCGTGGCGATGTGAAAGACCCAGACCAGATTGCAGCGGCATTAACAGGAAAAGTAGCTCAGGTAAAAGATGCGAATGCGTTCTTCTTCAATTTCCCTACCGTGCAGGGATTTGGTAACGTTTCCGGGTTTGAATTTATGCTTCAGGATAAAACCAACGGTACTTTTGAGCAATTGGGAACAACCACTCAGGCATTCATCGGAGAATTGATGAAACGTCCGGAAATTGCTTTTGCCTTTACAACCTATGCAGCCGGAAACCCACAATTTACGATTGATGTCGATTCAGATAAAGCCAATCAGCTAGGAGTTTCAATTACTGAATTGATGCAGACGATGCAGATTTATTACGGAAGTAGCTTCGTTTCCGACTTCAACAGATTCGGAAAATACTACAGAGTAATGGCTCAGGCAGATATTCCTTACCGTAGCGATGCGAATTCTCTGGAAGGTATTTATGTTAAAAATAAATCGGGCGAAATGGTTCCTGTAAAAACTTTGGTGACTTTAAAAAGAACCTTCGGACCTGAAACGGTTACAAGAAATAACTTATTCAACGCCGTAACGATTAACGGGACTCCAAAACCTGGCTACAGTACAGGAGATGCCATTAAAGCCGTAGAAGAAGTTGCCGAAAAATCACTTCCAAGAGGTTTCGGATATGAATGGACCGGAATTACCCGTGAAGAAATCAAAACAAGCGGACAAACCACTTTCATCTTTGCCTTAAGTATTCTGTTTGTGTATTTCTTATTGGCAGCTCAATATGAAAGTTATATTCTTCCGTTTGCGGTTATTCTAACGATTCCAACCGGGATTTTCGGAGTATTTGCCTTTACAGGTTTAGCAGGAATTGATAACAACATTTATGTGCAGGTCGGATTAATCATGCTCGTCGGATTGCTCGCCAAAAATGCCATTCTGATTGTGGAATTTGCCGTTCAGCGGAGAAATGCGGGAAGATCATTGTTAGAATCAGCGCTTCAGGCTTCAAGATTACGTTTAAGACCTATTTTAATGACTTCATTTGCATTTATCGTAGGAATGTTGCCATTGGTCTGGACGCAAGGTGCAGCTGCAAAAGGTAATCACTCCATTGGAATCAGTACCGTTGGTGGAATGTTTACCGGTGTTGTCTTCGGGATTTTCATTATTCCGGTAATGTTTGTGATCTTCCAGTATCTACATGAAAAAATGCCAAGCAGAAAAAAGAAAAGACTTCAAAGACAAAAATTGGAGGAAGATCTTTTAGCAACAGCTCATTAATAAAAAATGATTGACAAAACTTTGAGAAATTTAATTTAACCACAAAAGTCACAAAAGATTTTACACTTAAATTATTTGAAGTTTAAAGGTTTGAAAATAAAAGGACACATAAGTCTTTTTCAAATCAAGATTTAAAATAATCATCTGTGAAAATTTGTGAAATCTGTGGGAAATAAAAAATAGAGAAGAAACTATTCAAACTAATATCATAAAAAGCAAAGTGTATCTCCTACTAAAGACTTCTTTGCTCATTAATTTCTCAAAGTTTTGTAATCAATTTAAATTTTAAAATTATGAAATCGCCTTAGTTTGAATATATCAACCGGAATGAAGATGTAGCGATTGCATATGACTTTTAAAAAACAATAAACATCATCATATGAAAAGAGTAAAAAATATAATCATCGCTTTCGGAATTGCATTAGGAGCGGTTTCCTGCGTGCCAAAATTGGCATATGAGGAGACAAAACCCGAGCTTCCCGAAACATTTAAATATACCGCAACTGCGGACACAGCAAGTGTTGCCAATCTTGAATGGAAACAGTTTTTCAGTGACCCAATGCTCCAAAATTTAATCGAAAAGGGAATTAAAAACAATTACGATTTACAAATTGCTTTAAAACAGGTTGCCTCATCGCAGGAAAAACTAAAACAGGCAAAATATCTTCAATATCCTGATGTAGGTTTCGGAGTTGCAGCACAGATTTCAAAACCTTCAAAAAACAGCATGAACGGACAAAGCTTGAATTTATTTTTAGGCCAGAGTCATGTTGAAGATTATAATGCAGCCTTCAACCTTTCTTGGGAAGCTGATATTTGGGGTAAGATTAAAAATCAGCAGGAAGTTTCAAAAATGCAGTATCTTCAGACTTACGAAGCGACAAAAGCCATTCAGACACAGGTTGTTGCAGCGATTGCACAAGGATATTATAATTTATTGATGCTTGACAAGCAGTTGCAAATTGCAAAATCGAATTTAGATTTGAGCACCAATACCCTTTCTTTAACGGAAAAATTATGGAAAAGTGGTGACACAACTTCTTTGGGAGTTCAGCAGGCAACCGCTCAAAAGCAGTCTACAGAATTGTTGATTACCCAGTTGGAACAGAATATTGCCATTCAGGAAAATGCATTGAGTATTTTAATCGGTGAAAACCCAAACAAAGTTGACAGAACGATTGAAATGTCTGATACTTCTTTGCCACAGGATATTTCAGCGGGACTTCCTGCTGCGATGGTAAGCCGTCGTCCGGATGTTCGTCAGCAGGAACTGGTATTGTTGGAATCTAATTCAATCGTGGGAATTGCTCAGGCAAATATGTATCCTTCATTAAAAATTACAGCAAACGGTGGTGTGAATTCATTTAAAGTTGATAATTGGTTTTCAATTCCGGCATCATTGTTCGGATCTGTTTTAGGTGGAATTACGCAGCCAATTTTTCAGAAAAGACAGTTGAAAACGGATTTAAATGTTGCTAAAATCCAGAGAGAGAAAAATGTATTGGCGTTCCGTCAATCTGTTTTAAATGCTGTGGGTGAAGTCTCTGATGCTTTGGTTTCAAATGAGAGCTTAAAAGTTCAGGAACAAAAAGCAACCGAACAGGTAGCAACCTTAAAAGACGGAATTAAAAGTGCCGAAATGCTTTACAAAGGCGGAATGGCAAATTATTTAGAAGTGATTACAGCTCAGGGAAATTCTCTGCAGGCAGAACTGAATCTTGCGTCCGTAAAAAGACAGAGATTAAGCAGCATTGTAGATTTGTACCGAGCTTTAGGTGGCGGTTGGAAGTAGTAAATTTAATTATATTGTTAATGGAATGCGGTCTTTCGGGATCGCATTTTTTCTATGTTGGAAAATCGCAAAGGCGCAAAGATTTTAGAATAAAATACTGTTTTTAAGGCGCAAGAAAATCAAAGATTTTCAGCAAAGTCAACGTATTACAATTTTATCGAAGATAAAATCCTTGCGTCTTAAAGCATTAAGAAAAAATTATTTCTTTGCGCCTTTGCGTTTTCCAACAATTAAACTATTCCAAAGTATGCTCATTAATATACTCAATCAACCCATCAAAATCCTCTTGAGAATATCCCAGCTGCAAATAATGAATATCATCCGCTTTTCGATACCAGGTCAATTGACGTTTTGCATATCTTCGGCTGTTTTTCTTGATTTCAGAAACTGCGAAATCCAAATCCCATTCCCCATCGAAATATTTGAACAATTCTGCATAACCAACCGTATTCAAAGCCGTTAAATGTTTAAATTTTTCTAAACCTCTTGCCTCTTCCAGCAAACCTTTCTCCATCATCATATCCACTCTCCTGTTGATTCTGTCGTATAGTTCTTCTCTTGCAGCTTCAATTCCAATTCGAATGGTTTTAAAATCTCTGGAATCTTGTGAAACCGCAATTTGTTCAGAATATTTTTTATTCGTCTGCCAAATTACGTCGATGGCACGCAAAAGCCTTCTGTGATTATGAAAATCAACTAATGCAAAATATTCAGGGTCTAATTCTTTTAAAATCTCCTGAAGTTTTTCAATTCCTTCTTTTTCGAAAATTTCATGTAATTTTTTCTGATTGTTTTCATCAGCCTCTGGCAAATCATTTAACCCTTCAATCACTGCTTTTTCATACATCATGCTTCCACCCACCAAAATGACGGTATCGTATTTTTCAAACAGTTCATCGAGTTTTTTTAAAGCATCTTCCTCGTATTGCCCGATTGAATAATAATCTTCAACAGAAAGATTTCCGATAAAATGATGAGGTGCTGCTGCCAATTCTTCTGCAGAAGGTGCTGCTGTACCAATTTCCATTCCTCTAAAAAACTGTCGGGAATCACAGGAAATAATTTCCGTATTAAAAGACTTAGCCAAATCAATTGCTAATCTCGTTTTACCGATTCCGGTAGGCCCTACAACAGAAATTAAATTTTTCTTTTTCACGACGCAAATTTACAAAAAGGAGTTTATTTAATTGGCTGGAAGATGGAAGCCTGAAGATGGAAGTTAAAATTGGAGGTTCATTTATATCCAAGATAGTCTTCCCGCTTCCAGCCTTACTACTTTAGCCAAACTATAGACTTAAATGTTTATCTTTGTACGACAATAAAAAACTATGATTTTATCAATGACCGGCTTCGGTAGAGCCGAAGGTGTTTTTGAAGGTAAAAAAGTTACAATCGACATCAAATCTCTGAACTCAAAGAGCTTTGATCTAAACATTAAAGTACCTTTACGATATAAAGAAAAAGAATTCGAAATCAGAAAAATTCTGAATGACAGAATTATCCGTGGAAAAGTAGATTGTTACATTAATCTGGAAAATCTTGAAGAAACCAACGATGTGAAAATTAACAGAAGTTTAATCGATTCTTACATGTCTGAACTTAAAAATATTGCTTCAGACGGGCCAGATTTCGAATATCTGAAAATGGCGGTAAGACTTCCGGATGCCATCACTTCAAGACCTGATGAATTGGGAGAAGGAGAATGGGAAGCTTTAGCAAAAATCGTTAACGAAGCAACAGATAAGTTCCTAGAATTCAGAAAAACAGAAGGAAAAATCCTTCATGAAGAGTTAGAACGAAACATCAGAAATATTGACCAATATCTGTCAGAAGTTTTACCTTTCGAAGAAGTGAGAATCAATGCTGTAAAGGAACGTTATCAGAAAACTTTGAAAGAATTTGAGAATGTGGATGAAACAAGATTCTATCAGGAAATGGCGTATTTTACAGAAAAATTAGATATTTCAGAGGAAAAAGTAAGACTTGCCCAACATTTGAAATATTATTCTGAAGTAATGGATAATGAAGATTTCAACGGAAAAAAGCTTGGGTTTATTTCTCAGGAAATCGGAAGAGAAATCAATACTTTAGGTTCAAAAGCCAATCATGCAGAAATTCAGAAATTGGTCGTGATGATGAAGGATGATTTGGAGAAAATTAAAGAGCAAACATTAAACGTTTTGTAAGAGTCAAGTAAAAAGAGTCAAGTAAAAAGTAAACGCATAGTCAATCAATCATCATTTATCTCTTATCATTTATGAATAAGGTTATCATATTTTCAGCGCCTTCAGGAAGCGGAAAAACTACATTAGTAAAGCATTCTTTGGAGGTTTTTAATGAATTGCAGTTCTCTATTTCTTGCACAACGAGACAACCGAGAGGTACTGAAATTCATGCTGTAGATTATCATTTTATTTCGCCTGATGAATTCAGACAGAAAATTGCTGAAGATGCTTTTGTGGAATTTGAGGAAGTTTACACCGACAAATATTACGGAACCTTAAAATCTGAGGTCGAAAAGATCTGGAATCAGGGAAAAGTTGTTATTTTTGATGTAGACGTAAAAGGCGGAATTTCATTAAAAAAATATTTTGGGGAAAAAGCACTGTCGATTTTCATCGAACCACCTTCGATTGCCGAGTTGGAACGAAGATTGATTTCAAGAAATACCGATGATGCCGAAACCATAAAAACCCGTGTAGCAAAAGCCGAAGAAGAGCTTACCTACGCTATTGAATTTGATAAAATCGTGATTAATTCCGATTTGAACGAAGCAAAATTAGAAATAGAAAGTTTAATAAAGAATTTTATCAAAAGTTAGATAACGGAAGATGGAAGATGGATGTTTTAATACAACCATTTGAAGTTGTTTTCATTAAATTTAGTTACTGATAGAACAAAAAACCTTGAGGCTGAAATGAGCACCGAAACATTAGAAAAAGCCAAATCTACACTTCCTGTGAAAGGATTTTTAGATATAAAAGACATCGATATTCCGCAAGGAGAAGAATTGGTAAAAGCCATTCTTCAACTTAAAGAAGAAAAAAATGCCGTTATTCTTGCGCACTATTATCAACCCGGAGAAATTCAGGATATTGCCGATTTTCTTGGAGATTCTTTACAATTAGCAAGACAGGCAAAAGAAACCAACGCCGATATGATTGTATTCTGCGGAGTACATTTCATGGCGGAAGCTGCAAAAATTTTAAATCCGACCAAAAAAGTAGTCCTACCCGATACCATGGCGGGATGCTCTTTAGCAGACGGATGCAGTGGTGAGGGTCTTAGAAAAATGCGTGAACAGCATCCAAATGCTTTAATCGCAACCTATATTAACTGTAATGCAGAAACAAAAGCAGAAAGCGATATCATCGTAACCAGCTCAAATGCTGAAACGGTAATTGAAGCACTTCCGACAGACCGACCAATCATTTTTGCACCGGATAAAAACCTGGGAAGATATTTATCACAGAAAACAGGTCGTGATATGATTCTTTGGGACGGAAGCTGCATTGTGCACGAAGCTTTCTCCATGGAAAGAATTGCAAAACAATTGGCAGACAATCCGGATGCTAAATTAATTGCACACCCAGAAAGTGAAGAAGCAGTTTTAAAGCTTGCTCATTTTATAGGATCTACTTCTGCCCTTCTTAATTTTGTAGAAAAAGATGATTGCCAGAAGTTCATTATCGCTACAGAAGAAGGAATTCTTCACGAAATGAGAAAACGTGCCCCGCATAAAGAATTGATTCCAGCTTTGGTTTTTGATGAAAGCTGCAACTGCTCGGAATGTTTTTATATGAAACGAAATACAATGGAAAAACTGTATTTATGTATGAAATATGAACTTCCTGAGATTATCATCGAAGAAGAACTTCGACTGAGAGCATTAAAGCCCATTGAAGCAATGCTTGACCTTTCGAAAAGTATTAAATAAATTGAAAAGCGGGTTTTTACTCGCTTTTTAGCTTTCCATATAATAAATTAAGAAAATTTAATCTTGTTTTTCCAAAAAAATTTGTACTTTTGATAAGTAACAATGACTTTTCTAAGAAACATATCTGAAATTTCTACTCCGATTTTCTCTATTTCGGAAGTATATTTTGTTTCTGTTACAACTACAACAACTACGACTACCCCATAACGGGGTAAATTTTCACATATCATTATACGCTTATGTACTCTTTTTTTAAAGAGTAAAAATTTCAATTTTCTATAACTTAAAAAATTAATAATGAAAGTTTTAAAATTTGGCGGAACTTCAGTCGCAAATTCACAAAATATATTGCTGGTCGAAAATATTATAAAAAAAGATGCATCTCAAAACAAAATCATAGCCGTAGTTTCAGCACTTCATGGTGTTACAGATCAGCTAATCAAAGCATCTGAATTAGCATCTGAAAATGATCAAAATTATCTTCATATTATTAAAGACCTTGAAGAGCAACATTTACTTCTCGTTAAAGAATTAATCCCTGTTTTAGAGCAAAGCCCGTGGTTGAGCTTTATAAAAAAGCATTTCAATGACATTGAAGATATCTGCAACGGAATTTTTGTCTTGGGAGAATTTACAAATAGAATTAAAGATAAAATTACATCTTATGGTGAATTTCTTTCTTCAAATATTATCAGTGCAAGATTAAAATCTGCAGGATTGGATGCCATTTGGATGAATTCGGCTGATATTATTGTTACAAACAGCAATTTCACCAATGCCAAAGTTGACTTCGAAAAAACAGAAAAAAATCTCAATCAATTTTTTGATGAAAATAAACATCAGATTATTATTGCACCCGGTTTTATTGCAAAAGATAAAAAAGGCAATCCGACAACATTAGGTAGAGGCGGCTCAGATTTTACGGCTTCTATTATTGCATCCGTTTTGAATGCTGAAGAACTACAAATCTGGACAGATGTAAGCGGAATGATGACTTCCGATCCGCGGCTGGTTTCAAATGCAAAACCTATTACAGAAATTTCTTATTCTGAAGCGATGGAACTTTCCCATTTCGGAGCAAAAGTTTTATATCCTCCTACAATTCAACCTGTAATGATTAAAAATATTAACCTTAGGATTAAAAACACTTTTGATGCCGAAGCTGAAGGAACATTAATTTTTCATAACCTGAAAAATGCAGATTCAGAAAATAAACAAATTGCTGTCGGGATTTCCAACATGAATAATATTGCGTTATTGACTTTAGAAGGTAGTGGAATGATAGGAGTTCCAGGAGTTTCTGCGAAATTATTTCAATGTTTAAGCAATGAAAAAATTAATGTTATTCTGATCACTCAAAGTTCATCCGAGCATTCTATCTCCGTTGCGATCAGTGAAAAAGATATTCATAATGCAGAAAGTACTATTAATCTCGCTTTCGAAGATGATTTAAAATTAAAAAGGATTGAGCCTGTACAAATTGAAAAAAACCTTTCAATTGTTGCTTTAGTAGGCGAAAATATGAAAAGCCGAAGCGGTGTAAGTGCTAAAATGTTTGGCTGTCTCGGAAACAATGGAATCAATATTCGGGCAATTGCGCAAGGTTCTTCAGAAAAAAACATCAGTATTGTCATTTCAGAAAAAGACATCAAAAAAGCAGTGAACGTTTTGCATGAAGAATTTTTTGAATCTGAAATCAAGCAAATCCATCTTTACATCTGTGGAATAGGAAACGTAGGGTTGAAACTGATTCAGCAAATCTATGATCAAAACGAATATCTTAAAGAGAATCTTTTAATTAACTTAAGAATTGCAGGAGTTTCTAATAGTCGTAAAATGATTTTCTCAGAAAAAGGAATATCACAAGATCAATTAATTAATTTTAATCAAAATGGAGAAGAATCTTCGGCTAAGAAATTTGCGGAAGAAATCATTTCAAGCAATTTGAGAAATTCGGTTTTTGTAGATGTAACAGCTAGTGCAGAAGTCCCGTATATTTATGAAAAACTATTAAAAAAGAGCGTGAATATTGTCGCTTGTAATAAAATTGCTGCCTCTTCCGATTTTGAACGTTATACATCATTAAAATCTATTGCCAGAAATCACAATTGTAAGTTTTTCTTTGAAACCAATGTAGGCGCAGGGCTTCCGATTATCGGAACAATTAATGATTTAATAAGAAGTGGTGATAAAATAATTTCCATTCAGGCAGTTTTAAGCGGAACATTAAATTTCGTTTTCAACAACTATGATGGAAGCAAACTGTTTTCTGAGATCGTAGCTCAAGCTCAAAAAGAAGGTTTTACTGAACCAGACCCAAGATTAGATTTAGCGGGAACAGATGTTGCCCGAAAAATACTGATCCTGGCAAGAGAATCGGGATATTCTATTGAATTTAATGAAATTGAAAACGAAAGTTTTCTTCCTGAAGAATGTATGAAAGGAAATGTTGAAGATTTTTACAGGTCACTTACAAAATATGAAAGTCATTTTAAAAATATACTTGAAAAAGCAAAAAATAATGGTAAAATTTTAAAATATGTTGCCGAATTTAAAGGCGGAAAAGCAAAAGTAGGATTACAGCATATTGCTCCTGAAAGTGATCTCTTTCATTTGTATGGAAAAGATAATATTGTCATTTTCAAAACTTTAAGATATTCTGAACAACCATTGGTCGTAAAAGGCGCAGGAGCCGGTGCTGAAGTTACTGCAAGTGGAGTTTTTGCTGATATTATTCGTTCTGTTTAAAATTTAAAATTATGAAAAAAGTTAAATTAAAAGTTCCGGCAACTGTTGCCAATCTCGTTTGTGGATTTGATATTCTTGGAATGGCAATTCATGAACCTTACGATGAGATGGAATTGAAAATATTAGAGAGCCCGGAAATCATTATAAAGCACAAAGATCATTTTGATTTACCCGAAGAGCCATCAAAAAATGTTGCAGGTGTTGTATTGTTAAAAATTCAGGAGCGTTTAAACTTGAAAAAAGGTTTTGAAGTTATCATCCATAAGAATATAAAACCGGGAAGCGGATTAGGTTCAAGTGCTGCAAGTGCAGCAGGAGCAGTAATGGGAGCAAATATTTTATTAGGAAATATTTTCACTAAAGAAGAACTTGTTCATTTTGCAATGTTTGGTGAAGAATTGGCTTCAGGGGTAAAACACGCCGATAATATTGCACCTTGCATTTTTGGCGGAATAACTTTAGTAAAATCATCAAATCCCGTTGATATTGTTCCGTTGAATTCGCCGGATTTATTCGTAACAGCTGTTCATCCGCAAGTTGAAGTAAAAACTTCTGACGCAAGACAGATTTTGAAGAAAAATATTCTTTTGAAAGATGCAATTGAACAATGGGGAAATATTGCCGGATTGGTCGCAGGGATTCAAAAAAATGACTTTGCGCTTATTGGAAGAAGTCTAAATGATGTAATTGTTGAGCCTATACGCAGTATTTTAATTCCAAAATTTGATGAAATCAAAGAAAAAAGCTTGAATATCGGAGCTTTAGGTGGAGGAATTTCAGGTTCGGGACCATCAATCTTTATGTTATCCGAAAAAGAAGAAACAGCAAAAAACATTGCTCAATTGATGAAATCAATTTATGATGAAATGGAGATCGAAAGTTTCGTGTATGTTTCAAAGATAAATCCATCAGGAATTAAAATCATTGAAGATTAAAAATTAAAGCGAATGAAATATTACAATTTAAAAGATAAAAACGAAGTTGTAGATTTTAAAACAGCTACAATAAAAGGACAAGGAAAAGAAAAAGGTCTGTTTTACCCACAATTTCTTCCTCAATTTGATAATGATTTTATTGAAAATTTAAATCAATATTCTGATGAAGAAATTGCTTTTCTATGTATGAAAGATTTTGTGGGTGAAGAAATTCCGTCTGAAATTTTAAAAGATATTGTTTCGGAAACCATCAACTTTGAAATTCCTTTGAAAAAAATTAATGAAAATATTTATTCTTTAGAACTTTTTCATGGTCCTACTTTAGCCTTTAAAGATATCGGCGCAAAATTCATGAGTCAATGCCTATCCTATTTTTTGAAAGATAAAAATAAAAAAGTTACGGTTTTGGTTGCAACTTCAGGAGATACCGGAGGTGCAGTTGCCAATGGTTTTTATGATGTCGAAAATATTAATGTTGTTATACTTTATCCAAAAAATCGTGTGAGTAGCATTCAGGAAAAGCAATTAACAGCTCTTGGTAAAAATATTTCTGCACTTGAAGTGGATGGAAGTTTTGATGATTGTCAACAACTTGTAAAACAAGCCTTTTCGGATAAAGAAATTAATTCAAAAATATTTTTAACTTCTGCAAATTCTATTAATGTTGCAAGATGGCTTCCTCAACAAATTTACTATTTGCTAGCTTTAAAACAATGGCAAAAATTGGAAAGTCAGAAACCTATAATTTGTGTTCCGAGTGGAAATTTCGGTAATATCTGTGCAGGACTTCTTGCTCATTTCAGAGGACTTTCTGCAGAGCATTTTATAGCTGCCTGTAACGAAAATGATGTCATTCCGAATTATTTAAAGAATGAAAAATTTGAAGTGAAAGATACTGTAGCAACACTTTCCAATGCAATGGATGTAGGTAGTCCGAGTAATTTTGTAAGAATTTTAGAACTTTTCGAAAATCAATTTAATGAATTAAAAAATAAAATTTCGGGTTATTCTATTAATGATAAAGAAACTTTACAAACTATTACCAAAGTCTATGAAAAATATGGCTATGTTCTTGAGCCTCACAGCGCAGTTGCTTATTTCGCCCTGGAAAAATATTTGAAAGACAATCCTGAAAAAAAAGGATTTATTCTGAGTACCGCTCATCCTGTAAAATTTCCTGATGCTGTGGAAAAAGCCATCAATTTAAAAATTAAGCTTCCTGAAACATTAGACGAATTAATGAAAAAAGATAAAAAAAGCACGGAAATAAAACCCTATTTAAAAGAATTAAAACGATTTTTGCTTAATCAAAATAAATAAACATGAGCAAAATATATCTTGAAGACGTAAAAATCTATGCTTATCACGGTGTTTTACCCGAAGAAAATATCATTGGAACTTATTATATCTTAAATGTAGAAATCCACACTGATCTTTGGAATGCCGCTGAATCTGACGATTTGAACGACACCATCAGTTATGCAGAAATTAACGATATTATTCACAACGAAATGAAAATCAACTCTAAACTTCTGGAACATGTTGCCGGAAGAATTATTGCTAAAATTCATGACAGTTTTGAACAGATTTCTTATATCAAATTGAAGATCACCAAAACCAGTCCGCCCATGAAAGGCGAAATGAAAGGCGCCAGTATCGAACTTGAAAAAAGTTTTTTGTTGGGTGGTTCAGCAGAAAATAACTAATTTCACTTTTCAAAATAAAACATTCAGGTGAGAATTTTAAATTTTCTTTTCGTACTTCTTTCGTTCAATATTTTTGCTCAAACCGAAAATAATCAGGCAGTTTACAGCTTTCCGAAAATAAAATCGAGCATCACGATGCCGGTAATGATTCCGTTGTCGGAAATCAGCAATATGGTAAATTCCTCGGTGAAAGATCTTATTTTTCAGGATGATTCTTATACCGATAACGATAATGACCAGTTCAAGGTAAAAGTCTGGAAAACCCGTCCGATACGATTGGTAGGAGATGCCAATCAAAATATTTTCATTGAAGTTCCCTTAAAAATCTGGGCAGAAAAAGGAATCGGAACGCTCGATTTGTACACGTATCAGGAAACGACTTTTGAAACGGTTATGTATTTTAAAACCGCTTTAAGCTTTAAAAATAACTGGTCTGTAAATACTTTTACTCAGCCAATGGGTTTTAAGTGGGTGACAAAACCTGTACTGGATTACGGTAAAATAAAAATTCCGATTACTTCGCTTGTAGAATCAAGCTTGAAAGACCAGCAATATAAATTCTGCAAAACCATTGACGAACAAATGGCTGCACAACTGAATTTTCAGCAATACGCCGTTTTAGCCTGGAATGCATTCTCACAACCATTCAATATTTCGGAAGAGTACAATACTTGGTTGAAAGTAACTCCCATTAATGTTAATATTACTCCTTTAAAGTTCTATGGAAATCAAATCGATACCAATATAGGAATTGATATTTTTTCGGAAACTTTTACAGGAACGAAACCCGAAGCTTCACAACCTGTAAAAACAGTTATGAACTTCAATTTCATTCCGCTTCTTGCTGATAAATTTCTTTTACAAACTACAGCAAATATTCCTTTTTCGGAAGCAACAAATATTGCAAAAAAGACATTTTTAAATAAAAAATTTGACATCAGAGATTCTAAAGTGAGAATTACCGACATTAAAGTCTATGGGGAAGCAGACCGTATCATGATAGAAGCCGACACGGAAGGTTATGTGAACGGAACTGCTTTTATTTCAGGAATTCCTGTGTATGATGAAACAAAGAAAAAAATTGTTCTTTCGGATACAAAATTTAAACTTAAAACATCTAATATTCTTCAGAAATTGGCAACCTCCCTTTTCAAAGGCAAAATTGTAAAGATGATTGAAGACGAATACGGAATTCCGACAAACGAACTGGAAACCTCTTCGAAAAAAAGCATCGAAGAAGCTTTTAATAAAGAATATTACAAAGGCTTAAAAATTAGTGGAAAAGTATTTAATTTAAAACCATCAAGAATACTTTTAAATGATTTAGGAATTACCGCAGTCATTGACACCAATGCCAATCTAAAACTAACCCTGAAAGGATTTTAATAAAAACTAAACATAACCATGAGAAAATATTTACAAATTGTCGACAGACACAAAGCGTCTTTAGGCACAAGATTCGTCAATAACTTAATAGACACCATAATTTTGATGATTATTCATATTATTTTAGGGATTCTGTCTACTATAATTTACAACCTTACTTTTAATAACTTTTTTTTCTTCTTTAATAATGGTGGCTTCATCTGGGATGTATTTGTAGGTGCAGTGGTTGCTGTTATCTATTTTTTCCTTTGGGAATATTACACCGACGGAAAAACGCCCGGTAAGTATGTTACGGGTACAAAAGTAATCAGCATAGACGGAACGAGACCAACAAGTAAACAATATCTTTCAAGAAGTCTTTATAGAGTCATTCCGTTTGAAGCATTTACATTTTTCGGCTCTGAAGGATGGCATGATGGGATGACAGACACGAGAGTGATTAATTATAAAAATTATGAGACTGAAAGACAGGCCAAAAGCGAGATCGACAACATCGGAGCTAAAGAAATTGCCTGAAAAATTTGCAGAAAATATAAATTTCAGTATATTTGCACCACTCTAAACGGTGCTTTGGCCGAGCGGCTAGGCAGTGGTCTGCAACACCATCTACAGCGGTTCGAATCCGCTAGGCACCTCGAAAATCCCTATTCTGAAAAGTTTAGGGATTTTTTATTTTATACAATATAAGATCTTTTTAGAAAGATTTCAATCTAAAATATTCAAATTTTAAATATCATCTGTTAAATACAAGTATTCCCTTATCATAAGATGTAAAATTCATTTAGTATAATATTTATTTAACATAATTTTTAAATTTTAACAATCCTTTAACTAAAACTTGGCTTCATAATTGGAATGGGTTAAATATAAAAAGCCTCACAGCTTAATAATTAATAAATAGAAAAATTTGAGTTATGAAAAATATAGTTTTAGCAGGTTTAATTTCAGTTTTTACACTGAGTGCCTGTAAGAAGGATGACAATAAAGTTGCCGAGAAAACTTTAGAACAACAAAAAATGGAATTTCAGGTGAGACAGCTTGAAATTGAAAAGCAAAAACTGGCTATTGAAAGAGAAAGATTTGCATACGAAACACAGAAAAAAGCCGATAGCATTGCGGAAGTTGAAAAAGCAAAAACCGCAGCTGCTGCAAAACCACAGGTAATTAAAGAAACGAAAACAATTTATAGAGATGCCCCTTCTTCAGGTAGCGGTGGTTCTTCTTCAGGAGGAAGCTCTTCACAAGGTACGACCGCTCAGAAAAAAGGAATCAGTGAAGCAGCTAAAGGTACTGCGATCGGTGTAGTAAGTGGTGCTGCTTTAGGTGCAATTGTCAACAAGAAAAACCGTGGTGGTGGTGCCGTTGTAGGTGGTATTATCGGTGGTGCGACAGGATATACTTTAGGTAGAGCACAAGACAGAAAAAGCGGTCGAGTACAGCCTAAATAATTAAATATTTTCAAAAACATGAAAGATTGCTTATTTTTAGGCAATCTTTTTTTATGCTGTTAATTTTATTTTCTTCGTTCTTAATCATTTCAACTTTTATGGGTTGGGGGGAATTGCTTAAAAAATTTATAGGAGAAAACTTAAATGGTATTTCGGGGAAAATTCTATCCGGAATCTTTTTATTGGGACTGATTTTCACAGTTGTATCGTTCATTATTCCACTCAATTTATATGTCGAAATACCGGCAATTTTGATCGGGTTATTCTTGTTTTTTAAAGAAAAACTTTACTTAGATTTTTACAAAATTTCAAGAAAAGATTCCATTGTTTTAGGAGTTTTAGCAGCTGTAATTTTATTTTGCGGGTCTTTTTATCCTTTCATTTTAGATCATTTCGGATATTATGTTCCGTCGATCAAATGGCTTACAGAATATGGTTTGGTGAAAGGAATTTCTAATCTCGATCTGATTTTAGGACAAATGTCGGTTTGGCATATCTTGCAGGCCGGATTCAGTAATTTTTCGGATCCGATTCTAAAACTTAATGCTGTACTGCTGATTATTTATGCACTATACATCATTGAAAACAAAAGCTGGCTTCAGTTGATTTTTGTTCCGGTTTTATTAATTTTTGCACAATCTCCAAGTCCGGATTTACCGGTCATTACTTTTTCGCTCATTATTTTAAATGAAATTTTATCCGGGAACAAAAACCTTTCATTCTTATTTGCATTTTCAGTTTTTACATTTGCTATAAAACCTACAATTATCTGGCTGCCAGTTTTCATTCTCCTCTACTCTATTTTCATGTCTAAATTTAATTATAAAAAATTTATTTTCGGTTCGTTCGTATTTCTACTCTTTACGTTAAAAAACATCTGGATATTCGGATATCCATTTTTTCCTATTGCAGTTTTTGACTTGGGAATTTCATGGAAAGCCAATCCCGAAATGTTAAGAGCATCCTCAGAATTCGCCAAGGTAAAAACGTATGATGAACAATACACGTATGAAGAAATTTTAAAATTCTCATGGTTTGAGCATATCAAAAACTGGTTATTTTTAAAAGGAATCAAATCCATAATCAATATTTTATTTGTTGTAAGTTTAGTGGGATTTATCATATTTTCTCTTATTAAAAGAAATAAAATCGTCAGTTTAATTTGTATTTCTATTTTAATTAAAAGTGTTCTAATCCTACTTTTTTCTGCGCAATACCGATTTTTCATCGATGTTTTTTTTGTGATGTTTTTTGTTATCTTTTTTAAACATTTAAATACAAAAAAATCGCTTTTGATTTCCTCATTTTTAATTTGTGCTGTAGTTGGATTGTTCTCTTTTCCAAATCTTATCCAGAAATTCGTACCAAGCTTTAATGTAGGAAGATTTATGACTCAGTTTGAAAAAAAACAGCTTTTAAAACCATCAAATTACGAATACAATCAATACAAACTTTATCAAGTCGGAGATCTGAACTTCAATGTTTCAAAACACTATCCTTTTAACTTTGATACACCAACGCCTGCCATTTCAGAAAGTTATGTTTTAGATTATCAAAAATTAGGAATATTTCCACAGCCAATTGATAAAAATGATTTAAAAAAAGGTTTCATCTGGAAAAAACTTAATGCTAAAGAGAAAAAAGAATTGGATAAAACCATTGAAATCATCAAAAAGAACTATCAATAAAGCCATTACCTAAGACTTTATTATCTGAATAAAAAACGGTAATTTTGTACTATGTTCAATACTTTAGGTAATCTTCTCAGCCTTACTACTTTTGGCGAGAGTCATGGCGCAGCGTACGGCGGAATCATTAATAATTTTCCGGCAGGTCTGGAAGTAGACTTCGAAAAAATTCAATACGAATTAGACCGCAGAAAACCGGGTCAGTCTGCAATCGTTACACAGAGAAAAGAAAGTGACACTGTGAAGTTTCTTTCCGGAATTTTCGAAGGAAAAACCACGGGAACACCAATTGGTTTTATGATTGAAAATGAAAACCAAAAATCGAAAGACTACGATCATATTGCCAATTCTTATCGTCCGAGTCATGCCGATTTTACGTATGACCAGAAATTTGGCATCAGAGATTATCGTGGCGGCGGAAAATCTTCGGCAAGAGAAACCATCAACTGGGTCGTTGCAGGAGCTTTGGCAAAACAATTTTTAAAAGATATTGAAATCAACGCTTACGTTTCTTCAGTAGGCGAAATTTTCTGTGTAAAACCTTATCAGGATTTAGATTTTTCTAAAACAGAAAGCAATGAAGTCCGTTGTCCCGATGCTGAAACTGCCGAAAAAATGATTTCAAAAATTAAAGAAATCAAAAAAGAGGGAAACACAATCGGTGGAACAATTACCTGTGTTATTAAAAACGTTCCTGTAGGAATTGGTGAACCTGTTTTCTCTAAGCTTCAGGCTGAACTGGCAAAAGCAATGCTCAACATTAATGCCTGCAAAGGCTTTGAATACGGAAGCGGATTTTGCGGTGCAAAAATGACCGGAAGCGAACACAACGATCAGTTTAACACCGATTTTTCTACAAAATCGAACCTTTCGGGCGGAATTCAGGGCGGAATTTCTAATGGAATGGATATTTATTTCCGTGTGGCTTTCAAACCTGTCGCAACGATTTTACGACCTCAGGAAAGTGTTGATAAAGATGGAAATGCAGTAACAGTAGAAGGAAAAGGAAGACACGATCCTTGTGTGGTTCCGAGAGCTGTTCCTGTGGTGGAAAGTTTGGCGGCATTTGTTTTGGCAGACTTATTTCTGATCAATAAAACAAGAAACATTAATAATTTTTAATAAAAATATTGGTAATGAAAAATTACTGGGACAAAGCAATTTCTTTTGAAGATTATCTTCAGATTGCGCATGAAAGACTCGAAAATCCTGCGACTCCGCAAGATGTAGAATATAAAATGTATTACGAACTGGGAATCCAGAGAATGGACAGAACCCTGAAAAAATTCGTAATCGATGAAGAACAACTCAACGAACTAAAATCTAAGAGTTTCAACGGAAAAATTCTGATTATTTCTGAAGCTTGGTGTGGTGATGCAAGTGCCACAGTTCCAGCTTTGGTAAAGTTTTTTAAAGGTCATAATGAAGTGAAAATATTTTTACGAGACAGCGATAAAAGCCTGATCAATGAGTTTTTAACCAACGGAACAGAATCTATCCCGAAAGTGATTATCCTGGATGAAAACTATAATGTGAAAAATTCCTGGGGACCGCGTCCGAAATTTGGTCGTGAATTGTTATTAAAATTTAAAGCAAATCCTGAAGAATATCCAAGAGAAAGTTTTTACAACGATTTGCAGGTTTATTACTCGAGAAACCGAGGAAAAGATGCCATTCAGGAGATTTTAGAATTATTGTAAAATAGTGAATATGAAAAAACTGATTACACCGATTGTCATCCTCATCATTTTGGGCATTATATTTTTAGTTCCCGGAGTAAGAAATTTTCTTAAGGATCAATTTTTTCCGGTGGCAACGATAGAAAATGCCGTTCACATCAGTCAGGATGACTACGATGTCGATCTACAGGGGATCAACGTACCGAGTACCAATCTGAAAAACTTTAAGAACAAGCCTGTTTTTCTGAATTTTTGGGGAACATGGTGTCCTCCTTGCCGAAAAGAATGGCCATCCATTCAAAGATTGTATGACCGGAGAAAAGGCCATATCGATTTTGTGCTGATTGCAATGAAGGATGAAGAAGAGAAAGTGCGAACTTTTTTAAAGGAAAATAATTATACGGTTCCTGTGTACATTGCACAAAGCCCAATCTCCGAAAAAATACTTCCTAAAGCTTTCCCTACAACGTTTCTTTTAGACCAAAACGGAAGAATTTTAATCAAGGAAGATGCTGCAACTGATTGGGACGCAGAATCTATCCATCAGTTCATTGATAATATTGTTAAATAAACTTTAACTAAAATTTAGATTTACTTGGTATAAATTTTGCGAAATTTACAGAGTTGAAATTATTTTAAAAGCAAACACAAAAATGAAATATTCAAAACTCAATCTTGCCAAAGAGGCAATTGCCCACAAAGGCTTCGTAAAAAAAATACCTGATATTTTCCGGATGGTGAATATGTGGAGAAAAGGAGCGTATCCTGTAAAGTCGATGGATCTTATTCTTCCTTTGGTAGGTCTTCTCTATGTCATTTCGCCAATCGATATTATTCCGGATTTTATTGTTGTTGCGGGAGTATTAGATGACTTGGCAGTTTTGTCATTAGCCATTCCGAAGCTGATAAGGGAAGTTGATAAATTCTTACTTTGGGAAGCTGAGCAGAAATACAGCTCTGAAACTACAAAAATCATCGACGCAGATATCGTTAAATAATATAAGCATCCTTTCGGGGATGTTTTTTTGTGAAAGATTTAAATTTAAACACTAGGGAAATTAAATTTTTAAGATTAATTAAAATAAAAATCATTAAGCTGTATCTGAAATCAATTAGTTAACCTTAATAATACTAAAACTTTTAATTAAACTTAACGGTAAGATCATTTTAAAATCTCTTTTCAAGCAAAAACACAATTGACATTAAACATCAAATCCTTAAATTTGCACCATCTAATAAAAAATTAATGGAAAGTAAGAAAGAATTCTTTTTGGAGTGTTACAAACTGGGCATCATCAAATTCGGAAGATTTACATTAAAAAGCGGTATTGAAAGTCCGTTTTATGTAGATTTAAGACCTTTGGCATCAGATCCCAAAATCTTAAAAAACCTTGCCAATTATTTACTGGAAATGCTTCCTCTGGATAATTTTGACCTGATCTGCGGAGTTCCTTACGCTGCACTTCCGATGGCAACAGCAATGTCTCTGGAAAGCTACATCCCATTAATCATCAAAAGAAAAGAAGCGAAAGAATACGGAACTAAAAAAATGATCGAAGGAATTTACCAGAAAGGACAAAACTGTCTTTTGGTAGAAGATGTGATCACTTCCGGAAAATCGTTGATCGAAACCATTGCCGAAGTTGAGCAGGAAGATCTGAAAGTTGCCGATATTGTCGTTGTTCTTGATAGAGAACAGGGCGGAAAACAACTTTTAGAAAGTAGAGGTTTCAGAGTTCATACTTTGTTTAATATTTCCGAAGTTTGTACAATTCTGCAGGAAGAAGGAAAACTAAGCAATGAAGAAGTAAAGAGAATTCAGGATTTTTTACAGGGAAATCATATTCAGTTTGAAGAGAAAAAAAGGCTTTCTTATCAGGAAAAATTTGAAAATGCACAGCATTCTGTTTCAAAAAAATTATTAGAAATTGCTTTGGCAAAAGAATCCAACCTGATTGCTTCGGCTGATGTAACAACCACTCAGGAATTGCTTGAACTGGCAGAAAAAGTAGGTCCGCATATTATTGCTTTAAAAACGCACATCGATATTATTTCAGATTTCGATTATCAAAATACAATTGTTCCTTTGAAAGAACTGGCTTCAAAGCATAAATTCTTATTAATGGAAGACCGAAAATTTGCTGACATCGGGAACACTCAGGAATTACAATTCACCAGCGGCGTTTTCAAAATTACAGACTGGGCAGATTTTGTGACTTCTCAGGTCATCGGTGGTTTTGAATCTTTAGACTGCTTTACAAATGTAGGTGTTGTAGCGATTATCGGAATGTCTTCAAAAGGAACTTTAACGACAAATTCTTACAGAGAAGAAGCTTTAAAAATAGCTCTATCTCATCCGAATGTGATCGGCGGTGTTTCTCAGAATGCCCTTCCTGAAGAAGTATTGCTTTTCACTCCGGGCGTAAATTTAGCCGATTCCGGGGACGGAAAAGGTCAGCAGTATAATACTCCTGAACATGTGTTTAAAACACTTCACACCGATTTCATCATTGTCGGAAGAGGAATTTACAAATCTGAAAACCCGGGAGAAGCAGCAAGTAATTATAAGAATGAAGGCTGGAATGCTTATCTGGCTTCACTTTAGAAATAAAATCAACATTTTTATCATCAAATTGCTCTCTTTTTCGGGAGCAATTTTTATTTAAACAATCTGCAAAATAATACTGATTTTTGATAAATCTTAACTAAAAAATCATAAGAATTAAATCTAAAATAAGCTATATTTGAAGCTTTATAGGTATTTTGAAAAAGTTTTGCATTGGTATTTTTTTGATATTTGGAATTGTACAGGTTTCTGCACAAAAGGACAGCATTTATATTAAGGCCAAATTATCGCAGGATAATAAAACCCTTGAAGTGAATCAGGAAATTATCTATCACAATCATTCTGAAAAAAGTCTCGACAGCATTAAACTTTTAAACTGGATCTCTGCTTACAAAAAAAGAGGCACATCACTCGTTTACAGAAAACTTGAGGACAGAAACAACAGTCTTCATTTTGCACAAAAGCATGAGCTGGGAAAAGTTTTAGAGCTAAATATAAAAAACACTGATAACCAATCGATTCCTATTAACAATATTTCTGACGAAAACTTATACGTCAATTTAAATGAAAGCCTACAACCCGGAAAAAGCGTCAAGCTCCACCTACAGTATAAAATGCAGCTTCCGGACAAAAAGTTTACCGGTTATGGTGTTTCTGCACAAGATACAGCCTTGAAATATTTCTTTATTGTTCCTGATCATTTTGATCCCGAAAACAATGATGAAAGAGATTTTTTCGACACCGAAGAATCTGTCAATTTCAATACATATTGGACGGTAGATTTCGAAACTTCCGGTAATAATTTTATCGAAAGCAATCTTGAGCAGATTCAGCCCAATTCGTTTAAAGGATATTTAGATTCTGATCCGGAATTTATCATTTCAAAAAATGACTTTCCTGAGATAAAAATTAATGCGGAAGATATTAAGACAGAAATCAAATTTGGTTATAATATCACGCCACAGGAAATTCAGAATCTTGAGTTTTACCTTCCTTTACAGCTTAGATTTATCAAAGACAGAATTGGCTTTATTCCTGAAAGAATTTTTATTTCTGAGAAATTCAGAGCTAAAGAAGATTTTTTCGGCAATAATGATATTCGCTTTTGGACATTCAGATTTAAACTTTTTTCCGATGCAGAAAATACCGATCTTGATTATTTCGGAATTATTTCAAAAAAAATCTTGGATGAGAGCATTATCACCGATAAAGAAGAAAATCACTGGTTTAAAAATGGTTTAAAATCATATCTCGAAATCGAATACCTGAAAAAATTCTACAGCGATAAAAAACTATTGGGTAATCTTCCCGAAACCAATATTTTAGGACTAAAACCTTTGAAATGGTTTCACGCTTCGAGGGTGAAATTATTGGATCGATATGGTTTGGCGTATCAGTACATCATGTCGCAAAATCTTGATCAGAAAATTGATGAGCCGTATTCATACCTCAGCAATTTCAATGATATGGCAATCAGCAGCTTTGAAACAGGAACACTTTTCAACTATTCTGCGGATAAAATGGGTGAAGAGAAATTCAACAATTTATTGAAAAACTATATTGCTGAAAATACCGATAAGCAGATTACTCCTGAAGATTTCCTGGATCAGCTTGCCAAAGAAGATGCTTCAACTTCCTATTTAAAAGGTTTTTTACGGGAGAAAAACAGAATTAATTTTAAGCTTAAAAATTTCAGGGCCAAAGATGATTCATTGAATATTAAAATTGTAAAAAATACTGACGAGGCAATTCCTGTAAAGCTGGAAACAGAAACAAAAGAAGGCACAAAAACTTCCTACTGGATAGAAACGGAAAAAAACGAACGATTAAAAACCGTAAATCTTCCTTCTGAAGAGGTGTATAAAATTACCTTAAACAACGATTATATATTCCCTGAAGCCAATTACAGAGATAATTTCCTTTATACAAAAGGTTTGTTTTCAAATGCCAAAAAAATCAAGTTTAAATTAATTAAAGACATTCCGAATCCTGAATTCAATGAAATATATCTGAACCCGAGAATACGTTTCTCCAATACTTACGATAAATTCCTTATTGGGATGAATTTTAAGAATCAGTCACTTTTTGACCAGAAATTTTTGTATTCACTAACTCCTTATTACAGTACAGGAACTCAAAAACTGACAGGTTCAGGAGCAGTCTCCTATTCTTTTTTGCCCGCTGAAAGCATTATTCAGCGTTTGACGTTTGGAGTTTCAGGATCTTATTTCCATTACGATTATGATCTGTCATATCAAAAAACATCTTTTTCCACAAATATCAATTTCCGCAAAAATCCGAGAAGTACGGTAAGCAGAGGTTTGAGTTTTACGTACAGCTATTTTGAAAGAGATCTGAACCAGAAAATGATTCTCGCTAATGATTACGGAAAATACAATATCTGGACAGCCGGTTACGGATATTCTGACAACCAGATGATTCACGAAAAAAGTTTCAGCCTGAGCACACAGGGAATGGAGGATTATAACAAAATCACAGCCGAAGGTTTTTACCGATGGGAATTTGCGCCAAGGCAAAAGTTGAGCTTAAGACTTTTTGCAGGGTATTTCGCCAGAAATGAAACCCGTAATAACACTTTCGACTATGGAATTTCAAGAGTTTCTGATTATTCATTTGCGTATAATCTTTTAGGCCAAAGCGCAACAAGCGGAGTTTTGTCTCAGCAATATGTTTTGGCAGATGGTGGTTTTAAATCTTTCATTCCGGGAACAGCCAATCAATGGATTACTTCATTTAATGTCGATTCAAGCGTTTGGAAAATTTTCCATGTGTATGCCGATGCAGGTTTATATAAAAATAAAAACAATCCAACACAATTTATCTGGGATAGCGGCGTAAAAGTTCGTGTGATTCCTGATTTTCTTGAAATATTTCTTCCCGTTCAGTCATCGTTAGGTTTTGAACCTGGCTTTAAAGATTACGGAAAAAGAATTCGTTATACTTTAGTTCTGAATCTGAGCACGATTATTAATGCTGCGAGAAGGGGGTGGTATTAAATAAAAAGAGCTGTCTGAAGACAACCCTTTAAAGTAAATTTTACTTGAATTTTAATCTTTTAAAATTGTCTGAGAAACCGGCTTATTATCTACAAATCCCGTTACTATATAATTACCTTTTTGTAATTCAGAAACATTTAAAGAAAAACCATTCTTCAAAGAAGCTGATTTTACAAGCTGACCTGATAATGTATAAACTTTAATATCTCTCACCTCCGTAGCGAAAATAATTTCCTCATTTTTAACCAATGAATTTTTAATAAATATTGATTTTTGAAAAAGATCTCTCACATCATTTACTGCCAAAACACCTGATGTTGATTGTGGCGTAGGTAAACTTATTGTAAAATCAACATTGTTATTATTGGTATCGCCAATAGTTCTGGTAATTGAGTTTAAAATAGTCGGTGACGGAGCAGAACCTGCACCTTCATACTGATTCGCCAATCCATACCCTACAAAATCTAATACATTTGACGAAGTTGGTCCGGTAATTTGAGTAGAGTTACTTGCCAAAGCAACCTTTCCTGAAGTAAGCGCAAGACCAATACCTACACCAACACTTGGTGAACCATCGAAATTCAGAAAAACAGCTACTATAAGATTTGGATTAAGTAAATTAATCAGCCCTCCCAATCCCTCAGATCCTTGTTGAATTAAGTACGTCTGTCCCGGAGCTAAGGTAATATTGGGCAATGTATTGTACTGAGTAAAAGATCCTGAAGAAGATGCATATTGAATAGTTGCACCATTAAGTGTGGAAGTAGATGAACCTATATTTTTCAATTCTATGAAATCATTTGTAATGGCAGCTCCTAAAATCCCGCCACCGGTATAGATTTCATTAATTACAATCTGAGCATTAAAAAATGCAACTATCGAAACGAGTCCGATAAAAGTAAAGACTTTTTTCATGGCGTAACATTTTGATTGTTTGATATTAAATTATGCAAAATTAATACCATATCAATAAAATTACGATTTAAA